>Ga0209542_10015208_pt1 | contig 12967 bp, 20 predicted proteins | sample RifCSPhighO2_01_FD_184028 | JGI IMG/M metagenome (GOLD analysis project Ga0209542, IMG submission 184028) | Soil microbial communities from Rifle, Colorado - Rifle CSP2_plank highO2_0.1 (SPAdes) (version 2) | ecosystem: Environmental > Terrestrial > Deep subsurface > Rock core/Sediment ... | reverse complement strand
CATTGTCCTCGCGGGTGAAGATGCGCGGGCCTACCTTCTTACCGAACCAGTATCCCACAGAATCTCCGCTAATAGCTGCAATAGCTAGCAATATAACCAAGTAAGTAATACTGAAGTAGCCTTGCGAGGCCAGTAGCCCCGCGGTGAAGAGGAGAGAGTCGCCAGGGAAGAAGAAGCCGAAGAAGAGTCCCGACTCAGCGAAAACAATGATGAAGAGGCCTAGGTAGCCCGCCGTCTCTACCAAGGTGGCGATATCCATATGTATGAAAGGTAAATTCATACTCTTATTCTAGCACACCTAGATAACTGGACTTTTTTACGTTATATCAATAGAATGTCACTATTCCCCGGTAGCTCAGCTGGTAGAGCGCTTCGCTGTTAACGAAGATGTCCTTGGTTCGAGTCCAAGCCGGGGAGTACGAGGCGAGGCGTCGCCGAGTCACTGAAGGCAGTGGCCTGAAGTGCTGAAGTGAAAGTCACAATAGCATGCATTTCGTCTACATCCTTAAGTGTGCCGACAAATCTTTTTATGTTGGTTGCACAAATAATCTCGAGAGGCGCCTCAAGCAACACAATAATTCCAAATCTGGCGCGCATTATACGAAGTTGCGTAGGCCTGTTGTCCTCGTATATAAGGAGTCCTTCCCCACTCTTAGAGAAGCGCGTCATCGCGAAGCCGAAATAAAAGGCTGGCGAAGAGATAAGAAACTAGATCTAATTACAACACACTCTCTTTAGCCAAGACCCTGCCTTGAGGACCAGTTTAATATCTGTGATACTATTAACTAGATTAGTAGTTTAAATTTGCTAGTACAAAATATAAACAATAATATGGAACAAGAACAGACACCAAGCAACAGTACAGATCAGGAAGGCGGGGAAAATCTTGCCACGGCGGAGGAGAGTTCTTATACGATCACTCTGCATAACTCAACAAAAGATATGTCTCACGAACAAATGCGCGCGTTCCTTGAGGCTAGGAGGAAGGAAAAGGCTGACTTGTTAAAATATTTGTTAACTAGTCGTACCGATAGTAGCCCCGTAGTCGTAATAGCCAAAGCCCAGCTCCGTGCAGTGAATCGAGCGTTGGGTTAGGATGCGCAATACGGAATAGTAATACAAGACATAAAACACATGACAAATATAAAACAACATTTGATCGAGGAAGCTACAAATAATATAACCGACAAGGAACGGGAGATTCAGGAGTCCGAACAAGAACTTGTCCTCCTTGGCGCAAAGCTCAAAGTTGAAAATAAAACCTTGAGCATGCAAGACTTGAAAGAACATTTGAAGGAAGACTTTAAGTATTCAGCTCAAGCACTTGGGGATATGTTCGCCCAGGAACAAAAAAGGAATACTGAACACAAAAAAGATTTGGAGATGTTGAAATACCGCAAGGAAGTACTTGAGAGTCAATTTTCCGATAGTGACTTCGTCCGTTAATAAACATGAACGCACTAAAACTTATTCTCGCCGTTGCGATCTGCGAGCTTGCCGGTATCGCCGGTTCGTTTTTTACTGTTTCCCAAATCCCGACCTGGTATGCCGGATTGGTGAAGCCGGTAATCAATCCGCCAGCATGGCTCTTCGGACCCGTTTGGGTGACGCTCTATCTCTTGATGGGCATCTCGTTATGGCTGATCTGGTCCTCTATTCAAGAAAATCTCTAAATCGGCCACGTGGCTCTTTGTGCCGTATATCCTGTGGGTCACCTTCGCCATATACCTAAACTTCGCCCTGTGGACACTAAATTAGGAACGCCTCCGCGCGTATACGTCATACCTACAAATCAATTTGTGTTAACGAAGGTATAGGTGTAGTATACCGACGGATCTTGAACATCCACAAAGGAGGTTCCCGTGGAAACGACGAAAACTGCACGCAAAGTCATCACGACTAACGAGTTTGTCAGTGAGCAGACGCTCATCGAGAGAGCTGCTTTCTCTTATGCGCTTGGGAACATCAAACAAAGCAAGCGTGGCTGGGAGACAGGCTATATGGGATCATTCCCGCTCAAGCCTGAGTTCATCAAGAGACTGGCAGAAGTCGGCTTCACTCTAGAGAAAGGAATAGGGACAAGGGAAGGAATGCTCTACCTCTCAGGTCATTCACAGCAGGGGAAGACTGATGTATGGGAGTCTGACTGCTGGGCTTGGAAGGTGGCGACGGCAGGGCCGGAGCAGTATCTTACGGTCCACTTTCATCTATTTCCCGATGATGAGCAACGTGGCATTGTAGTTCGGCCCGAGATCTGGGGTAACTGTAACAGTGGCGCCGTCCACCGGCCCACAATCGACAAGCTCGCCAGCGCAATTTCGGACCACTTCCCTCTCGCGCACCAATTGATCAAGCAGACGAAGGGCGCGTATCCTGTCATCGCATGGAGTGAGCTTGACTATCCCGGCTTGCGCTCCTTCGATCACCTGTTCTTCGCGGAGTTCTGTGAAGACAACGACATGGCCATGAAGCTTAGTCGATCGACCATTTCTCCTTTTTCACCCGGCCCAACGCGAGGTATTATCAACGCACAGCTGTTTGTACCAGCATATCTCCATGCAGGGTTGAAGCGTCAGTGGAGGAAACAGCTCGACAAGTTCAAGGAGGAGCTAGGTTAAGATCCCGGCCCGCGCGTTCTCAATGTCAACAGACAACGAGAACCCGCGGGCTTAACATTTGCATGTGACATCCCTATAAACTGGAGTTTGTCAGTATGTCGTATATATGTTATCGATGCTGGCAGTCGATCCAACAACTATTTTAACTACTTTCCTCTCCATAAGTAACGGGCTATACTAGCAATATGATTACAACGTACACCTACGCATTACTTAGCGTTATAGTGGTGAGCTTGGTTTCCTTGGTTGGAGTTTTCGCTCTTTCCATCAAAGAGGAGTTCGTTCGGAAATATATTTTCCTACTTATCAGTTTGGCAGTGGGGGCCCTCCTGGGAGACGCGTTCATCCACTTAATCCCTGAAGCGTTTGGAGACTCGACCAATCCCCTCGCGACCAGCCTCTTTATCATTTTGGGCATCGTAATGTTTTTCGTGCTGGAGAAGGTTATGCACTGGCATCATCACGTTGATGATTCGGAAAGTTACCATATCCACCCCGTAGGCAAACTGGTCCTCCTCTCCGATGGCGTCCATAATTTTATTGACGGCATCATCATTGGCATAAGCTTCCTTGCCAGCATCCCGCTTGGTGTCGCCACTACCTTGGCCGTGATCTTGCATGAGATCCCGCAGGAGATAGGCGACTTCGCCGTACTGCTCCACGCCGGATACACGAGGAAGCGAGCTCTGTGGTTCAATTTTCTATCAGCCCTCGCATCCATATTAGGCACCCTTTTGGCTTTTGTCCTGGGAGGGATGGGCGAAACTTTTATCAATTGGATATTGCCAATAGCCTCGGGAGGATTTATTTATGTCGCGGTCGCGGACTTAATACCCGAACTTCATAAAACCAAGGAGGTTAAATACTCCCTCCTGCAATTACTCTCTTTGATCCTGGGCGTAGCTCTAATGGTCACCCTTATTTTCCTTGAGTAGCCTAGAAGGATGGTGTGGAAGTGCTAGCAGTGCAGTAAATGGCACGTAAATGGGGTCAACACGTAAATGTAAATGGGGTCAGTCACCTTTTCTCGGCCTTCCTCTTGGTCTAATTGTTTGCTCTAGGCCTAGCTTCTTCACAACCTGCTTTTGCCAACGATCATCTTTCTTGTTTGACGGAAGGGTTTTTGTGGAATAACATTAATACAGAAAGGCGGTAGCCATGCGAAGGTTACTTGCTGTCACGTTGACTGTACTCTGGTGGCTTGGTTTGTGGTCACCAGAGAGTTGGCCGGGAGGAGTGTCACCATGCGATGAGGAAATCTGTGGAAAACTCCTCTCCACCCCCGCTGTACGCGCTGACGTTTGGTCAGCTGAGGACCTCGAGGCCATTCAACTCGAGATCCTCACTGAGCACGACATCGCCCCAGAGCGATGTACCGTGAGGACGCAATGCGTCCCACGTTGAAGACCCTGAGGCCCCTCGACGCGAGTCGCGGGGCCTTTTTTATTTGAAGGACAGCCCCTTGACAGAATTGAGAGATGAGAGTAGTTTGGCGGTTACATAAACCAAACAATACGTTATGAAAAAACTCAAGTTTTCAGGGCGTGGCGGGGCAATAATAGCTATATTAACGCTAGCTATGGTCATTTCAGGATCTCTGGTAACTCGCACCTCCGCTCAAGTTACGTTGATCGGTGATATCGAAAAAGACATACAGACGATTGAGGATTTTGCAAATGGCGAAAGCTCTTATTTGGAGCGTTGCAGAGAGCAGTGTTTGCATGAATACAGAATAGACAAAATTATGTGTGAATGGATAGATCGCGCACTGTACGAAGATAAATATAGAGAATGTATGAGTAGAGCGAATAGTAAGTATTGGAATTGCGTCCAGAAATGCATCGAAACTAATCCAGGGTGTCCGTGGTGGAATCCATTTTGCTACTAAGGTTTGCACAGGGCACAGGCAGAGTACAGATGGTTCCCCTCTGTACTATAAATGACTTCCTAGGTACACGATCAGAGTAGTATTACTGGTGCTTCCTCTTATCGGTATAGCGACTGATTTCAAAATGGGAGAATTATCATCAGTAACAGGCGACGAGCAATGTCCTCACGCGAGAGACGGGAGTGATCGTAAGTATGTTAGAATTATGTTGTGGCTCGGATAGAAAGTCGTTTCAAACACATCCATATATTGCAAGATGTAATGTACATATTGTTTAGTATTGCTGTTGCAATACTCCTGGCACACTCAAGAGCACTTGATTCTCTGGTGGATACAGCCGGTGGCATGGGCTATATCGGTGCATTTATTGTAGGTATCTTCTTCACTTCCATCTTCACCACAGCACCGGCGATCGTGATCCTGGGTAAACTGTCTCTCCTGCATGATCCAATATGGGTGGTAGTTATCGGAGCAACAGGTGCCGTGCTTGGGGATCTGCTTATCTTCAGAGTTGTCCACGCCCGACTTCGCTCCGATGTATATGATCTAATTGGTAAAGCATGGACACACAAGCTCCAACACATCTTCCGGAAGAAGATCTACCGCCGTTTCGCCCCCTTCATGGCTGCCATCATCATCGCCTCTCCCCTACCCGACGAACTTGGTCTGACCCTGGTGGGTATGACCAACTATGCGGAAGACTATTTTGCCTTTTTCGCTTTCATAGGCAATGTGATCGGTATCACAATCATTTGTATCGGCGCCCGACTCGTCACTTGATTTTCTATTTGACAAGCTGGCCGTAAGCATTAAACTCTAGGAGGAAGTACTCAAATATCGAGAAGGAAGGATGGCTCGCACCATGATCTTCTCACTAGTATACGCTCTTACCGTGGCTATGACACCCACCACACAGAGTCAGTGCGGTATTAGCATGCCCGTCTTTACCATCGGGCTTGCCTACAATCAAGCGACTGACCACTTCATCGTAAGTTCTGGAGGATCACCGCTCATTTACCTCCACCGGCCAAGCGACAACAAGATCGACGCTATTCTCTGCGCTACAGTTAAGGGCAGTGGGATTGGCTGTAGTGGCAAGGGTGGGGGCACACCCATCCCGCTCACTGGTGGCTTGGCCTGGGACGTAGACAAGCAATCGATCTGGGCCGGAGGTTTCGGCGAGATCATCGAGCTTGATCCCGCATCGGGCGAAGAACGCTCGAGATTCCCTGTGTCCGATCCGGCCCCGATTACCGGCCTTGAATATGTGGCGGGTGTGCTCTGGTACGCCCAAGGTGGCGACGCTATCGAGGTAACGATCAACGGGCTGGAACTGCGTCACGTGGACGCTGGTGGCACATGGGGTGTCACCTCGGACGGTTGGTGCCTTTACCACAACGTCGAGGTTCTGCAAGGAGAGACACTTATCGTCCAAACCTCCATGGACTCTGGTGTAATCTTCAACACCTTCGGCCCCATGACTCCGCAGGTTCATGGCGACATGGCCTACGGAGAAAACGTAGGTGGATGGTGTCAAGGGCTACAGGTATGGACAGCTCTGGGACAGGGTCTCTCAAGTTTCCCAGTCGCGCCCGGCTCCTGCTTCGGCCCGATGTGTCCAACCACACTCCCTGTGGTAAGTGATCTCAAGCTCGCCAAGGGCGCAAGTGACGACACATACGCTTACTGGACGCCGGCAAATGGCGCGAAGGAACACCACCTCTGGGCCGTCCTGAACAAGACTCAGATCACCACAGCCCGCGCACCGGCAGATTCCAACAAGAACCTCGAATGCGCGCCTGGGGCAGGTTGGGGCGGTTGCACCTTCTTCAACTTCTCGGACTCTCTCTTCCTCCAGCTCCGCCCGGCCTGTGGTGGAACTGAGGGCAACTAGGAAATCACCGTCCCGCTTCCTTCACTGGACGCGGGGCGGTATTAATTACATTTGATACAATATTGATATGAGTAAACAGGTGGAGCTAAATAAGCTCAAACAGGAGATGCTGGCTGATAAGGGCTTGCCACTCTTGACCAATCTCGTCTTCGGGGAAGGTAATATAGATTGCAAAGTCCTATTCATTGGTGAGGCGCCCGGCGCAGAAGAGGATAAGTTGGTACGCCCCTTTGTGGGTCGTTCGGGCAAACTACTCGATAAAATGTTAGAGGAGATAGGTTGGAAAAGAGAGGAGGTATACATCACCAATATCGTCAAGCGTCGTCCACCCGACAATCGCGATCCCAGTCCCGAGGAAATCGAAGCTTACAAACCATATTTATCAAAACAAATTGTAATTATTAATCCGCAAGTGATTGCGCCACTAGGAAGATTTTCTATGAACTACTTTTTGCCGAATGCCAAGATCACCCGCGATCAAGGACAGGCCTTCCCCTGGCAAGAACGTGTTGTGTTTCCCCTCTTCCACCCCGCAGCAGTCCTGCGTGGCACAGCGCCCATGGCAAATTACATAGCGAGCTTCAGAAAACTCAAAAAACTTGTGGGTAAAGATTAGTGCGGGCCCCGTAAGAGCCCGCACTGTTAGTACTCCCTCAAGTCCCAGACTAGACCTAGGCGCTCAAAGGCGAGGATGAGGAGTGATGTCGGGTTCACTCGCCACCAACCTGTATCCCAACTCGCCTGCCTCTTGTGATGAAAGAGGTGTCCGAGGACCTCGCCAAGCGAAAGTACAACAAACAAAGGAGACACAAACAGACGCCAACCCTGAAACGACAGGTTCGTCGCCGAGCTCCAATGCCCAAGTGGCTTAGTACCAAAAAGTGCTGAATGGGCAGCAGAATTCACTAGGAAAGCACCATTGTACTGGAGCCACATACGTTGGCAACTGGCAACCAGGAATCCACCAATGGCATCATCCCATAAACTAGCTAGGGCTATGGGCATGATGAATCCGACACTAACAGCCATGGGCCAGTACCACTTCGCCTGCCAAAGCTCAACAGGATCAACTGATAAATCTGTGGCGATGAGCCTGTCTTGATAACGACTGCAGATAACCTGGCCAATGTGCACATCTAAGGAGCCCCAGAATCCAGCCCTTGCGCAGTTCGGATCGAGTTGCGGATCATCCGTAAATTGGTGATGATCCTCGTGGCGCATACGCCACTTACGCGCAGGAAGCAAGAGTGCACCTGTCGAGAGGATAGCCATAACATACTGAAGGCTACGCGCCATTTTGAAACTCTTGTGAGTTATACCTCGATGATAGTACACCGTGATCGAGAACCCGCAGAGCAAGTACATTGCCACAGCAAGGACAATAGTCTGCCAGTGGAAGTGGTACCATTCCCACCACAAACCAGCAACGCTGGCGATTGTAAGAAAAAGGAAAAAACCTGCTATTTCCCAACTTATCTTCCTTCTCGGCATAGCACCTCCTCCCTCTTGATTGTATGAGATCAAATGGCCGGATCGGCCATTCCTCCCCTATTCTAGCCTGTTTCTGCCCCTGTGCATAACCTTTGGTTCACATTTCGCTACTTTGGTATAATTATTGTCAGATTATTAATAGCTAGTTTAATTATAATAATATGCACGCAACAGCATTTATATTGACTATGATCGGAGGCATCAACTGGCTTCTGGTCGGACTCTTGGGCAAGGACATCTTCACCATGCTCGGCTGGGAAACAAGTTGGATCGCCAAGCTCGTGTACATTGTAATCGGTCTCTCCGCTGCTTACCTCATATTCTCCCACAAGAATGACTGCAAGATGTGCGACAAGGGTATGTCTGGAGGAGGAACTGGTGGCATGAAGCCAATGTAATATTTGGTAATATTCACATTGTTTCAGTTCTAAACGAAAATGATCCCTTCTGAGGGGTCTTTTTCGTTCATTATCTCAATATGTATGTTAAAGTGGGGTATGCCAGAACCAAAGGAGTATTTAGATGGTTGGATAGAGTTCCTCGGTAGTCACATAGATCTATCCAAACATCCATTAATCCCGCGTCCGGAGACAGAGTTCTGGACGGAAAAAATAGTTAAAATAATTGGCAATGAAAACGTCAGTGTTCTTGATATCTTCTCGGGATCTGGCTGTATTGGAGTGTCTCTTGGTAAGCGTTGTCCGAATGCCAGAGTTACCTTGGCAGATAAGACAAATTACTTGACCACTCCCCTTTCTAAAAATTGCAAATTTGTGCTCTCAAACTTGTTTACTAATCTTGAAGGTAAATATGATTACATACTTGCCAACCCCCCCTATATCCCAGAAGGTAAAGGAACGGCCGGTATTATGGGACATGAGCCTAAGGAAGCGTTATATGCCGGCAAGGATGGTCTAAGTGTCATACTCCCTTTTCTCGAGCAAGCTCGTTCACACTTAAACGAGCATGGCCAGATATGGATGGAATTCGGCGAGGGACAGAAGGGTGGGATTACAGATCTCCTCCGAACTTTCGGATATTACAAAAACTTTGCCTGCTCCTTCCATCGCGATCAATACAGCAAGTGGCGCTATCTGATTTGCAAAAGTGGCTAGACTCCTAATCCATAATGTCACAGGGATTGTGGATTTATGATTTGAAAACACAAATCCCACACCATACTTCGGTGCGGGATCTTCCGGCCATCTCTACAGGCATGGCCGGGTCTCGAGATCTTTTCGCGGGCTCCATCACTTGGCCGCCAGGAGCCAGATCGCAACCACTCCGAACGTAAAACCGAGTAGGTCACGTCTTGTTGGGCTGTAGCCGAGCATGGGTACTGAGAGTCCAGCCGAGAAAAACAGGATGCCGATCGCAACGAGAGCGATCAGAATCCCTCCCCGGGAACCCATCTCCTGGATAAGCTTGGGATACTTGTAGCACCCCCACCCGTTCAATACCCCCAGAACGACGATCAGTGCGAATACGATGGGCGGAAGTCGAATCAATTCACCTCGGGCCATAATAAGTGTGACGATGCCGGTCACAGCCATCACGACCGCCCCCAACATGCCACCACTCACGCCAAGCCACATTCCTGTCATTGGCCAGATCGAGAAGACGAAGGCGATGGGAATTGCCCACCAGAACTTAGTCATTCCACCCTCCTTATTTACACGAACTTACACGAACTTAAATTTCAATGCTTATTATGTACTATACATTAAACTATGTCAATATGGCACTGGCCGTGCGGTATGTCATATAATATGGGTAATGGTGGCGATAATAGATAAACTAATAGTATGGGGGGTGGTCATTATGCAATTGGCAAGCTTATTACTCCTTTTCGCACTTATCCAAGCCAAGGTAAATAAGGTGGGTAATGCAATCACGCGTCTTGCCGGCAAACATTCAATTTTAATCGGTTTCTTGGTACTACTTGCTTCTGTAGTCGGCTCCCTCTTCTACTCCAACGTACTTGGCTACGATCCGTGTGTGCTCTGCTGGTATCAGAGAATATTCATATATCCCCAGCTTGTTATCTTCGGTCTGGCACTATGGAAGAGGCGCACTGATATCTGGCTCTATTCTTTGGGCCTCTCCCTTATCGGCATCCTCGTAGCCCTCTACCACAACTTCCTCCCCTACTTCGAGAAGTTCGGATTGGGCTGTGGCTCCACTGGCCCATCCTGCAGTAAGCTCTATGTCTTCGCCTTCGGGTACCTCACCATACCTGTGATGTCGCTATCTGTCTTCTTCGTGTTAATATTACTAGCGATTAGTTATAAATATAAGGATCTATAGAAGTATGAATCCCGTTAGAAGTAACTCTATCTAATTATCTATGGTAGAATGTTTCAATATAATTATAAAATAACATAACTTCTAACGGGATGAAGAACAATGTAGTATTAATTGCAGGTTCGATCTTGGTAATATTATTCCTTTTCTGGATTATACGTTCAAGTAGTGGTGGTAGTGGGCCGGCACCACTTGACACCTTCGCCACCTGTCTTGGCACCCAAGGGGCCACGTTTTATGGCGCCTTCTGGTGTTCCCATTGCGCAAATCAGAAGGCTCAATTCGGCAAATCAGCCAAGCTCCTACCTTACGTTGAGTGTTCCACAGCAGACGGTCAATCACAATTACCAGCCTGCAAGAGTAAGGGCATCACCAGCTATCCCACGTGGGAGTTCGTTACCACTGCAGACAATGGTAGTGCTACTACAACCAGACTCACAGGCGAAATTGCCCTAACTAAACTAGCTGAAATAACCAGTTGCCCATTGCCCGCTGGTACTCCGCAATAAATCATGTTAGAAAAAAGGCGCCCCTAAGGGCACCTCACGGGAAGGACAGGACAAAGATGGTTGGTCATACCTCTTGTCTCTTCCCAATAGAATCTGCGCGACACCACGTCCTCGGCGAAGTAGCGCAGACGACCTTCGGGATCAAGGATCTCGAGACGTATTCGCTCTGTACGATTCCAGCCCGTCCCCATACTTGTAGCCCGCAGTTCTAGATAATGGCCTACCTGGGGTCGTGACGAAAGTACGGTAATACCAATTTCCGCAAACCTTGTACGGAAGGCGTATAGGCCACGTTCGTAAATATATATATCCTGCTCGATCAGGATACGATGACAGGCGACCACCTCGCCGAGCGAGACAGTCTTTTTGCTCGGGCAATCAATGCCCCGGATCGAGGCCCCAATTGGTCGCATTTCGAAAATGATCCCGGAACCACCACAACCCCCTTGCGTAAAGGTAAACAGAATTGCTAAAATACGACAAATGCCTGAGAATGAGAACATGAGTGAGACCTCCTTTCGTAAAGTAATCTACTATATCGTAGTATTATTGTCAATAGTTGTTATTGTTTGGATCCTTACGCACAAAGAACGATATGACTACACCAATACAAGCGACTCTGTTGTTGCAGATAATACTCCAAAGCGCTTAGCCACCTTAGGCTCCTTAGGCTCCTGGAATATAGATCTTGAGGTGGCTGATACTGAAGCAAAACGCGAACAAGGTCTCTCAGACAGAGACTCACTACCAGAAGAGAGTGGGATGTTGTTCGTGTTTGATGCCCCCAGCGCACCTAGCTTCTGGATGAAAGATATGCGTTTCCCAATAGACTTCATCTGGATCAATAAGGATATGGAAGTGGTTGAAGTATTACCAAACATCGACCCCAGTACTTACCCGGAGGAGTTTGGGCCACTCGAACCAATACAATACGTCATCGAGGTTAATGCCGGCGCCGCAGAACGTCACGGCATAAAAATCGGAGATATTCTTAAGTTAGCAAAATAGAATCAGGTTGTGGCTAGGAGCCAAGCTAAAGCCTCTTCTTTGTTGATAAAAAATCTCGTCTCGCCCCCCCGTCCAGCAGACTCGATAATAAAGTTTATGACTGATTCAATAGACTTGGAAATACCGAAGAAGGCAGTTTTCAGGATCCTCTTATCAGAAAGAGTTTTTACATAGACTTCCGTAGCATGCTTAGTCGGTAGACCTGCGTTTGTTAAGTCAACGAAAACTTTGAATTGCGTATCTTTGTATCTAGAGATAAGATCTTCGTATATTTGTTTTAGCTCCTCCGCCATGGCATCGTGCTCCATAGCATTCTCTCCGGGTGCACTAAATGATAGCTCGACCAGAGACGTCTTCTCGTCGAAAGAAAATAATACTTTGCCAGTGCTCATTGGCGTTTATTATAACATAGCAATCAAACTATCAATATTGATGTCCCACTATAATTACCATAAGCATATATCAGTACCCCTAGAAGGAGTATGAGAAATAGGCCTGTGATCAGATGCTTACCATGATGACGTTTAAGCTCGATTGTGAGCGAGATAAACATAGCAATCGCAATAATAATGGCAATTATAAAATAAATGATATCGAGTAAAGAACCCGGACTGGAGAGGATTTTAGCTGGAGTAGTGCCATATTTTGTAACAGGAGTTCCCACCTTCCCCTCTGAACCAAGATTTGTGGCAAGGGATTCATCTGTCACTTGTGTATTCTTAACAGCCACGAAACGATCTATCTCGCTCACAATGGTTACTTCCGGCTCCACAATAGGAGATGACTCAACCTCTGCGCTTGCAACGGCTGGAGCAGGTGAGGTCGCTAAGGTACTTGCCGTAATTGGTTTACCGAAGAGTTGTACAACGAAGATAGTGGGATGGCCCTCATAATAACCATTTGCTGTGGCTATCCCTATCTCGGTAAAATTGCCGTTAAGGATATTGGCGCGGTGTCCGGGCGAATCCATCCAGGCTCTAGTAACAGCCTCGGAATCGTTGAAGTTAATAGCCAAATTTTCTCCTGCATAGACGAAATGATACCCTGCCTTAGTGAACCAATACCAAGGAGTAATGCCCGTGGGCGAGATGTGAGCGAAGTAAGAATAGAAAGCCATATCGTTCGCCTTTTCCGAAGCAGCCCGCTCTAGAGTACTATTACGCGTAAGTGGAGTGATGTTGTACAAGGCACGATTTTCGTTGGCTTCATCAATGAGTACGGCCGGTAGGACATCCGCTAGGAAATTGATCTTGCT
>Ga0209542_10015207_pt1 | contig 12967 bp, 15 predicted proteins | sample RifCSPhighO2_01_FD_184028 | JGI IMG/M metagenome (GOLD analysis project Ga0209542, IMG submission 184028) | Soil microbial communities from Rifle, Colorado - Rifle CSP2_plank highO2_0.1 (SPAdes) (version 2) | ecosystem: Environmental > Terrestrial > Deep subsurface > Rock core/Sediment ... | reverse complement strand
TTTCCAGCAAATCTCCAGTGTAAGTCCGATTCTCGTGTTCAGAAGCAATTTGTGTTGTAATCGAGATAAAAATCCTGCGTTTTTGGGCGGGGGCGCAGGACTTGCGCTGGCCTCAATACGCCGCTTTCATTAAGCGGACGAGGGGTCTAAAATATCTCAATGACCCAAGCTGAAGCGATCACGATACTGAAATCGGGAGCCAATGTGTTTCTTACCGGCGAACCAGGAAGCGGCAAGACACATACGGTGAATGCGTACGTCGCATATCTGCGCTCCTGCGGCATCGAACCCGCAATCACGGCTTCGACAGGCATTGCTGCAACGCATATCGGCGGGTACACAATTCATTCGTGGAGTGGTATCGGCATACGACCCGATCTTACGAAATATGACCTCGATCGAATCGGACAGAATAGAAACGTCGTACGGCGGGTCGGCAACGCGCGGATACTCATCATCGACGAAGTCTCGATGCTTTCAGCCAGAACTCTTTCGATGGTGGATGCCGTGTGTCGCGAGATCCGCCGTAATCAACAGCCGTTCGGCGGTCTTCAAACTATTCTCGTCGGGGACTTTTTCCAGCTGCCGCCGGTCAATAGGCGGGCAGAGGACGAGGATGCACAGGAATCATTCTCTCCAAAAACACTGGAACAATTCGCATTTTTCTCACCTACGTGGAATGCACTCAATCCGCTCGTGTGCTATCTCTCCGAGCAGCATCGGCAGGAAGATGTGGTGTTTTTGGGATTTCTTTCGGCTCTTCGCAGCGCGGGTATTGTTGAATCACACCGCGTACTTCTGCGCACACGATACTTGCCGAAACCAAGGGATGGTATCACGCAGCTGTATAGCCACAATGCGGATGTCAACGCAATCAACGATGCGGAATTAGCGAAACTTGCGGGTAAGGCGAAAACGTTTGAAATGGAAGGTCGCGGACCAGAGAAACTTGTCGGCGCTCTGAAGCGCGGATGCCTCTCACCGGAGGTGCTATCGCTCAAGATTGGTGCACGACTTATGTTCACAAAGAACGACGTCATGACGCACCGGTATGTGAACGGCACGCTCGGGGTTGTTACTGGATTTGCGGAAACCGGATACCCGATCGTGAAAACCAATGCGGGGAAGACGATATATGCGGAACCGGATGAATGGCGTATCGAGGATGGCGGTCGCGTCCTGGCGCGTATCATCCAGATACCGCTGCGGCTTGCGTGGGCGATGACGGTGCACAAAAGCCAGGGAATGTCGCTCGACGCCGCGCATATGGACCTCTCCGATACGTTTGAATATGGGCAAGGATACGTTGCGCTCTCGCGCGTGAGGACTCTTGCGGGACTTTCGCTCGCAGGCTTGAATGCCCGCGCGCTCGAAGTGCATCCGGAGATTCTTGCGAAAGATGCTGAGTTCCGCAACGCCGCACAGAAGGCGCGCGAAACCTTCACAAAGATTTCTGCACAAGAACTGGGAGCGATGCACGAGAACTTCATCCGTGCTTGCGGCGGGAGGCCGGGAATGGGACCGAAACAGAAAGCAACTCGCATCCCTACACTCGAAGCAACATTCGCTCTTCTCAAAAATGGCAAATCAATCCGAGAGATCGCAGAATCGCGCGGGCTTGTCGAAACGACCATCTCTTCGCACGTCTTTGATCTCTTTTCAAAGGGCCGCATCGGTCGCGTCGATATCGAACCACTAGTCTCGTCCACGCTCAAACAGTCCATCCCGACAATCCACGCAGCGTTCAAGGAACTCGGTTTAGAGCGCCTTACGCCCGTCTTTGAAAAGCTCGGTGGCGCGTATTCGTATGATGACCTCCGCTTGGCGCGGATGTTGTTCGAACAGAAATAAAGATCCGCATACATTTTCTACTCAGTATGGATAATGATTATTGGACGTACGCGCAAAGAAAAAAAGGAAAGTACCCGGAACATACTTCTCACGGTGGCAAGTGGCTCGTATTTGTGGGCAGTCATAATCTATCCAGAGTCTGGAATAAAATTAAAATTGCGGTGGAGAAAGGTACATTGGGAAGCTTGGCGAAGGCGTCAAGAGCAGAGCATCAAAATTCAAGCACTGGAGTCATTTGCGTATATACCTATGATTGGAAAGATCGTCAGGATGTACAAAGAATACGCGAGGAGTTGAGGAAAATCGGTATCATCCGCAAAATATCCTACAAGACCGACGAGGACACTGAGCGAGGAATATATCAAGCAAACAACAGTGAAAAGGTAAGCAAATACTATGAGTAACTTCCTACCTGGTCTCGGGGGAATGCAAAATTGAATGGCGGCGGGGCGAGTTTTTATCTCTGGTACAATATGAAGAATCTATGGCAAAGGCAAAAGACCCACAACAATACGGAACACATGCGGATTTTCACGGACGGGTAAGCGGTGCCGCTGACGCTCGATCGCAACAGATTGCCGATGCTCTTACGCAGGCGTTCTCAAAATATATAAAGCGTGAGGAGGTGGACGTAATCTTTTTCAGGGATTTGAGCGCACTGGAGCTTGCCGACGCGATACAGAAATACCCGATTATCCTTAAACCAATTCTTGCTGCCTGTAACATTGCTGGACGAGCGATTGAGCGCGATCTTGCTATAAACGGCGTTGATACTTACAAGCCCCGTATAAATAAAGACCAGGCGCAGGTTATCGCAGGCTATATAAAACCGTTTCTTCCTGCCGCCCTCGCCATTCCGGCAATTGCATTCGTAGATCGTGTCGCTTTTATTGATAAAGAAATTCGCAAGGGCAAAGGGCAGTGGGAGAAATTGATTCTTGAGGCGATTAACCGTTTGAGTGGAAAAGAATTTAAAAAAAGGAAATTTGCAAATCACGGTGAACAGTTTGAGTTGGACGTAGCGTTTCCGATCACGGGAGAGGTGTCTTTCGGCGTGGATGTAAAACGGATTGAAGCTCGGCGGGATATACATAAACGAAGCGACGAAATCATCAACAAGGCCTCGAAAGTAAAGGAAGTTTATCCAAAGGCAAAATTTGGAGCCGTTATTTACTATCCGTTTATCGAAGAGCATTCAAACGTTCAGGACCGCTTGCGCTCGCCCAACATTGATTCTGTTGTCTTTGCGGCCGAGTCGGAAGCATCAATTGAAAACGCCGTCAGACTTCTGTTAGGCAAACTCGGCATAAAAATATGAACAAACGAAATAAGACGAAACACAAATTGATGCTGGGCGATGCCCGTGACTTGTCTTTCATATCGGACGGCTCCGTACATCTTGTCGTAACCTCGCCTCCATACTGGAACTTGAAGCGATACAATGAGCATCCCAATCAGATGGGGCATATTGGCGACTACGAGTTATTTTTGGAGGAACTTAACAAGGTTTGGAAGGAGTGTTTCCGCGTTCTCGCTCCGGGCGGCCGCCTCGTCTGTGTTGTTGGCGATGTGTGTTTGTCTCGCAAACAACACGGTAGGCACGTGGTCGTCCCCCTCCACGCGGATATATGTGTAGGTTGCCGGAAAATTGGTTTTGATAATTTAAATCCGATCATTTGGCACAAAATCTCAAACGCGAGTTATGAGGTACAAAACGGATCGAAATTTTTGGGTAAGCCCTATGAACCGAATGCGATTATCAAAAACGATATCGAGTTTATTTTAATGCAAAGGAAACCGGGCGGATATCGTCAGCCTACTTTAGACCAGCGCAATAAAAGTAGAATCGCTAAGCAAGAGTTTGATGATTGGTTTAGACAATTTTGGAACATTACTGGCGCTTCAACAAAACAACATCCTGCTCCTTTTCCTTTAGAGCTTGCACACCGACTTGTACGCATGTTTTCTTTCGATGGCGACACTGTGCTTGATCCATTCGGTGGCAGTGGAACGACAAGTCTGGCCGCAATAAAGACGAGGCGAAACAGCATCATGGTGGATATTGATCCCGCGTATCTTGAAATGGCGCACAAACGACTAGTGAAAGAAAGCCAAACTCTGTTAGAGAATGCGGCTATAGAGGTTGTGAACTTGACGGCGTCCCCGATGGTGACTACATCGTCAGAAGTTCTGGTCTGATCGTATCAGGTTCTTCGATAGTAAAACCACTTTTACGATAATACGTCGCGCGCTTCTTCCATAATTTTTCAAGGATCGGAATATTCGCATCTCGATAATCATAGACTTTCTTTGCACCGCCTTTGCGGCGAATACGTCCGATGTATTGCGCAAGCTTTCCATGGAACGAAACGGGGAATGTCAGAAAAAGCACTTCGAGATCCGCGATGTCCGCTCCTTCGCCAAGGATCTGCCCGGTCGCGATCAATACCCGGAATCTTCCGCTCTTGATCTTTTGAAGAGCAAACGAACGCTGTCTGAAGGATAGATCCCCAGAGAACATAATCGTTTCAAAATCTTTTCGCAGATATGCACGAAGCATCTCCGCGTGCTCTTTGCGCTCGGTGAGCACAAGGCACTTCCTGCCTTCTCGCGCCTCACGTGCGATATCCGCGGCGATTAGTGTGTTTCGGTTTGCGTCGCTCGAAAGCACCTTCGATATCAGTTGAAAATCACGGGAAGTTGCGCCGAACGGTGTCGCGAGGTTCGTGGCTCGCACAATAACCGCGTCACCGTCTGGCGCACTCTCGGGTATTTGCGAGCGAGTCTGCATCTCTGTCTTATCAACTGTGTGTATCACCTCGCCAAGATACGCGCCGTAGGTTGGAAGTCCCGCACGTTCCTTAACGACATAGCCGATATTCAGGATATTGAGCTCCTCGCGTAAGTATGAGGCAAGATTTGGTGGCAAATTCGTTTTCGGGATTGCGATGGTGTTCCCCAGTGTTAGGACAAGAGTTTTATCAAAGAGCGTTCGCCCTTTGCTCTTCTGGACGACTTTGTCTTCGTCCTGAGATTCGTGGTCGCACAAACTATCGAGTAGTTTTTCGCTTACGCGCGGCAGGCCGTGCAAGTATTGCCACTGGTCGGAGATGGTCTCGAAATCATTTTTTGGATCGACGAAAACTGTATTGCCGTTTCGTCGAGACTCGCCTTGCAAGGGAAGTGCGATAAGATTACCCAGCCCTTTCCCAGAAAGGTAGTCCTGATTCGGAAATAGGCGATCGAATCCCTCATTTTTTTCCAAGGGGTCGACACATCCTGCTTCGCGAAGGAGTGACAGAAACGCGCACCTACTTTTGCTCGCGGGGTAGGGCGCGTCGAAGAAGCACCACACGTGAGCACCGTTACCGGAACGCGATCGTTCTGTCGCAACGAGTAATTCGTGCTTCTCGCATACATCGAGAAATTTTTGGACGGCGTTCTGCCAATTGGCTCCGTCAAAATCGGCAACGATAAAGTGTGACGTGTTGTCTTTCTGAAGCGGGTACACGCCAAGTGTCGTCGTGCCAACGAGGTGTTTTTCCATCCAATCAGTCGTGAGTGGCACGTACGATTCTTTATCCTGATTTGCATACACAGGCGAATAGCCGGAAACGCCGCCGTTCCATTTCTCCCATCTGCGAGCAAATACATCCTCGCGCCCCTTGAAGAGGGATCTGAAAATTTCGACCCGCTCTTCACGCGAGAACATAGGTCAGATTTTCTGATACCGCGTCGCGCGACCGAGTCCGATGCGTTTAAGAAGCTGCAATTTTACTAGGCGTGCGAGTGCTTGCTTGATCGTCGAAAGAGGCATTGTCTTGAGGGCGAGCACGATGTCTTTCGGTGACAGTATCGCTCCGTCATCGAAGAGCCTCAGAACGGCGAGTTGTCTTTCTGAAAGACTCTGTTCGGGCTCGTCACGCTCGATGAGGTGTCGAGCGGCTTCTGCTTGTGCGAGCAACGCATCGAGAAGGAACGTGATCCAAGCACCAATGTCTTCATGCTCTGTTTTGTGATGCCGCTGCGTTTCGCGAAGCGAGAGGTAATATGCGTCTTTGCGATTCTCGATAATTTCTTCCAACGATACGTACGGAATGTATGCGTATCCTGTCTGCAAGAGAAGGAGGTTGGTGAGCGCGCGCGAAAGTCGCCCATTGCCATCGTGGAATGGGTGAATCGCGAGAAATTCAAATACGAAACTCGCGATAATAAGCAGCGGATGAATCGTTTTACGGTCGAGTACATCAGCCGTCCACACAAGAACGTCGTCCATTTCTTTTTTCACGAGATAGGGCGGCGTCGGACGGAATAGCACAACTTCATCACCCGCATCATTTCGTGCGACCACGACATTATCGGACGATTTGTATTTTCCTTTATGTGTTTGGTCTTTTGAAGAGAAGTGCAGCAGTATCTCGTGAAATTGTAGAATTTGTCCTTCGGTGAACTTGAAGGTTTTGTAGTTATCAAATATACGACCAAGAAGATCGGCATAACCCGCGACCTCTTCGGCGTCTCTGCCTTTTGGCGGTTTCGTTTTGAGTCCGCGAATGAGACGCGCGACTTCTTCGTCACTCATCTTCGAGCCTTCAATGCGCGTTGATGCACCAGTGGAAGTGATGATGACCGAGGCCTTCAGTTGTTTGAGAATATGCGGATTCAATTTCGCGCTTCCACGCCAAACGCCCTTCAGCTCATCAATGCGGGCGATCTTCTGAACCATGTCTGGCGTAACGTGTATTCTTTTGTTAAATCGAGGATTCATATAATAGCCAATGTGTGCGATTATATACGATAATATCCGATTGTCAATTCGGCATCAGAAATATGGCGCTATTACGAAATATAAGGGCACGAGACTTGCACTGGTGCAAGTTGGGTACCCGCAACAGAGCTGTGACGTCGGGAACCAGTACCGTCCCCCGTCAAATAGAGTACGGTACCGCCGCGCATCAAACGCTCGGCAAACACAAAAGCCGCGACATTTCGTCGCGGCTTTTGTGTTGTGTCTAAAACTAAAGACATGCCATTGAAGCGATGCAGATCCTTTTTTGATGCAGTCTGCAGGGCATATGTATGGTGATACACTATTTGTAATGACAGAGAGCGGCCCGACCACTTCAATTGAAGTAAAAAATGATCTACTTACGCGCCAAGAGTGCATAGACGCCCTCACTTCAGTAAAGCAACACGTGTGCTCTCTGTTTCCCTTCAGAACAGTACAGGAGCGGGAGAATTTTGTTGCCGATATAGACCGTACCCTGGGTGCGGAAGAGTTGTCGATGCCAGTAAGCGTACTTGTCGAAAAGATACGCGTCGTGCTGTCTTCTTTGAAGAATTCGCACACGAAGTTGCGAATCAGCGGCATGAGTACATCAGAGGAGGAGCAAGATATGGAAAGGCTTAAACCGGAAGCATTACTGCAATCTGAGATGTTACCAAACAACATTGGCTATTTGAAAATCGACGCGTGGTCTTCAAAGAAGAATGACGATGGTAAAGATGTGGGCGATCTCGCAGAAGAAGCGCTGCAGAGATTGCGAGGCGCAAAAGCCATTATTATTGACGTACGAGACAATGGCGGAGGGGATAGTAGTATCGCCTCTAAGGTGGCGGGACATTTTTTAAATACCGAGACTCCTTTTGCGCGAATACTTATAAGAAGAGGGCCGACTGATCTTGCTCTCGATGAGAGCGTAGCCCGAGTCGAACCGAGAGCGCCATTCATTGATCTCCCGCTCGTAGTACTCATCGGACCTAAGTGCCTTAGCTCGAATGAGATGTTTATCCTGATACTAAAAGATACAGGTCGGGCTACAGCGATAGGGCAAAAGACACACGGTGGTTCTGGCAATCCACAGGTCTCCCCACTCACATTAGGAGCGAAGAAATATGAGCTTCTCGTCTCGACCTGGCTTCTTAAAAGAATGGATGGTCAAGAATTAGAAGGCGTAGGTATTCGACCAGACATTGCAATCGAAACTACTCCTGGCGTAGACGCGGAAGGCGGTGCTGACGTAGTGCTGGACAAAGCAAAAGAACATATAAACGCGATCCCACAAGGAGTTGCAGAAATGTAGAGAGTGACTTTCTTGCCAATGCGTGGACATTCTAAAGCGTGAGACGACATTCGGCAACAGGAGGCGGAATAAAATGTAGTATCAATATTTGTGTCTCATTTCTGTCCGGTACCGCTCCGCCTGTTCGCTCAGGAGAACTTATCGAAAGTACCAAAAATGTGTTGGAACTTACCCATACCTGCCCGCATCGCTTGGACATACTACTGATACGCCAAAGAATCTTGTGGTGCTTGACCGGTGGGGTACGGTACCGGCATGGGCAACAAGAAACATATGGCATACTGGCGGCATGCAGAAGACCGAAAGCGCCGGCGGAGTGATAATCAATGCCCGCGGCGAAGTCGTCGTGGTGAATCAGCAGCATGATTCATGGTCGCTTCCGAAGGGACACATCGATCCGGGAGAGAGCGCACTCGAAGCCGCGAAGCGGGAAGTTGCCGAGGAGAGCGGTATTACGGAATTGGAATTCGTGCGCGCACTCGGCTCGTATGAACGCTATCGCATCGGCAAAAGTGGTATAGGGGAAGATATGAGCGAGCTCAAAGAGATACACATGTTCCTCTTTACGACGGACGAAGATACTCTCGCGCCTGTCGATCCTGGAAATCCCGAAGCTCGATGGATTCCTATTCCACAGGTGACCGCGCTCCTCACACATCCGAAGGACAGGGAGTTTTTCGAGAGCATCAAAGACTCGTTGAAATAGCGAGTCAGAAATGCTACTTTGCATTGGTCGTCGGGGTAGCTCAGTCGGTAGAGCGGTGGAGTCATAACCCACAGGTCGACGGATCGTTCCCGTCCCCCGACACATGGAACCTTTGGAAATAGTCGGCATTCTCTCGGCAGGGCTTCTCCTTTTCGCTTTTATCGCTAATGAGTACGGCAAGCTCCCGAGCGAGAGTATCTGGTACGACCTTTTCAATTTTCTCGCGGCCGTGGGGCTCTTCGCGTACGCATACCATCTTGATGCGTTGCCCTTTATGGTCACCAATGGCGTGTGGGGACTCGTTTCGGGCATCGATGTCGTTAAAGACCTCATGCGGGCGCGAGGTTTGAAAAAGAGGCATTGAGTTATGCACATTAGTGGCTAGAGTAATATACTGTCACGAATATAATACGGGGATGCCGATACCACGAACGCTCAATCATGATTTCTTCAAGAAATGGTCATCGGAAATGGCCTACGTACTAGGATTCTTTGCAGCAGACGGTTCTATGATCCGAAACAAAAGGGGCGGTCATTTCATTGAATTTCATATCAATGATAAAGAGATACTTGTTGCGATTCGAAAAGTGACGGGGTCGAATCATAAAATTAGTATCCGTATACGGAAAAATCCGAATCAGAAAGTTGGGTATCGGATACAATTGGGAAGTAAGGAAATGTACAGTGACCTCCTTTCGTTTGGAATGTGCTCTAGAAAAAGTCTCGCTTTGCAAATGCCGATAGTGCCACCACAATACTTTGGTCATTTTTTGCGCGGCTATTTTGACGGAGATGGTTGCGTATATTTCAAGAAATTGCAGTTTGCGGATAGAAAAAACAAGCGATACATTCTACAAAGCGTATTTTCTTGCGGTACGTTTAGTTTTCTTACGGTTCTACTAAATCTTCTTCGTAATTATGGCGTGCAAGGCGGGTCTCTTAAAAGAAAAAGGCGCGGAAACGAGCTTACCTTAAGCCACCACGACAGCGTTGCATTATATCGAATTATGTATAATAATCTTGCAGACAGTGACATCTATTTAGGTCGTAAATACAAGTTGTTTACTCGGGCAATAGAGACACTGTATGGAAAAAATGCGGTCGTAGCTTAGCTGGTCCAAAGCGCCATCCTGTCACGATGGAGAACGAGGGTTCAAATCCCTTCGACCGCGCAGCACATAGTCTCCGAAAGGGGCTGGGTCATGGGTCTGTTGGCAACTCCTCGCGGCCTCTGTGCCACGCGGTATCATTTCCCATGATCCTCAAAGGCTGACAGTCACTCGCAAGAAGGTGGCCGGTATTAACGTGCCGCCGTCAGTGCTTGTGTTCTGCGCTTTCGCTAGCTCCATAAGTTGGTCGTGGAGCTCCTTCATTTTTCCGTTCTTCTCAGCCGCTTCGACGGCGTTCATTGTCGGGCCATAGAATCGTTCCAATAATTCGATGAATTCCGCCGGGCTTTTGTCAGGCGATATGAAGGAGTATGTGTCCTTGACCATGGAAATCTTCTCCTTGGGCACTCCGGCCTGACCAAAACGCTCGATGACATGACTTTCCACACCCCACGTCATCGGACTGACGAATCCTTCCGGAGGCGGAGGCATGAATGCCGCGCTTATCTTCAACAGCTGCGACACAAATGACGTCGGATCATTGGGGATCCAGTTGCCCATCACGATGCGGCCGCCAGGCTTCGTGACCCGGACCATCTCCTTGGCCACGTCGAAGGGCTTAGAAGCAAACATGGCGCCGAATATTGAGATAGTCAGATCAAACAAGCGGTCGCTGACTCCTTGCAAGTCGCATGCATCTCCCTCTTGAAATGTCAGTCGGTTGAGACCCGCCTTGGCGGCTCGTTTGTTTCCGGCGTCAACGAGGTTCTTGGCAATGTCGATTCCGACAACTTCAGCGCCCGACAAGGCTAAAGGAATCGCCGTAGTGCCATCTCCGCACCCGAGATCAAGCACCCGCAATGGCGACGTTATCCCGAGCGACTTGACGAGCGCTTCTCCGGATTGGCGCATGAAGACGGCGATTTCGGTAAAGTCGCCCTTCTCCCACAATGCTTTGTTCGGATTCATAACGGCTCTTGGTTTGGTTCGTGATGCTGGAAGCATCGTATTGTAACACCAATCTACCGTTTCCTTTTTATCTTGATCTCCGCGATCTTGGCATCGCGGAACTTCTTGAACTCCTCTTGCAAGAGGGCGAGTTCGTCGTCGCCCATATCCTCGATATCAATAAGCATATTACGCGCAGGCCGGACAGCGCGGATGAGCTCGTCGAGCTTGAGGTGGATGGCGCGCGCGTCGCGGTTCTGGGTGTTCTGGATGAGGAAGACCATGAGGAAGGTGAGAACGGTGGTCGCCGTATTGATAATGAGCTGCCAGGTCGTGGAGAACCCGAGCAGGGGGCCGCTCAATGCCCAGATGACGATAAGGGAGAGGGCGATGCCGAATCCCCACGGCGAGCCCAGTTTCTCGCTTGACCAATGTGCGGCTTTTCGGAATATCTCATGCATTGTATAAGTATACCGCCTCCGTATACTGGAGGGGCGTTATGCACACGCCTCGGGAAATATACGAGCACTATAAGATTCCACCACTATTGCAGCTTCATCAGCTACGCGTCGCGGCGGTGGGGAAGATGCTTTGTGACAAATTCTCCGAGGGTGTGCGGGCGGAGACCGTTATTCTCACGGGTCTTTTCCATGATATGGGGAACATCCTGAAAATTGATCTCTCGGAGGATGGCCCGTTACTTTCATTGATAGAGCCGGGGAAGCTCGAATATTGGCGAGACGTCAAGGAAGATTTTGCGCGCATGTATGGTACTAACGAACATGTTGCCGGCATGGCAATTGGGCACGAGATCGGGCTGTCTGGCGATGTACTTAATATCATTGACAACATGTCGCTCTCTAAGACTGTGTGGATTTTGCAAGAAGGTTCATTGGAAATGAACATATCAAAATATGCCGATCTACGTGTCGGTCCGCGCGGTATTCTAAGTTTGCAAGGAAGACTTGCTGAATGGCGGGAACGTTATAAGGGGAAGGAGTACGATGCTGGGAAATCCTATGACAAAGAATTAATCTCACAGGCAGAGAAAGCATGCGCAGAGATCGAAAAGTATGTTTGTGCCGCAACACATATACATCCTTCTGATATTACCGATGAGAGCATTGCGCTTCTTATTGAAAAACTGAAAGACTATCCCGTTACAGCTTCCTGATTTCTTTCAGGTCTTTGTCGGGAAGGTAGAGGATAAGAAGGCCGAGAATGATGCCACCGACCGCGGTAAGGACATGACTGCCGTTTAAAAGATAGAGGTCAATGCCATCAAGCACATACCAGACGCCGCGCCAGATGAGGACAAGACCGATGACAATGCCGAGGTTGCTCGCAAGATAGCGGATAGGATTTCTCTCCAACTGCTGTCGGTCGTTCATGCTGCTGATTTTACCATGTAATACCATGGAGAAATGACAGCCTGCGTGCTAGTATCGGCACCATCGCCGGAATAGTTCAGTGGCAGAACGCCATCTTGGTAAGATGGAGGCCGAGAGTCCGATTCTCTCTTCCGGCTCAAAATATGTTATAGTATATTCTATGTCTACAGCAATGACACGTGAAATACGAACGCTAGTGCGCAAGAGCGCGCAAGAGGCCATTGAAGCAGAAGTAATGCGGATCCGCGCATCACTTGTTTCCTTGGTATCAAAGAGCGAGATGGTGAATGTCAGGAAGCTCTATAAAAAGCCAGCCCGTCGCGCAGTTCGCTCTATTCGAGCCCAACTGTGAACATGGATTGGAAGATTGGGTTTTCGAGGCAAGCCGAGAGATTTTTGTCGCGCAATCATCTGCCTGACGAGTTTGTCTCTGAACTTCTCGCGAAAGCGGTGCGGCGATTTTCAGGAGAGATTGTTGCTCTTGATCTCAAACGCCTCTCGAGCGATTGGGAGGGATTTTTCCGCATTCGTTCCGGCAAGAAGAGAATCATCTTTTCGATTGATATGCATGAGCAGAAAATCCACGTTGAGATTATCGATTTTCGTGGTAGTGCGTATAAGCATTAAGACAAGCGCGGAAATTGGAAAAATGCAAAGAATAACGTAGGATACGAAGTACGCCACCTTAGCTCCCCATTAGATAGGCTCCGCCATCTAACGGGGGTAGAGAATGCCGAAGTAGCTCAGTTGGTAGAGCACCGCTTTCGTAAAGCGGTTGTCGCCGGTTCGATCCCGGCCTTCGGCTCCATGGAATCAAAATATGTCATGTTTGTTACATCAGTCCCGTCGGAACATGCCGATGTGGTGCGAAAAGCGATC
>Ga0209542_10015205_pt1 | contig 12968 bp, 9 predicted proteins | sample RifCSPhighO2_01_FD_184028 | JGI IMG/M metagenome (GOLD analysis project Ga0209542, IMG submission 184028) | Soil microbial communities from Rifle, Colorado - Rifle CSP2_plank highO2_0.1 (SPAdes) (version 2) | ecosystem: Environmental > Terrestrial > Deep subsurface > Rock core/Sediment ... | reverse complement strand
AAGCCCATGAGATGACCCGCCGCAAAGGCGCGCTGGACATCGCCGGCCTGCCGGGCAAACTGGCTGACTGCCAGGAGAAGGACCCTGCCCTCTCCGAGCTGTACCTGGTGGAAGGTGACTCTGCTGGCGGTTCCGCCAAGCAGGGCCGTAACCGTCGCACCCAGGCCATCCTGCCGTTGAAGGGTAAGATCCTCAACGTCGAGAAAGCACGCTTCGACAAGATGATTTCCTCCCAGGAAGTCGGCACCTTGATCACGGCGTTGGGCTGCGGTATCGGCCGCGACGAATACAACATCGACAAGCTGCGCTATCACAACATCATCATCATGACCGATGCTGACGTCGACGGTTCGCACATCCGTACCCTGCTGCTGACCTTCTTCTTCCGTCAGTTGCCGGAGCTGATCGAGCGCGGCTACATCTACATCGCCCAGCCGCCGTTGTACAAAGTCAAAAAGGGCAAGCAAGAGCAATACATCAAAGACGACGACGCCATGGAAGAGTACATGACGCAGTCGGCCCTGGAAGACGCCAGCCTGCACTTGAACGAAGAAGCGCCGGGCATTTCCGGTGAGGCGCTGGAGCGTCTGGTCAACGACTTCCGCATGGTCATGAAGACGCTCAAGCGTCTGTCGCGCCTGTACCCTCAGGAACTGACCGAGCACTTCATCTACCTGCCGGCCGTGAGCCTGGAGCAGTTGGGCGATCACGCAGCGATGCAGGATTGGCTGGCCCAGTACGAAGTGCGTCTGCGCACCGTCGAGAAATCCGGCCTGGTGTACAAAGCCAGCCTGCGCGAAGACCGTGAACGTAACGTGTGGCTGCCCGAGGTCGAATTGATCTCCCACGGCCTGTCCAACTACGTCACCTTCAACCGCGACTTCTTCGGCAGCAACGACTACAAAACCGTGGTCACCCTGGGCGCACAACTGAGCACCCTGCTGGACGACGGCGCTTATATCCAACGTGGCGAACGCAAGAAGCAGGTCAGGGAATTCAAGGAAGCCCTTGACTGGCTGATGGCCGAAAGCACCAAGCGTCACACCATCCAGCGCTACAAAGGTCTGGGCGAGATGAACCCGGATCAACTGTGGGAAACCACCATGGACCCCGCTCAGCGCCGTATGCTGCGCGTGACCATCGAAGACGCCATTGGCGCAGACCAGATCTTCAACACCCTGATGGGTGATGCGGTCGAGCCTCGCCGTGACTTCATCGAGAGCAATGCTTTGGCGGTGTCTAACCTGGATTTCTGATCGGGTGTAGGCACTCACAAAAGCAGCTGACGTTCACACTATGCTGCTTTCGCCGCGCTACAAAAAAGGCCAACCCCTGCGGGTTGGCCTTTTTTTGCCCGTATGTCCAGGAACGCGCGAGAGCTCTGCCAATTGGATTCACAACGAGAGTTGCCGTAGTAGCGTAAAGGCCTGCTTCATTTGGTCTTCACTGACGACGAACGCACGTAGCTGCCCTGCCATGTCCAGACCTTTGGCTATAAGCCCCTGTGCCTCAAGGCTGATCTGCCATTGCAAGTCCTTGCGGCTGGTTTCTCCGGCCAGGTGCAGCGGCATTTCCGGAGTCTTGACCTTCACCAGCATCGCCGGGAACTTAACTTCCTCATTCCCACCCAGCACATTACGCGCCAGGGTCATGGCGCTTACCTGGATAGGTTGCAGAAACGGCAGTAGCTTGCCCTGGATTTGCGCGCAATCGCCAACGGCGAATATGCGTGGGTCAGAGGTGCACATGCGTTCATCAACTTCAATGCCACGGTCCACTCGTAAGCCAGCCTGTGTGGCTAACGTCGTATCGGGTTTCAACCCAATTGAGGCAACGATCACATCGGCGCTGATGTGTCGGCCGTTGGACAACGTCGCCAACAGGCCATCGTTTCTCTTTTCAATGGATACCAACGCCTGGTTAAACAGCATTTCCACACCCATCTGGCATAACCGGTGCTGCAGGCGGCTGCTCACCTCAACAGGAAGCAACGATGCGAGCAGGCTGCAGGACTTGTCCATCAGCACCACCTGCTTTCCAGCACGATTGATGTCCATTGCCAGTTCACTGCCAATCAAGCCGGCCCCGAGGATCAGTACGCGCTGTGCAGCCCGCAGTGCATGTTGTGCATGACGGTATTCCTGCTGGCTGTTCAGAGTCACCATCCACTCCCGCCCGGGAATCGGCGGAACCATGGCTTGCGCCCCCGTGGCGAGAATCAGTTGGTCGTAGCTGAATGCCTCATTCCCGGCGCTAACACACTGGTTTTCGCGATCAATCGCAGTGAGCTGGCAGCACGAGTTCAGGGTCAACCGATACATCTCGGCAAACTCTGCCGCAGGCTGGCGGGTCATGTCGTCTGCGGTCTGATTAAGACTGACGACGTGACTCAGGTCGGGCTTGTTGTACTCATCGCAACTGTCTGCAGCGATCAATCGAATGGGCACCGCTGCATCGAGCCGGCGCAAGTTCTTGACCACCTGACGAGCCGCGAAGCCGGAGCCCACAATGACGATTTCCCGGTTCATGTCGCCTCCGAAGGCAGCTCATCGAATACCGATTTACCCATTGAACATTCAGGGCACAGGAAGTAATCAGGCACATCACACCAGGCCGTACCGGCCTGCACATCCTGCATCGGCTCGCCGATCGCGGGGTCGTAAATCCATTGGCAGACACTGCAGCGCATGCGCAGGCCGTTGTCCGCGATGGGGTCTGCCTGGGCAGTTGCGGTGGCTGCAGCGGGTGCGACATGTGCAGCCGTCGATGGATGCAGCGCCCATTGCCGAGCGATTTCGCGGCCATGAGCCCGGCAAACCTCAAGCGCCTCGCCGTCCGGCCGCCACTTGGCTTTGAGCGCCAATGTGGTTTCAAAACCAGCGTCCATCAAGCGCGTCTGGATACGGTCTACCGCCCCGCCATTCCAGCCGTAACTGCCAAACGCCGAAGCCTTTTTGTCACGAAAACGCAGCCCGGTTATTTCCTCCAGCAGCGCGGCGACTTTCGGCATCATCACGTTGTTCATGGTGGACGAGCCCACCAAAACGCCTTTTGAGCGGAACACGTTGGTCAGAATCTCATTCTTGTCGTGGCGCGCGACGTTGAAAATCTTCACCGCCACACCTGGATCGACTTCGTGAATACCCTGAGCGATAGCATCGGCCATCATGCGGGTGTTGTTCGACATGGTGTCGTAGAACAGGGTGATGCGATCCTCCTGATAGTCCGCCGCCCATTCCAGATAGCGGTGCACGATCTGCGTCGGATTATCACGCCACACCACGCCATGAGCGGTGGCAATCATATCGACCGGCAGGTTGAAACCGAGGATCTCGGTAATCTTGGCAATGACCAGGCGACTGAAGGGGGTGAGGATATTGGCGTAGTAGCGTTGGCACTGTTCGAACAGTTCGTTTTGATCCACTTCATCATTAAACAGGTGTTCGTCGCAGTAATGCTGGCCAAAGGCGTCGTTACTGAACAGAACGGCATCGCCGGTCATGTACGTCATCATGCTGTCCGGCCAATGCAGCATCGGGGTTTCCACGAAAACCAGCTGTTTGCCATTGCCGACATCCAGGGTGTCGCCGGTATGGACGACGTGGAAATTCCACTCGGGATGATGGTGATGACCGTTGATCGAGTCCACGCCATTGGCGGTGCAATAGATCGGCGTATTCGGGATCAGCGACATCAACTCTGTCAGCGCCCCTGCATGGTCCTCTTCCGCATGGTTGATGACGATACAGTCCAGCGTGTTCAGGTCGATTTCCATCGCCAGGTTCTGTATGAACTCCCGACTGAACCGGTGATCAACCGTATCAATCAGTACGGTCTTTTCTTCACGGATCAGGTAGCTGTTATAGCTGCTACCTTTGTGGCATTTGTATTCTGTGCCATGAAAGTCCCGCACTTCCCAATCGCGCTGACCGACCCAATGAATGTTGTTTTTGACGTGAATTGACATGACCTACCTCGGTATAGAAATGATGTTCTACACCGAAGATGGCAACCTTCGTGCCACATAATAACTAGTTGATTTAAAAGGAAAAATAAAACAATGATTGTCAATATGACATTGCCCGACTATTGTCTTTATGACTAATTCATTGTCAAAGTGACAAACCATGAGTCTCTCCGTTGAATCCCTGGCACGCATCGCTATTGAGCTGCAAAGCGGCATTTCCCATCAGGACCGCTTTCAACGTCTGATCAATACCCTGCGCCAATTGCTGGGTTGCGACGCCTCTGCCTTGTTACGTTATGAACAGCGACTGTTCCGTCCGCTGGCGATCGATGGCCTGGCACCGGATGTTCTGGGGCGCCGCTTCAGCCTTGATGCCCATCCGCGTCTGGAAGCCATCGCCCGCGCCGGTGACGTGGTGCGCTTTCCGGCAGAGAGTCATTTGCCTGATCCCTATGACGGCCTGATCCCCAGCCGGCAGGACCTCAAAGTACATGCCTGCATCGGGTTACCGTTGTTCGCGGACCAGACACTGATTGGTGCGCTGACGATCGATGGCATGGACCCGGCGCAGTTTGATCACTTCAGCGACGAAGAGCTGCGACTGGTGGGCGCCCTCGCTTCTGCTGCCTTGACCAATGCGTTGCTGGTCGAGCAACTCGAGAGTCAGACCATTACGCCTCTCTCCATCAGTCATGTCCCGGCGGGCAAACCCGGCACCGAAATGGTCGGGCTCAGCGAGGTCATGCAACAGTTGAAAAGAGAGATCGAAATGGTGGCAGGTTCCGACCTGAACGTTTTGATCACTGGAGAAACCGGGGTCGGCAAGGAACTGGTCGCCAAGGCGATACATGAAGGTTCATCACGCGCCAGTCACCCTGTGGTCTATCTAAACTGCGCTGCGCTGCCGGAGTCAGTGGCTGAGAGTGAGTTGTTCGGCCATGTCAAAGGTGCCTTCACCGGGGCGATCCATCATCGCACCGGGAAGTTCGAAATGGCCGATAACGGCACACTGTTCCTCGACGAAATCGGTGAACTGTCGCTGAGCCTGCAAGCAAAACTGCTACGGGTATTGCAATACGGCGACCTGCAACGGGTCGGTGACGATACCGTCTTGCGGGTCAACGTAAGGGTGCTTGCCGCGACCAATCGTGACCTGAAGCAGGAGGTGCTGAACAATCGCTTCCGGGTCGACCTGTTCCACCGGTTAAGCGTGTTCCCTGTGCATGTGCCGCCACTGCGTGAGCGTGGGCAGGACATCACATTGCTAGCGGGTTTTTTCTGCGAGCAGAGCCGGGTACGCATGGGATTGCAACGGGTGGCGCTGGCTGCCGGTTGCCTGTCGTTGCTCAAGCAGTACTCGTGGCCAGGAAACGTTCGCGAACTGGAACATGCTGTTTATCGAGCGACAATCCTTGCTCGTGCGACCCAGCAAAGTGAAGAGCTGCTGCTGGAAGCACAGCATTTCAATCAAGTCCCCGAACAGCTGGCGATACTACCTGTTGCTGTGGATGTTCCTTCCAGCAGCGTTGGCCAATGCCTACGGGACGCGACGGATAGCTTCCAGCGTCAGCTGATTGAAAGCACGCTGAAAAATTGCGCAGATAACTGGTCTGCCTGTGCGCGAATGCTCGATATGGATGTGGCCAACCTGCACCGACTGGCGAAGCGGCTCGGTTTGAAATAACACTCGCGGCCGATCAGGGCTCAATGCAGGTCAGTCATGCTGACCCACATGTCGCCCTCGCCGCCAAGCTGTCCAGCATAAAACGCTATCGGATCTCGGGGGGAAGGCCGGCGCCCAGCGGTTGAGACGGCGGTTTCTGAATCTGCAGGTGTAGAGAAGAAAACCCGCCGGCAGGGAAAAACGCGTTCACTGGTTCTTTATCCGGCGCCAGCGTAATCCGGCTGGTGCGTCCAAGCAGTTCCTCCATCACGATCCGTAGTTCCAGTCTGGCAAGCGGCGCACCGGGGCAGACATGAATGCCGGCGCCATAGAGCAGGTTCAGCTCGGGATCGCGATCGAGGCGCAATTCATCGGGATCTCCAAAGACCGCTTCGTCCCGATTGGCGGACGCCCAGTTGAGGGCAATACGCGAACCCTTCGCCAGCGTGCGCCCGCCCAGCGTGACCTCTTTCGTAGTCACCCGACGGTTCATGATCAGTGGTGCATGAATACGCAGTATTTCATCAATGGCGACAGGTAACAGCGCGGGTTGTTCGCGCAATCGCTGCTGCCACCCGAAGTTGGTCGCCAGATAGTGCGCAAGAATGCCGACCGAGGCGGAAATGGTTCCGAGTTCGCCGACTGTCCAGTTACGTAGAATGCTGACGATCTCGTCGTCCGTCAGGGGCCTTCCCAAGGACTGATCGCGTAGCAAGAGGGTCGTGATGTCATGCGACGCAGCAGCGCCAGCGGTACGGCGCACGTCCAGCAGATACTTGATGTAACCGTCAAACTCAAGGGCCACGGCACTCAGGGCCGCCTCGTCTCGGGACAGCGTGGCCGAGTGATTCTTCAGCGTCCACAGGCGCAGCGGTTCATGAAAATCCGCCGGCCAACCCAGCCAGGCACACTGGATCTGCAACGCAAAGATCTGGGCAAATTCGCCGATCAGTTCTGCACGGCCTTCATCCGGTAATGCCTGCACCAGACGAACCGCTATATCACGGCACGTCGGCGCAAAGGCATCCATATGCTCCGGGCTGAAATAACGCTCGATGAGGTTCCGGTACGCCGTATGTTCGGGCGGATCCATTCCGTTGGGGACCGCGGGGAAACGCGAGACGGCATTACTGAAGGTTTCATGATCGTTAAGTACGCGCAGCACATCCGCATGCCTGAATAACGACGTATAGCCATATTGACTGTGTGCGACCGGGCAACGGTGGCGCATGTCGTCATAGGCTGTCGTCTGATCCTTTAATACGGCTTCAGACCTGGGATCCCAATCCGGTAGCGATTTCTTGTCCATCGTTTACTCCATAAACCCGTCCCGCTGAGAACCCGGAAACAAGGAAGCAAGGTTTGTCGGCCTACTTGTACTCGGTCGGGACATGTAGGAAATACCCGCTAGACTGAAACCATGCACGACGTCCCTACGTCGGCATCACTTGGGTGAAGTCTGTACGGGCTTATAGGGAAAATCGGCTATTAGCTAGCCAGGGGGTTGTGATGAGTAAGCTTCAGCAGTGGGTAAACTCGCAGGGCAGCACTGCGCTGTGGGTGGTGTTCTGGCTCTACGGGGTGGTGCTCAGCAATGTACTGTTTGGCCTGATTCTGGTCGCCTTCAACAAAGTTGCACCCTCCCTGTTTGGTCTAATGCTGCTGGGTTTTGTGGCCTACACCGCGTGCATGCTCAATGCGGTATGGCGCAATGCGGATAATGTCAGTGACCCCCTCTACGGTCAGATCGCTCGTTTCCTCACGGTGGCCTGGTCGATCAACGCGGTATTGGTTTCGGGCTTTCTCTTCCTGGGCCATCTGAATGCCGTTGCCCTCCCCCTGCCGCTGCCTTTTTGATTCCAGATAACCTGGGCCCTCAATGTGGGGTTTGAACGTTAGAGCCCAGGTCATTGCGCCGTTGCGATTATCGCGCCAATTGATTGTCTGCATAGTTGATCAATATCAATTCCATTATTTCTGTCGATCGCCATCACCGTTTCAACGCTATCTCAAGTGCAACAACTCGATCTTCGCTCATGGCGCATAGCGGCTCTGTAGAGCGTTGAGCGCTGTTCAACCCCTCCCTTCAACAAATTGCCTCAACCGGCGATAGGAAGTCATATTGACTATTCCTTTGTCATTATGACCTTTTTCGAGTTAGGTCATAATGACAGTGTTGTTATTTAACTAGTTGATATTAAACAATAAAATTGTTGGCCCGGTTTGTGTATTAGGTAATGAACTTAACGCAAACCCCAAAGGGACAATCTCATGACTCGTACCATCGCGCTCAGTTTCACCCTGTGTACACTGCTGTCTCCGCTATGCCAGGCAGACCAGATAATCCGTGTAGTCCCCGACACAACCGCCGGCAAGGGGGTCGGCGTTTTGACCGGAATGATGGTTGGCGCGGTAGGTGGCCCGATTGGAGCATTAGTCGGCGCAGCTGGCGGATTTTTCGCCGGCAGTGCGGTGCAAGGAGGCATTGGCAAGTCTGAAACCGCTTATGAAGTGAAAAACTCGCAAGGCGAGATTAGTACGGTGCGCTCACCCAATGGGCGTTTTGAAGTCGGGCAACAGGTCACCCGTAAAGGTGTGCGACTGGTGGCATCTGAGGAGTAAGAGGCTCCCGTCTGCGTCTTCCCAAGCATTCCAGGCCCTCCGTGGAGTTGCACACATAGATGGTTCGGCTAATCCTCACCGATTAGCTGAACATCACGAAAAGAGCCCGCCAAATCGCGGGCTTTTTTTGCATTCGATCCGGGTTTTTATTACGTGACCTTCCCCGCTCCAATCTGCCTGATTGGGGTGTTTTTCTGGATTATTCATCCAGTCATCCACGGTTTATCGCCGCGTTGAAGCGGCCTAATCTCGATTCTCCATCGATTCGTGAAGGAGATTCTCCATGGCAGACCATTCCATTAAAGGCAAAGTCGTTCTCATCGCGGGTGGCGCGAAGAACCTTGGCGGTCTCATCGCCCGTGATATGGCCGCACAGGGTGCCAAGGCTGTTGCGATCCATTACAACAGCGCCGCGTCCAAGGTTGATGCCGATGCCACGGTTGCCGCCGTTCAGGCCAGCGGCGCACAGGCCGTCGCGCTGCAGGGGGATCTGACGACGGCCGGCGCCATCGAGAGGTTGTTCGCCGATACCATCGCCGCGGTCGGCACACCCGACATAGCCATCAACACCGTTGGCAAGGTGCTCAAGAAGCCGATGGCCGAGGTGAGTGAAGCCGAATACGACGAGATGAGCGCGGTCAACTCCAAGACCGCTTTCTTCTTCCTCAAGGAAGCGGGCAAGCACCTCAACGACCATGGCAAGATCTGCACGATAGTGACGTCGCTACTGGGCGCCTTCACGCCGTTCTATGCCGCCTATGCCGGCACCAAGGCGCCGGTCGAACACTACACCCGAGCGGCCTCCAAGGAATTGGGCGCCCGCGGCATTTCGGTGACAGCGGTCGGTCCGGGGCCGATGGATACGCCGTTCTTCTACCCGGCCGAAGGTGCCGACGCGGTGGCCTATCACAAGACCGCCGCCGCGCTCTCGCCGTTCAGTAAAACAGGCCTGACCGACATCGAGGATGTGGTGCCTTTCATTCGCCATCTGGTCAGTGACGGCTGGTGGATCACCGGCCAGACCATTCTCATCAATGGCGGGTACACCACCAAGTAAATCCATTATCCGCAGTGTGATCTTCGTCGCCATCCGCTGCTGGGGCGCCGTACAATCGACGCAAAGCAGGCGCCCCTGGGCAGGCTAACGTCGGGACCATCGGCAGGGCAGATACATGGACAGATTCGACCAGTACCGCGTATTCGCCAAAGTGGCCGAGATGGGCAGCTTCATCAAAGCTGCCAACGCGCTGGAGATGCCACGAGCGTCGGTGTCTGCGGCCATCCAGCAGTTAGAGGCTCAACTGGGCGTGCGCCTGCTGCATCGCACGACGCGGCAGGTACGGCTGACACCCGATGGGGAGCAATTGCTCAGCCGTGTGCGCCCGGTGTTGTGCAACGTCGAAGACATCGACCAGTTATTCCAGGCCAGCCAGCGGCAAGTTTCCGGCCGGCTGATCATCGATGTGCCCAGCCGCATTGCCCGCCGCGTCATTGCGCCAGCGCTGCCCGGCCTGTTGCGTTGTCATCCCCTGCTTCAATTGATTTTGGGTTCTACCGACCGGGCCATCGATCTGGTGCAGGAAGGTGTGGACTGCGCGGTGCGCGTTGGCGCGCTGCATGACAGCAGTCTTGTGGTGCGGCCGCTGGGTCAGATTGCCTTGATCAATTGTGCGAGCCCGGCCTATTTGCTTGAGCATGGAGAGCCTCAGCAGCCTGCGCAGCTACTCGATGGACATTGGACCATCGGCTATGCGTCGCCGAAGTCGGGCAAGGAACTGCCTTGGGAATACCTGTCCGGCGACGGCAGCGTGCAGCGGTTCGACGTGCCGAGCCGGGTGATCGTGAACAATGCTGAAAGCTATATCGCTTGCTGCCTTGCAGGGTTGGGGTTGATCCAGATCCCGCGCTTCGACGTCCAACACCTGCTGGACTCACGACAACTGGTGGAGGTCATGTCGAGTTACTGTGCCGCTTCGATGCCGGTATCCCTGCTCTACCCGCACCGCCGGCAGCGTTCGCAGCGACTGGATGTGTTCCACGAGTGGTTCGTGGCATTGATGCGGCCGTATTTGGATAGCCGCCACGTCCCTCTGCATCAATAAAGCCAAATGCTCCACGTGGAACATCGGCATTTTTAACCCGCTGAAGCGGCCGCCACACTCTCCAAGCGGTAGCCGTATCCATAGATCGTCAACAACTGCCAACCCCGATCCGCGGTTAACCCCAGCTTGTTCCGCAGCCGATAGATATGTGTGTCCAGCGGCCGAGACGAGACCATTTCTTCATGGCTCCAGAACCGCTCATACAGATACTCGCGAGACAACGGCCGCGCCAGGTTGGCGAACAGGCAACTGGCCAGGCGGTATTCGCGTTCGGTCAGGTTGATCGGTTTGCCCGCACGGGTGACGGTCAGTTCGGCGTCGTCAAAGGTCAGGTCGTTGAAACTTTGCACTTCAGACGTCGCCGACTTTTGCAGACCGTGGCGGCGCAGGACGGCGTTGACCCGGGCTTTGAGTTCATTCGGGCGAAAGGGTTTACTGACGTAATCGTCGGCGCCGCTGTTCAGGGCGGTGACGATATCGCTTTCGGCATCGCGGCTGGTAAGCATGATCACGGCCGGGGGCGATTCCATGTGTTCACGGGTCCAGCGCAGCAAGGCGATGCCGCTGATGTCGGGCAGCTGCCAGTCGAGGATCAGCAGGTCGAAGGTTTCCCGGCGCAGTTGGCGCAGCAGGTCTTCACCGCGTTCGAAGCAATGCACAGACCAAGGCTGTTCCAGGTTGCTGGGGATCTGTCGCAGTGTCTGTTCCACCCGCTGCAATTCAGCGGGTTCGTCATCCAGTATTGCGACACGCATGGGTGGGTCCTTTCTACTTGGAAATATTTCAGCTGTCGGCCGGTCGAAGAGCGGGCGTCCTTGCTGCGCAGATGCCAGTCATTGAATCTGAAGAATTGTGCTCAGATTCAACGACCCTTTGGATCTCTCGGTACGCTGATATCAAAGGGCCGTTAACGCTTTGAAAAACCATGCGACTCAGGGGGAAAGATACCGACTCCCGTGCGTAAGGAAAAGGATCAGTGCCGCTGGCATTGCATAGCCGTGCGGGTAGCTGATACTGCGCCCCGATGTACGGTATGTTTCAACGAACGCATTCAGGAAAACCCCCGGGGCGATCAAAATGAGCTTCACTGGGTTCAGCACCACACCGCGCACCACCTGGAGGGAGAAACCGGGTCTATGACATCTTCAACTGTCCATTTTCAGCAGCGGTGCGGGTTCCTGGCGGTCGCCCTGTGATGCTGTGGCGCAAGGCCGAAAAACGCCAGCCCACCCAGGCGCAGTTGTTGTTCCATGGCCTGTTTCGGGAGTGGCTGTGGATTGGCCTGGTGTTGCTGCCCTTTACTGCATATTTGTCCTCAAGTGCGGGCCTGGCCTTCAATAATCCGCTGTATGACGGCCTGCGCCGCCTGACCCCTCTGCCGGTCGATCCGCGTATTTTGCTGGTGACCATCGATGACCAGAGCCTGAAAAAGCTCGGCCAATGGCCATGGCCGCGCAGCCTGCATGCCGACGTCATCAACCGTCTGAGCGCTGCCCAACCCGCGGGTATCTTGTTCGATGTGATCTTCAGTGAGCCGCGCAACGCCACCGATGACCAGCGCCTGGCCAATGCCGTGTGCAACGCTGGGAATGTTTTGCTTCCCCTGGAACGCGATGGCGGCGCGAGCCAGCCGGGCGAACAGCTGTTGCCGCTGCTCAATTGCGCCAAGGGGCTGGGCCATATCAACGTCGAAGCAGACAGCGACGGTGCCGTCCGCAGCCTGTATCTGCGTGAAGGCCCGCCTGGGAACACCCTGCCGCAGTTGGCATGGCTGGCGTATACGTTGAGCGGGCAAACCGCGCAAATGCCTGGACGCAGCGAACAACCCAACAGTCTGCGCTGGCATCGGGAATATAGAGTTCGCGTCCCGTCCACGTCTGAGCCGCATGGGTTTCCCAGTGTGTCCTACGCCAGCGTATTGCACGGCGAAGTGCCGGCCGAATTGCTGCGCGACCGCCTGATCCTGGTGGGCGCCAGCGCCTATGGGCTGGGGGACCGTTTTGTGACGCCGCTCTCCTCCACTCCGGATACCACCGCCGGTGTGGAAATCCAGGCCAATGTGCTCAACGGCTTGCTGCAGGAGCGCAGCATTGTCGACCTCCCCGGCTGGCTCGCGGCACTGATCGCCACGGCTTGGGTGGCGTTGTTGCTCGGCCTTTTGCTGTACCGCCCACGTTACGCGCTGTGGATGACCTTGGGTTGCATGGCCGGCGCGTTGCTCGGCGCGTGGGCGCTGTTACGCCTTGGCCATTGGTGGTCGCCCGCGGCCTGCCTGATCGGTATGTTGCTCAGCTACCTGATCTGGAACTGGCGCCGCCTGAGCGTGATCCTTGCCTACTTTGGCTGGGAACTGGCGCGCCTGGACAACGAACCCAAGGTGCTGCCCGAACGCCGCCGAGCGCCCGCGAACAAAGGCGATGTGTTGCAAGGGCGCATCTTTGCCCTGGAGCAGGCCGTCAGCCGCACCCGTGACACCCGACGCTTCATGGCCGATGGCCTCGAATGCCTGCCGGTGGCGACCCTGATCACCGACCCGCGGGGCAACATCCTGTTGGCCAACCGCATTGCCCGTGAAGTATTCGGCAATGACCTGGTCAACCAAAACCTGCTCGAA
>Ga0209542_10015204_pt1 | contig 12968 bp, 13 predicted proteins | sample RifCSPhighO2_01_FD_184028 | JGI IMG/M metagenome (GOLD analysis project Ga0209542, IMG submission 184028) | Soil microbial communities from Rifle, Colorado - Rifle CSP2_plank highO2_0.1 (SPAdes) (version 2) | ecosystem: Environmental > Terrestrial > Deep subsurface > Rock core/Sediment ... | reverse complement strand
CCGACCGGCCGCCAAGGTCAATCCAAAACCTTGAGGAACGCCTGCGCTCCCGTTTTGAAGGCGGAATGATCGCAGACGTCAGCGAGCCTGACTACGAAACCCGCCTGGCCATACTCCAGTCCAAAACCGCTGAAAAAGAAGAATACAGACCGTCCCTTGACGTTCTAGAGCACATCGCGGCCTCGGTGCGCTCAAACATAAGAGAGCTTGAGGGCTCGCTGAATTCGGTGGTTGTCCGTTCAAAAATGAAAAAAAGGGCCTTATCGCTGAACGAAGTCAAGGAAATACTAAGTAAAAACACGAAGCCCAAGAAAATTTTAAGCGCCCAGCAGATAATCCGCAGGGTGGCCCAGTTCTACGACATCCCCGAAAAATTCCTTTTTGAAAAAACCCGCAGAAAAGAGGTGGTCAAGCCTAGACAAATCTCAATGTATCTTCTGCGCGAGGATTTCAACGGTTCTTTTCCTTATATCGGACAGAAATTCGGCGGCCGCGACCACACCACAGCCATCCACGCCCACGCTAAGATATCAAACGATATTAAAAAAGACGACAGACTAAAGGACGAGATCAAGGCAATCCGCGAGCAGTTATACGAGGAAGAAAAAAGTGCTTAAACGCTGAAAATAATGTAAGAAAGAGGTTGATAAAAAGAGTATAAAAATAACCAGAAAAAAAACAGGTCTGCGCTTAAACAAGTTATTAACAGAATCTTAATAAAAACAAACCTAACCGGACCGCGAAATTACAGCGCCAGTAAATAAAAAATAAGTTTTTCCACTTATCCACCAAGTCCTACTACAACAACCAGTAATTAAATTTAATAAATAAAGAATTATTATGGAACTTACCTGTTCAAAAGAACAACTCCAAAAAAGTTTACAACTGGCCGAGAAACATACAAATAAACAATCGTCCATACCGACGCTCTCCGGGGTTCTATTGGAAACAGGAAAAAATATTTTAGTTATAAGGTCAACCGATCTTTATTCTGGATTTGAAACAAAAATAGCAGCCCAGGTTAAAAAAGACGGCTCGGTTGTGGTTCCTGCCCGTCCTATGGTTTCTCTGCTGTCTTCACTTGGCGACGAAACAGTTGACCTTGAATCAAGGAGCGGAAATATTCATATCGCGACCAAAAACACAGCCACAACAATCAAAACATTTGACCCAGAAGATTTTCCAAAGCTTCCTAAAATAAAAATCGGACACAGGGTCAGTTTTAAAACAGGAGACCTTCTTGCAAATTTGAAGGGCGTTTATTTTGCCGCGTCCGATTCCGACGTCAAGCCGGAAATCGCCAGCGTCCTTTTTAAAGGGGGGGCTGAAAACGGGGTTAAAACTGCGGCGACCGATTCTTTCCGATTGGCCGAAAAATCGTTTAGGTCCTCTATCCCAAAGACGGCTTCTTTTCTTTTTCCGGCAAAGTCTGTTGCAGACTTCGTAAAAATAATTGAGGGCTTTGAAGGAGAAGTCGAATTCAGTTTTGACAGCCAGCACCTTTTTGTTTCTCATCCCTCGTTTTCTTACTTTACAAGACTGGTTGACGGCAATTTTCCCGATTATGAGCAGATAATGCCGACGTCCTTTTCAACGGAAGCTTCACTGGACAAAAAGAGCCTTGCGGAAAGCCTTAAACTGGCCGGAGTTTTTTCCGGACGACTAAAGGAAATCAAAGTGCGCACTTATCCCGACGACAACCTTCTTGAAATATCCACTTCGGACAGCGAACTTGGGGAGCACTCAAGCCGGCTCCCGGCACAGATAACCGGCGAGAGCATAGAAATCTCATTTAACCAGAGGTATTTGCTCGAAGGCCTTGAACCGATAAGTTCCTCGGGCGTTATCCTCCGGTTCTCAGGACCGAATAAGCCTCTTTTGATTCAGAGCCCGCAGGATGTTTCTTATGTTTATCTGGTCATGCCGATGAAAAGCGCCTGACCATGGCTTTAAACCGGATTTTTAAATTTCTCGAGCGCTTTGAAATCCTGGGCGCGCACCAAAGCGTGATTGAAAAAGAGGCGCTCCAATGGTGCGCCGCAAAAGCCGGCATTGACGGCGTTGAAATAAAATTGAGAAGACCGAATCTGATAATTACTTCAAAAAGCGCCATGGCCAAAAGCGCGCTCTTTACTGTGCAGAACCGGCTACTTCTTGACCTGCAGAAGAAATTCGGCGCCAAGGCACCTGTTAAGATTATTTTCGGGTAGTTATTTAAACAGAATCTGTTTTTGAAGCGTGGTTTTGTTGCCCACGGCGTCATAGACGTTCACGAGCAGGGTTTCCTCTCGCGCCAGGTCTGTAATTTTTGAAAGGTCGGCCGAAAAAGTATAAGGCTGTGTTTTGGTTGAGCCAAGGAACCTCCCGCCCAAAATAATGTCAATTTCGGCCACGGGAAATCTTCCGCGCGCGCTCACGCCAAACGACAGGAAGCCCGAAGAAGATATTTCTGTTTCGGGCGCTTTGACAAAAGACGCCTCGGGGGCATACTCGGGTTTGTGCAGATCGTCGAAGGCTTGCGGAATGTCGCCCGCGCTTTCTTCCCGTATGCCCTGGCGGCCTGCCCACAGCCTTACCGGATACTCCCACATCCTGAATTGCGGGTCGTCGGAAGGATTTTCAGGCAGAGGGCCTCGCGGGTCAGTTTTTATAACCCAGTTCAGTATTGAATGGACCTGGGTCAGCGGTTTTTCTTCGCGGTATTGAGGCGGGGTGTATTCGGTCGCCCTTTTGCCCGAAATTTTATCTACTGTGTAGGTGATACTGCCGCGCCATTCGCCGTTCAAAACGGCTTTTTCGGCGCCGGTCGGTCTCGGCTCTATGAATTTCTCGTCGGGCAGGTTTTCTTTTACTTCGCCAAAAAAAGCGTTCCACAAGGGCGCGGCAATGAACCCGGCCACGCTTTTTACCATCTCCGAGTTGTCGTTGTTGCCGAACCACACGCCCCAGGCGAGATTAGGGGTATATCCGACAACCCAGGCGTCCCGCGAGTCGTTTGTCGTTCCTGTCTTGGCCGCGACGTCTCTCCCCGGAAAGTACAAAGGCGAGTTTGAGCCGAACGACGGAGTCCGGGCGGCGTTGTCTGAAAGGATGTCGCTTATCCGTCGGGCGATGTCGGCGTCAAGGACCTGCGACGGCGACGGTTTGAATTCTTCAAGAACGTTTCCGGACGAATCCTCCACTTTTATTATTGCCCGGGGTTCGTTTTTAATGCCGTCGTTGGCAAAAACCCCGTAGGCGCCGACCATCTCAAGCAGTCTGACTTCTCCTCCGCCCAAAACCAGGGTAAGGCCGTAACGTTCCGGGTCCGAGAGAGTGCTTATGCCCATGTCAGAGGCTGTTTTGAGCGATTCCCGGATGCCCGCGAGGTAAAGGGCTTTTACTGCCGGCAGGTTTATTGACTGCGCGAGTGCGTCCCTGAAAGTTATTGGTCCGCGGAACTTTTCGTCGTAATTTTGAGGGTGATAACAGTTGAATTCACCGGTTTCTTCTTTGTCAAAATCCACGTTAGGGTCGCAGGACGGATTAAATTCCGTCGGCAGGTCAAAAACCGCTGTTTCCGGCGTGTAGCCTCTTTTGAAAGCTGTCGCGTAGACAAAAGGCTTAAAAGCCGAGCCTGGCTGGCGGCCGTTTCTGTAAAGCGTCACGTTTAGCTTGGCCTCAAATTTGCAGTCAACTCCGGGGGTACATCCGGCAGGCTCGGGTTCGCCCGACCAGTCTTTGGAGCCGACCATAACCAGAATTTGTCCGGTTTTCGGGTCAACGGCCGTGAGGCCGGCGTTAAATACGCTGAATTTCTCTTCTTCGTTTTCAACGAATTCTTTGGTCAGCCTCTGGGCTTTTTCTTGCATGGCCCAGTCAAGCGTGGTTATGACTTTGAGCCCCCCTTTTTCCAGAACGTCTTCGCCGTAGCGCGACGCCAGGTATTCACGCACGTACATTACGAAATGCGGCGCTTTTATGGAAAGGTCGTCGCGGCTGACAAAAACTACCTTTTCTTTTTGGGCGCCGTCAAACTCTTCACGGCTGATGAAGTCGAGGGCAAGCATTCTTTCAAGGACCAGAGTTTTCCTTCTGTCCAATTCGTCGGGGTGCTGACCGTAGGGAGAGAAATAAGTCGGCGCCTTAAGCAGGGCCGCGAGGTAGGCCGATTCCGCGAGCGTCAGCTCCTCAACGGGTTTTGCGAAAAAGTTTTGGCTCGCGGAGCCGACGCCGTAGATTGAAGAGCCGAAGGGCACCTCGTTTAAATAAAAATCCAGGATTTCTTCCTTGCCGAATGTTTTTTCTATTTTGAGCGCGAGCACGGCCTCTTTTATTTTTCTTGAAAAGGTTTTTTCCGGGGTTAATAGGGCGTGCTTAATGAGCTGCTGGGTTATGGTGGAGCCGCCCTGGCTCAGGCTTCCGGAAAAAACGTTCACGACCACAGCCCTGAATATGCCCGAGAGGTCTATGCCGTTGTGGTTATAAAAATTAGAGTCCTCTATGGCCACGACCGCATTTTTCATGTGGCGGGGGATTTCGGCAAAGGGCACGACGGTTCTTCTGACGTCTCCGTGCACGTCAAACAAAAGCACTTTTTCGGTGCGGTCATAGATTTTGGTTGACTGGACCACCTTCCTTTCGTCAAAAGCCCTGAAGTCCGGGATTTCGAGCGTGAGCGTCCAGAGCGAAAGAAAGCCGCCAAAAAGAGCGGCTAGAATTATTAAGCCGAAAAAGATAGTTTTTGTTTTGCCAGCTTTTCTTTTTCTTGAAGACATGCGTTCATTTAAATTAACATATTTTAACTCTTTTGTGCTATTCTTGAAAAATATGGCCGGCAAAACCAAGAAACCGCCGGAGGAATTGTTTACGCGCGCGGTTGACGAGATTATCTCAAAAAAGAGTCTGGAGAAAAAACTTAATTCCGGCAGGAAATTAAGGGTTAAGTTCGGAATTGACCCGACTTCGCCCGACATTCATCTTGGTCACTCGGTGGCTCTGCGGAAGCTTAGAGCTTTCCAAGATTTGGGCCACGCCGCAGTTTTGGTTATCGGCGATTTCACGGCGCTTATCGGCGACCCAAGCGGAAGAGGGAAATCGAGGAAACTTTTGAGCCGGGCCGAAGTAAAGGCGAATATGAAGCGCTATCTTTTGCAGGCGGGCAAAATCATTGACCTTAAAAAAACCGAAGTCCGATACAATTCAGAATGGTACGGGAAAGGAGGTTCGGAGCTTTTATGCGAAATAATGTCCGGCGTTTCTTTAAAACAGCTTCTTGAACGCGAGGACTTTAAAAACAGAATGAGTCCCGGTTTGGAATTGAGCCTTCTTGAGGTTCTTTATCCTGTTCTTCAGGGTTATGATTCGGTCCGGCTTAAAGCCGACATTGAGATCGGCGGAGCCGACCAGAAACTCAATCTTCTTATGGGCAGAAAGATGCAGAGAAGATACGGACAGGCGGAAGAGGATATCCTGATGACTTTTTTGATTGAGGGCGTCGACGGCAAGAGAAAAATGTCCAAGAGTTTCGGAAATTACATTTCATTTGAGGATTCTCCGGAAAATATGTTTGGCAAGCTCATGTCAGTTCCGGACGAGCTGATAATCAAATATTTCACGTTGTTGACCGACGAGTCGGTCGGCCGTATTGAAAAAATTGAAAAAGAAATGCGGGCCGGCTCTGTAAATCCGCGCGACGCCAAAATGGAATTGGGGGAGAAAGTGGTTGGGCTGTATCACGGCGCAAAAAAGGCGAAGGAAGCCAGAGACAGATTCAAGGCCGTATTTTCAAAAAGAGAAATGACAGGCCTACGGAGTATTTCCGTAAAGAACGGCGCGCTCCTGAAAGAGGTTTTGGTTAAAAACGGTTTTGCCAAGTCTAACTCGGAAGCGAGCCGTCTGATTGAAGCTGGCGGGGTTGAGCTTGGCGGCAAAAGAATTAAAGACCGGAATTTTAAACTGAATTCGGGAGGGGTTTTAAGGGTGGGTAAAAAGATATTCGTAAAAGTGGAGGTCAAATAAAAACAGTCCGCCTTGGGCGGACTGTTTTTATTTATATTTCCTATATTTCTTCGCCGTCAACGTCCTCCTCTTCCAACTCCTCGTCTGTCGGAACCTTGAACGGCTCTCCTCCTTCCTCCGGGTCTTCTCCGTCCACCGGAAAATCCTGGAGATAGAGTTTGGACTCGTTTTCGTAAAGCATATTCTCTCTGCTTTGTTTATAAGATTTTGCGACCGCCTCCCCGCAGCTGCGGAGGGGATTGCTTCATTTTTATCAGCAATGGTTTCGGCTGTAAAGAGCTTATTTTTCCCTGTGGATAACTAGTTTTATTCTGCCTTTGGCCGTGAAAGCTATGGCCGCGGCGTCAAGGGCGTCGTCCTTGGGATTGCCGTCAATTTTGTAAATCATCTTTATCATTTTGGAAACTTGTTTTTTGTCCGCCCGGCCGTATCCGCAGACGGCGAGTTTCACCTCGGGCGGAGAGAACTCGTAAACCGGCAGGTTTGAGGCCAGATAAAGTATCACGCCTCTGACCTCTGCGATTTTCACCGCGGTTTTTTTGTTTTTGCCCAAAAATAATTTTTCTATAGCCAGAACGTCCGGCTTGTGTTTTTTAACCAATTTTTCAAAGCCGCGCCCGGCGTCGGCGAGCCTTTCTTCGTAGCTTTTTTTTCTGTCGGTTTCAAAACACCCGAGCGTTTCTAATTTGTCTCCGTCCACGAGGGCGTAGCCCAGGCGGTCGTACCCCGGGTCAATGCCCAGAATTTTGGTCATGACTCTATGTCCGCGTTCGTATAAATGTCGTTTATGTCGTCCTGGCTGTCCAGGGCTTCCAAAAGTTTGAGCAGTTTTTCTTTGCCTTCTTTGCCGACAGGCATTGGCGAGTTCGCGCGCCAGCCCGACTCGTCTTTTTGAAAAAGAAATCTGGCCGAACCAGGCGCGGCGAGCTTCGCGCCGTGTTCGGAGAGCAGGTGTTTTACTTCCTGCGCCGTCCGGTTTTTGTTGTCAGTGATGCCTTCTATTATTATGGCCGCCCCGCCTGGTCCGTAGGCTTCAAAAACGACTTCTTCCAAAATTTGCTTGTCTCCGCCCGAAGCTCTTTTGATCGCGCGCTCAATATTGTCAGAGGGCATGTTCGCCGCCCTGGCCTTTTCCATTGTTGTTTTTAAGGCCGGGTTCATGGCCGGGTCAGGGCCTTTTTCTTTCGCGGCCACGGTAATTTGCCGCGCCAGCTTCGCGAATTCTTTAGAGCGCTGGGCGTCGGTCAGGGATTTCTTGTGCTTTATTTGACTCCACTTAGAGTGCCCCGACATTTGTTTTTCTCATTTCTTTAATAATTATGTCTTTTACTTTGTCTGCGTGCGGAATGTCGCGCGCGACAAATCCTTTTTCGCCCGCGGTCTGCACCCGCAGGTTGCCGTAGTGGAGGATGGTGGCGACGAAGCTCGGTATTTCAACCGTGATGTCCTGTACCCGCGAAAGCATAAATTCGGAAACCTCACGCCGAAACATTCCTTTTTGCTCCACGTCTATTATGCGCACGTTCGTCACTATCCATACGTCCAGATAATAGTCGGCCCAAAGGACGAAAGCGACCAGGGTTATGACAAGGAGATAAACCAGGATTAGAAACAAAAAGAAAAATTTCAGCCCGCCCTCCAGGTTAAAAGCGGGCATGGCCAGGAGTGCCACGAGCGGGGGCAGCAGAAGAAGCGCGACCACGGTCATTTTGCTCGCGACCACTATCCAGTGGCGGTGGAAAGCTATTATTACTTCTTCTCCTTCGTGCAGTTTAAGCATTTTTTTGCGGCGGTCAGTACCGCGCCATTTTTAAAACTTCCTGCCAGTCAATTAAGAACAATATCATTATTGAAAGCAAGGTTAGGACGATGGCGAAAAAAAGGAAAGTCCCGATGACCCACCTGGCTTTGTCTTTGGGCAGGCTGTATTGGCGGTAGTGCCACAAAAGCGCCGAGACCAGAACCCAGTATCCCACGAGGAAGGAAAAGTGTATTAGTGAAACGAATATTTTTGCGCTCATTTTACAAAAGCCGGTTTTGGGGCGGTTTAATTCCGAGGTGCTGCCAGGCTTTGGCCGAAGCCATGCGTCCTCTCGGCGTGCGTTCAATAAATCCCAAACGCAGAAGGAACGGTTCGTAGACGTCTTCAATCGTCCCCGGGTCTTCCGAAGTCGCGGCCGCGAGCGTGCTCAACCCGACCGGCCCTCCGCCGAATTTCTGCACGAGCGCCCTTAAAAGCTGTCTGTCCGTTTCTTCAAGGCCTTCGTGGTCTATGCCCAGAAGTTCAAGCGTTTTTTCAACGACGTCTTTGTTTATAACGGATGTTTTGTGCACCTGGGCGTAGTCCCGGGAACGTTTAAGCAGGCGGTTTGAAATTCTCGGGGTGAAGCGGGCTCTTTCGGCAACGAGCGTCGCGGCGTCCGGGTCTATTTTTACGTTCAGTATGCCCGCCGAGCGGTCGGTTATTCTTACGAGCTCTTGCGTGTTGTAATAATCCAGCCGGAACGTGCCTCCTGAAAATCTGGAACGGAGGGGGTTTGACAGAAGCGATATTCGCGTGGTCGCGGCTATCAAAGTGAACGGAGGGAGCTCGAGCTGTATTGAGCGCGCTCCCGGACCTTTGCCTATTATTATGTCCAATACGCGCGATTCCATGGCCGGGTATAGGATTTCCTCAATGGCTTTGTTTAGGCGGTGGATTTCGTCAATGAAAAGTATGTCGCCCGCGGATAGGTTGGTTAAAAGAGAAGCGAGGTCGCCGACGCGCTCAATGGCCGGCCCGGAAGTGGTCCTTATTTGTGCCCGCATCTCTTTGGCTATAAGATAGGCCAGGCTGGTTTTGCCAAGCCCGGCGGGCCCGTGCAAAAGTATATGCTCCAAAGATTCGTTTCTTTCAGAAGCGGCCTGCATCAAAATGCCCAGGTTTTTCTTTATGGGCTCCTGGCCGACATACTCGTCCCAGCTTCTTGGGCGCAGGGACTGCTCCAGGCTCGCGTCTTCGTTCTTTTTTTCAGGCGTTATAATGGTCATTTTAGGTTTTTGTTATTACCTTTTGGGGCTTGACAAATGCTTTTACTTTTGCTATACTTCTTCTCGTAAAATACCTTTAAGTGCCCCAAAGTCTCTAGGCAATACTTTCTTAATTTTGGGCTTTCCCATAAGGGCGTCTCGGCCTCCTCCCCGTTGAGGTTAAAGCTTGGCCGTTTCTGTGGTTTGTCCTTAGCTTGTGGCCCCCATACCATAAGCCGTTGCCTAGAGACTTTGGGGCATTTTACATTTTATTCAGAAGCTACTCTTAACAATTCTTCCAAGGACGTCACACCAAGAAGTACTTTTATTATTCCATCCTGGAACATGGTAATCATTCCTTGTCTTTTCATGGCTTCTTTGAGTTCTGACTCAGGCGGCCTTGCCAAGATTGCTTTCTCAACGCTGTCGTCAACCAGAAAGGCTTCAAAAATTCCGATTCGGCCCTTGTAACCAATGCCGTTGCACTCCTTGCATCCGACAGGCTTCCAAATAAGAAGGTCTTTTTTGGCCGTGTCCGGCTTGTATTTATCCGGCATTTCTTTCATGGCTTTCAGGATTGCGTCTTTTTCTTTTTCGTCGGGTTTTGCCTCTTTTTTGCATTTGGGGCAGAGTTTGCGCACAAGCCTTTGGGCCATGGCCATGTTTATGGCCGGCGCGATTATGGTCGGGTCGGCTTTGAGGTCAATCAGCCGGGGGATAGTGCCCGCGGCGTTGTTGGTGTGAAGCGTTGAGAAAACCAGGTGACCCGTGAGCGCCGCGTGCATGGCTATCTCGGCCGTTTCCAGGTCGCGTATTTCGCCGACAAGAATAATGTCCGGGTCCTGTCTTAGTATCGAGCGGAGACCGTTCGCAAAAGTATAATCCTTGCCGGGTTCCACCTGGGTCTGGCTTATGCCCGAGAGGCGGTATTCAATCGGGTCTTCAATCGTCACAATTTTTATGTCGGTTTTGTTTACGGCTTTAATGAAAGTGTAGAGAGTCGTTGTTTTACCCGAGCCCGTCGGGCCGGTGGTAAGAATCATGCCGTTCGGACGCTTTAGCTCCGATTCAACCGTTTTCAAAAATTCCGGATGCATGCCTAGGTCGTTCATGGTTATTGAAATATTTTTGGGGTTCAGCACTCTCAGGACCAGGGTTTCGCCGAAAGGGCCGGGAAGCGCCGAAACCCTGACTTCCATATCCATATTTTTGGTGCGCATGGTGAATCGCCCGTCCTGCGCGCGGTCGTGAACGTTCAGTTTCATTTCGGCGAGCAGCTTTATTCTTGAGAGCACGAGGCCGTAGACGGCCGGGGCAAGCGCTCCGGCTTCGTGCAGGACTCCGTCCAGGCGCAGGCGCATCTGCGTTTTTGCTTCGCGCGGTTCAAAATGCACGTCCGAGGCGTCAAGCGAGAGCGCGCCGGCCAGAACCACTTCCACTATTTCCGACACTTTTCTGACCTTGCCGGTTTTAACGTATTCGTCCAGGAGCGCCATGAAGTTCGTGATGGTCGTGGTCTTTTTTTTAAACTCCTCAAGCTTTTCGGGCGAGACGTCAATCAGGCCCGCGGACATTTCTTCAAAGGCCGGTATTTCTTTGTAGCGCGCCCAGGCGCGCTCCAGGCTTGATTCGGAAACGAAAAACAGCTCGGTTTCAAAACCCTCGTCGGTGACGCTTTTTAAAAGTTCTTTGGTTTTTAGGAGTTCCGGATTGAGCGTGGCCACTTGGAGCCTTTTGGCCACCTTTTGAAACACGGCCAATTTGCCCGCGCGGGCGTCTTTTTCGGCCACGAGCTTGAGGGCGTCAAGGTCAATGGTCATGCGGCTGAGGTCGGCGTAGGGCAGGCCGTATTTTTCGGCAAGCATTTGCGCCAGGTCCTCGGCTTCTTTCTCGCGAAACTCCTCCAGCTTCGCGTTTATATCCGTGTTTTTTTGCATCTATAACTACATTTTAACCGAAAGAATTTCTTTTAACAATTGGCGTATTTTGTTTTCGGCTTCCGAAAAATTCTTGAAGGCCGGGACGGAAAGAACGGGGCTTTTGTCCGCGAGGCCGAAATAGCCCGCCACGCGATTGTGGATGTTTTTATCACGGCTTTCAAAAAGGACACTGACACCGGACGCGTTTTCAAAGCACAGTATTGACGACGTCTCTTCGGTTATGGCCGCGCGTATTTTCGGCATCAAAGAAACGAGCTTTTCTTCGGCCGGCAAGGCCTTGGTCTTTTCAAAATCCTTTAAAGTCAGAAAGGTCCAGCTGGATTTGAGGCCTTCTTCAACGGTTGTTCTCGCGAGCGCCCGGCCTAAGAGCTGGGCTTCCTCCACGGTTTTGCCCGAATCCAGTATTTCGTCAATCATTTTTTTGTCCGCCCCGGCGGAGATGAGCGAACTTGCCAGAGCGAAAACTTCGGCGTCGGAGTTTTTCTGGAAACCGCGCGTCTCGCAGGCGAGCGAAGCAAAAAGCATGTTCGCAGCCGCAACGCCGAGCGTAGCTTCAGAGTTTATTGCTTTTCTTATTTCATCCACTTTTTGGGCGCAGGTTTTGGACGGCTCCGTGAGAAAAACCGTTTTTTCGCGGGCCGGATTTTTTACCGGGGCGTTCATTTTTTCAAAGTCGCCCTCGTTTTCCAAAAAAAGAAAAGCCGCGTCCATTTCGTAAGGAGTTTTTTCTATCCGTATTGACTCCGGCTCCAGTTTTTCTTTGGGCGAAATTATGACGCAAAGCGACTCGCCCTCGTCTTCATAGCGCAGTTCTTCCAGGGGAACGCTCTTGGGTATTTTGATTTTTATTTTCTGCGGAAGAGCAAAGTTCGCTTCTCTCGCGGCAATCTGGGAGAATTTATCCGAAAAAGAAACGGGCGGCTCGGGCCACAAAAAAACGTCTTTGCCCGCGCTTTTTAAAATTTCCTTGAGAGCATAGGATGCGAGAATTCGGGCCTCCGAGGCCGACGGCTCAAACGCAATGAGCACGCGCGGGCTTGTTTCAATAAGGTTTTTGATTGCGTCGGAAGTTCCGTTCATAATCTTTCCTAGCATTTTCTGCGTTCTTGAGCAAGAAAAAACGGCCCCGCCACTTGATGGCTGAGCCGTCTGATTCTTTTCATGGATCTTCTTTGGAACCTGGATCACCGGGCGATGCGCGCCCTTACCGGGACGAGCTCGGCTTCCTCTTCGCTCCGACGCTCGGTCTGCGGTTCCGGGAGCGGGGCCGGGACCTCGATCTTCTCGGGTTTCTCGCCCTGTCTTGTGACGACCGCGTCGGAGAAGTCGCAGGTGAGCGTGCCGTTCTTCCAGTGCATCTCGACGCCGGCGGCCGTGACGACGACCGCTTCATCGCTGTCGTCGGTCAGGACCGAGAGGAGCCGTTCCGCGCCGAAAAGGCAGACGCTGGTATGCCTCGGGATTGCGGAGGCGAGGATGTCGCCTGCCCCGCGGATGAAGCACTCGCAGAAGTAGATCTCCGGGCCCAGCCCATGCGCCAGAATGCTCGCTGCCGGAGCGACCATCACGTTCTCCACGGTCACTCTGGCCGGCTCGCCTTCCTGGATGCCGGCCCTGCCTGCGGCTACGACCAACTTTTCCGTCTGATGGATCAAGCCGACCTTGCGCTCCATGTTTATCTCCTTATCGCGGGCGGTTTATGACAAAAGTGCTTTATTAAAGAATAACCTGTTTTGGCTTTCTGGTGCAGTTGACTTTCGGGTTGTTGTATGCTATACTATAAGGTAGTGGAATAGTTGGGGATAGTCCTCTTACAACCGGTCAAAAACCCCTGGAAAACAGGTTGAAAAAAGGAGAAGGCCATGAAGAGAATCGCTGGTTTGGCGCTTTTGGCTCTGTTCCTCGCTTCTGGCTGCGCGTCGCAGCAAACCCTGGGTCCGAACGCGGACGTTTTCCGCCTTGGTCCCAAGCTCGTGGTCATGCCTCCGCTCGCGTCGGTTCCGGCGCTCGGAGGAAAGA
>Ga0209542_10015203_pt1 | contig 12968 bp, 9 predicted proteins | sample RifCSPhighO2_01_FD_184028 | JGI IMG/M metagenome (GOLD analysis project Ga0209542, IMG submission 184028) | Soil microbial communities from Rifle, Colorado - Rifle CSP2_plank highO2_0.1 (SPAdes) (version 2) | ecosystem: Environmental > Terrestrial > Deep subsurface > Rock core/Sediment ... | reverse complement strand
TTTTCGTTCAATTCAAGGAACTGCTGGAGCGCGTACCATTGGAACCGCTTTTCAACAGGAACGCCGTGAGAAGCGATTACTGCAACCATACGGAGGATATGAAAAATTGCTATCTTTCTTTCGCTTCGATTTGGAACGAAAATGTTTCTTATTCTCGTGGCGCGATGAAATCTAAAGATTCATTCGACATCTTTTTTTGTGACAAAAACGAATTGGCGTACGAAAATATAGGTTGCGATGAATGCTACCGTGTTTTTTTCAGCAAACATTCCTATTCGTGCCGCGACTCCGCGTTCTTAATGGATTGCCGGGGGTGCCAAAATTGCTTCGGGTGCGTTAATTTGAGAAATAAGTCATATTATATTTTCAACATCCCGTACACCAAAGAAGAATATTCTGAAAAAATTAAAGAATTCAACCTCGGCAGTTTCAGCGCTCTTCAGAAAATTAAAACAGAATTCGTAGAATTATGCGCGAAGCAAATTTACCGTTACGCTCACATGACAAATTCGCCGAATTCAACCGGCGAAATTCTTGATAATTGCAAAAACTGTAAATGGTGCTTTGATTTGGTGGATAACGTTGAAGACTGTAAATATGTCGGCAACGGAGGATTCAATTTGAAAGACGCTTATAACAGCTATGGAGTTGGGGAAGGGGAACTTATGTATCAAGCGATTGATACGGGGCTCGGCATATCAATGGCTTTTTCCGTTGCTGTTTCTCGTAGCGGCAGGAATATTTCTTACGCGCTTAGTTCCTATGAATCGTCTAATACTTTCGGTTGCGTTAGCTTGCGCAACAAGCAGTACTGTATATTAAACAAGCAATACACAAAGGAAGAATACGGAGAGTTGATGCCAAAGATAATAAAGCATATGAACGATATACCCTACGTGGATTCCAAGGGAAGAGTATACAAGTACGGGGAATTCTTTCCTCCTGAACTTTCTCCATTTGCTTACAACGAAACCATAGCGCAGGAATATTTCCCGCTCACCAGAGAAGAAATCATAAGCAAGGGTTACAAGTGGAAAGAACCCGAACAGAGGAATTATGAGATAACCATAAAACCGGAAAATTTGCCGGATGACATAAATGGCGTAAACGATTCCATATTAAAAGAAGTTATTGAATGCCAGCATAACCAAAAATGCAATCAGCAATGCACGCAGGCTTTTCGCGTAATCCCCGATGAGTTTTCATTTTACAAAAGAATGAATCTTGCTCTTCCGAGATTGTGTCCGAATTGCAGGCACTACGAGCGCCTTAACCAGAAAAATCCGATGAAACTGTGGCACGGAAAATGCCAGTGTGATGGTAAAACATCTCAAACTTCGAACATCGAACCTCGAACAGCATACGCAAACACTACTTCCCATTTTCATGGCGCTGAACCTTGCCCAAACGAATTTGAAACCAGCTATGCCCCCGACAGGCCGGAGATAGTTTACTGTGAACAGTGTTATAATGCAGAAGTGGTATAAATATTCTATATCATCATATCCCTCATTCGTGCGAATGGGCGAATGAGGAATTAACTATGAACCCTGAAACAAAAATCTGTCAAAATTGCAAACAAAACTTCACGGTAGAGTCCGAAGATTTTGATTTCTACAAAAAGATGGAGGTCCCGCCGCCGACATGGTGTCCGGATTGCCGCATGATGCGGCGACTTGCTTTTACAAATATCCAGAATCTTTATAAGCGAGCGTGCGCAAAATGCGCGAAAAACATTATAAGCATTTATTCTCCGGAGAAATCTATGCAGGTATATTGCCTTCAATGTTGGTGGGCGGACGACTGGGATGGTACCGAGTACGCGATGGATTACAATTCTTCCCGCCCATTTCTCGAGCAAGTTAAGGAACTTGCCGAAAAAACTCCATGGCAGGCTTTTGAAAGCCAATATCTGACAATCGAAAACAGCGAATATTGCAATGCCGTCGCGCATCTCAAAAATTGCTATCTTATTTTTTGGGCAGATTATTGCGAGAATGTTTTTTATTCAAGATTTCTCAATAAAATAAAGGATTCGCTCGACTGCTATCGAATGAAAGACAGCGAGTTGTGTTACGAAGACGTAGGGTGTAACAAATGCTACAGAACTTTCTTTTCGGAAGAATGCGACTCGTGCAATAATGTTTGGTTTTCACGAAATTGCGTCGGTTGTACCAACTGCTTCGGCTGCATCAATCTACGCAATAAGAATTACTGCATTTTCAACGAGCAATATTCAAAAGAAGATTATTTCAAGAAACTCGAGGAGTTTCGTCCTCAATCATTTAAAGCCCTTGCCGAAATAAAAAAGCAAGCAATCCAATTATGGAGCAAGCATCCGAGGCGCGTCTATACCGGAAATAGCTTGAACTTTAACGTAAGCGGCGACTATATTTACGAGTCGAAAAACGCCAGAGATTGTTATATGGTTTCCGGGGTTGAAAACTCAAGATATATTCAATTTGTAAGCGTTGCCCACGCGCGCGATTGTTACGACTATTCGGGCTGGGGCAATGGTGTCGAGCAGATTTACGATTCGGGAGTTATAGGTGAAGGAGCAAGCAATGTGAAATTCTCTAACGAATGTTTCCCCGACATATTGAATGCGGAATATTCCATATACGCAATTTCTTCAAAAAATATATTCGGCTGCGTGAATATTAAGCGCAAGGAGTATTGCATTTTGAACAAACAATATTCAAAAGAAGATTATGAAAAACTTGTCGCTCAAATCAAAGAAGATATGATAAAAAATCCATACAAAGATTCGTTGGGAAGAAGTTGGCCGTATGGCGAATTTTTACCTCTGGGAATTTCTCCGTTCGCGTATAACGAAACAATCGCGCAGGAATATTTTCCCAAGACAAAAGAACAAGCCGTTGCTCAAGGATTTTCCTGGTATGAAGAAAAAACAAATCAATATCCCATTACAATAAGCGGAAATGATATCCCCGATATAATCGCTTATATAGACGAATCAATTACGAAAGAAACTATCGGCTGCGTTGAATGTGGCAAGGCATTCCGCATAACTCCAAACGAATTTAATCTTATGAAAAAGCTTGGTTTGCCTCTTCCTCATACCTGCCCCGGTTGCCGCCAAAAAGTGCGTTTTTCGCGCACAAACCTTCCCAAGCTATACGATAGGGCATGCAATAAATGCAATAAGCCGATAAGTACTTCTTATTCGCCAGACCGGCCTGAAATCGTGTATTGCGAGCAGTGCTATAATGCAGAAGTGGCCTAACGAGTCGAAAGTTCATAAAGTTATAAAGTTGAAAGAAGTATGGAAAAAGAAACGAGAACTTGCCAAAACTGCAAACAAGACTTCATGATAGAGCCCGAGGATTTTGGTTTCTACAAAAAGATGGATGTTCCGGCGCCGACTTTTTGCCCCGATTGCCGGCTGCAGAGACGATTAGCATTCAGAAACGAAAAAGCGCTCTACAAACGAAAATGCGACCTCACCAGGCAGGATATCATTTCTGTTCATTCCCAAGATTCCGGATTCATCGTCTATAACATCAGGGACTGGTTTTCCGATAAATGGGACGCGGCAACCTACGGTGAGGACCCAGATTTTTCAAAGACATTTTTCGACCAATTTCACAATTTTATGCACGCGGTGCCTCGCATGAGTCTTATGCTTGATTATCCAACCATTACGAATAGTGATTATAATAATCTTGCGGGACACCTCAAAAATTGTTATCTCGTTTCAGAAGCGGATTTCAATGAAAACTGCGCCTATGCGAACTCGATTAAACACTCTAAAGACTCGTTTGATATACTGATAGGACAGAATCTTGAACTCTCCTATGAGTGCGTCAACTGCCGCAAGTGCAATCGCACTCTCTTTTCGGAAGACTGCGAGGATTGTTTTAATGTTTCGTTTTCAAAAGATTTGGTTGGATGTTCCAACTGCGTCGGCTGCGTCGGACTGCGGAAAAAGCAGTACCATATTTTTAATCAGCCATATGCTCAAGAGGAATATCGAAAAAAACTGGAAGAACTACGGTTAGATTCCCGAGTTTCTCTTGGAGAGATAAGAAAAAAGGCGTTATCGCTTTGGGAGAAGTTTCCTCGTAAGTATATGCACGGGAGACACAATACGAATGTAAGCGGAGATTATATCTATTTTTCTAAAAATTCTGTTCACTGCAATGAAGTAGTCGGAGTGGAAGACAGTAAGTATTGCGATATTATCAGCTTGAAACCAGCCCGCGGCTGTTACGATTATACGGAATGGGGAAATAATGCCGAATCGCTCTACGAGTGCCTTACCGTTGGAGAGGGCGCCAACAGCATAAGATTTTCAAATCTCGTGTGGACGAGCGTCAGAAAAGTAGAGTATTCGATGGAGTGCCGAAACTCGTCGAATTTGTTCGGGTGTATAGGCCTTAACAACAAACAGTACTGTATTTTCAATAAACAGTATTCAGAAGAAAAGTTTAACGAATTAAGAGCGAAGCTTATTAGGCATATGGACGACCAGCCCTATGTTGATAAAAATGGCATAATTTATAAGTATGGAGAGTTTTTCCCCGTTGCTCTCTCTCCGTTCGCCTATAATGAAACCAGCGCCCAAGATTTTTTGCCGCTCACGAAAGAAACAGCCGCAGAACGGGGGTATCGGTGGAAAGATCAGAAAGAGAAAAATTATCAGATTACGAAAAAGTTTCAAGACATTCCAGGCGACATAAAAGACGTGACAGATGCTTTTCTCAATGACATCATAGAGTGCCAGCATCGGGGAAAATGCAATCATCAATGCACCTCCGCTTTCAAACTAATCAGTTCAGAGTTGTCTTTCTATCGTTCTATGAACATCCCGCTCCCCGTTCTTTGTTCAAACTGCCGTCACGGCGAGAGAATAGAACGCCGCAATCCAAGAAAATATTGGCACCGCAAATGTGCTTGCGGCGGAATAGTTTCTGAAAATAATATTTACCAGAATACTACCTCCCATTTTCATGGCGCTGAACCTTGCCCAAACGAATTTGAAACATCGTACGCCCCAGACCGTCCAGAGATAGTTTACTGCGAGGCCTGCTACAATAGTGAAGTAACCTAACTCCTTATACCCCTTATTCGCACGAATAAGGGGTATAAGAAAATATATGCAAAATTCTGAAGCAAAAACTTGCCAGAACTGTAAGCAAGAATTCGTCATTGAACCGGACGACTTCGCTTATTACGAACGTCTTGAGCTTCCGTTGCCAGACAAGTGCGTTTATTGCCGCTGGAAATATCTTTTGGCATTTTGGGTATTCGGACAATTTAGGATTACAAAATCGGCGCTTAGCGGAAAAAGAATTATTACCGTTCTTCCGGAAAGCGTTCATTTCCCGATTTACGAAAGAGAAGAATTCGTTTCCGATGCCTGGAACCCGCTTACATACGGTCGAGAATACGACTCATCAAAGCCTTTTATAGAACAGGTAGTTGAACTTCAATCTAAAGTTCCGCATCCGCATCAGCTCGGCATTAAAAATGTGAATTGCGATTGGACAGATGATACATGGGAATCGCGAGAAGCCTACCTTACCCGCTCCGCCCTTCTTATTGAATTCGTAAGTTACGGCTACCGCATAATTCGGTGCAAAAATTCAGTCGATATTACTTATTGTTTTGACACCGAAAATTCTTACGATTGCCTCTATTGTTTTAAATCTTATAACCTAAGACACTCGTTCAATTGCCGTGATTGCATTAATGGCGCTTTTTTATACGACTGCCGTAATTGTCAGGATTGTTTTATGTCATGGAATTTACGGAACAAGCGGTATTGCATTTTAAATCAGCAGTATTCCAAAGAAGATTATTTTAAAAAACTTGAAGAATTTGACCTCAAATCGTACAGCGCTGTCGAGCAGCTGAAAAAAGATTTTCAGAAGCATATTTCCGAAGATGCCGTTCATCGTGCCGACGATAACGTTCAAACGACCAATTCAAGCGGCAATTTTCTGGCCGAAGATAAAAATTGCCGCTCGTGTTATTTCTTGGAAAAATCCGAGAATTGCCGAAATTGTTTCCGCGGTTTTGGCAGTAAAGACTGTATTGATATGGTAAGTCCCGTTTCGGAGAAGTGCGCGATAGGCTGTATGGACCAGTGGGGTTACGAAAATATATGCAATCTTTACGCGTCATATTGCCGTTACAGCGCCTACCTTGATAACTGCGAAGAGTGCGAAAATTGTTTCGGATGCGTCGGTCTTCGCAAAAAGAGTTATTGCATTTTAAATAAACAGTACTCGAAAGAAGAATATGAACGCCTGATTGTCGATATCAAGCGCGATATGAAAAAAAGAGGGGAGTGGGGAAAATTTTTCCCGCTTGCGCTCGCATATTCCGGGTACAATCTCACTCTTGGCCAGCTCTTTTTTCCGGAAACCAAAGAGCATATTTTAGAGATTGGGGGAAAGTGGGAGGAAATATCAACGCCAGAATACAAAGATGCAATTCCTGCCGAAAGTTTGCCTGATCGTATTGAAGACGTAACCGACGATATCATCTCAAGGCGTATCATCTGCCCGGAAACAAAATTGAGCTATAATATCGCGCCGCATGAACTCGCATTTTACCGCCAGCATGGCATTCCGTTGCCGCGTAGACATTTTGATTGGCGCACCCTCAATCGCTTTAAACCAATGACGCAGATGATATATCCCCAAAAAGGAATTTGTTGGATTTGCAAAAAAGAAATTGAGCATTATTACGGGCCGGAACTCGGATATAAAAAAATAGCGTGCGTGGAATGTTATCAAAAAGAAATCGCGTAGCAATCGCGAACAATGCGAAAAGTATCAAATAATGCTAATATTTTGGAAGTTGAACTTCCAATGGAAGTTCAACTTCCTTACATTAAAATAAATCAGCCCTCTTGGGCAAAATTGGCATGTCAGAACTACGACAAGATTTAGTTTCAGGCGATTGGATAATATCGGCGACGGAGCGCACCAAGCGTCCACACGAGCTTTTGCAAAAAAAGAAAGTTCGCAAGCCCTCGTCTATTTCCAATTGTCCTTTCGAGGATATGAAAAAGTCAGGCAACTGGCCGCCAATTGCGCTTATCCCGAATGAGAAAAGCTGGAGAGTGGCGATTATACCGAATAAATATCCGGCGCTTCGACACGAGAACGACTGTGCCATTTCTTTCAAAACCGGACCATACGAAATTGTAGACGGCATAGGACATCATGATTTGGTAATAACAAGAGACCATCGTAAAAACTTGGCGCATTTGAGCGAGAAAGAAGGACTTGAATTATTTGAAGTTCTACAGAAACGCTACCGCGAATTGAAAAAAGACAAATGCTTAGCTTATACTTCAACTTTTTTCAATTGGGGAGAGGACGCAGGTGCTTCGCTTTATCATCCGCATTGCCAGATGCTCACTTTGCCGATAATCCCGCCTCACATCGGCCATTCTTTAAGCGGCTCTTCCAATTATTTCAAAAAGCATCATCGGTGCGTCCATTGCGATATAATCAGTTTCGAGGAAAGAAATAAAAAAAGAATAATCATAAGAAACAAGGCAGTCGTGGCCGTAGCGCCGTTCGTTTCCAGAGAACCTTTTCAAATAAAGATTTTTCCTCGAAAACATCAGCCGTATTTCGAAAAAACTTCTGTTGCCGATATGAAGCACATTGTTTCTGCTTTGCAGATTGTTCTTAGAAAAATGGAAAAAAACTTGCATGACCCCGATTTCAACCTTTTCATACATACTTCTCCTTTGAAAAATCAATCTCGTTACAAACACTACCATTGGCATATAGAGATTCTTCCGAAAATTTCCACAATTGCCGGGTTTGAACTGGGGACCGGTGTGGATATAAATATCGTCGACCCGGATGCCGCCGCGAAAATTCTAAGAAAATGATATATATTTAAATTTAAAATTTGTTGTTTCTTATACCCCTCATTCGCACGAATGAGGGGTATAAGAAAAGGGAGAGAAATTTAAGGAAAAACACTTAAACACATAATATGATAAAAATATTTAAAAAAATATTAGAACACAAAATAGTCAGCTTGGTATTTTTGTTCGGCTTTATCCTTGTTATAGGCGGATGGCTGAAGGCCTATATAGCGCTTAGGGAAGTTTCTCAGCCGTTGATTTTGCACTTCAATAACGCAGTTGGCATAAACCAGATAGGGAATTTGGGGGACCTGGCGGCGGTCGGAATTTTCGGCCTGGTGGCTCTTGTGCTGGACTTTTTTGTCAGCATTGAACTGGACGAGCGCGACCAGTTTTTGGGCAAAATGACCGCGGCCGCCGGATTATTCCTGGCTATCTTGATTTTTATAGGCTTCTCGGCTATCATATCCGTGAATTAAGAATGGTGAATTATGAATTAAGGGGGTTGGAAAATTCCCATTATTCATTATTCATTATTCATTATTCATTATTCTTAACCATGTCCAAATTCGCAGTAATAGAAACCGGCGGGAAGCAATATCGTGTTTCAGCTGGGCAAAAAATAAAAGTTGAAAAACTTAACGCCGACGCAGGCGATTCTTTTGTTTTCGACAAAATTCTTTTGACTGTCGACGAGGACAAAGTGGCTGTCGGAACTCCATTTATTGACGGTGAAAAAGTTTCAGCGAAAGTCGTAAAGCAGGCCAGGGAAAGAAAAAAAATAGTTTTCCGCTATCACTCAAAAACGCGCTACAGGAAAAAGAAGGGACACCGTCAGCAATTTACTGAACTTGAAATCGTAAGCGTCTAATTTTCAAAAGAATTATTTAAAAGTATGCCATCAGAATTTAAATTTGAGTTACCAGATGGGAAAGATCAAAATTCTTCGATATCTAACCAAGCAGACCCATCTCCTGAATCAGAGAATATGCTGGCGCAAACTCCTCGCGTACAAGAGGTGATTAGAGAGTTGCGTGAAAAAATAGAACAGAAAGAACTTTCAAAAACTAGACCCGGTCGTGGGGAGGTTCCAGATTGGGAGAAAATCTATTCTTTTCTTGAGGAAGAAGGTTTTCCGGCGAAGAGAGATAAAAGAGGTAATGCAATGGAGTATTCAGCGACCGATGGAACATCTATTGAAAATAAAATAATTAATTTCTGGGTTCATATTGGCTTTATGGGGGGGACACCACAGTTCGCATGGAAAAAAACTCTTTTAGAGCAGGCAACGAAATATACAAATAACGTAGAATCCATTAAAGAATTACTTGAGACCGAAAGGCATCTAGACGCTGAAATTGAACTTCTCGAAGAAATTTTCAGAATTATTGGCGCATCAAAAGTTAGGCGCGGGAATGAAACCATATATGTATTTTCAGATGGCGAAATTCCTTTGCAAAGGATACTAGATTTTTTCCACTATAGAAACCAGACATCTCTAGTAAAAGCACATCTTAAGAGAACTTCAGATGAGCGCAGAGAAGCGGACTTACTTAGAGAAGAGGGAAAAAATTGGTGGAAAAAATACGATTAAGTTATTTATTTAACATAAAATATCTCCGCCCCGGCGGGGATATTTTTTTCTTCGTTAGGCAATACGTAGTATAGGTTTTTGGCTCCTTGGCTTTCGGGCGCGTAGGTATTTGTTATAAACATAACCGTCTGCGCCGGCATCGGAATTCCGTTTACCGTAACCCCTCCGGCTTGGACGACGACATATTTGGGCATGCTTACCGGCAGACTGTTTAATTTTCTACCAAGCGCTACATAATCCTCGGCGAATGCTCCTTGAACATTTAGATTATTCGCCCACGCGATGAAGTACGAGTAATAGCCCTGGAAAAATAGAATTGCAAGAAATGTAGCCGAAGCGAGTGGAAGCCAAAAGCTTGTTATATATTTTTTAAGAAAATCGTAAAGACAAATGCCTCCAATCCCAGCGAAAATAATAACCGGCGGAATCATAAGAATGCTCCGGAGCGCGTGAGGGATTCCTTCGTTGGAAATAACAACTGGGAGCATGGCCAGAAGGAACCACAAGAATAAAATCCCAAATCCAAATTTCAAATCAAATCCCAAATCCAAAAATCTAAACTTTTTATCATTTGAGTTTTGAACTTGATTTGTCATTTGAGCTTTAGCATTTGATTTTTTAAAGAGGCAATAGATACCAAGTATTACTCCCAAAATAAATAATATACCTACCGGCCAAAATAACTCTTGGCTTCCCGCGTAGTTATGCCGCCAGTTCCAGTCGCCCGTGAAATTGAACATTCCGAGCGTTTTAACCGTATTCATCGCGAGGTCTTTCATCGGAGAAGCGGAGCTGAAAACCGAAACTTGCGTAGTCCGTCCCATAAAATCAGCAGGGTGCTGAAGAAAATAAATTCCGAGCGGCAGGGCGACGATAAACGAAGATACAAGAAACAGGAGACAAGTGGCAAGAATTTTTTTACGAATCACAACACCTTTATCCTTTAACCAGTAAAAAAGAATGATAAAAAGAATCAAAATCGGAGTGACGCGATAAGCGATGTAGGAATAAAAACCAAGACCGTAAAATACGCCTGCGACAAGAGACAAGAGACATGGAACAAGAACATTTTGAAATTCCTTTAGCTTTCTAAGCGCGAGTAATAAAAAGTAAATCGCCCAAACGAGAAAAAATGGCGCCATGATTGCGCGGAAGCCGATATGAGAGAAATTTATATGCCAGAAGCTCGTGGCGAGCAGAAACGCCGAAAATAAGCCGACTCGAACGGAAAACAATTCTTTTCCCAAAAAATAAGTTCCTAGAACGGTAAGGATTCCGAAAATAGCGCTTGGCAATCTCAAAACCCACGGCTTGCCCTCCCAAGTTTCTCCAGAAGAAATTTGGGAGGGTGAATTGACGCCGAAAAATTTCAGGAAAAGCGCCTGAATATTCATAAAGAGCCCTTCGCGCCCGTTGTTCTCGGGATAGAAAACTTTGTAATTCCCGGTTTGTATGGCTTGCAGGGCGTTATTGCCGTTCATTGCCTCGTCTGGATAAAGTCCCGGCGGAACGGTGGTTATGTGGTAGAGCCGCAGAAATCCTGCTATAATTAGAACAAGAAGAAACAGAAAGGTTTTACGAGTATTCATTTCCACACATTATAACATTACTATGGCAGAAAACTTATCCGGCGATTTCAAATTAGAGGCGTTGGAAGCCGATATGAGGCGGCTGGCAGAAGAAATACAAAAGCACCGCGAAAATCCGGAAAGCCGTGCCTTAAGCGGCCAAGAAATCGTTAAGAAATCGATTCAATCGATAATCACGCCTCCTCCTCCGCCACCGGCTCCGCAACAAGCGCAGGGCGGCGCATTGCCGGCATATGCCGCAGGCGCTCCGGCCGAAACCAAGCTTGAAATAGAATATCTCGTTGACCTAGCCTTTCAACATGGTTTGGATAAAGCAAACGCGGAAGCGATGAAATCAAGCCCGTTCGTTATGGACGCGTTTCACGACACGCTGGCGGCGAAACTTTATCCGGAGTTACAGAGGAGGGGAATACTGAAGTAATCGCGAAAAATGCGAATGTCAGCGAAATAATGCGAATAATGATATAACGAAATGATATTTTTATTTTTTGTTTTATTAGCAGTAGCGCTCGGCGCAGGAATATACTTTTTGGTTAAATTTTTTGGCGGGCGGCGGCTTCGCGATTCCCTCAAGATGGTTCTTTTGTCGGTGAAAATACATAAAGAAATCACCGAGAGTTCGGCGCAAAAAGATTTCAAACATGAGATAAATCTGACCGAACAGCTTCTAAGCGGTCTGGCATCCCTTAAAAAACCTTTTGTTCTTGAAATAGCCGTTCCGCACATCGGCGAGGAAATAAAGTTTTACATTTCTGTGCCGCGCCTTGTAAGAGAAGTTGCCGTGAAACAAATTCATGGTATTTGGACGAACGCCTCGGTTGAAGAGGCGGACGACGACTACAATATTTTTAATCCCAGCGGCGCGACCGCGGGCGCTTATCTCAAGCAGGGCGAGAATTACGCCTTACCAATACGGACTTATCAGGAAATCGGGATGGACACTTTCTCGGCGATAGTCGGCAGTTTTTCAAAAATGAATGAAGTGGGAGAGGGGGCCGCTATGCAAATTGTTGCCAGGCCGGCATCTAAAGAAAGCAAAAAAAGATTTGAAAGCTACCTGCGCAGTTTAAAGCGCGGCGAGCCGCTCAAAAGAGTTTTCGGGCATGGGTTCCCGTTTGGCGCCGGAGAGATGAAAGAAGCTTTCAATCCAAAGGGAGAGGAAGCGAAAAAAGAAGAAAAAGTCGTGGATGAAGAAGCGATAAAAGCGCTAACCGCAAAAACCGCCAAGCCGCTTTTTGAAGTAAACGTTCGCCTTCTGACTTCGGCCCCGACGTCGTTCCAAGCGAATGATATTCTTGACGGTTTGTCAGCCGGCTTTACCCAATTCGGCAGTCCGATGAGAAATGATTTTAAAATCGTGAAACCCAGAAATTCATCGAAACTTGTTTACGACTTCAGCTTCCGCAATTTCAATAACGGCCAGGCGATGATTCTTAACAGCGAGGAAATAGCGAGCTTTTATCACATGCCGATTTCCTCAACCGAAACGCCGCGTGTCAAATGGCTTAAGTCGAGAGAAGCTCCGCCGCCTTCCAATCTGCCGGACAAAGGCGTTCTTATAGGAAAAAGCGTTTTCCGCGGGCAATCGAAAGATATTTATATAACCGATGATGACCGCCGCAGGCACATTTATGTAATCGGTCAGACGGGCACGGGAAAATCCACCTTGCTCGGCAACATGATAGTAGATGACATTAAAAAAGGAAAAGGAGTCGCGATTATAGACCCGCACGGCGATTTGGCCGAGAACGCTTTAAGTTATGTTCCGCAAAACAGAATCGACGATGTTATTTACTTTGACCCCGGCGATATCCAGCGCCCGCTTGGTTTGAATATGCTTGAATACAATTTCAACCGGCCGGAAGAAAAAACTTTCATAGTCAACGAGATGCAGGGGATTTTCAACAAACTTTTCCCGCCGGAA
>Ga0209542_10015201_pt1 | contig 12969 bp, 18 predicted proteins | sample RifCSPhighO2_01_FD_184028 | JGI IMG/M metagenome (GOLD analysis project Ga0209542, IMG submission 184028) | Soil microbial communities from Rifle, Colorado - Rifle CSP2_plank highO2_0.1 (SPAdes) (version 2) | ecosystem: Environmental > Terrestrial > Deep subsurface > Rock core/Sediment ... | reverse complement strand
CCAATTTTGATTTTGGATCAAGACTGACAACAAACATTTCAAAACCGAGCTCTCTTAAGTGTGACACCGTCTCCTTTACTCCCTCAAACAAATTTGGCTCGCCAGCTTTTTGAATATGTTTTTCGTACAAATGTTCCATCTCACTTTTTGAAATATCTGGAATGTATTTATTCCAAAAATTCATATAGGGTGTGGTAAAGTTCATTCTTATTTCTTCGTCAGAAAGTATTTCTTTGCCAAATTCTTGAAAAATAGAATCACACACTTTTTTAAAGCAGTGGAAGTTGTCACTTAATGTCCCTGTCCAATCAAAAATAAATGCTTTTTTCATCTCGTTAGAGATAGGAAACCATTTTTAATAAAAACAATTTTCTATTCTTTTAATTATTATTTAATAATAAATTCATTACGGCACATATTTACGAGGTTTCCGTCTTTTCTTCTACTTCCATATAAATAATCACTATATTTAATATGTTACATCTCTGATAAAAATAATTCAGCATCTCTAACGGGATTCATATTTTAATTATTTCTTAACCACCCTTTTCTTTCTGTTATTGCTTCTTCTTTGTCCGATTAAATATTTTCCTGGTTCTTTGTCCATATCCATAAAGTCGTCTGCTTTTTCCATCAGTTTTGAAGAAGAAGAGCGACCGAACGAAACTACCTCCACCTGACAACCTTCGTTTGTTTGTAGATATTCAACCAACGGAATAAAATCTCCGTCTCCGGAAACAAGAATAATAGTATCCAATTTTGGTGCCATTTTGATTGCGTCTACCGCCAGCCCCACATCCCAATCGGCTTTTTTTGCTCCGCCCAAGAAAATTTGTAGGTCTTTTGTTTTTGTTTCAATCCCAAGTTTTCCCAATGCTTCAAAAAAATTGGACTCTTCGCCGGATTCTGTGGTGATGACATAGGCAATCGCCCTGATCAATGCTCTGCCCGCAACAGAATCATCCATTATTTGTTTAAAATTGACTCTTGCGTGGTAAAGATTTTTTGCACTGTGATAAAGATTTTGTGTATCGATAAAAACTCCAACGCGTTGTTCTTTGTGTTTGATAATGCTCATAGATTTATGATTTATGATTTAGGATTTATGAATTATAAAAAAAGAATCCTACTCAAATTAAATATTAAAAATTGATACTTTTAGTATCAGTATCAATATAAAGTGTATCTCAAATAGTCGAAAAATGAAAACCTGCCTGCCGTGTCGTTGCTTTTCTTTCAGAAAAGAGGCAGGTTGAAACATTAAAAATTAATTTAAAATTTTAAATAATTTCAAAATTGGATGAAGAACAAGGAGATATAAAAAATTCCTAGTGAACTCTGGATTACGAAACTCCTAGACTGCTTCGCTATCGCTCGCAGAGACGAACAGCCTTTGGCTGTTCGTCGACGAATTCCCGAAGGAAATTCGTCTTTGCGAGGACGAAGTCCGAAGCAATCCAGGACATTTGTAACTCAGAGTAGTGAAACATAATTTGAATGAAATTCGAGGAAGTAAAAGAAAAAGCCCGAGGCGTATGTTTATTACGACAAGGGGCTTTTTCTTGAGACTGACGAAGAATTTCGTCAAATTTGTTTTACTTGTTTTTTAGACCAAGTTTTTTGTTCAAAGCTTCATATCTCTTTTCATCCTTTCCTTTCAAATATTTCAAATGCTTTCTTCTGTCAGCAACCATTTGTAGTAAACCTCTTCTTGAATGATTGTCTTTGTTGTTTTTCTTCAAATGTTCTGCTAATTCGTCAATTTTTTTGCTTAAAATAGAAACTTGCGCCTCCGGAGAACCGGTATCTGTGTCGTGAATTCTGGCTTTTTTGATGGCGTTTGCCTTTTTTGTCTTTGTTAACATGTCTGAAATATTATCACAAAGGGTTAAGAAAATCAAGGTTTATAGCTACAGCTTTTAGGGTATAGCGCCTGCCTCTTTTCTGAAAGAAAAGCAACGACACGGTAGGCAGGCATAGCGTTTAGAGAGCTGTTAGATTTTGGCTAAAGCCTAAAATCCAGCCACCGTCTCCGACTTTATAGACTTTATGAACCTTTGACTTTATGGACTTAATCATATGTCGCACAATTTTCGTGATATAATTTTCTTATGTCTAATGTCAAAGATCTTAAAAAAGAATTTTTGGAATATTTGGAAATCGAAAAAGGACGCAGTTTAAAGACGGTTGAAAATTATGACCGTTATTTAAAAAAGTTTTTTGATTTTAGCAAAATCACCTCCCCCGACAAAATAACAGACAGTAATGTTCGCGAGTTTCGTTTGTGGCTTAATCGTCAAACTGGTGCAGACGGAAAAGGCACATTAAAAAAGAAAACTCAGAATTATCACTTGATTGCTTTGAGGGTTTTTTTGAAATTCTTGGCAAAAAGAGAAATTAAATCTCTCGCCCCTGAAAGAATAGAATTGGCAAAAGTTTCCGACAGATCTTTGGATCTTATTTCCAGTGATGAATTGTCGCGTTTGATAAATGCACCTGACGGAGACAGCTTAAAAGATTTTAGGGATAAAGCAATTTTGGAATTATTTTTTTCTACCGGACTGCGTGTTTCGGAATTGTGTTCTTTAAATAGCGATATTGATTTGAAAAAAGATGAAATGCCAATTCGCGGAAAGGGCGAAAAAGTAAGAGTTGTTTTTTTGTCAGAAGATTCGAAAGACGCAGTAAAAAAATATTTGGATAATAGAAAAGATATGGAAGATGCGTTGTTTGTAAGTTTCAGCAAAAATGGTGAAACAAAAAGACTAACCCCTCGTTCAATAGAAAGAATTGTAAAGCACTATGCAATCAAGGCGGGTATTTCAAAAAAAGTTACCCCACATGTTATAAGGCATAGTTTTGCAACAGATTTGTTACAGAACGGTGCCGATTTGCGCGCAGTACAAATGATGTTGGGACATTCTAATATTGCGACAACTCAGGTTTATACTCACATCACTGATAAACAATTGAGAGAAGTCCACAAAAATTTTCACGGTAAAAAAAGAAGAAACTAATGCGGACTGGACGCGGACTACTAATGCGGACTGAACGCGGACAGCAAAGCAAAAATAAAAACATACCGGTATTTTGCAAAATACCGGTATAGTTTTATTTTTGTTTGTTTATTGTCGTTTGTCGTAAATTGTAAGTGGTTCGACCGCTTACAATAAAAAAAGTCCCGCTGTTTAGCGGGACTTTTGTTACGTATTTTCTTCCATTACTATGAATGTTCCCTTACGGAACCACTCCAACATTTCTAGATATGAAATATTCAAACTGTTTGCTATTAGAAAGACGGAAAAGGATATCTCTGGTCTTTTTCGAACATATCCCTGCATATTTTGAGAAGAAGAAATAATTTCTCTATCAATTTCTCTGAAGTTTGGGTTTTTGCAAGAAAAAGTCTCGGTGAAAAAATTTTTTGTTAACTCGCTAACATTTTCCGGTTTTATGTCTTCTCTTTTAATTTTAAATTCTCTCAAGACATCTTCACCTATTAGTTTTTGAAAAAATAATAGACTAATCTCGTCGAACTTTTCGTCGGTCATTAATCCTTCTACTTGTAGATCCACAGCGTCTTTCTCCTCTAATAGTATTTATTATTGCGAGCAAGTTCTGTAATCAGAGTAGTTTTTCTTGGTGTTTTTGTCAATCATTTTAATTGTAAGCGGTTGAACCACTTACAATTATTTTTAAACTTACTTTTATCACAAGGGATTGACAAACAGCCTTTATTTTAGTATTATATTAGTTAGAAAATAGGTGAATTTCAAATAAAATATTTCTTTTTTTTGGAGGAATTAGCATGAAGAACTTTGCGTGTTGTCTGGTGTTGTTGGTGGGGTTGATTGTCGGCGGTTGCTCGCCTGCGACTTACTCGTATGGCATCCGTATCGGTGGGGACGTTCAGAGGTATGAGGCGGACTTTTGGCTCAAGGGCAAGAAGGTGTCCATAGTTATGGATGACAACGCATCCTACGAGTTGCGACGGGACACCGTTTTGCAGGGCGAGATCGCCTCCCGCTTTATGGCTTGGGGTGTGGTTCATGTCCAGGAGGAGGAGGCCGAATACATGGCCCTCGTCACTGGCGAAGATTACGACGATCGCAAGGTCGTCGCGATTAGCGTCACGGACAAGCGAACTTTTCGCGTCATCGCTCGTTCCACTGGCAAGGTTCAACAGGTTCTCGTTCGCAGCCGATATAATTCGGGCTACGGCGAGGATTATGCGGAATGGTGTGAAGCCATCCGCAAGGCTGTCGCGGGACTGTTCGTCGTTAAACCGATTGACGTCGGTCCGGTTGGACCTCCTCAGCTGCCTGAGGCTCCCATCGTCGAGGAGCCGTGACCTTGTCCTTTAAAGGCCGTGCGTAAGCACGGCCTTTTTCTATTCCCTATTCCCCAAACCCTAAAACCTTTTCATTTGATATAATAAATATAACGAGCCCCGTCAGAAGACCTTATGTTTTATACTTATATAATAAAAAGTAAAAAGGACGGTAATTTATATACAGGAGCAACAAGTGACATACGGAAGCGTTTTAAGCTTCATAATGAAGATGAAGTTAAATCGACAAAAGGTAGGGGTCCATTTGTGTTAATATACTATGAAGCTTGCCTGAGTCGGGGCGATGCTTTTGCAAGAGAAAAATATTTAAAAACAGGAGCAGGCAAAAAATTTATTAAAAATCGCTTAAAACGCTTCCTGTCTCTAACGGGGTGAAAATTATTTCTTGGAATGTAAACGGAATCAGAGCTTGGCATAAAAAAGGTTATTCAGAATGGGTGAAACACGAAAACCCCGATATTTTTTGCGTTCAAGAAACAAAATCACACCCCGAACAATTGCCAGCAGAATTGCTAAATATCACAGGATATCATTCATACTTCTCATCTTCACAGGTTAAAAAGGGATATAGTGGTGTCGCGATTTACACAAAAACAGAATCGGAAAGAGTGGAATACGGAATGGGGGTAGAGGAATTTGATCAGGAGGGGCGTTTTTTGGCGGTGTATTTTAAAAAAATCGTTTTGATTAACTGTTATTTTCCTAACGGCGGAATGGGCCCACACAGATTGGAATACAAAATGAAGTTTTATGAAACTTTTTTAAATCATATAAACAAATTGAGAAAAGACGGATACAGTATTATTTTTTGTGGCGATGTAAACACTGCTCACAAAGAGATTGATTTGGCGCGACCAAAAGAAAATGAAAAGAATACAGGTTTCTTGCCAGAGGAAAGGGTGTGGATTGATAAGGTTGTTGATAGCGGATATATTGATACTTTTAGACATTTTAATTCAGGGCGAGTAAATGCTTATTCTTATTGGGATATGAAAACAAGAGCGAGAGACAGAAATGTTGGTTGGAGAATTGACTATTTTTTTGTTTCTGACGATTTGATTTCAAAAGTAAAAAAGGCGGATATTTTGGATGAGGTTTTTGGTTCAGACCACTGCCCTATTTTATTAGATATAAATATCTAATAAAATAGGAATTTCTAATTATTAATTTCGAATTTCGATTGAATTTAGAAATTAGAATGTTTTAAATATTAAAAATTTAATCGAAATTCGAAATTATAAATTGAAAATTTGGATAAATAAAAATGTCCTTTAATAAAGGACATTTTTATTTATCCACACCTGTCCTTTACAATGTCCTTTATACTGCTAGAATTATATTAGGAATTTTGGTTTGATATTGTTTTTGTCTTTTACGGGAGACGAAGATAAGTTAAGCTGTTTTGTTCATTGTGTTCTTTGAGAATTTATTTAATCCTTTCTACTAAAGGATTTATCATAACCGCCAATCTTGGTTTGCATTAAATACATTTAATTCGTGGTCTTCTCCACAATTGACCACATCGATTCGTTTGTTTTCTGCCATTTACAAACTTATCAAAATTTTTTACGCTTGTATTTTTTATGCGATATTTGCCATGATAGGCGGTTTTTTATTTCCATATAAAATTGATGCAGAATAAGCATCGAATAGATGCAGAACAGAATCAAAAAATAAAACAACCGCCGGAGCGGTTGTTAATGTCATTTTTTTTGTTTGTTTTGTTTTTTGAGACAGTCGTCACATTTTTGATTATGTTCTACGCCACGAATGAATCCTGTTTCACATAATTCATCTATAACTTTGCCACAATCACAAACGACCTCTATTATTATTTCCTGGTCTGCCGGTGCATTTGGGTATTTGTCTCTGTATGTCGCCATTTTTTCCTCGTTCTGATTTTGGTTTTAAACAATCATTTCTATTATGTATATTAATTATTTTAAATAATTTTTGCAAGGAAATTAACAAATTAAAATGTACTCGGTTCAACCGAGTACATTTTATTTAACCCCAAATTTTTTTCTAATCTCCCCCACTTCCTTTGCTTCTTCGTCTTCTTTTTTTTCTTTTCCTGCCTCTCCCAATTTTCTTAATTCATTTTCTGGAAGTTTTAATAATTCACGCGCTCTTTTTTCTAAATATTCCGTTGTGTTTAATTTTGGATCATCCAGTACTTCTTCCAGAAGAGCGTGCAGTGTAAAACCAATTTTTGGCCCCGGTTTTTCTCCTAGGTTTTTCATTATATCGTTACCATTTATTTTTAACATTCCGACAGACACAGGGTCTTTCATTGCTTCTTCTATCATTGAGTGGTATTTTCGGAGTCTGTACGGTGCCTCCACAGGTCTGCCCATTCCGATTCTGTCGCAAGAGCGAACACTCATCAAATCCCAAACGCTCTCTGGCCCGACATTTTTTATAATTCTTCTCACCGCAGAAAGTGTTATTTTTTCTACATCAGAAAAGAACAAATGATTTCGGACTAGCTTTGTGACAACTTCGACAATCTCATTTGGAAATTTTAATCTTTTTAAAATTTTTTCTGTCATTCTGGCCCCCACTACCTCGTGTCCATAAAAAGTATTTTCTTTTTTAATTTTATCAAATCTTTTTGTGGCAGGTTTTCCAACATCGTGTAACAAAGCTGCTAGTCGTACATGCAGTGGCCATTCTCTATCGGCAGAATGTTGTAAGGCGCGTAGATTGTGTTCCCAGATTGTGTAAATATGGGCTCCTTTTTGATCGCTCCCGATTCCTTCTTCTAATTCAGGAATAATATATTTAAAGATTTTTAAATCGTAAGCCGACTCAACCCCTTTCATGGGATTTTTTGACATCACTATTTTTACAAATTCGTCTCGGATTCTTTCGGCTGATATTTTCTGCAAAGTTTCCGCTGTTTTTTGAATTGCATTTTTTGTTTCTTTTTCTATTTCAAATCCCAATTCTGCTTGAAAACGAACCGCTCTTAATATTCTCAAGGCATCTTCGCCAAATCTTTCCTCAGCTTTTCCGACAGTTCTGATTATTTTTTCTTTTATATCTTTTTGTCCATCATACAAATCAATCAATTCTTTTTTTTCGGGGCTATAAGCAATCGCGTTCATTGTAAAGTCGCGTCTTTTCAAATCATCTTCCAGTTTGTCGCTAAATTTTACAGAGTCCGGTCTTCGTGAATCAGAATATTCTGACTCTAAACGATAAGGAGTTACTTCGACAGTTTTCAATTTTGGGTCTTCGGTGTCGTCATTTACAACACCAACTGTTCCAAAAGTATTTTCGTAAAAAGTATGTTCAAAAATATTTTGTATTTGTTCCGGTGTAGCGTTTGTCGTAACATCCCAATCTTTTGGTTCTTTGCCTAAAATAAGATCACGAACACAACCCCCTACCAGATAGGCTTCAAAATTGGCTTTATTTAATGTTTCCACGACAGCAGAAACTTCTTTTGGGATGTCGAATTTTTTCATTTGGTTTAATTATATACTTTGGATTGCGAAATGCACTCCATTTTTCTGGACTGCTTCGCTACCGCTCGCAGAGACGAACAGCCAGAGGCTGTTCGTCAACGAAGTCGGACAAAGCCCGACTTCGTCTTTGCGAGGACGAAGTCCGAAGCAATCCATAGTATTTTGTAATTCGAAGTATATAGGATTTTTGAATTATTGAAATTAAAAATAGGGTCGCTTGGGCAAAGCCCAAGCGACCCTATTATTGTTTTTGCTATGCTTTATTTTTTTGAAAAACTTCGTACCTTTTGCTCATATTCATCCAGATTAAATGAATCTTTTAGCACCCATCCATTATTAATGAGGGCTTCTTTTGTGAATTCAAAAAGATTATTGGGATATTTTGCTTTTTCCCACGTAATGTCTTTCAAATAAATATCAACAGACGAAAGGTCTTTTCTGTCATCTATGATAATTTTTTCAACAGTTGATTTTATGACGAAACGATTAAATCCTTTCACCAATAAAACAGTTCTATTTTCACTAAAATATGATGACTGCCTTTCTTTTTGAAAACGATAACAATTTCTTTCGTGAAAAATCGTTAAGAAAAGAACAATCTCTTCCATCATCTTTTTCCTCCCGTATTGTTTTTTGAAAATATTGTAAAATCTTTCCTAATACTATTCTTTGTGGAACTTTTGTCAATTTCGTGATAGTTTTAAATTAGAAAAACAAGAACCTTAAAACGAGGAAAATATGCACACGATAAAGAAATTGAGAAAAAGTGGAGTATTTACCGAAGTTATTTTAACAAAGAAAGGAAGACGCACGAAGGCTTGTGCGGTATATGGACAAGAGGTTGAAAGAGTCTTTGCTTCGGCTTGCTGAGTCTCGCCGAAAATCTTGGGCGGAATCCAAAAATATAAAACTTGATTGAGGTGTATTATGAAAGATAATTTTTTCGAAAAAAGTTTGTTTTTTAGACGACCTTTGAGAACAGAAGTTTCTTTGTTGGGAAGGATTCATCCTTCTAATACCGAGATTATTCTTGCAATAATGAAGTTCCCTCTAAATCGGAGGTCTCAAGAAAAAATTAATATTGTTCCAATCGATTTTTGTTTGGGAATATAAATTCTTTACACAGACAAGGAGAAACGACTATGTCAGGAAAGAGACTACCGAAAAAAAATAAGCGAAAGAAAAAAGGCAACAATGAAATGAAGGTCTGGGCTTTCTCTGGATGGAATGTTCCCGAGCGCGAATTTATTCCCGAAGCAGCGCCGAGAGTTGAGTGTTTTTGGCAAATGAAACTAATTTTTAAATCTTTGAAATTAATTTTCACTACCTAAGGTGATACACGCTATGATAATTAATTCTATTTTTAGAAACATTAAAAATGTTTTTTGTTTTTTAATTCCACCACTTCCCCCGCCTGTTCCTGTCTGGGGTAAATCAAAACTTTTTCCGTGGGCGACTATTGAGGAGATTTTGGATAGAAGGAAAAAACTTGTTTTGAAAATGAAAGGAATATAGGAGACTCTGTGGAATATTTTATATCAAAAGAGACGATGCTTTCTATAAGTAGAAAAAATTTTACTCGATACAGAATGGATCATCTTGTTGCTATTTCAACACCGATGGATGAACAACTTAATTTTGAAAAAAGAGGAGGTCGTCTTGAAAAGAAAAGCAAAAAAGAAAAGAAAACTTGATTTAAGTAAATTGAATCTTATTGCTCTTGGAATCGTAAAGAGTAAAATTGCAAAAAGGATTTTTTTAAAAGAAGCCACTTTTATTTCTCGTTAAATATTGCCCCGCGACATTTAGTCGCGGGGTTTTGTGTTCCCAGAGGCCTGCCTGCTGGCAGGTAGGGATTCGGCGCCAGTTCTAAACAAAATCTTCGTCCTGCGGACTTAATTTTATTACTCTGAGTTATGAAACCCATGGATCGCTTCGCTAAAGCTCGCGAAGACGACAGCTTTGCTGTCGTCAACGGACGAAAAAGCTTTGCTTTTTCGTCCGTCTTCACGAGCGAAGCGAAGTGATCCATGAAATAATAGTGAGTTTCATAACTCAGAGTTATTAAGTGCTTGCCGGCTCGGTTCGACCGCGACTCATTTCAGAGGGATTCGGTCACAAATATTTTTCCTGACGAAAAAATTTCGCGACCACGCCTCGCGGTGCTCGCCTTGTATTTGTAAAACAAATACAAGGCGAGCACATCGCTCCGGCTTTCGAATCCCTAGGATTCGGCGCCAGTTCTAAACAAAATTTTCGTCCTGCGGACTTAATTTTATTAAGAACTCGCTGCCCCGCTCTCTCGTGTTCGTCGCTTCGCTCCTCCATACTTCGCTCGGTTCGACCGCGACTTATTTCAGAGGGACTCGTCTTCCAGTTCTAAGTAAAAATTTCGTTTTCGCTTCGCTACAACTCATTTTTACCAAGAACTCTCTGACCCGTCGCTCAAATTTTTTCTACGAAAAAATATATTTCGCTCTTTTCGAATCCCTCTGGGAACAGCAAAAATATATTCCGAAAATACTGGCGTATTTTCTTCATTATTTTTGTGTTCCCAGAGGGATTCGAACCCCCAATGACGGTTCCGAAGACCGTTGTGATATCCATTTCACCATGGGAACATAACGAAAGTATATGATATTAAGTGTTGCGGGGCAAATTTAAAATCCGCCGAGTGGCGGATTTTAAATTTTGTTATCGACTGTTTTTGAAACAGTCTCTACATTTTAGGTTTGATGTGTCTCTTGGTTCGAAAGGCAATTGTGTAATTGCTTCTCCGCAACCAGCACATGTCCAGTTTCCGTTAAACATCTTTTTCTCAAAGTTGTCTCTCTTCTTTGGAGCTTTTGCTTTGTGACAATCAAAACATGAAAGATTGCTTGTGTCTCTTGGTTCAAAAGGCAATTCTGTAATTGGCTTTCCGCAATCTGCGCAAGACCAATTCCCTTTAAACATTTGGCGTTCTCCGTTCATTTTTTTTGTTTGCTACTTTTTTATAATGACGACCTAATTTAAACACTAACCCCTTGAACGATGACGCCAAACAGAGTAAATATTTCAAAATTATTATAACACAGATGTTTGAAAAAGATAATTTTTTTGAGAGGGTTTAGGGTTTAGGGTGTAGAAATAATTTTAAATTTCAGATTTTAAATTTTAATTGAATATTTAAGACAAAATTATAAAATTTTAAAAAACTATAAGATCTTAAATTACTCTAAATTACAAAACTCATAATTTTGTCTTGGATTGCTTCGGACTTTGTCCTCGCAAAGACGAATTTCCTTCGGAAATTCGTCGACGAACAGCCTTTGGCTGTTCGTCTCTGCGAGCGAAGCGAAGCAGTCCATGAGTTTCGTAATTCAGAGTAAATTACAAAATTTAATAACAAAAACACTTATGTTTTTTATAAAAACATAAGTGTGGGCTTGAAATTTTGGTCAAAATATACTAACATAGCAGTTAGTCAGTTTGGAAAAACCCAAATTGATATAAGGAAAAAGAAAAAATCTAAAAGAGGAAAACTCCCCTATGGAACCGCTCATCTGACCGTTCGTGGTAACGGCAAAAAGGAATTTGGAGTATTCTTGTCCAGAAAAATTGGTGAATGGATGAATCTTGTTTTAGATGATAAATAAAGAGTTGCGGGTGTAATTTAGTGGTAGAATACGACTCTTCCAAAGTTGAGGCGAGGGTCCGATTCCCTCCACCCGCACAAAACATAAAATAGCACAGCTTTTGCTGTGCTATTTTATGTTTTGTGCGGGTGAGAAAGCAAACTGCTTTGCTTTCGTGGGGAATTGGAAGGCGGAGCCATGTCACACAGAGAAATGAGTGTGACAGGTGAGCCCGGGGAGGAAGTTCTTAACAAAATTGACTCCGAATAAGGAGAAAAATTTTGTTTAGAAACTTGTCCTCGATTCCCTCCACCCGCACAAAACTAAAACAACCAAGCATTTTGCTTGGTTGTTTTAGTTTTTTTGAAAACAAAAAAGACCCGCTTTAGCGGGTCTCGTCGAACGAATCAACGAATTCTACTATTGTCGATCCTGTGGTAACATTTTTTTCAATATCTTGGAAAACATGGGCAATTAATTTTTCGCCACGCATTATAGGAGCAAGCCACTCTCTGTCAGCAGGCATCATCTGGTCGTAAGGCAGGCTGTCCTTTAGAAATTGTGTCGGGGTTTTCATTTCTTTAGATTCTCTGACTTCCCCGCCCCATTGAATAACAATAAATACATAGACTTTAAAAGTTCCGCAAGAAATTCCTTTTTTTGAGTTGTGAAAATATACTTCACCGACTTTTTTTAAATGTTTTGTCATAACCCAAACATCGGCTTCTTCTTCTAACTCTCTTGCCCCGGCTTCTTGGGGAGTTTCCCCCTTTTTGATTACTCCACCATAGCCGTTCCACATACCGGCACCAATTCCGCGGGTTCTTTTGCCCAGTATTGTGAAGTTTCCGCAATTAAAAAAGCAACAAACTCCCTCAATTAATTTAGTATCAGTGTCATTTTTCACCCAATCCCCCATATTTGATGTTATTTTTGCGGTGTTTCTGATTTTATTATAGGCTCATTTTGATTAAAAACAATAGTTTAGATAAAGTATCAAAAATGTTTCTACATTCGTTTTCATTTACCTCCAAAACTGTGGATAACTTTGTGTATAATAATAAAAACACTTCTCAAAAAACCCTTATTTTCCATCAACCTTGTTTTAAAATAGACGAGATATGGCTTAAAACAAGGCTTTTTACCAAAAATGAATTTATAAAGGACATTTTACAAAAAATGTCCTTTATACACAGGTAAAGTGTTACGTAGTAACATATTGAATAGTTTATAGTCTTTAGTTTTTAGGCATATTTGTCATGCCTGCCTGCCGGTAGGCAGGTTTCACGTGAAATCCTAGTGTTGTGTTATTTATGAAACAATCAAGAAGGGTTTCACGTGGAACATTTTAATAAAAAAATACCGCTTTTGGGCGGTATTTTGGGTATTTGGTAGGAAAATTTAGATTCCTATTATTGTAACTTTTGGGTGATTTTTGAATATTTCTTTCTTTTTCTCAATTCGTTTTGTCTTTGTTACGACAAATATTTGATCAAATCCTAACTCGAAGGCTTTTGTTAGGTCATCT
>Ga0209542_10015200_pt1 | contig 12971 bp, 12 predicted proteins | sample RifCSPhighO2_01_FD_184028 | JGI IMG/M metagenome (GOLD analysis project Ga0209542, IMG submission 184028) | Soil microbial communities from Rifle, Colorado - Rifle CSP2_plank highO2_0.1 (SPAdes) (version 2) | ecosystem: Environmental > Terrestrial > Deep subsurface > Rock core/Sediment ... | reverse complement strand
TGCGGCGATCTTGCCGCTTGCGGCCTCTCGGACCGCACTTTCCCGCGAATTGCTCGCGCTCTCAAGTGTGCTCTCGATGGCGCGTACCGGCGGCCTTCTCTCGGGCATGAATGCCGAGCTCATTACGCGCGAGGCCCATATATTGCTTCAAGAAGTCGCTGCCTACGAAGAGCCGCGACTCTTCCTTGACGAGGCGCCGACGCTCTCCGGCATAGCAAAGAATGCGGCCTTTCGCGGGACGCTGCAACAGGCGAGTCCCGCGCCCACGCGCGGCGTCGGGCGGGCACCAGCAGTTCATAAAGGACATATAAAGGACATTTCGAGTGTATCGGACACCCATATAAAGGACAGAAGGGAAGCGGTGTTGTCCGTTATACGGAGCAAAAAGACAGCGAGTATCAAGGATATTTCGACGCTTATACGCGGCGTCTCCGAAAAGACCATCCAGCGCGAGCTTTCTTCCCTTATCGGGGCGGGACTGGTGCTGAAACAGGGGGAGCGCCGCTGGAGTACGTACTCGCTCGCCTAGCGTAACCTAGGGAAGAAACTCCGGGTTTACTTTGACTTCGTTGGGCGCTTTTGGTAGCATCTGTTCGTGGTAGTGACTAAGGCATAGAGGGGAGGAAAGGCCGGGAACGGCCTCTTTCTTGTGCCCTGTCCTTATGCGTTATCCACACACCCGGCCCCGGGAACGCTTGTCTCGCTATATACTAGTGGACAGTCCTTACGGGGACTCTTTCGTTCCCCGGGAGGGCGTACTTTGATAACAGAATAGTGACTTTAACCGAGTCACCTCAACCCTTACCAACTAACCCATGGCGCGCTGGTCGATACCGTGCGCTGTGGGGTAGTGTGAAAGTGAATGTGCGACACCTAACTTGATTATCACGTGCGTCTAAAATCATTAACAATCGTTATGCAAATGGTAACTACAAAAGCTACGGCGAAAGTCGCAGCGATAGTGACCGGACTCGCGATGGCGACGTCGATGCTCTCCCTTGCGCCTATCGCGCACGCGGCGACATTGACCGACGCGCAGGTCCAGTCGATACTCGGCCTTCTCACTTCGTTCGGTGCGAACAGCGCCACGATCGCAAATGTCCAGGCAGCTCTTACGGGCACTGCAGTGACATCCGGTTCTACAACCACGACGACAGGAACTTCTGCCTGCTCCTTCTCACGCAGTCTTACGATCGGCGCCACGGGCGCTGACGTGACCTGCCTTCAGCAGGCGCTTATCGGCGGAGGTTTCTCGATCCCGGCGGGTGCGACTGGCTACTTCGGTACCCAGACGCGCACGGCGGTAGCCTCGTGGCAATCGTCTAAGAACATCGCTCCCGCAGTTGGCTACTTCGGTCCCATCTCGCGTGCGGCGTTCAATCTCGGCGGCGGTTCAACGACCACCACGACGACGACCACGACGACCGGTACGACTGCCGGCACGGGCAACGGCCTTAAGGTCATGCTCGCGGCCGACTCTCCGAACAATGTGGCATTGGTAGCAGGTCAAGCGATCGGCATCCTCGCGAAGTTCACCTTCGCGAACCCGACCAGCGCTGATATCAAGGTCACGAATATCGCCTTCAAGCGCATCGGTATCAGCAATGATGCCACGCTCGCGAACGTCTACCTTTACAGCGGGGCAACACGCCTCACTGACTCGGCAGGCGTCAGCAACACGGCGTTCAACTTCAACGACTCGACGGGCCTCTTCACGGTTCCGGCAGGACAGACCTACACGATCTCCGTCCTCGCCGACATCGCGACCGGCACATCGGGCCAACAGATCGGTGCGCAGCTGACAACGGTCACGTCGACCGGCACGCTCGATTCCTCGGTGGCACTCCCAATCAATGGGGCCACCCAGACGGTTTCGGCGGCAACGCTCGCAACGGTTGACTTTGGTCAAACGACGCTTCCGGCAGAGAACACCAGTCTGACTCCCCAGAACGATACGACGGTCTGGCAGAACACGGTCACTATCGGTACGCGTGCAGTAACGCTCAAGTCACTCCAGCTCCAGAACATCGGTTCCATCGCAGCGACGGATGTCAGAAATCTCCGCCTCTACGTGGACGGTGTACAGACTGGTGCTGCGGCGACGCTCAACGCGAACAACATCGTCGCGTGGGACCTCTCCGCGAATCCGCTCCGTCTTGAGACGGGCGGCCGCGTGATAAAGGTTCTCGGCGATGTCGTCGGCGGCTCAAGCCTCACCTTCAAGTTCGATCTCCGTCGCGGGTCTGACGCCCAGATGGTTGATACCGACCTTAACCAGCCGGTGCTCGCAACAGCGAACAGCGCCGCCTTCAGTGCTCGTCACGGAGGCGTGCAGACGATCTCTTCGGGGACCGTCTCGGTCGTAAAGGCGAACAGCTCGCCTTCTTCGAACGTCTCGCTTGGCGCGTCGAACGTGAAGTGGGTAAGCTACGAGATGCGTGCGGCAGGCGAGGATATCAAGATCGATAACCTCGATGTCTACACGATCACGAGCAACACGGATGCTGCTCGCGGTCTCGATAACGGCAAGGTATTCCTCAACGGCGTGCAGGTCGGTTCTACCAAGGACCTCACCGACGCCGCGAACGTGAACTTCACCTTCGGCTCGTCCTTCATCCTGAAGGCGGGAGCGACGGCGATCGTTGACGTCTATGCAGATGCCAAGTCCTCGACCGGTGCTTCCTTTATCTCCGGCGAAACCGCCCAGATACGGCTCGCGTTCACTTCGGGAACGGCGAACGGCACCGGCCAGGTCTCACTCTCAAGTGTTGACGTTCCGGGTTCGAACGTAGATGGCAACGCCATCACGCTCTCGTCGTCGACGATGACGCTGAGCAAGTACTCCGGCTACGGCGACCAGACGATGATCGCGGGTACGAGCAATGCTCGTCTCGGGTCATTCGTGCTCTCGACCGGCGCTACGGAAGGCGTGAACGTGAACACTATCGCGGTCTCGCTCTCTGCAGTTGAAGCCGCGACGATCACGGACCTTATGCTGAAAGACAATGCGACGGGTGCGCAGATCGGCACGACGAAGCCCACCGCGGTTTCCGGTGCCTCTGGCAACTCGTTCTCGGTGAACATCAACATTCCGGCTTCCGGAACGAAGACCATCGATGTCTACGGCAGCATTAAGTCCGCAAGCGAATCCGGTCCGTGGGCGGCGAATGTCGACGGTTCGGGTACCGGTTCGTCAACCGGCACTTCCGTAACCTTCGGTAGCGCTACAGCCGCGACCGCGACGCTTCAGACGATTACCGTCGGCACGGCCGCACTTACGGCTGCAGTCGGCGTATCGCCTGACAACGCGAACGTGATAGCCGGTACAAGCATGGTGAAGGTCGGCTCGTTCGACTTCACCTCGCGGTACTCGGCGTTCACGGTAGACAAGATAGCGGTGAAGGTCCCGAACAACGCGGCGACCTCGATTACCTCGGTCACCCTGCGGTACCCGAACGCAAGCGGCGTCTCGACTGATTCGACGGCGGTTCTCGCGAGCCCCTCGACCATCGAGCCGTACGCGACAGCCACCTTCACGGGGCTCACGTTCTACGTTCCGCAGAACACCGCGAAGAAGCTTGATGTCTACGTCAACCTGGCCTCTATCCAGTCTGACACTGACTCGGGCAAGGCGGTGACAGTTACCCTCGGCGACGACGGTGGCTACCGCAACACGGACTCTGCGGGCACGGTAAATACGAACCTCGCATCCGGCGACCTTGCTTCGGCTTCAACCGGCAAGGGCACGATGTATGTTCGTAAGTCACTCCCGACGCTCTCTGCGGTCGCGCTTGACACCTCGGTCTTCAACAACGGCTCCAACAAGGTGCTCGGCCGTGTGAAGGTCACGGCGGATGCGGCCGGAGATGTGAGTTGGGATAAGATGGCCTTCGTGATCAACAAGACCGCGGCGGTAACTATCGGCGCGACCTCGACGATCAAGCTGTGGCGCGGTTCCAACACGGTGTCTGGATTCTTCGCCACGACGACGGCAGGTAGCACGAAGGGCGTTACGCTCGAGGCCTTCCCGGCTGTTTCTGACGGCGGCACGAGCAACCTGAACCTCGCCTTCCTTCCGGATGCGGAGGAGACGGTTGGAGCTGGCACGAGCGTCACGTACGAACTTCGCGGTACCCTCGGCGGCAACGCCTCCGGTGCCTCGATCGACGTCTCGGTCGCGAATGCCCAGACCTCGGCAAGCACCACGGCGAAAGCCGCACAGGTGGGTGCCGACCAGGCCACGATAGGCGGAACCAGTGCGACCCCGTCCTTCATCTGGTCTGACCGGTCTATCGTCAGCGCGGCGCACTCTGTGAGTACCGCTGACTGGACGGACGATTATCTCGTGAGGACTCTGCCGCTCACTATCGGCAACCTCTCGTCATCGATCTAAGTCCCGTTTGTGAAGGTCTGACCTTCCAAGCTCCGGCTAGGACATTGGCCTAGCGAAACACAGAGACCACCCTTCGGGGTGGTTTTTGTGTTTTTATCCCACTGAAACTTTTTAGCGCTGCGCGCGGTTATCCACAGTCTTCTCGGAATTCTTCATTTCATCGGTACGAGGGGAGTACACTTGACCCTGAAAGGCTCTCGCGCCTTTATTATTCATTCGTAATATAAAGTCATCTTATTTATGAATCGCATTAACAGTTTTGTCGCGGGTCTCGGGAGGAGCACTCGTGTTCTTCTCCTTGCGCTTGCGGTTACGGTCGCTGGCGCAGGTATCGTCCAAGCTGCGACGACCATCAGTACGAACATAGAGACGGCTGGTACGCTCACTGTTGACACGACATCAACTCTGACTGGTGCGGTAACCATGAGCAGTACGCTCAGCGTCGCGGCTACAACCACGACAGCCAGTCTCTCCGCTACCGGCTCGGCAACACTCGCCTCAACGACCGCTACGACACTTAAGGTCGGGCATGTCGGGACGGCGATGACGCGGATCGTGTCCGGCTACTGTGTGACCGCCTCGACCGCCATTGCGGCCACCGGTGCGACATCAACGCCGACCTTCATAGAATGCGTTCCATCAGGAGGCTCTTCGGTCATCAGTTCGGGCGATCGCGTGTTCGTGCAGGCGACCAGTTCGCTCCCCTCCTATGTGACCATACACGCCGCTTCTTCGACGTCTCCTACCGCGGGTTCGATAAGCGTACAGCTCGTCAATATCGGTACGGCTGTCGGTGCCGCCGTCTACGCATTCAACTTCTGGGCGTTCCAGTAGTCGCATAGCGAGTTACTTATCAATTAAAAACTCACTATGCCACGAATACTCACTGGTGCAGGAATCCTCGTGGCGCTCATGGCCCCCGCGCTCGCATTCGCTGCCTACAACGACGTGACGCTGACGACCGACGTGGTGTTAAGCGTGAATGGCGTCACGCTGAACGTCTCCGGCACCAGCGCCGTCATCGAGTCGATGACCGTCAACGCCACGAACTTCAGCATCACCCTTCCGTCCGGCTCGACCTTCCAGGTCACGGCGCCCGGACTCGAACAGATAAACGCGAGCACGGCGACCGGCCAGACAAGCTTCTTCTGCAACAACAGCCAGTCGCTCATCAAGTATGCACCGACGACGAGTGTGACCGTCACCATCACGCCGATAGCGACTCTCTGTTCTTCGACCAGTGGCGGCGGCGGAGAGAGTACGGGCGGCGGCGGCTCGTCCGCGACTTCGGCTACACCCGCAACGCCGGCCACGCCAGCAACACCGGCCACGGAAACGACCTCGGCAACCCCCGCGACTCCGGCCACGCCGGCCACGCCAGCAACTCCCGCTTCGGGCCTCACGAGTGAGCAGGTGACCTCCATACTGGCGGTGCTCGCTTCCTTCAACGCCGATAGCGCAACGCTCGCGAGCGTACAAGCGGCCCTTCTCGGAACAGGCACAGGCGCGAGCGCCTCTTCCGTCGGCTCCTTCACGCGCGACCTCGAACTCGGCCTTACCGGTGCAGACGTCAAGGCGCTCCAGGTGTTCCTCAACACGCACGGCTACACCGTCACGACAAGCGGTGCCGGCTCTCTCGGTAACGAAACGACGAGATTCGGCGGCCTGACGCGGGCGGCACTCATCAAGTACCAGAAGGCGAAGGGCATCACGCCCGCCGTCGGCTACTTCGGTCCGAAAACGCGCGCTGCGGTCAACGCCGAATAGTCTTTCTGACACTAGACAGAACGAACACATCCCGCCTTGGGCGGGATGTGTTCGTTATGCTATGCTTTCCGCCATATGCAGATGACCCGGTTACTCCTTATCGGCGGCGTTGTGCTTGTGCTCGGCGCCGGCGCCATGCAGTTCTTGTTCCCGCCGCGGGCCGTTGCTCCGCGACCGGTCGTGTCAGAGCCTCCGCCACAGGAAGATACTGGTGTTCCACTCCTGGACATCAAGGAGGTCACAGTGGACAGTTTGGCCCGCTCGGCCCCGGACCTTCCTTCAATCGCATCGGGCGATACGGTCGCCTTGTGGGACTTCAAAGGTGCCTATGCCGACAACCCGGAGCAGAAAGCGAAGGCTGAAGCGGAGATCACGCGGCTCTCGGACCTCGTCGGGAAAGGTGCCTATCCGGACGTGAGTCTCTATGTCGGCATCGCCAATCAGTATGAACTTCTCGGGGATGGTTCGTTGGAATACGAGTATCTCGGTCGCGCAATTCAAGCGGGCAATAATACGAGCGGACTCCCGTGGCACAATCTCGGCGTCCTTATGGAGCGGCTCGGCGCTCTGGAGACGGCGCGTGCCGCCTATGAGAAGGCGACGCTCATCCAGCCGCAGATGAAGTTCTATCACTACGCCTATCTGGAATTCCTCACGACACGGATGAAGAACAATGCGGCCGCTATTGAAAAAGAATTCGCGGCGGCTACAGCGGACCTCGGTCAGGAGAGCGCGGATATGCGTTCGCTCTACACCGAGTGGAAACAGTCATGATGCCTGCGCGACGGGTACTGACGTTCCTTCTTCTCATTCCGGCGGCCCTGCCGCTCGTCTACATAAGCGGGGTCGTCTACCCCTACATCGCGCCCAAAACATTCCTACTCCAAGGTTCCGGTATGCTGGCGCTCGCCGTCTTCGCGTACCTCGCGCTCGCAGGGGAATCATTTTTCTACAGGCGCCTGCGGGCTCCCGCGACCTGGATTCCCGCGCTCCTGCTCCTGACGGCGTATCTCGCCTCGCTCGTCGGCATCGATTTCTATCGCAGTTTTTGGGGGCTCTTTGACCGCGGTGACGGACTTCTTACCTTGAGTGTCATAACGGGCTTCTTTTATCTCATTCTTATTTCCGCCGACCGGCCATTTCTGGAACGTCTGGTGAAGGTCATCGCGGTAGTCGCGGGGCTCGTTGCCGCCATCGCCGTACTCCAGTGGGCGACGACGATGCTCGGCGACAAAGCATGGTTCCTGCCGCCGGTCACGGGGCGCATCGGGAGTACGCTCGGGAACGCCGCGTTCCTCGCCGGGTATCTCGGTATGTCCCTCTTCGTCATCCTCATCGTGCTGCGGGACGCAAGCGGCCTGTGGCGGCGCATCTATATGACCGCGGCCGTTCTTTCAGTACTCGCTATAGTCTTCGCCGCGACACGCGGCACGATACTCGCTCTCGTCTGTGCGGGGGGCGTGGCGCTCATCTTTACCGCATGGCGCGGAGGAGGGAAGGCCAAGCGCGGCGCGCGATACGGGATCATCGCGCTCGTCGTTCTTGTCGGTCTTTTCTTTGTATTTCGCACCGAGCTCGCGCAGAGCCCGTTTGAGCCCGTCCAACGCATCGCTTCCATCTCGCTTTCCGACGGGACCGTCAGCAGCCGCCTCTTCGTCTGGTCACGCGTGCTTCAGGAGGGACTCCGACATCCTTTTTCAGGGTACGGGGCTGAACATGTCGCCCGGCTCTTCGACACGGTCTACGATCCGGGGAAAATCGTCGAGCAGTGGTTCGATCGTTCGCACAATGCGTTCCTCGATCACTTCGTCCAATATGGCATATTCGGTCTCGCGTTCTATCTGGCGCTCATCGGCGCTTTTCTCCAGTGTGCACTCCGCCTGTACCGGCGCGACACCTATCTCGGCACACTCTTCACGCTCCTTGTCCTTACCTACGCGGTACAAAACTTCTTCGTTTTCGATACGCCCTCTTCGTTCTGGCTACTGTACGCGCTGTTCGCTCTCCTCCTCGTCCTCCTCTCGGACGAGCCAGCCACCGTGGCGCTATCCAAGCCGTTGCCGCCCGCGGCGGCGGGAGCCATCTCCGCGCTTATTGTGCTCCTCATCGTGCCGACGGTCGTCCTGCCGCTCTATGCGAATATTCTCTTAACCCGGGGGTATCTGTTCCATCTCATTGATGTCAACAAGGCGAACGTATATTTCGAACGCGGGCTCGCGCTCGGGACATATGCCGATCTCGAATACGGTTATCAGGCGTACGATATGTATACGGGCCACCAGGCAACGCAGCTCTCGGGAAAGGACCGTATCGCCGCGTACGAGTACGCACTCTCCGTATTGACGGCGAACTTCGAGAACTATCCGTACGATGCGCGAACGGCGACCTATCTCGGGCACGTCCTGGATACGGCGCCACCGGAAGTCACGGTGGATGACGCCTTTGACGAGCGGGTACTCTCTCGGGCTCTTATGCTCTCGCCACTGCGCGCGCAGGCGTGGTATATGACGGCGAATATAGCGCTTCGCAACGCCAACTTCCGTGAAGCGATTAGCATACTTGAGGCCTATGTTGTAAAGGAACCGACCCTCCCCGTACCGCGCTACATCCTCGCGACGCTCTACTACAAGCTCGGCGACCCGGCCGCCGCGAAGAAATGGGCGGATGGGGCGCTGCCACTCTATACGGACCCGGATACGGCGGCCGCGCGGCCCGCAGTGAAGTACTATTTGGCGATACAAGACTGGCAGCACGCCGCCCGCTTCCTCGCGGATATGGCCGCGGACGACCCTTCGAATTATGAGACGCTCTACGACCTCGCGAAGGTGACGTATCTCGCGGGCGATCCCGCAGCCGCGCTGCGCATCGTCGCGGAACTGCGTATAAAAGACCCCGCGATACTTCCGACTGACCAGAATTTCCTCACCGCCATCACTGCCTATGAACAATCAAAAAAATAAGGAAAGTCTGCGGGCACGGGAACGGCGTATGCTCCCGTTCGTCGTCGAGTTCGTGAAGTTCTCTACCGCATTCGCGGCCATCGTCGCGGTCGCGCTCCTCACCCTCCACGTCGCCTCCGCCGCGATGTAGCCCGGTTGCATTTTTGCGTTGTTCTGCTAAGGTCTGTCTTGTACGAACCGAAGACCGTAAGTGGCTGAAAGGCGTGAATCTTACGTAGGGAGACCTCTCGAGTTACTCGAGGTAAACCAGGTCGAACTCTCCTTATATTTCGTTCGTACGATAAATATCGTATGGCAATATCAAAAGATAAGAAGCGCGCGATAGTCGCGAAGCTTACGGACGCGTTCAAGGAAGCATCGTCGGTCGCGTTCGTCGGCTTCTCGAAGCTGACCGTGAAGGACGCGTCGAAATTGCGTCAGGAACTTTCGCAAAAAGGCGTGAGCTACTATGTTGCGAAGAAGACGCTTATTCGCCGGGCGCTCGCAGAACGCGGGTATGCGGGCGAGGTACCGGAATTGCCGGGCGAGATTGCAGTCGCGTGGACCGCAGGCGAAGACGTCACGGCGCCGGCGAGCGGCGTGTATGCGTACGGCAAGAAGCTAAAGGGCGCTCTCGCGCTCCTCGGCGGCGTGTTCGAGGGAGCGTTCCTCGATGCGACTCATATGACCGAAATCGCACTCATCCCACCGCTTGAAACATTGCGAGGCATGTTCGCAAATATCATTAATTCACCGCGCGCACGTTTCGCGATCGCGCTTAGTGAAGTAGCTAAAACGAAACAATAACTATGACCCAGGAACAGATTATAGAAGCAGTTGAGAAGATGACTGTCCTCGAGCTGAATACGCTCGTGAAGGCCATCGAGGAGAAGTGGGGTGTGTCAGCGACGGCAGTCGCGGTCGCCGGACCAGCAGCCGGTGCTCCGGCGGAGGAAGGGAAGTCAACCGCGGACGTCGAACTTACCGAGGTTGGTGCAAGCAAGATCGCCGTCATCAAGGCGGTGAAGGAAGCACTCGCCCTCGGTCTTAAGGAGGCCAAGGACCTCGTCGACGGCGCACCGTCGATGCTGAAGACCGGCATGAAGAAGGAGGATGCCGCAGAGCTCGCCAAGAAACTCACGGATGCGGGAGCAAAGGTCACGTTGAAATAAAAAGGACACGAAAACACGCCCCTGCCTAGGGCAGGGGCGTGTTTTGCGTTTTCAGGCGCGACCTCGTACACTGGCGGCACCTATGGAACTGCTCGGAAAGTTGTTCGGCTCCAGCGCCCGCCTCAAGACGCTCCGCCTATTCGTATTCAACCAGGATACCGCCTTCACGCTTACCGAGGTCGCAGGGCGGACGAAGCTCTCAAGGGAGGTTGCGCGGCGCGAGGTTAGTGAGCTGCTCTCCGCGGGTCTCCTACGTAAGAAGGGCTCGCAGAGGGCCCCTGCGCACTACCAGGCGAACCCGCGTTTCGAGCATCTCGAAGCGCTCGATACCTTTATCCGCGAGACGACCACCGTGCGCCCACAGAAGATCATCACGGCGCTGAAGCGCGCCGGGGCGCTGCGACTGGTCGCGCTTTCGGGGCACTTCACCGGTATCCTCGAACCGCAGATCGACCTGCTGGTCGTCGGCGACCATCTTGAGGAGCGCACGCTCGCGCACGCCGTACATTCGCTTGAGGCCGAGCTCGGCCGAGAGATACGCTATGCTTCATTCGCGACGGCCGACTTCCGCTATCGACTCGGGGTCTACGACCGGCTTTTGCGCGATGTTTTCGACTATCCACACCGCCTGCTCGTCGATAAAATAGGGCTCTGAAAATGGCCTATACTTCTTAATAGGCGCTCGGGCCGGTGCGGCCGCGAGTAAATTAATCGCATAAACAAAGCGTTATTCACTATGGTTTTCACCACCTGGGCGGATGTCCTTAGCCAGTCCTTTCAGAACCTTTTCTACGGATTGGTGGCGTTCATCCCCAACTTAGTCGTTGCAATCGTCATCTTCGTCGTCGGCTGGCTCGTCGGAGTCGGTCTCGGCCGTGTGGTCGCACAGATCGTGAACGCGCTCCGCGTCGACCAGGCGCTCCGGTCGACCGGCATTGAACGGGTACTTTCCCGCGCGGGGTATGAGCTCTCCTCCGGGAGGTTCCTCGGCTTCCTCGTCAAGTGGTTCTTCATCATCGTCTTCTTGGTCGCGGCGCTCGATGTGCTCAACCTGGCGACGGTGAACCTCTTCATCAGCGATGTCGTCCTCGGGTATCTTCCGCAGGTGATCGTCGCGGTCCTGATCCTCTTGGTCGCGGCAGTCGTCGCAGAGGCGGCGGAACGGGTCGTCGTCGGTTCGGCGAAGGCGGCGTCCCTGCATGCGGCCGGCTTCCTTGGCAAAGTGACGCGCTATGCGATCTGGATCTTCGCGCTTCTCGCTGCGCTCGCACAGCTGAATGTCGCGACAGCGTTCGTCCAGACCCTCTTCACCGGCGTCGTTATCGCGGTCTCGCTCGCTATCGGTCTCTCCTTCGGGCTGGGCGGTCAGGCATCGGCAGCACGCTATCTCGAGCATCTCCAGTCGGAGATGAAGGACTAAGTTTCTCCTTCAAAAACCGCCCCGCTCTCGCGGGGCGGTTTTCTGCTATAGTGGCCATATAATGAAAACCGCAATCGTAAAAACTCAATATGGGCCTTTCAGGGCTGTATTTGAACCGGAAACCGATATGGGCGGATATGTTGTTACTGCCCCAAAGGTGCAGGGAGCTATCTCGTGGGGCAAGAATCTCTCGCATGCAAAAAAAATGATTGTCGAGTGCATTGAAGGCGCTATAGAAGCTCGTGTTATTGCAGAAGCTGTACAAAAAGGAAATGTTCGCTTCACTGCCCGCGCGGGGAAAATCCCGGTTTTCGCATGAGCATCATTCCGGTGCTTGCGGCGCGTATAGTGATACGCAAGCTGATTCGGGCCGGATTCCAATATACAAAGCCACACGGGAGCCATCAGTACTACTTTCATCCGATAACAAAACGCATGACTTCGGTCCCTATCCATGGCGGAAATACAATTGGGCGAAATTTGCTCACTCAGATAATAAAACAAGCCGGACTCACCATCGAGCGATTCTTGAAACTTTAACTAGAATCACTTTACCTTAGCATCGCCTATAGTTCACGATAAGGTAAAGTGGAGAATAAGAACGAACGGCTCATTTCCTGCCATCTGACCCCTTCGGCTTTTTGCATGGACTACTTAGCGGTCTAATTTTCTTGACTTTGGTAAATTAAAGAATAAACTGTCTTTCAAGTCAGGTTCCTGTACGGATGGAGAGGATAGGGTGCAGTCACGTCTGAACTGCAGGCTAATATAGGGCTTGATTCCTTTCTTCATTCTCGTATTCGCGATGCGAGAGTCTCCCTCAGGTTAGAAATCTGACATGCGCCCAAGGGTTTGCACCCATGGGCTTTTTTTTATCAAAAAATGCGATATAGCACTTTTATTTAGTCCAGCTTGTTGACTTCAAAAGCACTTTCCCCTATACTCTCTCTACGTGTCTACGAACCGAAAAACTTCTTCCAAACGGAGCGGATAGGCCGTAAGGCCTCGGGTGCACAATGCACACGAAAACCGCCCCTTGGGGCGGTTTTCGTTTGAGGGGACACGGGAATCTTTGACATACGAAATATGTAAAGGTAAGACCCCGCACACGGGAGTGGTTTCTGTGTGCGGGGAGTGCAAAGAATGAAGGTGCTATGTAGGTCTCCGTACGAGAGACATAAGAGTACACGGTGGATGCCTTGGCCTAGGACGGCTATGAAGGACGCGACTAACCTGCGAAAAGCTTCGGGGAGGCGGTTTGTAGCCTTTGATCCGGAGAT
>Ga0209542_10015199_pt1 | contig 12971 bp, 10 predicted proteins | sample RifCSPhighO2_01_FD_184028 | JGI IMG/M metagenome (GOLD analysis project Ga0209542, IMG submission 184028) | Soil microbial communities from Rifle, Colorado - Rifle CSP2_plank highO2_0.1 (SPAdes) (version 2) | ecosystem: Environmental > Terrestrial > Deep subsurface > Rock core/Sediment ... | reverse complement strand
TATGTATTACCGACTCCGACACCAACATATAATGGGAGTGCTTCATGTCAACAAAAATACGGAACAGAATCCAGATACGATAGTACTACCGGAAATTGTGTGTATTGTGAATCGGGACTTAGGTTGATTGGAGATAAATGCTATCCTCCCACGACACCAACTCCTCAACCTCAAGTTCTAGGTTCAACTTCTCCTGCAAAGCCATCTGATTTTGGTTTGACTGAAGGAGATGTTATAGGGGCTCAAGCAAATGACCCAGACATATTTATAGTTAGCGATTATGGTTACAAAAGATTGTTCTTAAATGAGGCAATATTTGGGTTTTATGGCCACCTTGGAGGATTTTCTAAAGTTAAAAATATTACTGCGACAACTCGTGATTCTTTTAAAACTTCTGGACTATTCAAGAACTGTGAGACTAACGACCCCACTATATATGCGATTGAAATTACGGGTAATGATAGCGGTATGCTTCACAAATTAAACATTTCTGGCAATGATGCTTTAAGCCAAGACCCAGACTTCTTTAAAAAGGTGTTCTGCATTAATAATAACGAGTTTGCCTGGTATCCTCAATCAAATGCGGACTATACTTCTTTATCACAAATTCCTAATTACTAACTTTGAATTTCCTAAAACAAAATTGGTTTAAGTTAGGCATGATTTTTATAGGGCTTTGTTTAAGTTATTATTTTGTTATTTTAGTACCCCAGAAAGAAGAGACGGATAGGATTGCTTTAAAGGAAAAGGACTGTACTAGGGCAGGAATAGAAAGAGCTGAAAGAGATGCAAAAAATGATTGGATTATCATCGGAAACCGCTATAAATACAATGAGGAGCTAGACAGCTGTTTTTATCTCATTGAATATACGACCATTCATGGAGTGAGTAGTAATCACGAAATCGTAGACCTAAATACTAACGGGGTTGTTTATTCTTATTATACGGTTATCGGTGGCGATGTAGATGAGTTTATGGGTCAGCGTATGGTGGAGTTTTCTAAAGCAACTGCGGAACTATTTTATAAATAAATGGCGACCTTCCTAAAACAAAATTAATTGAAAATATATGCTAAATAGAAAAAATATAACAATAGGCATACTAGCTATCTATTCCTGGCTCAACTTAAAGTTGTTCTATCCGTTTTTATTTGGAGAAGACCACTCTAGCTTAGTGCTGGCATTGGGTCTAAATTCTAATAACTCCAGCTTATTAGCTCTCTTTGTTGGCCTTTTTCTTAATACAGCTCTAGTCCTCTATTGGATTAAGCATTACAAGGATTTAGAATAATTATGATTACTCAACTCTTGGTTTCTATAATTAGTTGGCTTGTTCTAATGTTCCTAGGAACAAATATTTTAGGGTTTCTTGTAAGAGGTTTCTTTACAAACCCAGAAATTGATAAACTCACAACTGAAGGTCATGAATTTATAAAGAAAGAAGCCATAAAAGCACAAGGCGCTGAAAGATTTACTAATATTGTCGCTTGGATAGTCATGGTTGCCTATTTGTCATTCCTGGGCTCTTATAATTGGGGGGTTTTAATTGCATCAATAATGATTATGGCCGGACGCCTTCCCGATTTACTATGGGAAATAAAGCACGGCAAAAAGCTAGACCCAAAAGTACTACCCAAGGACATTCAATATTATGCGACTACTCTATTATTCTGGGGAGCACTTCCTGTTCTGTGGTATTCACTTTATCGTTTCTAATATGAAAAAGCTTATAAACTTTATTTACCCACCAATACGACAAGATATTCGTTGGCATAGAATTCTAAAAGTATTGGGATGGATACTTTCCGTTGGCTCTCTTATATTCTTTCCCATAACTTTTCTTGTATATTTTGGCATCATACAAAGAATCGCCCTCTATATTGCTTACGGGAACGATAAGGATAGGTGGGTTGATGAGGCAAGAAGCAAAGAGTTAGATAAAAAACTTTCTAACCATCGGGGCTTGGGCGTTTGATTATATCTTTAGCTTTGTCTGACTTACATTCTCAACTTGTTTCTCATAGTTCTTGTAGGACCCCTTTCTTTTATTGAGCCTTGCTCTAGTAGATTTAGGCAAAGATTTCTCAAGTTGTTTATATAATTTATCTTTCTTTGCTTTGGTTTTTCCACCAAGAGACAATCTATTTCTTCCAAGCCGTAGGCCTAAATGTTCCATGCCTTCCTCATAAGATTTAATCTTTTCCTTCTCTGGATTTATGGGCAAAGGCTGGTTTTTATCAAAATTATTAAGTAAGCTTTGTGCCACATTAGATAACTCCTTCATTCTATCTTTGCTGATTCTACTTGCAGTAATACCTATATCATCAACAAAAATAGCAATCCTAGGGTCATGCCCCCTTAGCTTCTTGTATGTCTTCCATTTTAATCTTAGAAACACATCCAGATTGGACCACAATGCAAGCCTAGGAGACGTGGCAAAACCTCTGGCTAAAACAATATCAGACGACCCCTTACCTTTTGGACCAGATGGGACACAACATAAATCAGCTAATAGATTTGCTACATCTACGGTACACTCACATTTTTTGTAAAAGAAATAGAATATTCTTTGTTTCTTAATTCTCTCAAAGAAACTACTTATATCTAACGCAAGTAGTGTTCTTTGTCGTTTTTGTCCGAGCAAATGATGAGCTGCTTGAACGTGGCTCTTGCCGGAAAGACCACCAAACAAAAAATCAGGAACTAAAAAATCATGAGGAGCTAGAACTTTCTTATCTATCAATGAGAGGAGGTTACCAAGAGAGTTGCCAACCGCACTTCTAACAAATTTACCTTTCTCTGGCTTGGATTCCTTACTATCATACCAATACTCATTAAATTTAGTTCGGGCATCTCTAATAAGTTCTAAGGCCAGACGGTAAGATAATTGCTTGCCAGATATTCTTTTAGCAAGTTCGTGCTTAGTTCTAATAGCTAGCTTTGGATATCTTCTAGTGGACATACTGCTTAAGGTTTTTAGATTTCTTTTTAATTAAATAAACCTGTAGTTTCTCACCTAATTGTACAAGGCTTTTTTCTATACCATTTAGTTTATTAGCTTCCATTTCCTCATCAATCATAATGAAAGGGGTAATAGAATTTGGCTTGACGTCTAATTTGTTGGCCAACCTTAAAACAAAGCTTTTTGAAGCTCCTTTTTGCCCTCCTTCTATCATAGAAATTAGAATCGTAGAAACACCAAGAACCTTTGCTAGTTGTTCCTGGGTCAAGCCACTTTCTTCCCTGATTTTCTTCAACAACTGTATGAATGTATACATATAACGACAAAAGGCAGCTACCTAAGGATGTCTCGGAGAACTTGGACAATTCTTAATAAAGTTAAGATTATCCTTAAGACTCTCTTGCCCACCTGGTGCCGCCTTTTGGGAATACGGAAGGTCAGAACTGAACTGACTAGGTAAGATTCGCAATACGTATTTCGTCATAGGCGTGATAAATAAGTTAATTTTCTTCCGACCGTGATTACCTAAATCTGGGGGTCATTAAAATCTGACAAGGACCTTCCGTGAACAAAACTTAACGACCCCTGTCATCAAGTAATCGGCGGAGCATTAGCTAGCAATTTTAACTTGATTGCTTATTTAACTTAGTTGCCCAGTTAAACTTAATCGTCTACTTCGTCTACACCACTCTAGTCAACTCTACTCTACTCTACTCTACTCTACTGTAGGCTATCTAGAGAGGGGTCTCTATAGAGATGCCGCTCGCATAAAACTTTATGATAGCAGAATAAAGGTCAGATACTTTTTTAAGGTATCAAAAATAATCAGAACAATGACCACTTTTATTTCAGTCCTTGTAAATGTGCTATCATTATCATGTTATACAAAAAGTATGAGTCGGTCAATAGGACTTATCAACACTTAGGAACCCTCGGCGATTAGAGTAGCCAACCCTGTCTAAAATCCACGATTTTAGCAATTTTTGTACGGGAGGTACTTTAATAAATATAGGTACTTCACTTCCGGAACGGGGACATGGATTATTTACTCTAATTTGTTAAGATATTTCTATCTATGTTAAGGAAATTCTTAAATAACCAGTCTGGAGTGCGACTTTCCACCTTAGAACCATCCGTTCTATTGTGTTCCACTCCAATCTGCTAAGGACTGCATCTAAAATAAGATGGTCTCAATCGAGGCCATTTTATTTTTGTTAGCTACGGGGAGTCGAACCCATTTCGCCGCCAAAGGCGGCGGTGGCCAGAAATCTGAAAAATCTGACCCGCAATTCTGAATTAAAAAACTGCCAAAGAATCTGATAAAAATATCGGCTCGAACCATCTAAAATAAAAGAAAATTTTAATAAACTGCCTATAAGAAACAGCAGAAATGCTGATTTTTTGTCTACTTGACATTATTTTGGTCAATTGATAAAGTTAGTCGAACCTTAAAAAAGGAGAGAAAATGAGCAAGGTATATTTGATTGCATTGTCCGTTGCTGTTATTATGTCCGGATCTAATTCTGTAAGAGCCCAAGCTAAGCCAGAATGGAGAACTACGGTATATCTGGCAAGCGGCTATATTGATCTGCAAAAATTGAACGTAAATAATCCCGTCGATCTTAAAAAGATTGATAAAAAATGGTTTATTCTGACTGGTAATGGATATATGGTAGATTTACTGAGTCGGACTGTTATGGTTCAATTTCTAACTGATATTGGTTACATAGACGTTACTCGGAAAGGCATATTCGGTCCTGTGCTCGGGATGAACAAGGTGGTAGAAAATTTTGAAGTTAAACTGTTTTCTTGGCATACGGTTTATTTAACCGATGTGGGAGCAGACGGGAAGTATTACGAAGCTCTCTACGGCTTGATCTCCAGAGATGGCGGAAAAACTTATGAATGGGAAGCGCTTATTCCTCTACGAATAGCGGTGCGATAATATCAATCCGCTTTTTATTTTTCAAAGAATTTGCCACTACAACTGAAATTCGGTAGAATCTCAGTAATTCGAACTCCGCCAAAGAAAAACTTAAAATTATCTAATTCAGAATTGCGGTTCAGATTTCAGCCAGATTTTTCTGATTTCTGGCCACCGCCGCCTTTGGCGGCGAAATGGGTTCGAACTAATTCAAGAATACTCTGCAAAATTAAAACAACGGCTCATTAAATGAGCCGTTGTTTTAATTCGCGCTGGAGTCCCGTAACTGCTTACGGGACGGAAGAGGAGTCTACCCCCGTAGCGCTGTGACCGAACGTAGGGTGAGGAAGTGCCGAGACCAGCAGGCCGAGGTGCTCTTCGCATTTCCTGATCCCCGATGGGAATGGAAAATTTTTATAGGAAAAACGGTTATTTTGTAAACTTGCATCCGTCACAAGATTTGCTATATTACCTATACGACTAAGGTTACTATAGACAAACTAGCTCAGATGGCTCAGGAACAATTTTCTCGCATAGATGAACAGTTCGATGAAGTAAAGGATGAATTGAGATCGCTCAAAGAAGGTCAGCAAGGTCTTAAGGCTGGTCAGGAGAGAATGTTAGAAGTACTCTTAGAAATTCCATCCAAAAAAGCACTCGAAAGGTTTCAAGTAAAAACTGAAGCTCGACTTATCTCATTGGAGGAAAAGACTGGGATCTAAAATCTCTGCCAATCGCAGGGTTTTTAGTAAATACTGAATCACTTGAGTTTGTCTAAATCCTGTTTTTCTTGACCCCCACTTCTTCGCCAAGGCTTCGAAGTGCAAGGCAAGGGGAATGGAAAACTTTTGACTTAAAAATCAGTATAAATGCTGGTTTTTTGTTGGCCTTGACTGATAATATTTCATATGATATAATGAATATAATCTACACGCCGAGATTACCTTGGTGGGAAAGAGGGATAGTAATGGGAAAGATCAATCTCGACATCGGTCAGCATTTGGTAGATTTTCACGGAGAAGATCCCCAGGAGGTTGCTAAGAAGGATCGGAGGACTCTCGAGATGTACCACTTCATTCAGCATGATCGCATGGGGTTTGGGTGGTCCATCAACGAGAAAACCCGTCTTCATGTGCACTAAGCCTCGCACGACAACGAAGGTCCCGTACCTTGTTGGTGCGGGGCCTTTTCTCTGCTTATATATTATTAAAATCTAGTATTAACGTAGGATTTTGTATAAAATACATATAAATCCTAGAGAGCAAAGCCCCCCCCTCCAGAGGCGGGCAATGCAATGTTCTACTTCTACGCCAAGGCTACGAAGTACGCAGTCTACCGTGTCCTTCCGAAGCCTTGGCGACCGCGTGTCGCCTTAGCTTTAGTCGCACGCCGCCATAGCTCTTTGGCGACGGCGCGCGCGGTGGCGCAAGGAGGATTGGCCCGATATTGTAGGTTTGATACTTTTATTTTGATTTGATAATATAAATATATGCTTGTTACCAAGTGTGATGTTTGTAAAAAAGAAATTAAGAAAGAAGCAGTCTTTGCTTCTGTCGGAAGGTTTCTTTCAAATCAGTCATTTTGTCTAAAATGCGGCCAACCCATTGTAAGGTTTTTAGAAAAGGTGAATAATAATAAAAATGGAAAACAAAAAAGAAAATAAAAACGGGAAAATAACACTAGAAAAACTTGCAGGAATGGTAGCAAGCGGTTTTGGGCAAACCGATAAGAGGTTCGATAGTCTCGACACAGAATTTTACGATGTAAAGAGCAGACTCGGAAAAGTTGAATATCAAGTTGATGAAGTCCACGACATCCTCAAGCGATTTGAGGAAAACGATATCTTAAATCTCCAAAAAAGAGTTCAAATCCTCGAAAAAGCAGTCAGAGCTTTGGCGACTAGTTCAACATCTAAGTAGATCAAGTTATTGTCCGGTATTCTAAATTACCCACAAATTCTGAATTTCTTATAAAATAATCGTAGATATTAGCAAATAAAGTCCCCCCCTCCAGAGGCGGGCAATGCAATGTTCTCCTCCGTAGGCGGACAGGTCTATTGGCCCTGCCAAAAAACCCGATAAAACCTAGACAATTTAGCTCTTGCTTTTACTATTGAAATATGATATAATCAGAGTGTTCTGAAATTCTAGAGAAAAGGAGAAAGAGGCATGGATATTATGGGTGTTGTGATTGTTGTCGTGTTGATAGCTGTTATGCTCGCTTTCATCGCTGGCATTATGGTTGTGTCCTGTCTGTTGAGGGGCTGGGTACTGTCCATCCTGTGGCGGTGGTTCATGGTCCCGACATTGGGACTTCCCGCACTTTCAGTGCCACAGGCAATTGGGATTGCCCTTGTTGTCGGCATGCTGACACATCAGAGCTAGCATCATCTCGAAGACAAAGACGAGAAGACGAGCACGAAAGTTGTTCGTGTCAGCGAGCCGTTTCTGACGCCGTTTGTGATGTTGCTGATTGGCTGGGTTGTTCGCCAGTACATGTAAAAAAGAACGGGGGTGTCATCACCGCTTCGACAGGAGACCAAATTGGTCTTTCTGACGAGGCGGTTTTCTATTTTTAGTAAACCGCTATCAGACAGGGAAAACTATTTATCAAAGAATCAGCAGAAATGTCGGTTTTTTTGTTTGCTATTCGCGGAGCTAAAGAGGTTCTTGGTGATGAGTTGTTAAATAGTGATGACCGATAATTGATAATATTGTATACTGTTATCATGTACGGAATTCATTCTAGGCTTAGAAAATCTTTTTCTTGGTACGACACTTGGCATAAACATCCTCATCACCAACACGCCCATTGGTTCGGGCTTTTTGCTTTCTTGCTAGTAATGACTTTGCTTGTATCTGTTCAGACAGCTTTGTATCTAGTCGAAAAGCCAGAAGCTCAAGCAGCAACAACTGTTCTTGGCATCTCTGGAAATCGCTTCACTATTAACGGTCAGGCGAAGTTTTTGGTACTGGCCGCATATTTTGACGGCACAGATTCTTCCGACCCAATCGCTGACATTAATTTTCTTAAATCAAAAAACTTTGATGGTGTAAGAATTTTCCCAAACTGGTGGGAAAATGTAGGTTCGTTGACTACTGATGCTGATCCTTTAATAACAAGTGACGGCAGTCTAGATCAATCAAAATTAACTAAATTAATTAGTATTATAGACGAAGCAGACAGGCTTGGAATGATTGTTGATGTAACTTTTGCCAGAGAAGTTGTTAGTGGAAATTGTGTAGAAAATAATAGCTATAATCCTAATATACTGTGCGTACAAGATTTCAAGCGGGGTGTTGTTGCTGTAGCTCAGGCATTAAGGAATAAAACAAATGTTTTTTATGATTTATCAAATGAACACGATGCTACAGGTTTTTCGCCGACAGATGTTGCGGATTTAAAAGGCATGGTTGAAAATGCTATCGGAACAAGCTCGATATTGTCGGTTTCTTTGGGAAATAGTGTTAATGGTAATGCTCTGAATGTAGCAAATAATTATTCTATGGATATCGTCAGTGCGCATTTTGCTTGTGGTCAACCTAATTCCGGTTGTGAATTTGATGCAGATATTTCAACCACCTTAACTTCTGGAAAACCAACGTACATCGGTGAGCCGAACAATACTTCCACGGTTAGTCCCAATGCTACTACAGGATGGTCAGGCTATTCTGCTCAAGATTTTATAGATGCTGTCGTAAGAGCTAAGACGGTTGGTATTGCCGCTTGGACATTTCATACAGATGGCGGTTGGTATCTTAACGGAACATCTCTACAATCTCAATTTCAGTCTAGTCAAGAAACAGGTTTTATTAATAGATACCTCCAAGCTCTACAAGGCGTAATTTGGGGTGGTGGTGGCAGTGGAGCTCTCATTATCAATTCTCTTCAGCCAACCTCGGGTCCCGTGGGGACTAGTGTGACTGTTACGGGTAATGGTTTTACTCCAACTGGGAACAAGATTAAGTTTGGTGATTCAGGCAGTGAAAATGATCCCAGCTATAGCCTCAATTCGTCTGATGGAAGAACTCTTGTTTTTCCGGTTCCTAACTCCAAATTTCTTTCTTCTTACCCTCAACCAGGCTTTCATTCGGTTTCTGTAATTAACTCGAGTGGTACGAGTAATACTGTCCCATTTATGATTACAACAGCATATCCGGCAGATCCTTTAGCTCCCATTACGGCGTGGATTGATAATTATCCGACAAGTTGCATAAGCGGAACTTATAATGCGACCGTCAACTGGGGCATGGCCCCTGATCCATCCGCGGGTTACTATATTGATATTTCCACAGACCCTAATTTTAACGGTAGATGGACAAAACATATAGCCAATCCTACAAGTTTACGTTCCACAGTTGCTATTGATGGAACATTTTACAACAATCCCGACAGTCCATCTTCGGAGCCCGGATCATTATCTGCCGGTAAAAATTATTATATTCGAGTATGGAGTGGGAGTTTTTATAATGCTACTCCATTTCCATTTTTTGTTTGCAGTAATCCACCTTCAGGCTTAATTCCACCAACTCTTCAACAAGTTAACCCTGGTATCGCATGTGCCAACGGTCCCTACTCGGTTGATATAAATTGGACAGGGAGTCCGAGTCCTGATCCTACTAGTTATGATTTTTATGTAGATATTTCCACTGATAATTTCACGTCTTTCTGGAATAAAGGAGTTAATAGTGCGACGTCAACTCAAGCTCCCAGCGGATTTTCCGGCTATCGTGGAGTTTCAGGCAATTTAGTTCTTAATCCTGGCACCACCTATCAAGCGCAGGTATTTAATGGAGCTACTGATTCTAGTGGTCAACAATTGCATAGCAACATGGTTTCATTTAGGGTGCCTGCGTGTTCGTCTTCATTACCTCAATTTGATACGGTTAATAATGAATTTGTTCTGACTGACAAAACTGCAATGGATTCATATCAGGGTAAGGGGATTTGGTTAAGCAATAAGCGTATAAAAGTTTATAGAAATGTTCACGGTTCCAATTGGTCTCCGATCAAGCCGTTTTCATTTTTAACTGCAAATAGCGCCTATACATTAAATCCTCTTGAAAAATTAATGCCAGTTAGCGCCGGAGGAGGTGTTGTTTATGTAAATGACGGGAGTGCCTATTGGTCTAATAATCCTTATCAGCCGGGTATTAATGAAGATCAATTTGAATCGCGGGTTGGTCTTGGTTATACCAAAGAAGGCGTAGTTTATCGTAACTTAGACTTAAAAGTAACTTATTTTGTTTCCAGTTATGATATATCCGATCCGGTAATAATACAGCTAGTTGAGGCAAAAAATCTCGGCTCAACTCAGAAAACCTACCAATTCTTCAGCTATCAGGATATTGTTCCTGACGGTACTGCCAGTTTTGATGGCAATACTAAGACTGTGTATATAGATGGAGGAGATGCTAATACCATTGCTATAGATGGGGGACTTAAATTATTTTTAACAAGTACGGAGCCGATAGTAAAATATGATACAGCTAAGAGCTCATTTTTTGGCACTGGCGGAGAGAGCGATCCCCAAACTGTTATTTCAGGAAATCTAAATAATTCTCTTGCTTCATCTGATGATATATTGGCCGGTCAAGTCGCGGTAACTATTGATCCTGGCGCGACTAAAACATTTGCTTTTATTTTGGGGTCTTATAAAGATAATTTAGAGAGAGACAGGTTATTAGCTAAATATGGTGATATTTCTGCTGTTAAGTCGGCGCAAGGTCTAGCTAATTCTTTTTATGCTGGTAAAACCGACAGAATCCCTGGAATTAATTCAAGGACCTCAACTCTTCAGACTCAACTTAGGATTTTGGGATATTCAGCTCTTTCTACTTCTATGTTTTGGGATCCGTTTGTAAATAATTTGACCCTGAATCAAATGGCTATATATAACGAGACGGTTAATGCCAGAGATACTGCCCAGATTGCTTTGGGGCTTATTTATCTAGATCCAGAATTAGCTCAGCAGGGATTAAAAAGTTATTTCGGAAGCGCACAGTATTCTAACGGACGAATGCCATATGGACTTAATATTTTTGGAGGAGATGGAAATAGGTCTAAACCGGATAACTCCTCTCCACCCGCCGGGAAATGGGGGTCGGACAATATAGGCTGGATGACACTTGCCGCATGTTCACATAGTGATGTTAATGGCGCTGGATGGTTGAGTGATAGTTTATCATATAAGGATGGAACCCAGAGTACGGTCTATGGTCATATAATAAAAGCTCTTGAGTATGATTATACGAACAATATTCATGCGAATGGCTTAGTTGCTACTCAAGGAGGGGATTGGATAGATCATTTTCATGGTTATGATGCAGATGATGGAGAATCGGTTTATTCCTCTGCGCTTTTGTATGCCGCTACTAAAAAATGCTTGCCATTTATGACATCAAGCGATTCAAGTATTTATAGCCAACGAGCCACTAGCTTAAAAAATTCAATTGAGAATAGTGCCTATGATTCATCAACTGGTCGGTATAGAAGGTTGTTATTGGAAAGCGGTGGAAATGTGGGAGGAAGTTCTGATGGCGGAAGAATATTTTCTGATTTGGCAGTTCTAGGTTTAACAGGAGATTTTGATTTTCAAAGAGTAAAGAATACAGTTTTAGCCGCGTATAGTAACAATAAAGGATCTGGAAACCTTGTTTATACACCCAGTTATAGTGTTGAGAATAGTAGTTTGGGAGCCTATTCAAAACCTAATTGGTTATTTGACAATAAGGTTTGGGCTAGAGTGTGTTCTTTGGTAACTGTGGCATTAAAAAATCAGGGTCTTATGGCTGAGGCAGATAGAAATTTTATTGATTGTTTGCCAAATAAATGGACTAAAGATGGTTACGCTTCTTTGTTTAACTATATTGAATTGTATGATCCTCGAGGAGACACCGCTATTAATAGTGGAGGATATGTACGTTTGAGCGACTGGTCTTTTTCGGACGCAGTAGATGATTCTATGGCAATCTGGGCACAGGCACAATCAGGTCGGACAACTCTCACCCTAAATTATTTCGATGCCCAACCCAGAGAAACAACTACAAACAACATTACTCTTTCCTGGTCAGCTACTGGTTTCGGAAATTTATATTTATCAAGAGCAGAACTTTACAGAACCCCGACTAATTCTAATTGTACTGTTACTAATGGATCAGGATGCAACTGGGTTCTTATTCAGAACATCAGTGCTCCAAGTAATTCGAACTCCTGGTCATCAAGCATAACCGATTCTCCCGGAGCCGGTTCGTATCTTTATGGAATTCATGTCGTGGATAATTCCGGAAACAGGGTTATTCAGCCGGCTGCGATATCGGTTAGTATTAATGACGGAACATCTGATACTAGCTTTCCAATTTTAAATTCTTTTAATGCTCAATCCATATCAAATACAACCAACGTCAATATTACCTGGTCGGTGAATGATTCGGGCGGATCATATTTATCTAAAGTTTATTTATATAGAGCTAATGCCGGTTCTAGCTGTACGGTTACCGATAAAACTGGATGTAACTGGGCTGCTCTCAATCCAAATGGAGTTATTAACGCTCCAAGTAATTCAAATTCCTGGTCATCAAGCATAACCGATTCTCCCGGAGCCGGTTCGTATCTTTACGGAATTCATGTTCAGGATGGAGCTGGAAATAGAATTTCTGAGACACCCCTAGTATTAGTGGTAGTGAATGGAGGCGGATCTGGTTTGGCCCTTCCGGTAACTATCGCAGCTGATTCAGGAATAATGACTGCAACTTCTCATGGATTTACGGCAGGCGATGCCGTTGTATTCTCAACTGCTGGAACACTACCCCCGGCATTAAATGCGGGTACTACTTATTATGTAATTTCAAATAATCTTAGTTCGAATCAATTTATGGTATCCGACACTGTTAATGGTTCAGCTATAAATACATCAGGAACACAATCCGGAACCCATATGGTAGCAGAGGTTACCTTAGCTGCAGCGGGTAGTACCGGTGCCATCGATGCTATTAATAGAAGCCTGACTGGTTTTCAGGGCACTGATTTATCGGTTACGGGACTTTTCTCTCTTTTGACTAGCCTGACCTGCTACTTCATACAGTTT
>Ga0209542_10015198_pt1 | contig 12971 bp, 17 predicted proteins | sample RifCSPhighO2_01_FD_184028 | JGI IMG/M metagenome (GOLD analysis project Ga0209542, IMG submission 184028) | Soil microbial communities from Rifle, Colorado - Rifle CSP2_plank highO2_0.1 (SPAdes) (version 2) | ecosystem: Environmental > Terrestrial > Deep subsurface > Rock core/Sediment ... | reverse complement strand
CTTTTTGTATTTTGCCTGCATTAATGACAACACAGGATGCTTTCACTTTGTTGGTGGTGAATACTCCCGCGGCAGAACATTTTCTCTCGGAATATATCAGCGCAAGATCTTTCTTTTTGCTTTTTTTGATGCCGCTGTATAAACCATTTGCAGTAAAGCCCTTTGCGGCCGTAATACCTCCGCGAATTAACTTCATTGTAGTCCAGCGGTTTCCGTAAAACCGCACATTATATTCATATTTTGAACTGCCTGGCCGGCAGCACCTTTACCCAGGTTGTCTATTGCCGTAACGATAACTGCAATATTCTTCTCCTCGTTTACTTTCAATCCGATGTCGCAGAAATTTGTATGAGCAACATTTTTTATTTCCGGCAGAGCACCGTTCTCATAGACTTTTACAAATGGCTCGTCTTTATAAAATTCCTGATATATTTTTATCAAATCTTCCGTGTTCGTCTTTTTCGCGAGCTTCACGTAAATTGTGCTCAAAATTCCCCTATTCAGCGGCACTAAATGCGGCACGAAAACGATTTTAACATCGCTGCCGCACGCATTTGAGAGTTCCTGTTCTATTTCTGGCACATGCTGGTGTTCAAAAAGTTTGTACGCCTTGAGAGACTCATTTACTTCCCCGAAGATTAATCCCTTGTCGGCTTTTCGTCCGGCGCCTGTAACGCCGCTCTTGGCATCGATTTGAATAGAATCTTTTTCAAAAACACCCGCCTTAAGGCCAGGCAAAATTCCTAAAATAGAGCCAGTCGGATAACATCCGGGATTTGCGACAAGATTTGCGGATTTTATCTTCTCTCTATACAGCTCAGGTAGTCCATATGGCGCGTCCTTGAGGTTCGCGCTATCGGCGTGCGGAGTTTTGTAAAATTTCTCATAGACGCTTTCGTCTTTTAGCCGATAGTCTGCACTCACGTCCACAACTTTTTTCCCCGCCGCCAAAAATTGCGGCGCGACCGTCATTGAAACCGTGTGAGGAAGTGAGAGAAAAACGAAATCCGTTTTTGCTATCGCATCAGATTCGGAAAATGCATTGCATGGAAGATCAACCCTGCCCCTAAGGTATGGAAATATATCTTGGATTTTTTCACTTCTATCTTCTCTTCCTGATACATAGGAAATTTCGACGTGAGGATGCTGCGAGAGAATCCTCACCAGTTCTTCTCCGGTGTAGCCTGTCGCACCTATGACTCCCACTCGTAACTTTCCCATGTGAGTCTGCTTTAGGAATAATGAGCTCCGCCGATTTTGTTTAGGGAATAAGCGATAATTGTAAAAGATTTATCCGTTATGTCAACAATTAAACTGCCGTGGGAGCGCCTTCGATGGGCTCATCTTCCGGAATTGTGCGAAATCTTTTCTCAAGCAAGGGATACGCCGCGATACCGACCGCGATAAGAGCGGAAAATCCGCCGGCGGCAAGGCCCCACCGCGCACCAATATTATCCCCGATGAATCCTATTATTGGTCCGCCTATAGCTGTGGAGCCGAGCATTGCCACTCCCCATAAGGCCATGACACGGCCTCGCATTTCATGCACGCTTTCTAGCTGCATCATAGTACTTCCAAGAGCAGTAAAACTTACTGAAAAGAATCCGACGACCGCAATTCCAATCATCGCAAGTTCGAGTGTGGGCATGAATGCAGTGGTCACCATACTCACGCCAAGGAAAAATACAAAGAGCAATATGCTTCGGGGGGCTACTTTATGGCGGCTCGCCGCAACCAGTCCGCCGATTACGGCGCCGACTCCAAGAGCAGACATTAAAGACGCGTAAGTTCCGGCATCTCCTGCAAATACGCGTTCAGCGAGAAGGGGCAGAGATACCTGCCATTCATAAGCAAATGTTCCAACAATTGCTGCCGTAAGAAGAAGCTCGCGTATTAGTGGGGTCTCGAGACAATATTTGAGTCCTGCTTTTATATTCGCACCTCGATTCTGTTCTATACGCCTATGATGCAATTCCTGTTCACGCATTCGAAGAAGCATAAAGATCACGGCGGCGTATGAAATAGCATTGATAAAAAATGCGAATGCAATCCCTACGCCTAGAATTAGTGCACCCCCTATAGCCGGTCCTATAATGCGGGCCAAATTATTCATCGTTGAATTCAGGCTGACTGCATTTTTTACATAAGCGCTCTCAACCATATCTGAAACGAAAGTCGAACGAACGGGCTCATCGACTGCCCTCGCTAATCCATAGAAAAGAGCAAAGACGTAAAGCATCCATACTTGAATAAGTCCGCTGAATACCAACACGCTCATTACGAGCGCGAGAGCTGACATTGCAGCTTGCACGTAAATTATGGTTCTCCTTTTGTCGAATCTATCCGCAATGACTCCTCCCCATGCGCCTAAAATAAGTATCGGCAGAAACATCATTGATATGATTGTCCCCAATTGAGTGCCTGATCCCGTTAATTGCAGCGCAAGCCAACCGATTGCAATCGTCTGCATCCAAGTCCCCACCCGAGAAATAGTCTGACCAAAAAAATACAGCCGGTAATTCCGGATCTTTAAAGAGGCGAAAGTTTTATGTCTTATCGTCGAAAAAACCACATCTCGTGCCCTTTATTTAACTATGGCACGAATTGATTTTAACACGGCGCCCCTAGCAACAGAGCCGCTATGGCCAAATACACTAGCCGTTTACTCGTAGCGCAGCTCTACTTTGTCTTGGTCACGCATGATGTATTCCTCGTATTCGGTATTTTCTTTCCCATTAACAGACATCTTCATATTCGCCCCGAGTGAACGCATTTCTTTTCCCCATACACTGAAGAATCTACCAAGCCGAAGATCGTCTTCGCGCACAATACTCCCGAATTCAAGATGAATAATCCCGCGCGCTGAATCTTCAGCGTGTGTGTGCATCGGCTGGTGTACCGCCCCAAGCCCAATGTTTGCAGGAATCTCCTGTTTTTCGCCCCTGAAGTATATTTCAAGCTGCGGATGCCAGTGGATGCCGCTTGCCGATACGAGATTGCTCGGCGTTCTAGATTGTCCCGCCGCTGGCGCAGATACCTTCGACCATACGATAAAACCGACAATTACAAGCAAGAATGCAATCAAGATCGTGAAGAATTTTTTCATGGTGAGTGATGTTTAATTTACAGATGTTTAATTTCCGGGAACCGCGAACAGGTTAATATCTGAGAGCTTACGCTGGGGAATCTTCATACCCCGCATCCGCTTTGCGGTCGCGTCGTTCTCGTTTGTCCCCCCACACCGCATTCGCTCTGTTGTCTCGGCGCTTGTTCTACTCCGCACCCTCCGCCTCCAAAGGATTTTGAGGACGCAGTCACTTTCGATGCGACGTTTGCAAAACCGGATGCGCTCGAATAATCGGCGCCCAAAACTTCTTTCGCATCAACATCTTTCCACTCGATTCCCCGATTCTTCTTGTACGCAGCGATCGTTATGTATGTATCTGGAAACCAGTAGGAATTGACAGCGAGCGCAACTCGATACATTTCTTCTTCGCTTGCTCCTTGGCTAGCAAGAAGCTCAAGAAGCCCGAGCATTGCCATGCCATGATTACAGTCCGGAAAATGCGTAGAGTTATTGCAGCACGGTCTGTAAATCCCGCTCGACACTTTATCAACAAGCTCCTGTTGATTCGGCGTTAAGGAGACCAATGCATACTTGCTGTAATGCTGCATCGCATCGCCTTTAGAAATCGTCCACCCCCCGGTTGAAGCAAAATTGCCGGCTCCGCCATAAGCGGGATTCATCATCTCCCCTTCTTCAAGAATAGGATTTTTATTCGCGAGGCCGAATGCCCACAGAAAATTCAGAATGACAGGCGAATTTTCTGCCGTCATAACTAGCTCGCCATAATTTGTTGAGTTCAGCAATTTCTCTGCGTCATCCTCTAGTGTCGTGCCTTCGTATAGCGCTAGGAATTTCTCCTCATCTATCACGCCCTTATCAACAAGTTGCGGGCCCAAATTACCGAGCTCGACTGGTATGCGCACACCATCCGCAGGTAGAACTTCCTCGTCTGAAATCGTAGCGCCAGAAGAAGCGCTCGCCCGCCAACCGCTTGCCCTCGTTGAAGGGCCGGCTTCCACCGCATACCATGCCAACCCCGAGATCACGAGAAGCACAAAAACTATTTGTGGAAGCGGCGGCCATCCGTTTTGCGTTTCTTTTTTCGATTCAATCATACCCGTCACACCAAATGGCATTGCTGCTTATCGAAGCAATGTTCAATTATCTTGTAGAACTGTTTGTTAGTTTTCATAATTAGGATTATTAAATTTATTTCTGCTTGTAATGCCATTTCATGTGTGTCGGGCATATTCGTTGCGATTGATTTTATTTAATTAGCAGCACTTCTCTAATTTTTTTTGCAGTTCAGACGGGTGACTAGCATTACTAGGCGGGGAGAATTTCGCGAGAAAGCCACTAGCAATAACTGATAGTGCTATTACCGACACTGCCGCGAGGATCCAATTCTCTTCAACTATTCCCCACGCGCCGATAAAGCCGACGGGAATGAACAGTGTCTTGAACAGAAATGCAGATCTGCTGCCTGACAACCGTTTCTCAATTGTGTATGCGATTCCGACTACCGAGCCGCCGATCAGGATTGCTAGAACCGGAATTGAGATCGGATAATCAAGAAAGCGCAAAACAAGCATTAGAAGCCACGTTCCTGCAACTCCTGCACATATCGGGCAAATGCGAAGATTAGTAATTTTGTTCACAATGAAGGCCAGCGTACCTATCGCTAGAATTGAGATTATAGCAAGGTTGATTGCCATAATTTATAGGTATAGCACGAGGATTCCGAGCGCGATCATAATGAGGCCTGCCCATAGCCGAACACCATTCAGATTCGTCTTTTTCCAGTTCTGCATCTTGTCTACTACCGACTTGTCGCCCGCGATCCACAGCACAGCAACAAGCGGAACTATAAGTACTAGATTGTACAAGAAGAGATATGCAAATCCCGCAAAGTATGTCATCTGGTCCCGGAGAAGCCCGATGACCATCAGGTACGGACCGCCCATGCATGGGAATTGGCACACACCCACGAGAGCGCCGAGCGAGAATGCAGCCGGCAGCGACGCTTTTTCCATAAGAGGCCCCATCGCATTGTGGGCCGCGGACGGAATTTTCAGCTTCAGAGGAAACTGCGGGAAAAAACTATTGATGAGATTAATGATGCCGAACGCTATCAAAAGCGTCGCTCCGAGTTTGCCCATGAAGTGCGGGGTGTTGAAGAGGTGCAGAACCTGCAGAAGCCCGAGCCCTATCAGAAGATAGGATGCGAAAATGCCTGCGATATATGCGCCCCCTATCTTGAGAATTCTTTGCCGCGTCATCTGCATTCCGAAGAGAAATGCGATAGTGATAAGGAGGATAGAGAAAGAGCACGGATGCACGCTATCGAGAAGAGACGCAACAAGAACCAAGGGCAGTAGCCACGCTCCCCCATTGCTTGCGTTCCATGTGATGGCGGACATCGCTGGCAAATATTTCAGGATGACTATTCCAATTAGAGCCGCTCCAACGATCGCGAGGATCGTTATTATTCTTCGATTAGAGTTTGCCATGATCTATGGAGTAACCATCGCTTTTATCTGGAGCTGAAGTGTTCCTCCATTCTCATCGCTGATCATTACGACCCGCTCCATCAAACCCACGCCAGCCGGGCCATGCGCATTCGGATCAAAGACGACTTTGACTACGCGAGATTCTCCGGGCTTTATTGTTTCACTGATTCGAGTCGCAGCTCCACCGTGACCCGGCATCCCGAACGGACCCTTCGCACCAGAAGGTGTCTCAAGATACGCGGTCGTACACATGCATGACGTTACGATACTGACGATTTTTACATCTGCATCGGTCGGATTTTTCATCTCGAAAGATCGTTCGACGTTCCCGGCCTTCATGGTAATAGTGCCGAAGTCGAAGAAAGTTTCGGCTGCAGCGAGAGAGCTATTTCCACTTTGATTTGTCTGATTTAGCGCATTGTTTGCTCCCGCGCTCGGTCGCCCCCACAGCATGAGGCCGAGGATCGCGACAAGCACAATTGCGCCAATTATCAGTGATTTACTGCTCATATTGTTATAAGGATTAGAATTAATTTTTTCGAACCTGTGTAAGTTATTTGACTTTCAATTGGTCTTCATTGCATTCAGGAGCCTTACTGTGCGTACCATTGTCTCTGCCACTGCCTCATTTGTTCTATTTCAACTGTCTGGGCCTCTATGATGTTCCGAGCCAATTGCTTTATTTCCTCGTGTTCGGCGTCACGCAGCGCAGCCTGTGCCATCACTACGGCCCCTTGGTGATGCATTATCATCTCCGAAAGAAATGCTCTGTCGAATTCATCTCCGCTTTTGTCGGAAATGCCCGACATCATGCCGCCCATGGCCCCTCCCATTCCTGTAGAACGATTGCCCATCATGCCGCCATTTGATACAGCAAAATTATCGACGGGCAAGTTCTGATTGCCGCGAGACAGGTATCCCCCTGCAAATCCGATGACTAGAACAACTAAGGCAACTAAAAGATTCATATTTTTTTCCATATTTTTATTGTACAACCGTTAAATTCTATAAGAGAATGCACGGCAAATTTTCTTTTGCCGCTTGCTTTGACTCTTTACCTTTTCTTACGGCGCCCTCCGATTAAGAATTCCTTGCGCAAATAACTCTTGGAGGAGCGTTGGCCGCGGCGACGTATAATTATGCAAAAAATATAGCGCGCTATCTCTCTCCCTCTCATGTGCAGGGTCGCGAAAAACAAAGACAGCAACAACGAAAGCAAAAATTATTGTCAATTCAGCTAGTGTTGCAGCGAATACCGCTTGCCAGTGCGAAATATGGAGAAGCGTCTCACCGCAGATTGCCGCGCCGCCCGAGGCAAGCGGGCAGCCCGAGTCATGTCCCATAATCGCAAATGGCATGTATAGACCGAAAACTGCCATCGCGATGAATCCCAGGACAAGCATTGTCTGGATAAAATATTTCATCCCGTTAGAAGTCTGTCGTTGTTTGTTCATATATTCGTCTTGTGGATTGTGTTTCGTTTACTTTTCGGTCTCGATTGCCCCTCGCAGAAAAATTTATATAAAATTTTTCTGCCAAAGGCTTCTAACGGGATTTCACATTTCTATTATATGCCTTTGCCATAATTCGTCTAATCATTAATTAAGTGTGTGACGCCGCAAAAGCAGGGCATTTAACGCCACAACCACAGTTGAAAGTGACATCAGCACAGCTGCAACAGCGGGCTGAAGAATGACTCCTTTAAACGCGAGCATGCCGGCCGCCAGCGGAAGCGCAATGACGTTGTATCCAGTTGCCCAAAAGAGATTCTGTATCATTTTTGAATATGTGAGCTGAGAAAGCCGGATTATTTTCGGGATGTCCCGTGGATCGCTCTTAATGAGAATGATTCCTGCGGATTCGATAGCGACATTCGTGCCCGCGCCAATTGCGATCCCTAGATCCGACTGTGTCAGCGCCGGCGCGTCATTCACACCGTCTCCAACCATCGCGACTTTTTCTCCGCGAGATTGGAGCAGTTTTACCTTTTCTGACTTTTCATGAGGGAGAACTTTTGCAAAATATTCGTCGATGCCCAGCTCTTTGGAAACCCATGAAGCCACATCTTCTGAATCGCCCGTAACCATCGCCACGCGAACGCCGAGATTCTTCAGTGCCGAAATGGCCTCCCGCGATTCCTCGCGGATCACATCTACAAGCGCAATCGCCCCCACTAGAGAACCGCCGGATGTAACATACACGACAGTTTTCCCTTCCATTGAGAGGGCATCCGCGCGGCTTTTGAATTCTTCGCCGCTCACTGCGTTCTTCCCCAGTGCTCTTTCGTTGCCAACTGCAATCTCTTTCCCGGCAACGAGACCCCTCACGCCTCCCTCGGGAATGCGCGCAAAATTTTTAACTTCCGCAAGAGTGATGTTTCTTTTCTTTGCTTCCGCAACGATTGCCTTTCCAATCGGATGCTCTGAATGACTATTCACTGATGCGGCAAGGTGCAACAGTTCTTCTTCGCGACCAGAAGCAGGGACGATTGTATCAACTCCGAACTCGCCCTTCGTTAATGTGCCGGTCTTATCGAAAAGAACTACGTTCACTTTTCTAGCGGCTTCAAGCGCGAGACGCTGCCGCACGAGAAGTCCATTTCGCGCCGCCATCGTTGTAGAAATAGAAGCAACGAGTGGAATCGCGAGCCCAAGAGCGTGCGGGCAAGCAATCACAAGAACCGCGACGAGGCGTTCTGTTGCAAAGACGATCCCAGCTTTTGCAAAAATCCACACGAAAAACGTCAGCCCTCCGGCGGCAACTGCTACGACTGTTAGAACAAAAGCAGCTTTGTCAGAGAGCATTTGGAGCCGCGATTTCGAAGCCTGCGCCTCTGCTACCAGTCGCATCACTCCAGCAAGAAACGTGTGCTCGCCGATCTTTGCAACAGTAATTTTCAAACTGCCATCGCCGTTTATAGAACCAGCGATAACGGCGAAGCCCTTCGTTTTAGAGACAGGTCGCGATTCCCCCGTAACGATTGATTCGTTAACATCCGAATCGCCCTCCGTAACGGTTCCGTCAGCCGGGATTTTTCCACCCGGCTTCACGAGAACGATATCGCCCTCTCGAAGTTCAGAAAGAGGAATAATGCTTGATGCGCCACTGCGCAAAACTTCGGCGGTGTCGGGAAGCAGCTTCGCGAGTTCTTTCAAGGCTCCCTGCGCCCCCTGAACAGCGCGCATTTCTATCCAATGCCCTAGGAGCATGATGGCTATCAGTGTCGAGAGTTCCCAGAAAAGATTGTGCGGCTCTCCGCGAAGAACTTGGAATACACTGAACGCATACGCCGCTGTTATAGCAAGGGCGATGAGCGTCATCATGCCTGGAAGACGCGCTTTCAGTTCGCGATATGAACTCGCGAGAAATATCCACCCGGAGTAAAAGAAGACCAGCGAACCAAGGAGAAGAATCACCCACGGACGACCTGGAAAATCCGGGGCAGGGGCACCGAATGCCTTTTCGAATAATTCCGAATATGCAAGGATCGGAATCGTGAGCACAAGAGCGATCCAAAATTTCTTTAAAAACGATTCCGTTTTGTGTCCCGCATGTTTACCTGCCCCGTTGTCATGCAAAGCATGTACTTCGGGGTCGTGCTCTCTTTGCGTTTGTTTCGATTGAATGAGATTCATCCCACACTCCGGACACATCCCCGGCTTTTCCTGCTGTATCTCGGGATGCATTGGGCATGTATAAACCGTTTTTGTATCTTTATGATTGTGTTCATTCATACTTCTTTCGCCTAGGCGGGATCTATTCATTCTCAATAGAGTGAGCCGTGATATCTAAATTGCAGCTGTGATGTTCCTTGCACCAAACTTCGCATTTCTCCGCATGCTTTTTATCTCTGTAATGCAACCCGCATTCGGGGCACTGATAAACTTCTTGCTGATCCTTTCCTCGCGAGTTCATAGTACTCCGACAAAACTTTCGGGATTCTTTTCAAATTGCTGTTTGCAATATTCGGAGCAGAACCGGTAGCTCTTTCCTTTATAATCAAGTGTAATTCTGTCTCCTGCTTGCATTCCGCATACAGGGTCAGCGGATATATCATTTTCCATAGCATTTTTTAATTTTTTAAAGAAATTGAACATATATAAAATACTGACTACTTTTTCTTCTGCGCCAATTTGTAGAGCTTGAGGATTTCTGCGATGGCCTTTTTCTCTTGTCCGCCTTTCATCTGCGCGATGACGTGCGTCGAAAGATGATTCTCAAGAATAATTCTCTCGATACCAGAAAGCGCCTCCTTGATGGCACTTGATTGCGTAATAATATCCACGCAGTATTTTTCTTTTTCTACAAGTCCAATGAGACCTTGCATCTGCCCTCGGACTATCGCAAGCCGCCGCAATGCAGTCTTTTTTGTTTTATTTTGCATTATCCACAATATACCCCCTAGGGGTATTGTGCGCAAGGTATATACTGAATGCACTAAAGGTCGACCTTACTCACCTTATACGAAACTCTAATTACAGGTATGACTGCACAACTTTATAAAGTGGCCGCCGCATGGATTAGCATAGTGTATGTAATTTGCTTCGGCGGGGTCGCGCTCTTTCCCGGCATTCGCGGCGCGTTCATGCAGTACGCTCTTCATACGAATGTAGGAACGGGAGAGAATATCATGACAGTGACCACCTTTATCAGCGGTTTAATAATTTGGAATGTAATGGCGATTTTGGCGGTATGGCTTTATATCGCTCTCCGCAATTACTTCATTAAACAAAATATATGATGGGATATAGATATGGGGATTCGATGATGGGCGGTGTTGATGGCTTCGGTTTACTTTTCGCTCTGGTTATTCTTATAGACCTAATTCTCGTCGGCATCTGGCTCTGGCAGCAAATTTCCAAGAAATAAATAGAAAGGCGGCGTATATCGGCACCGCCCAGTCATCACCAACGACATTAGTTTGACTGCATCCTCCGATAATTGTAACGTTTGGGTCGCTGATAACCCAGGCTCGGGAGGGCCAAATGAAAACATTGATGGGGTTTATAGTTGCCGTGCTCGTGGGAATCGCGATTGGCGCTCTCTTTCGGCCATCAGCCGATCATGATGCCAAGGCGATTCGCTCTGAAAGCATGGTTCCGAAGATTCAAATCGCCGGACTGCGGCAGTGCATCGCCCGCAGTACGTGCAAAGGCAAGATGATTGCCGACACGCTGCTCGGCAGAAAGTACAAAGCCGTGGTCGTAAAGATCGGCGAGATTGACTTTACCTTTCGCGTCTTCGAGGACGGCGCGATCGGAGTCAGTGACAATGCGGCAGTGCGCTCCGGAATCTCGTCAAAGATGGTGGTCGTTGTCGATCGTGATGGCGACGGCGAGATTGACGAGGTGATACAGGGCCTCATTGCCGAGGATCTCTTCGCCTCGTACAGCGGATGGCAGAGGGAATTTCAAGATCGCTTTGCGATGTCCCAGATCTACTACCGGAGAGCCATGGAGATGGCATGGCTCACAGTCGTACCGGAGGACCTAAAAAAATCCGCACGTGAGCCTGCCAGAAAGAAGAAGGGCTTTGACAACAGGGCGGCCGCCGGCCGCCCTGTTCTTTTTCTCTAATTTTAATTCCTTACTGTGTGACGCTGAAATTCAATACTTGAGATTGCCCGTTTGCATTTCGCACTGATACCGGATAAGTCCCCGGGGTTACTTGCTGAATATATTGCGCGCACACACTTCCCGTCGGAAGAACATCGCACGGCGAAACAAACGCCGGTACCGTGAAGTAAAGCGTGCTGCCGTTGTTTGAAGACGTCACATTCGAGACACCTCCCACTCCGAACTGGATAGTATTACCGGAGACCGTAAACCCGCTTCCATTAAGAAGGACGAGCGTCCCTACCCTCCCTTGAGCTGGCGAGAGCGAATTTAGAATTGGCTGAGCAGTGCTTACTGGCGAGACCATCACGTTAGTCGTAACGGAATTTTGGCTGCCCATATTATTCGACGCGGTAAAGGTGATTGTGTAGCTTCCGGCCGTCAGATAGGCGTGAGTGAAGTTAAGCGTTTGAGTACCTCCCGCTGTCACCAATTGCGAGCTGAAGGAAGAGGAGCCGTAAATCGTCTCATCGCCCCATTTTGCGGTAACTGTAATGTTCGCATTGCCAGGATTATTTACGTTCACTGTCCACGTCCCCTGATTGCCAGCCGCGAGTGTAGTGGGGCCGTTGATGAATACGATTGTTGGCGTGAGAGTATATTGCGAGACAGAACTGACGGTAAACGGCAGCGCGTTCGAAGTAAATCCGAATTCATTACTTACAGATACGTTGTAAGTTCCAACAGTGAGCGTTTGCTGACCAAACCCGCTAAGGGATGACGGAACGACGAAGGAAAGCGATGCTCCGTCAGAAGAAGTGATACCGGTAATTACCCCAGAGCCGAAACGGACCGAATTGTTGCGCTGGCTAAATCCTGAACCGATTATCGTTACTATTGTTCCCGGGCCGCCCGATGTCGGGTACATGTTGCTTATCGTTGCGTTCGCGAAACCATAATTTCCAGAGCCTCCAAATCCATAACCGCAATTACCCCACACTGATGGAGGGCAATTAAAGAGTGCATTTCCAGTGATTGTAAATGGAAGGCTGTTGCTTGTGCCGCGCGCGTTCGTTACATGCACAGGATATGTACCGACTCCCATGTATGTGTTCGACGGGTAGCAGCTGTAAGGCGTGCAGTCCGGTCTGAAAGAGGAGGGCACGGTGAAAGTAATTGATGTCCCGTTGTTAAACGAGGGCACGTTCCCGGCAGGAATCGGATTACTTCCGAAATAAACATTGTTATAAACGGGGTCAAACCCGCTGCCGTAAATAGTTACTGATGCGCCGACAGGCCCCGATGAAATCGATAGAGAGCTAATAGAAACATTTCCGCCTTGAGGAACTGGCGTGTAAGGAGTCGGTTGAGGATAAGATGGAGTTGGATATGGAGCTTGGTAACTGCCGCCGCAAGTGAGACCTCTTATTGCCGCGCGAGTTTGTGCATCGGCTATTCCCGTCATCGCAATCCTTTGCTGAGATTGAAAATTCAATACGGCCTGTTTAGTAGCCGCACCAAAATATCCTGTCACCATCCATGAGCCGCCGCCCGGATAATTTTGAGAAACAAGAAAATTCTGCAGAGCTGTTACTTCCGCACTGCGAGAGCCGACGGAGAGATCGCGGCTGATGTTCGCACATGCGAAGGGATAAGTGGAAGAAGGGGTCTGGGTTGGATATGAATAACTTTGAGCAAATGCGACTTCAGCGGTCAGAATCGACAACACGAGAAAGGCAGGTGTCAAATAGGTCTTGCGCATAATTTGTGAGATGCCAATATTTGGCTTATTTATTGATTATAATGAGATTTCTAAAAGAATTGAGGTCAATCTGGCGC
>Ga0209542_10015197_pt1 | contig 12971 bp, 14 predicted proteins | sample RifCSPhighO2_01_FD_184028 | JGI IMG/M metagenome (GOLD analysis project Ga0209542, IMG submission 184028) | Soil microbial communities from Rifle, Colorado - Rifle CSP2_plank highO2_0.1 (SPAdes) (version 2) | ecosystem: Environmental > Terrestrial > Deep subsurface > Rock core/Sediment ... | reverse complement strand
ATACGTCAACTGGGCAGATCAATATTTCGATTCGGGATACGGTTTTTCTTACGATTGGTGGGGATGGATATACCACGCAGGTAACAACGGTTCTTGGGTTAACTCAAGCGACGGAAATTCCGGAGATATTATTTAATAAACATCCCGAATTTCAAAAATACAACCCATCGATAAATTTCGGTGGGTTGTTTGATTTCATAAAGTTTGAGGAGTAACACCACTTCTGGAAATCAAATTTCCAGTATTCAGCTTTTTAACATTACAAATTATATACGAATTATTAGCACGTTTTATAGATTTGTTTGCTTCTAATTTTTTCATTTCAAAACATACTGTTTCTCTTGTTAAACCTGCCAGTTGCGCTATATCTTTTTGGGTAATATTAAAATCTATTTTGATATGTCCGTTTTTTAAATTTACTTTGCCAAATCTTCTACTTAACATTAAAAGCACATTAGCTACCTTACAACGTGCGTCTCCTGTTATCAAATATTCTAAACGTGATGTTATGCCATCGATTCCAACAAGTAATCGGTGGCTTACAAGATAAAGAATTTCTCTGTCTTTTCGAATAAAATCCAAAAATACATCTTTAGGTGCCCTTAATATTTGTATATCACTCATTGCTTCGTAGAAGTAAGTATTATCAATATTAGAAATAGCCCATGTAAGAGGAAAAAACGATCCCGGCTTAAAAATGTTCAGAGTGAATTCATGGCCGTTTTTGGTAATAAAAAATATTCTTACGTATCCTTGTGATAAATAACTCACACCTTGAGGAGTATCTTCTGGACGAAGAAGAATATTGCTTTTTTTGTACTCTATTAAAGGAAACTTTGAAAAAAACTTATACAGCTTTTCTTCGACGGCAGTATCCATATTGTGTTAATTATTATACATCTCTAAAAATATTTGATATAATCCAAATTAGATGAAAAAAGTGATTACTATTTCATTTCTCCTGATAGCTTTATTAACACTCTTAGGACTACCTATATTCAATAAATCTGTCAAAGCTAAAAATGAAGATTTTGTATCTGGACAGATATTAGTAAAATTCAAGAGCGGCACTTCCCAAGAAGATAAAAACAAACAACTTGAAAATAACAAAGCAAAAGTAAAAAATAAAATTGAACAACTTGACACATTTGTATTACAAGTCCCCGCCAATGCAGAAGAAAAAGTGGTTGCAGCCCTTTCAAAAAACCCTCACGTGGAGTATGCCGAATTAGACTACAAAGCAGAGGCGTTCTTAGTACCAAATGATACTTACTTTACTCAGAGACAATGGGGCTTGGAAAACACCGGACAAACCATCAACGGAGTTGTCGGAGTAGTGGATGCTGATGTTGACGGACCCGCCGCTTGGGATACCACTCAAGGCGGAGTGAAAGTTGCAATTTTGGATACCGGTATAGACCAAAACCATGAAGATCTATCAGCCAAGGTTGTATTGCAAAGAAATTTCACGGATTCCCCAACTCCCGATGATTTATATGGTCATGGTACTCATGTTGGGGGAATAGTCGCTGCAGTCACAAACAACGGTTTGGGTGTTGCCGGCGGCTGTCCTAATTGTCAGTTAATGAATGGAAAAGTATTAAACGATAGCGGTTCAGGAGCATATTCCTGGATTGCTAACGGAATTACCTGGGCAACGGATAACGGTGCCAAAGTGATAAACATGAGCCTTGGAAGTTCAGTTAGGTCTCGAACTTTAGAAAATGCAGTTAATTATGCATGGAATAGAGGTGTCGTTGTAGTAGCAGCCGCAGGTAATTCGGCTAACACCTCAAAAACCTATCCCGGTGCTTATAATAGTGTAATCGCTGTTGCCGCCACTAATAACAAAGACCAAAAAGCTTCCTTTTCCAGCTATGGTGTAAAATGGGTCGACGTTGCAGCTCCGGGTGAGAATATATACTCTACATTTCCTAATCACCCATATAAAATAAATAAATCACTTAATTATGATTATGCTTCAGGAACATCAATGGCTACACCAATGACTTCTGCAGTTGCCGCCCTTATTTGGTCTACTCCATACGGAACTTCCGCCTCGCAAGTCCGGGCACGACTTGAATCAACAGCAGATAAAATTTCGGGAACGGGAGTATATTGGTCCAAGGGCAGAGTTAATTCGGCAAACGCAGTCGCACAGTAAAATCCAAAACAGTTTTGACACCAGAATTACATAGCATTATTATTTATCAATGACGAACAATAAAAAGTTCGTCTGGAATGAATCCTACAGCGTAAAAGTGCACGTTCTAGATGAGCAGCATAAAAAATTCTTTGATATAGCTAATCAAATTTCCGATCTGCTTAATAATCCTAATAGTTCCACTTTTAAACATTCATTAACTTTAACTATCATAGAATTAGCCCGTTACGTTATAAATTCTTTATGTTCTGAAGAAGATTTCTTAAAAAAATATAGCTGTAAAGGATACGAAGACCACCTTATATCTCATGATTGCTACCGGGAAAAAGTGAAGGAATTATTAAGTAAAGCTCGTAATGAGACTACAGATTTTTATGAACTTGCCAATGAAGTTGCAGAATTTACACAAAACTGGATAGATTATCATATAGCATACAAAGATAAAGAAAGTATTGACGGCACGGTTCTAAATAAATTACTACCATAACAATTGACATCAATTTTTAGAGTTAGTATTATTTATTTATGGCTGGAAAAAGGTTTGTTTGGAACGATTCTTACAGTGTAAAAGTACCTTCCCTGGACGAGCAACATAAAAAATTTTTTGCAATAACAAATCAGATTTTAGATCTTCTTGATTATCCTAAAAAAAATTCGGAATTAAAGAATTCATTAATATTAGCAGTTGTGGAATTAGGCCGTTATGCTATGCACCATCTTAGTTATGAGGAAGGATGTATACTTAAATATAATTGTGATTGTAAAGACCATCCTTTATCTCATGACTATTATCGGGAAAAGGTGAAAGGATATTTAAAAAAAGCGCGAACCGAAGGAACAGATATATACGCTCTGGCTGAAGAATTAGCCGTATTTTCACGAGAATGGCTTTCTAACCATATAACCCAAAAAGATAAAGAATACGTTCCTTGTATGGAAAAAAATAATGTAAAATAATATATTTCATCGTGATTGACACTAAAAAAATTATGCGATATTCCTCGCATGAACACAGCCATCTCCAAGAGGAAAATGGATAAACAAAAAGGAAATACTTTAATAGTTTCATTACTTATAGCTGGCGGAGTCCTGGTGTTTTTGGTATTTTCATACTACCTAAACCAAAATAAAAGTGCTGATGTGAATAAGACTGAAGATAAAATGAGCAATGATACAGTCACTGAAGGCGTAAATAGCGATGTGGTCAGCCTTAAAGGAAAACCAACATCTTCATTGCTTGAGTTTAACGGAGAACCGAATTTTAGATCTGAAGTCAAGAATGGCAGAGTAATCTGGGTTTACACATTCCCCGAAGATGAATCTACCGGGTATTATTACTACATCGAAAACGCTAAGATAGTTGATTATAAGGTAGATGAATTTACCGGCACTATAGACCTGGAAAGCTGGCTAAACCAATAATTCCTAATCTTATCAAAAAGCCCGACCATATAGATCGGGCTTTATAAAATTTAATTCCCCTAAATTTTCAAAACCTTGAATAACTAACTAGCCAATATAACGCTATCCGTATTCGCCGGAAAGCATTGGCAGTGTTTTTAGGATTTCTAAAAAATAATTAAATGCTTTTTTTATCATGTTGCCTCCTTTCAGGTAATTTATTATTTGGTTTTCAATGTTCTATCTTTATGTTTTTATGATCACACGAATAACCGCTTAAAGCTTGATAATTAAATAACAAAGTCTTAACAGCATCCCTACACGTAAACAATATCAATTCAACAATAAATCAACAAAGTTGTCAGAATTCTATTTTTATGGTATTTAATCAATATGGCAAACAAGCAGCCTATACTCAGAGAAAGGGAAACCAGGAAGTTTTTTGAGCTGGTCAAGCTAAAAGAAAGCTTTCAAGTAATCGGCGATATAGGCATGGGTAAGAGCAAGTTTTTGAGAGAGATGGATGAAAAGAACACATCGGATTCCAAGCTTATTTATTTCGACCTGAACCAACTATATAAAAAAGATCTTCAAACATTTGTGGAAATATTTTCAAAAGTATTGCACTGTAAAGAAAACAGCATTTTAGATATAGAAAAAAAGATAGAAGAGTATTTAAGTAGCTACAAAACTCTCTATATTTTATTTGACGATATAGAAGTTATGAATGACTGCGATAAAGAAGTGATCAATACCATCAGATCACTAAGAGATAATTTTAAATATAAACTGTGTTATGTGTTTGGCTTCAGAACCGGACAGGAACCGGACATCCGTTTGGCTCAGCTTTTAACTATGGCTCCGTATAGGTTAAAACTCGAAGCGCTCGACGAAGAGGAAATGAAAAAAACTATCCAGTACTTGGCGGCAAGATACAGCCTGAAAATAAATAAAAAAGAGACAGAGCAGATAATTAAACTGTCAAAAGGAAGCCCGTCAAACTGCAAAAAACTATTATTAAAAAAACATTTGGGTGAAGATTTAATAATTACCGACACAGACAAAGGCGAAAAAATACTGGAAAAAGCAATTATGGAAATGTCAAAAAGCGAATATTTGGTTTTTAAAAGTTTAATAGAGTCAAAGGGCAAATTGGTTGAAAAGGATAATATTGCGGAAATCTTAAGCCCCCAAAGCCACGGCTCCGGCGTCAGCGACGCGGCAATAAGCCAAATAGTCAAACGGGTTAGAGAAGCCTGCGAAGAGAACGCGATTAACGTAATAATAAAAACAAAAAGAGGAATGGGATACTATTTGGTTTGATTATATACATTTATAAGTTTGTTAACTTTATTACTTAAATTCCGATTTAGCCTATTCTGTCCCTCCAACAACCACCTGTTCCACTTGATTTTGCAGCTCTCCGTATGAGAAACTCATTTGTACTTAAAATCAAATAGATATATATGAAAATTACTAATGTCCGGTTTATCTACATCTTTGCGTTTTTTTACTTCATTTACTTTTCAACCTTAACGTATTTAAAATGGCAAGCGCACTCTCCAAGTCTCGACTATCACGCCTATCTGCAGATGTATTGGAACACAGCTAACGGCGATATTCTAATGTACAACCGAGCCAGTGAAACTCAGTACTCCCTATTCAGTGCGCACTTTTCGCCTTTTCTTTTAATGATTTTCCCGGCTTACTTGATTTTCAGCCACCCTTTAACCTTGTACTTCGTATTCGGTTTTGTAATTTCGCTCTCGTTTATACCTTTATATTTCTTTGCGCTCGACAAGCTTAAAAGCAGACTTTCCGCAGTTCTTATAGTACTGTCATTTTATCTGTACTTTCCTTTTTCCTGGACTCACCGGCATGGATTCGCCGAAGAAGCTTTTGCTACACCGTTCTTGCTTTTTGCGTTTTACTTTTTGCACAAAAACAGACCTTGGCTGTATGCCCTTTTTAGTTTCCTTACGTTGAGTTTGCGAATAAACATGGTCATTCCGGTTTTCCTGATGGGTATTTATTCAATTATTAAAAACAAATCAAGAAAGCAAGGAATTTTCATATGCTCCTTAAGTATGTTCTGGCTTTTTTATACTCTCAATGTTATTTACCCCAAACATACCGTGGAGAATAACTCTTTTTATGTTTATGGATTTTTCGGCGATTATGGAAAGAACTTAAGAGAAATTATAACTAACATACTTTCAGATCCATCTAAGATATTACAAACATTAACATCTGAATCCCGTTTAAAATATGTTAACGGTCTTTTCGGGTCGGTTTTGTTTTTATCTTTTTTATCACCTGATATTTTATTTATTGGAGTACCAATCCTTCTGTTGAATATGCTCGCAAGTTATACAAGGCTGGGAAGTTTATGGACTTATTATCATGCTTCATCGCTGCCTTTTATCTGGCTGGCCCTCATAGTAACGCTTCAAAGACTTGGCACTTTATGGGAGCGACTGTCGCAAAAACTGACAATAAAACTAAACAAAACATTTGTCATAAATATATTACTGGTAGTGATTTTTGTTAAAAATTACAATATCATTAAGCACTCGGACAATGGAATACATTACCCTTTCAGCGAAACGTTTAATATGCGCACTTATGAGAGAAACAAAAGAGATGATACGGCCGATGCAATTCTAACAACAATTCCCAAAACTAATTCTATTGCAACACAGCACAGTTATTTGGAGCATACAGCAGAGAGAAAATGGCAGTTTCCTACATCTAATTTTAGCGGATACTACCCCGATATTGTTCTATTTGACTCCTGGGCGTCGTCCGCAGAATTCAAAATTGTACCTGACAATAAATTGTATTCAAAAATTTGGGAAGATTCTTTTTTCTTTTTATATTCAAGGAATGACTTACTGAAAATTTATAATATTAAAGATTTCGTCTATTCAACATATAAAAATTACAACGAGCGCTTTGAATACCTGGCTTTGGTAAATCCTAAAGAATCTTCTGTTTTCTATTCCAGTTTAGAACCTCAAATTTCTATAGATGTAAATGATAGGTATCATTTGGTGCAAAAACTGGAAATACAAAAAGACAATCCCAGCGCATTGGAAATTCCGGTGGAAAAAGAAAACCTGTACGGAGCAAATGACCTATTACATATTGGCAAAGAACGCTCCGGAAACCTAAAGGCGGAGATACTGGAAGGTACAGACTTTAAAGCCAATTACAGAGTATTGTTCAGCGGTATATACAAATTCGAGGATTTAACACATAAAACAAATTTGATCCGGATAAATTTAAACGACTTAAATATTGAAAAATCAAAAACATATTGGTTAATGCTTTCGTTGGACATAAACAGGAAAAACGCGCGGGAATTAATAAACAGTTATAAAACGTTTATTGGAATTCCAGACAGGACAGTAAAAAGTATTAAGGATGAAACCGCTGATACAAATGTTTATTACTCATTCGACTCCGGGAAAAAGTGGTCATCCGACGCATACCCTGACAAAAAACTTGTCTATGCAATCTACTATGGCAATTTGGTAACCGAAGAAAAAGGAGTAAATTTAGAAAACGGTTCAATCATCATTTCCGGCACGCCCTGGAACCTTAAAAATCAATTGGGAAATTTATTAAATTATGAATCAGACTACAATTCAGTTGTTATTATAGGACCTGTAACGGAAATTTTATGAAAATTAATAAACAATACCAATGGCCGCTAATATTTCTGTTCTTACTATTGTTTTTTATATTTTTCGCTCTGTTCGAGGAAAACAAACCGATTGAAAACAAAGTTAGACTTGATCTCGAATTAAACCCTGGAATTATAAAAATTGATGAAAAGAAAAAAGAGCATGAAATAGCAATAAAGCTAAAGGCAGTAAATCCCACACAAAGCGTATTTACACCGGATGTGTATTTTTTCAGAGTTGAATTAAACAGGTCTTACCCCGATTCCCCCGGATACATAATTAAAGAATTTTCAACCAAACTCGGAGCCGCGAGCGATGAGTTTGAGGAAAATTTCTTATGGGAGGAAAATATATTAAATAATGAGGAATTTAAATTCAGGATTCACTTTAATATGTATAGACGTAATGGAAATAAAGAACCAACTTTAATAGCATCTTCCACCAAGATTTTGCGGTTAGAAAAATAAACTAAGATAGTTATAAGTGAGGTACAAATAAAAAAACGACCCAGTTACGAGTCGTTTCTTTTCTTAAATCAGTCAGTGTCATTGATTGGCTTAAGTTTTGTGAAGACACTTTGCCATGTTGCGTTGATTGGCTGGTGTGTCGAAGGTGCTTGCGCTGCCTTCGGGTCTTCACGGAAGACACACCTATTTACTGGCAAGGTATCTGCTAACGATAGTCAGATGGTGGCGGATAGTGTTGTCCGGAAGTTGGTAAATTCTGAAAAAGCGTGCTTTCTCACTTTCTGGCAACATTCCTTCGGGGAATTCAACAACCCATGGCATATGGATTAAATGCCCTCGTTCTTCATGCGGATTGTTGTGAACAAAACCCCCAAACCTAAGGGCGATTGCCAAACTGTGTTCGAGACCTAGCTCTTTCAGAATGAGTCTCCTTAAAAACTCATCTTGCTCTTCTCCAGCCAAGACATAACCGCCAGGAAGATGCCACATGCCGCTGTACGACTTATCGGGACCATTGCTCTCGCGAAGTAACAGATAAAGCTCATCCCCACGAATAACCAGAAAATCTATTACTGGCTACGGAACAACCGCGGCTATCTCCAGAAACCTCGGATAGGGAAGGATTTTCCCTGGCATTCTAGCCTCCTCCATAAAGTCGATTTGTTTCAAACATTATATAAGAAAATAAGAAAACGGTCAATAACTATAGGGTACTACAACGGTTATTAGTGTGCGTTTACAATCCTAAATATGCTACCATTATTCCTATAGGAGGTGGTAAATCTGAAATTTTTCAACGTTAAAACAAAAGAATCTGTTGAAGTTCCCGACGACCAAGTAACTGTAGTTACTACAAAAAACGGAAGAAAAGCTGCTAAGGCTGAAGTGAACGGCATGAAGCTGTTCAAATTTTTGGGTAATGAAGACTTGCAAAGATTAGGCCAAACAGCACAATAGTTTATAAAAGAACGTTTTAATAAAAATGCACTTTTTAATCTGCAATCTGCCTATAATAGGTTAGTTTTTTATATATATGTTTTAGAATACAGCCCTACAAAGCCAAAATATTTAAATCCCACGATGCCATCTTAAGAAAATTAAAAAGAAAACTCCTAGTTATGTTAAAATCACTATAACCCGTCCGAACACTACAAAATGGGATATTTAATAAGTATCGATACAACATTAAAATTAATTCAGGATTTTAGAAGAAATGACAAAAATGTCGTATTTACCCACGGGTCATTTGACCTGTTTCATGCGGGACATTCTTTATTTTTAAACAAATCAAAAAAAGAAGGGGAAGTATTAATTGTGGGATTGGAACCGGATTCAAATATTAAAAAGTACAAAGGAAAGTTAAGACCTATTATTAATCAAAATCACAGAGCAGAAATATTAATAAACCACAAAGCTGTGGATTTTGTCTTCTTAAATTACAAATTAAACGAAATGAATGACCTATATTACATTGAGCTCTACAAATTACTGAAACCCAACATAATTACAGTAGGAAAAGGTTTCCCGGTAAAAAACAGGGAAGACCTTAAACTACGCTACTCTACAGTAAGAGAGATGGATGCCGAGGTTACATCCACGACAAAAATAATCACTGCAATAATTAACAGCCACAACGTAAATTCCAAAAGCAGTAATAGCTAACCTCTACTTGAGTATTTACTCCAAATAATTCTGCTTTGAATTCCATAGTTCCACATAAATGCGAAACACAAACCAACAAGCCAGAAAATATTAGAGACTAAAATACTCTCCCCAAAAATCGCATTGCCTATATAAACTACAAATGCCTGTATAAAAGTGGACATAACTACAACTGCATAGTACTTAACAAAACCGGAAAAAATCTTCGGACCATTATCAAACTTAGTTTTATTAAATGCGAAGTAATTGTTCAAAAAGAACGCTAATACAATCGAAATATGGTCGGCTATTATTACGGAGACAAATGGCGCCAAACGGGTAGAATTGAGCAAAATATTAAAAAATAAATACTGCAGAACAACGCTGATAATTCCAACTAATCCAAACCGGAATATTCTGAACTTTTCATAGGCGGAGCGCATTTTACGAAGTTTAAAATATAAGGTCACATCCCCCAGAAATTTCTCTTTTAGCAATTGAATAGCTGTATAATTAGAAACTCCATATTCCCTAGGAAAGTGGGAAACTGAAACTTCAGCGAATTTTGCCCCTACAAGCTCGAGCTTTTTTATAAGTTCGGGCAGTATGGAAGCATCGGTAGAAACCAAATCTATTTTATCTAACAACTCCTTCCTAACTAGTCTAAAATCACAATCCGTATCCCTTATAGGTATTTCAAAAACAAATCTACTGAATCGTTCATACAAATTCCCCAAAAACACTCTTATAGCTGAGTCAGACCTTGATTCTTTATAGCCGTTAACCACGTCCGCACCTGTTTCAATTTGCTTGTCTACAAGTCTTCTCAAATCATTCTCCAACCTGTATTGAGCATCTCCATCTGTATAAAAAACCCACTCGCAAGCCGCTTCTTTAAATCCATATTTAATAACTGCATACCCTTCAGTATTGCCCGATTTATCAATTATCTTTAAATCCGGGTGCATTTCTCTCAAATGTTTTATTTCTTCTAATGTATTGTCTTTGGAAGTACCACCATTAATGGCTATAACTTCAAGTTTTTCCGCAACTTTCCCGCCGAACATATATGCATCTTCCACCTGTTTTTTAACAGTTCCCGCATCATTATAAAAAGGAAAAAATATTGTCAGCGAAGTTAATTTTTGATCTAGCATAAATGCAATTATAATTCTAATTGCATAAAAATCCTATCAAGCAAGGCGAACACTGCTATATAATCTAATAATCTGCGGCAAGACTATATGATGAGTAAAGAAGAATTCGACAAAATAAATAAACTGGAAAACACCCACTGGTGGTATGTTGGTACCAGAGAAATATGTTTTGATATTCTTGAAAGATATTTACCACAAAAGACAGGAATAAAATCACTGGATGTAGGTTGCGGAACCGGCGGTAACCTAAAAATGCTTATGAAATACGGGGAGGCAGAAGGTATTGACGTGGATCCGTACGCAGTAGAACTCACAAAGCAAAACAACTACAACTGCAGAGTCGGGGATATGCTTAATTTAAACCTGCCTAAGGAAAATTATGACCTGACCACCTTTTACGATGTTATAAACCAGGTAAAGTCTGAAATGATGCAAAAAGTTTTTAATGATGTTTACAATGGGCTAAAATGCAACGGTATATTTTCGTTCAGAGAACCGGCCATGGACATAGCCGCCGGAAGCCATGATAAAGAAGTTGGGATATTGTACAGATTCAATAAAAACGACACCAAGAAAATGCTGGAACAATCGGGGTTTAAGGTTTTATACATCGGATATATAAATTCCCTGCTCTTTTTACCGATTGTATTAAAGCGAAAAATTGATAAAGCTTTCAATTTGCCTCCGAAGTCGGATGTTAAATACCACGCAGGTGTCGTGAATGTTTTTTTACTGTGGATGTTAAGGGCAGAAAAGATGCTATTAAAATTTATACTTTTTCCATTCGGGGTTTCGATTTTAGTAGTCGCCCAAAAAAAGTGTTGAATTTTATTTAATTTAGGATGTCACAGATAAAGGGTGGAGGCCTAAATCTGTGACGTTAGAATAGGTGGACGAGGTCGTTAATAGCCACAACAACCAGACCTACTGCGACCCCGACCAACGCAGCGTGTTGAATCCACATGGCTATTCGTCGCCATTTGGGATCTTCATTTCTAATGGCGTTCTCTTCCATAGAAATAGAGATCCATAAAATAGCGACACAAGCCGCTATAATTACAAGACCGGACATTCCTCCCTCCCTCATGGCATATTTCAAATTCAAACTTATATTACTACACCTTATAGGTCAGACAAAACCGAAAATTGTATACCTATTAGCATTAACTGTTGTTATAATATTTACAATTAGCAGTTTTAAAAGCTATTATGATAATTCTTTCTGGGTCATCAAATCCTGAACTCGCGACAAAGATTGCGGAAAATTTAAAAAAACGAATCTACTTTCCTTGCACTCAATTCGCCGACGGAGAAATAAGAGTACAGATTCCAACTTCTTTAAGAAAACAAAATGTTTATATAATTCAATCAACTTCTCCTGACACTAACAAACACATATTGGAATTATTTCTAATGACAGACGCCGTTAAAAGAGCGTCGGGCAAAGAGGTAACCTTAGTCATTCCTTATTTCGGCTATTCCAGACAAGACAGAAAAGATCAGCCTCGCGTACCTATAAGCTCCGCTTTAATTTCACGATTATTAAAAGTTTCCGGCGCGGACAGAATAGTTACCATAGATATACACTCTGATCAGCAGCAAGGTTTTTTTGACGGACCTTGGGATAATTTATATGCAAGCTACGTTCTTCTCCCTGCTTTAAAACAATTAAAAATAACAAATATGGTTGTTGTATCACCGGACAAAGGGGGTACTATGAGAGCAAATGCTTATGCGAAAAGGATTCAAGCTGAAGGAATAGCTGTGGTTTATAAGGAAAGGGATGTACACCTTAGAAACATATCAAAAGCTTTAGAGGTGATCGGTGATGTGGGGGGTAAAAACTGCATAATAGTGGATGACATAATTGATACTGGAGGCACTATTTTAAACGCTGCAAATTTATTAATACAAAGAGGTGCAAAGAAAGTTTTTGTTTCGTCAACCCACGGTTTGTTTTCTAATGACGCGGTTCAAAAGCTTCATGATTCGGCTGTTGAAAAAATAATAATCACAGATTCCATTTATATTGAAGGTATGAAATTCACTAATAAGTTTAAAATTGTCAGCGTAAGTAAATTGTTAAGCGAAACAATTAAAAGGATAGAAAACGGCACACCGTTAAGTGCGGGCCTCTTAGATTAAAGATGATTAAAGAGTTAATTAATTCACATATTGATAAATATTAATATATAATTATTAAATGAATCTGAAGCCACTTTTATGCGTATTCGCCCACCCGGATGACGAAGCATTCGGACCGGCGGGCTCTATAGCATATTTTGCTGCTCAAAGAGACGTTTACATTATTTGTGTTACAAGCGGTGACGCGGCTATTGTAAAAGATAAAGATTCTCTGGCTAAAATACGGGAAAAAGAACTTTTGAAATCCGCGGAAATATTGGGAGCAAAAGGAGTGGAATTTTTAAGATTTACCGACGGAAGTTTGTGC
>Ga0209542_10015196_pt1 | contig 12972 bp, 9 predicted proteins | sample RifCSPhighO2_01_FD_184028 | JGI IMG/M metagenome (GOLD analysis project Ga0209542, IMG submission 184028) | Soil microbial communities from Rifle, Colorado - Rifle CSP2_plank highO2_0.1 (SPAdes) (version 2) | ecosystem: Environmental > Terrestrial > Deep subsurface > Rock core/Sediment ... | reverse complement strand
CGGCTGGGACGGCTGGATTAAGATGCGCGATGCTAGTGGGGGTGGAGGGTGCGGCGCAGGGCATACCGACAATGGAGACGGCACGTGCACAGCGACGTTCTATCCAGACGCCAACCCTGAAACGAACACGGTTGACGGAAGAGCAAACTCATCTTTTGGAACAGGAGAGACCTGGGCAAATAACCATGATAGCGCTGGACAATCGGCTGGCGATGCGGAAGCAGACCAATGGTTTGTTGCGACTAATACCCATTCAACGGCAAATAAATGGACAAGTATTTTCAGGGCTATATTTCTTTTCAACACGTCTTCTATCCCAGACGATGCCAGCATGAATTCTGCCATTCTATCTTTATGGGGAACCGGTAAAGGGAATGGCAATTCTTCCAATCCCGATATCAACATTTATTCTTCAGCTCCAGATTCCGATACGGCTGTTGTTGCTGGCGACTTTGATAGTTTGGGAACAACAGCTTTTTCAACGACAATCGCTTATAACTCTTGGAACACGGCTGGCTACAATGATTTTGCCTTAAACGCAGGCGGGTTGGCGGCAATAATGAAAACGGGAGTATCAAAGTTCGGGGCAAGGGAAGCAACCCACGATGCTGCTCCCGATGCGGCTCCAACTTGGAATCTAGGTTCTCAAAACGACTTTCTCCAAGGATACTACGCAGACCAGGCGGGAACGGACAAAGACCCCAAGCTGGTTGTAACCTATACCCCGCCCGTGCCCGCAGGATACGGGGTTGCTCTTGTCGCGGCCACGGGAGAATTTCACGGTTGGGCCTGGGGAAGCGATGTGGTGGGCTGGGTAAGCTTTAACTGCGAGGAAGGAGGAGGCGCCGGGGAAAATATATGCGACCAGTCAGACTACAGGATAATTATAGACCCCGCCTTTTTTGACGCAAGCCCCGCAGCCGCCTTTTCCTGCAATCCTGCTGACTGCACCGGGTGGACCAGCGGAGGCCTGGTGTTAATCAACGAGTCCACCGACCCTGACGGCCAGGGAGATATTACAGAGTCGCAATGGACCGGCATTGCCCCTTTTTTCATCTCTCTTCTCACCTGTCCTCCGGGGCCGGCTCTCTGTGATTACACCACGCAGGTGATGCTGTCAAACACCTATACCGTGCAGCTGCGCGTGGAAGACACGGCTGGGAATTATGACACGGTGGGGCATGACATAACCATCAAACAAGACATTGTTGCTGATTTTGACTGCTCCCTGGATGGTTCCTCATGGCGGGAGTGCGCCGCCTTGAGCGTTGCCGCAGGAGAGGTGGTGTATTTCAGCGACCTTTCCACACCCTCGCAAGGAGCCAGCGTCAACAGCTGGTCCTGGACCTTCCAAGACGGAGTGCCTGCGACTTCCGGAGGCCAAAACCCCACCACAACATTCCAGACATCCGGGAGCAAAACGGTTTCTTTGCAGGTTCAAGACGACGCAGGGAGAACAGACACCAAACAGATTTCCCTGGGCGTCTCCCTTTCTTTCCCAGAATGGCGGGAGATTTCGCCGTTCTAGCTCCCTGAAACTTGAAACATGAAACCTGAAACATATCATGAGAATGGGCGCAATGGTACGGGGCATTTTAAGAAAATTAAAATAGGTTTTACGATTCCAGAGCTTCTGGTGGTGACTGGCATCATTATCTTGCTGACCGCGCTTGTGGCCCCCTTCTGGCGTTCCGGGCAGCAGGGTCTGGCCTTGGACCGCGCCGTGCACAAGGCGGGCCAGGACGTGAGAAGGGCGCAGGAGCTTGCCCTAAGGGCGCAGGCATACAGCTGCGACAAGGGGAGCATCTATGGCTACGGCGTTTTTTTTAACCAGGCCAGCCCGAGCTCGTATATCCTTTTTGCGGAATGCGATTCTGCGAACGTTGGATACGACCAAGAAGATGATACTGTGGTGGAAACCATACAGCTGCAAAACGGCATTGAAATTGCCTCTGTCTCTACGGGTCAAGCCAGCATTGTCTTTGTTCCTCCTGCCCCCCTTGTGTTTTTAAAGCCAGGAGACCCATCGGCGGTGCAAGTTTCTTTTAACAGGACAGACGGGGCAGGAGTTCCCAAGGTGCTGGACGTGAGCAGTAAAGGCGTCATTGACATTGACTAATAACAATTGACAATTGACAATTAACAATTAGCAATTGGTTATGGAAAGCTGCGGATTCCCAAGTTTTGTTAATCACCAATTGCCAACAGCCAATCGCCAGAGAGCGTTCACGCTTATTGAGGTGCTGGTGGCGGCCCTGGTTATTACCCTGGGAGCCAGCGCCTCCTTTGCTTTGGCGCAGAGAACCTTGAGCTTTACGGCAGACGCCGCCTTTCGGTTTGAGGCCTCCTATCTTGCCCAGGAAGGCATGGAGATTGCGCGCAACATCAGGGACGCAAATTTCCTAAAAATACACAAAGGGCAGGGGGGCGCCTGGACCGACGGCCTCACTGAATCTGGATGTTCGGGCGGCTGCCAGGCCGATTACACCCAAAACTCCCTGGGGGCGTACCAAGACACGTTTCTTGGGTTCAGCAACGGCTGGTACAGCTATGATGAGGCAGGCACTGACTCTTTGTACAAAAGAAAGATTACCGTAACGCAGCAGGGGGGCGACGTTCTGGAGGTGGAGGTTGAGGTAACCTGGCAGGAGCGGGGCCGGAGCCACAGCGTCAAGGCCGCCGGAGAATTGTATAACTGGCTGTCTCCTTAGGAGTAACCGTTAACTGTTAACTGTTGACATGGAGAATCACGGGTTTCGTTTTTGGGAGTGGACTGTGTATAAAGATGCGCGAGAGTTCCAAACGCGCACCAATTCGCTTTTGAAAACACTGCCGCCAGCAGAGCGTTTTGCGCTTGTAAATCAAGGGAAGCGCGCCTTGAACTCGGTTGTTCTGAATATAGCAGAAAGTGCCAACAAAGCTACGGACAAAGAAATGAAAGTTTTTTTGAACAGAGCGCGCTGTTCTCTCAATGAGTTTGAGCGGTTTGTTAATAGTCAAAAGTCAAAAGTTAATAGTCAGCGTGGCTTTACCATCCCAGAACTCTTAGTGGCCCTGCTGGTGTTTTCTTTGGTAATCGGGGGAGGCGCAAACCTGCTGCTGTCGGGCATTGCGGCGCAGCGGAACTCTCTTGCGGCCCAGGAACTTTTGGACCAGAGTTCTTTTGCGGCAGAATACATGACAAGAGCCCTGCGCCAGGCGCAAAAAGACCTTGGTGACGACTGTATTTCCCCGGGCACGAACTACGAGATTACGGATGGGGGACGGGGCATACAGTTTTTGGATGTTCAGGGAGTGTGCCGGAAGTTTTCCTTGCCGCCGTCCGTGCAGGCGCAAAGAATAAAAGAGACCCCTGGACCTGGACTGACGTTTCTCACTTCAGACAACCTGACTGTGACCTCCCTGCGGTTTTCGCTGCAGGGGGAGTCGCAAGAAGACGAGCTGCAGCCCCGGGTCACCTTTAGCTTTGAAATAGAGGCCAAAGGGGCAAGGCCGGATTCCAGCCCGAAGCTTCGGTTTCAGACAACGGTTTCCCAGCGTAACGTGGATGTCTACAGTAAAATTCAATGAAAATTGTAAATTGGAAATTAAAAACTGAAGAGCGGGGGATCTCGCTGTACCTTGCGTTTATGATTATGACCCTGCTTTTGGGCATTGCCCTGGGGGCGAGCGCCTTGTTGATGGCAGAAATCAGTATTTTAAAAGGTATCGGGCATTCGGTGTTTGCCTTCTATGCTACGGATGCGGGAGTGGAGCGCGCCTTGTACCTTGACACCACGCTCTGCGTTGAAGAGGAGGACCGCGCCGGCTGTCTGGAAGAACAGTTTGACGCCATTGGAGCTTCTCCTCCGGCGGGAAGCATAGGGTTGAGCAACGGAGCAAGCTACCAGCTGGAAGCTGAGACGCCGGGGGCAGGGGGTTGCCCCGCAGATTCTGGTTACTGCGTAAAATCCACAGGCAGCTTTCAAGACGCCAGGCGCGCCGTACGAGTGGCGCGGTAAAGCCCGGGCTTGCGAGAAAACCTGGTTAAGGACTGTCCTTGACCAGGTTTTGGGTTTCGCCGGTTTTGATTTTCAGATATAATAAAGAAGATATGATTAAGCGGGAAGCGAAAAAGCGCATTGAAAAGCTCAAAACCCTCATTAACAAGCACCGGTATCTCTACCATGTAAAAGATACCCAGGAGTTCTCTGATGAGGCCTTTGACGCGCTAAAACACGAACTTTTTTCTTTAGAACAACAGTTTCCCGAGCTTGTCACGCCAGACAGCCCCACGCAGCGGGTTGGAGGGGAGGCCTTACAGCAGTTCCGTAAGGTTTCCCATACTGTCCCCATGCTTTCCATGGAAGATATTTTTGGCAAAGAAGAGCTGGAGCAGTGGGAAGAGTATGTGGTGCGATTGGCGCGCCAGAAGATGGCTAACAATAAACAATCAGCAATTGTCAAAAGTCAAAAGTCAAAAGTCAAAAGTCAATTGTCAGATATTGAGTACTTTGCCGAGCTCAAGATAGACGGATTTGCCGTGTCTTTGCGCTATGAGAAAGGCGTCTTTGTGCAGGGAGCTACGAGGGGCAACGGCCAAGTAGGGGAGGATGTAACGCAAAATGTAAAGACCATTGAGAGTATTCCATTGCGTTTGGAAATTGAAAATTTGAAATTGAAAATTCCGGTACCGAGCAAAATCGAGGTGCGGGGAGAGGTGTACATGGCAAAAAGGGACTTTGAGAGGTTCAACGCACAGAGAAGGAAGGCCGGAGAAGAACCCTATGCCAACCCTAGGAATTTGGCAGCAGGGTCCATTCGTCAGTTAGACCCAAAATTAGCAGCTCGTCGCCCTTTAAAGTTCATGGCCTATGACCTGCTCGCTGACGTCGGGCAAAAGACCCATTCTCAAGAGCATGTGATTTTAGCTGTCCTGGGATTCAAAACCGACCCCACCGCAAGAATCTGTAAAGACACCAAGGCGCTTCTTTCCTACTTTGCAGATATGGAGAAGAAAAGGGACTCCCTCCCTTTCCACATTGACGGAGTAGTGGCCTCGTTAAACGACAATGCTCTTTTTGAGAGTTTGGGCGTGGCAGGAAAAAGTCCCCGGGGTATCCGAGCCCTCAAGTTTTCCGGAAAGCAGGCAACCACCACGATTCTTGATGTGAAGTTTCAGGTTGGAAGAACAGGGGCCATAACGCCGGTTGCCCTGCTGGAACCTGTGCAATTGGCAGGAGTGAGGGTTTCCCGCGCAACCTTGCACAATGCAGACGAGATTAAACGTTTGGGGGCTACAATAGGGGACACTGTGGTGGTAGAGCGCGCGGGTGACGTTATCCCGGCCGTGGTGCGGGCCTTAAATGAACTTAGAGACGGCACAGAAAAGGAAATCCGCATGGCCTCTCGCTGTCCCGTATGCGGCGCAAAGCTGCGGCGCCCCGCCAGAGAGGTTGTGTGGAGGTGCAAAAACGCAAACTGCCCTGCGCAAAAACGGGAGTTTCTTTATCACTTTGCCTCAAGAAAGGCGTTTAATATCGTGGGCCTGGGCCCTAAAATCATTGACAAGCTGGCAGAAGAGCACCTTGTTTCAGAGCCAGCAGACATCTTTGAGCTCACCGAGGGCGACTTTGCTCCCCTTGAGAGGTTTGCTGAAAAATCAGCTCACAATACCGTATCTGCTATTCAGCAGGCAAAGAAACCACCCCTTTCCCGTTTCATCTATGCTTTGGGCATACGGCACGTTGGGGAAGAAACCGCGTTAGATTTAGCCGAACATTTTAGGAGCTTGAAGCGCTTGGAGAGGGCAAGCGCTGGAGAATTAGAGGAGGTGGGAGACGTTGGAGGAGTCGTGGCGAAAAGTATCTATGAGTGGTTTCGCGACAAGAGCAACCAGGCAATGGTGAGGCGCTTGTTGGAGACGGGAGTGGAGATTGAAAATCCAAAGCGCAGTTCAAGGTGTGTGAAACCAGGTTTCACACATAGTTTCACGCGTAAAACCTTTGTTTTGACCGGAACCTTAAAGTCCATGACCCGGGATGAGGCAAAAGAGAAGATACGGGAGGCCGGAGGGAGCATATCTGAATCGGTGTCCAAGAAGACCAGTTATATCATAGTAGGCGAGAATCCAGGTTCTAAACTCAAAGATGCCCAGAAATTAGGCATTGAAATCCTTACTGAAAAAGAGTTCCTCAATCTTATCTCCTTAACAATTACGGATGTGTGAAACCTGGTTTCACACATGCCTTAGTCCATTTTTATGAAAAGAAAATTTCCTTTTGCGGTAGGCAGTATCCATCATATTTATAATCGAGGCGTGGCGAAGTGTAAGATATGTATTGATGATGTTGATTATTGGCGGTTCTTGCAGGGGTTGTGTTTGTTTAATGATACAAAGAGCGCAAATCATATACTTTGGCAGCTTGAGCGTGATCGTGGAGCATTAAATTTAAAGGTATTAAAAAAATATATTGTAGACCCTGCCAATGAAAGAAGTAAGCTGGTGCGCATTTTGGCTTATTGTGTAATGGATAATCACTATCATCTTCTTGTCGAGGAAATTCGTGAAGGCGGAATTACTAAATTTATGCAGAAGTTAGGCGTGGGATATGTAAATTATTTTAACAAGAAGCACGAGCGTGTTGGGAGTTTATTTCAAAACAAGTTTCAAAATGTGCCCGTGGAGAGTGAACAGCATCTCAAGTATCTTCTTGTGTATATCAACGTGTTGAATCCTGCTCAATACCTTGAGCCACATTGGAAAGACGGGGGCATCAAAAATCCAAAGGCGATTCTTGCGTATGTAGAAAATTACTTGTGGAGTACCCATCAAGAATACCTTGGAAAACGCAATTCAATCATTATTGAAAAGGGAGTTCTTGGGGAGATATTTCCTACGCCCGATGCATACCGTGCTCTTATAAGGACAGTGATTGAGGCAAAGAAATACGAAGAAGTTACCTACCTTATGCTTGAATAGGTTGTGTGAAACCTGGTTTCACACACCGCTTGGCGCTTTTTTGTTTCTTTGGTATGCTTAAACTATGCCAAAAAGAAAAGAATCACTCACTGAAAAAGTACGTCCCTACCATATTAGGGGAACTGCGGTAGAAGGAATAGAGATTTTTGAGCGGGAAGAAGACCGGGCCCGTTTTGTGTTTCAGATGTATGCGGCAAACATCGGCAGGCCCGTTATTAACCTGTACCGGAAAAACATATCCCTGGTGTCAAACGCCATCTTGCAGGGGGAAGAGATTCCAGAGGGCTTTCTGGTTAAAGAACACGAGCCCTTGGTGCATGTGTTTAGCTTTGTTCTCGGCAAAGACCGGTATCATCTTGGCCTTGTGGCCGCAAAGAAAGACGGAATCCCCGTGTTTATGCAGAAGTTAAATCTGGGGTTCGCAAAGTACTACAACTTGAAATACAAGAGGCGCGGGATGCTGTTTCAGGGAAGGTTCAAGTCGGTTGCTGTGGTGAACCCCAGGCAGCTGGAAACTCTCATGAAGTTTATTAATATCAAAAAGCCCGCGGATTTTCACGGCCTGGAAATGCTTCAAACATACTCCTATTCCAGTTTTCCCGATTTGTTTGCTGAACGGAGGTCCCACCTTATCTCGCAAGAGAGCAGGTCTAACCTGGAAAAGCTTTTAGGGCAGGAATTTTTTGCTCCCAGAGAGGATTATATGGAGGATATAAAGGAGTTTGAGAACGAGGGAAAGATTTTGGGGAGAAATCTTCTTTTAGAATAAATCCCCAGTTTTAAACGTTTAAACCAGGGAACTATTTGTGTAAAACCAGGAAAATGCGTTTATGTTTAATATCTGGCCTTATGTTTATCTATAAAATCCTAATTTTAAACATTAGTATGTAAAAGCATGCGGGCATTTTTTACTCATCTGCGCAATATTGATAGGGGGATTGTCACAACCGCGGGGCTTTTATCTATTTTTGGATTGTCTTCTCTGTACAGTTCCTCAATCGGGCTTGAAAACTTTGGTAATTTCCAAAAACAAGCGATATTCCTGATTATAGGAATATTCCTTATGCTGGGAATCTCATACGTTGATTGGCGGCTTTTGCGCAACGACCCGTATTTTCTGTTTATTTTGTGGATTATAGGGGTTTTTGCGCTGGCAGGGCTCTTTGTGCTTGCCCCGGAAATAAGGGGAGTTAAGGGCTGGTATAAGATTGGGGGCATTTCCATAGACCCCATAGAATACATGAAAATTGTGCTGCTGGTCTTGATGGCAAAGTATTTCTCCTTGAGGCACATTGAGATGTATCGGATACGGCATATACTGCTATCGGGTGTCTATTTTGGCATTCCCATACTGCTTATCTTCTTGCAGCCAAACCTTGGCTCCGCTGCCTTATTGAGCATACTTTGGGTTGTTTTGCTCGTTATTTCCGGGATTAAGCCGCGCCATTTTCTTGTTCTGCTTATCATGGGAGGCCTGCTTTTTTCTTTTGGCTGGGGAGTTCTGCTGCAGGACTACCAAAAAGACAGGATCATCAGTTTTTTGGAGCCAGAACTTGACCCCCTTGGTATTGGCTGGAGCCAGGTTCAATCAAGGATTGCCATTGGAAACGGTGGGGTTTTTGGCCAGGGCTTTGGCCAGGGAACTCAAACCCAGTATGGATTTTTGTCAGAACCGCAAACCGATTTCATTTTTGCCGCCATAGCAGAGGAATTTGGGCTTTTGGGGGTGATTTTGCTCCTTGTGTTGTTTTTAACCCTTCTTTATAAGATGTTTAAAATCGGGCTCAATGCCACAAGCAATTTTCCCCGACTCTTTGTTGCTGGTTTTACCATCCTTTTTATCCTCCAGTTATTCGTGAACGTAGGAATGAATCTTGGCCTCCTGCCTATTATTGGTCTTCCCTTGCCCTTGGTGAGTTATGGCGGCTCTTCCTTGCTTGCTCTGTATGCCGGACTTGGGGTACTTTTGAGCATAAAGGTGCACTCCTAGAGCTAAAATCCAAATATCTAAATTCAAAACCTGTTTTTTGGATTTTGAGCTTTGAGCTTTGAGCTTTGGATTTCCACCCTATCGGCCTATCGGCGGATATATCGGTTATCCACATATCCTCTCTTGACAGGGTTGTTTGATTTGCCGATAATAGACCCAGAGAACTTTTCAGCAAAAACCCTAGGGAAAATCAACCCTTTACAGGAAAAAGTCCTGAAGGGAGATTTTGTCTAGGGTTTTTGTTTAGAGATGTATGGATAAAAAAATATGCACAAGATAAAAGAAAGCCCCCCGGAATATCCTCGTGCTTGGCCCGCAAAAGGAATTAGGGGACTTTCGTTTTTACCCATATTCCAAAATTTTGCTTTTGTCAAGCAAATTTGCCCAGATGTTTTGCACAAGCTTTTGCACAGGTTTTTACCAGTACCAGTACCAGTTTAAGGTATGAGCAAAGAGAAAAAACAGCAATATATTTCTCTTGCGCAAGCTGCGCAGCAAAGTTCCTACACCCAGGAGTACTTGAGCTTGCGCGCCCGCCAGGGGAAGCTGAAGGCCGTGAAAATCGGCAGAAACTGGACTACGACAAAGGAATGGTTGGAAGAATATATTAGTCAGGCGGAAGAATACAAAAACGGCACTGACAGCGGAAGCGGAAACCAGGTTTCCGCGGGAAACCTGGTTTCCAAAATTTCCGAATCGCCGGCCCCGGAGAATCTTCCCGTAGAGCTGTTCCCCGGAGACCCGGAAACAGTACCATGGAATGTTCCATGGCGCCAAAAGCTTTTTGGAGCTTTGCGAATCGGCGCGGTTACGGCGGCGCTAGTGTTTTTGGTGTTGTTTGGCTTTGCTTTTGGAAAAGAGGGCTGGTACCAGGCGGCCAGAGAAGCAGACAGAATCGCGCAAAGCATAGGGGAGGAATTTGACAGCAACGCCCAAAAGCTCGCAATGGGCGCATCTGCGGCAGCGCATTCTCTTGCAAGCGGCGCTGACGCGACTGCGTATGACGTGTTTTCTACGACCGTGAGAAAGTTGTACTATGGCGCGCGGGAAATTTCGTTTGCGGTTCACGGCCTTGCGCAAGGATTTGACGCGGAAACAAAAGAACTCGGGCACATGATTGCTCGCGGCTTTTCTGCCCCGGCTGCTCTGGATGAGCTTGCCCTCGCTACTCATGATTTAATGAATAAAGAAGAACAGTTCTCCTTTATTGCAGATGGGGTTGCCAGGGATTTCTCCAGTCCAGGCGCGGCAAGAGATATTGCCCTTGAGTATGTTGAGTGGCTGCGCACAGAGATTGTCTCCGCGCCAAAAAACGCCGTACAGGATTATCTTGCTTTGAATATATGGCTGGAGCAGGGAATCCGCGCAGACGCGCAGGGAATTATTGCGCTGGCTCAAGAGGCAGCGCGCGCATACTCTTTGTTCGGCCATGGTTTTGAGGCGGGTATTCGGGAGGGCGCGCGGGGATTGGCGTTAAACTACCAGGTTTTGGATAACGCGGTGGAGCAGGGTCTAGCATCGGATTTTGAGAGGTTGAACCAGGGAAAAGAAAAGGCGCAGGAGGCAGGGCGGGCCGCGGTAAGGGTTGCGCAACAGGTCTCCCAGGACGCCATTTTTGCGGCAAAGGAAACCGGAAGCTATGCGGCCAAGATATACGGAACGATAAACAGCGCCGCAGAGGATATGGTGTATGTCTCGTTCCAGCGAACCAATGCTTTCCTTGCGCGAGGAGTGGAGACAGGAATCAAATTAGTAAAAAATGCCCTGGAGTTTGCGCTTGCTCCCTGGCGCGCCAAGGATTTTGTTCTTGACTCGGCCAAGGACGCGTCCTTGGCCGAGTCAAGGATTGCTGACCTAAAGTTAGAGTTGGAAAAAATAAAACAGTTGGGCGCCATCCCCGGTCTCCAAGGACCCCCAGGCGAGCCAGGACCACAAGGTGAGAGAGGGCTCCAGGGTCTGGCTGGCCCAGCAGGACCAAAAGGGACAGCAGGGACTGGAACCTCTGCTGTTCTGGCCTCGGTGCAGTACAGTCAGGCCTCGGTACGGTCCAATCAGGTGTCTTTCTCCGGCAACTATAATGAACTTAACATAAGCAGAGGAAAGTTCACCATAGACAGCGGCGGAGGGGCCACAGGGGCCTCCTTGATCATTACAGGGGATGTTGCCTTTGATACTTCAACCTTTTTTGTGGACTCTGCCAGCAACCGCGTAGGCATTGGCACTACTACCCCCAGTGTTCCCCTGGACATTGTGGGGAACGCGGCTCTTGACGGGGACCTGGAGTTTCAGGGAGCGCAGACCATTTCCACCACCTCGGGCAATCTTACTCTTAACGCGGCAGGAAGCATTGTTATTCCAGACGGAGACCTGCTAGACCTTTCTGCCATTGTTCACGACGACACGGCAAACCAGGGCCTTTTGCTTCCCCAAGCGGCAAGCGCCACTCCTTCCAGCCCAACAAGCGGGGAAGGATACCTTGCCTGGGATACAGCAGGCAACCAGCTTCTTACCTACAACGGTTCTACCTGGGCAAGCGTAAGCGGGACTGCCGCGGGAAGCGACGGCCAGCTCCAGTACAACAACGGAGGAAGCGACTTTGGGGGAGCGGCCCAATTCTACTGGGACGACGCCAACAACCGGCTTGGCCTGTACGACTCCAGCCCAGATGCAATCTTGGAAATTGTCTCAAGCGGAGGAAACAATCTTTTCGCCATGTCTGCCGCGGAAGGTGGAAACGGAGATGTGTTTATGGTGAACAACGCGGGCAACGTGGGCATTGGCACCGCCTCCCCTACTCAAGCTCTTACCTTTGGCTCTGCCTCCACCATCAACACCTTGGCGGGAGCTCTTACCTTAGCTCCCATTGCAGAAAGCAATCTCAACATTACGCTATCTGGCGCAGGGGACTTTGCCGTGAACACCAACCAGTTGTATGTGGACACTTCTGCTGGCTTTGTCGGCATCGGCACTGCCACCCCGGGAGCCCTGCTCTCTGTTGCCACAGACGGTACCAATGATGCCTTCCGCATCGGCGACAATGGCGCCGGGAACATTCTCACCGTGCAGAACGGAGGCAAGGTGGGCATTGGCACGGCGACGCCGGGGGCGAAGTTGGTGGTATATGGTGGTCAATTTAGAATTGATGCGACAAGCTATCCAAGAATTGAACACTATGTGTCAGGGACAAGTTATTGGACCACAGGACCAAGAACAGATGATGATTATTATATTTATCGAGAAACTGGGTCTTCTGGTGATGTAGTAATACCAATCGGCAACGTCGGCATCGGGACAACAGCTCCAGACGCAGCTTTGGAAATCAACCATGCAACAGGTGATTCCCTCCGCCTCACCTACAACGACAGCAATGGGTCCGCGGCAAACTACACCGACTTTTCTCTTGACGCAAACGGCACCATGACCATATTGAGCTCTGCCAGATCCATAGCTTCAGGCAGTGAAACAGGATTAATTTTTGACAGCGGAGACCTCACTATCACAGGGGCTTCCACCAGCTGGCTCCAGAATCAGTTTCTCAAGGCAGACGTCACCGCAGCCAGTGCGTTTACTATTGATAATGCCGCCACCGTGTACATTGACAACGCCCCAGACGATATTGGGGCGGGTCCTGCAACTATTACGAATAAATACGCCCTCTGGGTGGACGCGGGCGATGCGAGATTCGATGGTAACGTGGGCATCGGTACCGTCACCCCGGGAGCCCTGCTCTCTGTTGCCACAGACGGCACCAACGACGCCTTCCGCATCGGAGACAATGGCGCCGGGAACATTCTTACCGTGCAGAACGGAGGCAATGTTGGCATCGGGACGGCGACGCCAACTTCAATTTTGGAAATAGCTGGTGATTCAAAACAAATATATTTTTCCGGGACGAACGGGCCGTTTGGCCTAAGATTTAACGATGATACCACGACTGGTATGCAAATGATTTATAGGACCTCTCCAGATAAATTAATTTGGGAGCCTGTGAGTGATATAACCGATGGCACTGATATTATGA
>Ga0209542_10015195_pt1 | contig 12973 bp, 9 predicted proteins | sample RifCSPhighO2_01_FD_184028 | JGI IMG/M metagenome (GOLD analysis project Ga0209542, IMG submission 184028) | Soil microbial communities from Rifle, Colorado - Rifle CSP2_plank highO2_0.1 (SPAdes) (version 2) | ecosystem: Environmental > Terrestrial > Deep subsurface > Rock core/Sediment ... | reverse complement strand
AATGCCCATTGCATCGGGGGGGGGTACATCAAAATCAGCCCCGAGGCTAAGACCATCCGTATCTGGGACGACAGTGGGGTCTTCGGCAAGGAGCCGGACCGTCAGCAAACTGTTCGTATGCTGCAGGCGGCATTCCCCGAGTTCCAGGTCAGCGGCCAGTAGTCGCCCGACATCATTGCCTCTTCGGAGGTTGCCCGAAAATTTTCCCAGGGCGTAATAACAAGGGGAGCCAGTTCTTTGTCTCCGTTGATTTGTAAAATCAATGGAGAGCCCAGAGGGATCAGAACCTCGGCCGATTCGAAAGAATCGGCTTTCTTTTTGTTGCATTTGCTTGCTTTGATTTTTAATTGAATTAAATTCATATTCAAGAATACTGGACCAACAAGAACAACCTAAATCCGGCCAACTAGCCGGATTTAGTTTTATAACTTCCGTTTTTATTTACCTCCTTGAGTATTTTATATATCTTATCAGCGTTTTTATAAATAAGATCTCTGCCTGCCCCGTACCAACCCCGCCCCCTCCCCGCCTTGGCGGAGTGATGGTCAGCACAAAGGGTTGGTACGCGGTCCTCCATTATGCAAACCCTGATTGCCACATAGTCGTTTATTTCCGATCTCATAACCTCAAAATACTCCGGCTGGGTTTCTTTCAATGACAAAATAGTCCCGTTATCGTGATAAAGTATGTCCTCAGGAACAAAGCGCCAAGAAGTAATCATCGGCACAATAACTATTTTGTAAGGTTCAATGCCGAGTTCCTGCCCTATAGAATTTTCGATTTTTTCAAGTTCTTTAAAATGAGAATATCTAGCGAAGTTATCAAAAAATTCTTTTCCCTCGCCAATGACCTTTATTTTTTTACCGCTGATCCTTTCATTAAACCTTCGATCTTTTAACCGTATGACCAAACCTGTTTTGGGCAAGTTCCTGTTTTTGTAACTTTCGTACAAAAATTGGAGGACCAAGTTTTTGTGTTTATAAATATGGGCTAAAAGCTCAGAATCGCTCATCAGCCACAGCTCGCCAGGATTGATTTTATCTAACTTAATCCACATCGCTATCATTTTTTCCAAAAAACGCTGGCTGATCTGGGAGGACTTATGTAAGTAAAACTCTTTGTACATGTAGAGATACAAACGCTGCATTTGTTTGGCAGCCTCGAGCGACTTTTTATCGATAACCAGATTACCTTTTATGAAACTCAGATAGTCAAAAACGCTTTTAATATCCGGCCTCTGACCAAAACCGGTATGAAAAACATCACGGTCCAGATAGTCAAGCTTATCCATTCCTAAATTTTTATCCATCACAATTTTGTAAAAATTATTTTTGCGCCCAAATAATGCTTTTATAAATTTAGGATCGCCGCCCGCCGCTTTTATTTCTTCGTTCAAAAGTCCGATTATTTTAAATCCGTTTTCATCATGATTCACTGGGGTCAGCTCTTCAATAACATGAGAGAACGGACCATGGCCAATATCATGAAGCAAGCCGAAAAGAGGTATGTTTTTTGCTTGTTTTTTGGTTAAAGCTCCCTCACGCGCCAGACGATCGCAAAACTGGCTGGTTTTGCTGTACACCCCCAGCGCATGCTCAAAACGGTTGTGAGATGCCCCTGGAAATACCGCCAGGTTGGCACCAAGCTGGAAAATGTGTAAAAGCCGCTGGAAGAGCGGATGATGAAGAATGGGCATTATTCTTCTAATATCAACGCTTTCATTCGGCGGTATTCTTATAAATTTTTTATAAAATTTGCTGGGCATAGTGTCGTTTAAACTTAATATAATCTGCGATAAAAATCAAAAAGAAGGTCGCTAATATCTAAATGACTCAATCAATTGAGTCATTTAGATTGTTTTGACTATTTAATTATAGCTAGGCCCTTAAGAACACCACGAAACGTCTAGGAGTGAGACCGTCTGTTAATTTTTAGCAACTGAAATCCTTTGAATTTCAATGCTCAAAGATTAATTGACGGTTGAGCGACTATTTCTTGAGCGACTCTTCCAATATTTTGCGGAGTTCCGCTGTATTAACTTCTTTTTTGGGGCGTTCTTCTTTTTTCTTTCCTTTAAAATCAACTGCGCCGCCGCCAAAAGCCTCGCCCAGAGAAACTGGTTGTGGTCGAGGTTGATTTTGACTCGGCTGCGACCTGGGCTGTTCCTGTCGGACTGACCGCGGCTCTTCATAACGCGGATGTTTGTCAGGAGGACGAGACGGACGGTCGTCAAACTTCTGAAACCGGTTTGAGTAACTTTGTTTCGGTCTTTCGTCGCGAAGCGGTCCTTCGACCCTTTGGTACGGAAACGGTACGCGTTGCGGTTCAACTTCAACACCGGGGCTTAACGACCACTCAGCGATGCCTTTCTGGACTATATCTCTGGGCGTGCCGTATTTCTCTCGAGAGTAGGCTATGACGGCCTCCCGATTTGAGTTTTCTAGCTTAGGAAAAGGCGGTAGCGTTCCCGCCGAAAACCCTTTTGATGACATTCCATCTATCATCAATTTCATGTAAACGGTATATTTCCCCAAGTTTACTATGTCATTCATCATGAAGTCCGGCTGAAACCACTTTTCCAAAAATTCCGCGTCTTCCGCTCCAACCCTGAAAGACACGATAGTGCCCACGTTACCGAAAACAGCGTCCATGACCGGTTCTTCCATTTGTTTTATATATTGATGAGCCATTACTAAGCTCAAATGGTATTTTCTTGCTTCAGACAAGATGTTTGCAAATGATTCGGTGGCAAAATGCTGGAATTCGTCCACATACAGATAGAAATCTTTCCTGTCTTTTTCCGGAATATCAACTCGCGACATTGCCGCCAGTTGTATCTTAGTAACCAAAAAAGCTCCAAGCAAGCGGGAAGCGTCCTCTCCTATCTTGCCCCTTGAAACATTTACTATTAGTATTTTACCCTCGTCCATTATCTTCCTGATATCTATTTTTGATTTTGGCTGGCCGAGAATGTTTCGGATAAGGTTATTGGAAGCAAACTGTCCGACTTTGTTTTGAATGGCGGCCGTTGCTTCCGTGGCAAATTTATCGGCATATTTGGCAAACTCATCAGTCCAGAAAGCTTTTACGATAGGATCGGTAATGTTTGCCACGACTTGCTTGCGATATTCTTTACTAGACATCAACCTATTTATCCCAAGAAGGGTCGAATCCGGATATTCGAGAAGAGCCAAAATAGTGTTATTCAAGATATACTCCATCCTGCCGGACCATGCCTCAACTCCCCATATTTTTTTAAACACGCCGACAAGGCCTGAAGCTACCAAATGTCTATAGTCAAACCCGATGCCTTCCATAACATTAAAGGCAATTGGATATTCCAGATCATCGGGATCAAAATAAATAACGTCCTTTATTCTTTCTTCCGGAACAAAGTCCAAAAGATCGTTAGCGGAATCACCGTGAGGGTCAATAAAGCAAATACCTCTTCCTGCTTCTATGTCCTGAATTGCCATGTTCTTCAAAAACTCCGACTTGCCCATTCCGGTTGAACCGACAACATACATGTGGCGGCGGCGATCGTCATTTTTAATTCCAAACCGGATCCGATCGCCGCGGAAGTTGGTTTCGCCAAGGAATATTAAGTCTTTTTCGTCCATAAATTTAAAAACTCTAAACTCTAAACAATCTCAAAATTCGAAACTCAAAATTTTAAACTTTATTATTTTTAGATTTTGAATTTTTAACATTATAATTTGTTTAGAATTTAGGGTTTCCGGTTTACCCAACAGGTAAACCGGCGGGCGGTTCGCCCTTCTTGGCTTCAACTCTGGGCAGCAATGGCGATTTGACCGTTACGTCCGGGAAATGATAAACAGTAGCCAATTCTTCAGTAGTCAGAATTATTGGTTTCTGGACAAATGACCTGTCTCTGAAAGCATCATACATAATAACTTTGCGAGCATAAGCTTTTTGTTTATATCTAAATCCCCTAATAGGCGGCGTGGTGCCTTTGTTAAATTTAAAACTATTGAGAGCGGGTGATGCAAATTGTTTGAAAGCGCCGTTCATCGCGGCAAGATGTGTTTTATGAAAGTTGCCTTTCGGAAATATGTAAATTAGGCGGATTCCGCTTTCAAAACCAAGCTTGGTAAAGCTTCTTTCAACTGCCTTAAGCACGTCTTGCTTGCCGGGACTAAGTTGTTCCTGCTGTTCTTTTTTTTCTTCCTTTTTAGCAGGAGCACCCCCGGGCAATAACGCGTCAATGCCAAATACGGCCTTGGCAAGCCAGTCTTCTTTGGACTTGGATTTTTTTCCCATGAGCTTGTCAACGACGGATTGGCCCTTTTTCACCCAATCGTCTCCTGCGGGCCGAATCAACAGCTGAATAGCGATATGCTCCTTGTATTCCAGTGTACTTATCGTTTCGGCCAGAGACGCCACCGGATCAATCCTTTTAGCCGCTTCCGGACCGGTGGATTTTTCTTCAAAATCCGGGTATGTCCGTATGGGATATGGGTCTTCTTTGCTAAAAATAAGCTCTCCGCCCCAAAGATCGTATTCTTCGTTAGGCAGAAATGCGGGCAAAGCAGAAGCGTAGTCTTCCACTTCAATAAGTTCGGCGTCAGGATATTGGGCGTAAATTTGCGATTCTACTAGATTTCTGTATACTTTTTGGGTTCTAACATAAAAATGTATTTCTCCCCCTGTTCCCGATATTTCAAAAGAAAACCAATCCGGAACCTTGCCTTTGAATAACTTATCCTGCCATCTTACCGGAGCGAGAAAAACACCGTAAATAGAAGCAAAAACTTGTTCCATCCCCTTAGGACTTTTATTAACCTCACTCGGAATTCTAATTTCTAACAGAGTCCATTCCAAAGAGGCCAGATATTTGAGACGGTTGTGATTTTCTAGAGAGCTAAGCCAGATAAAGTAAAGAAAAACAGGCAGATAAATCCACCAAAACCCAGCAAGAAATTCATAAATAATCTGTAAACTATCGAGGGCCGGAATTATTGATTCAACCATATATAACTATTTTATATGGTTTTGTGAAAAAAGACAAAACTTTAAATTTTAAAACTCTAAGTTCTAAACTCTAAGCAAGTTCAAAGATTTAAACTCCAAGATTAAAATGTTTTAACCTTAAAACTTGAAATTTTGAGTTTGTTTAGGATTTAGAGTTTCGAGATTACGCTTTTCTTAAAACGTATGTTCCATCGTCTTTCTTAGAGAAAGTTTTAGAGTCCTGCAGGTTTAATACAATTGTATTTTCCTTAACAATTCTTGCGTCTTTTACCTTTGCGATAAGAGAGGCCTTAAGCATCGGTTTTGAGGACTTTTTGAGTATATCGACAAGGATATCTTTCACCGTACCGGCTGAGTAACCCCACTCAGATAATGCGTACATTCCCCTACCAACCAATACAAATCTGGAATCTTTAATCAGTTCATTGTGAACAGTCTGAATGTTGGCCTTTTTGTTTGAAAAATTTACTTCATTTATAAGGCGGGCTATTTCAACAAAATGTTTCGGCGAGTTGTTTCTTTTTAAAACCAGGTAAGCCTTATCCTTGACGCCCCGAGGCTTAACCTCTGACCAAGATATCAAACCAACCTGTTCGAATATGTTTTTATTAACCAATTTACTGATGGATAAACAGGCTTCGAGATTGTCTAAAGAATTCCTTTTTGCGAAATCGGCTAGTTCACTTGAAGGAACGACGTTGCCGGTTTTTTCCAGCGTCTTTACCAGCATCGCCGCAGAGTTTTTAAAAGAATCTAATTTCGAAGGGTCAGATGCCCAAAAAGGCTGGTACTCTTCATTCTCAGGAAATCTAACCGAACTGTTGTCAACAGAAAGTATAAAAAGCAACGATGCATTAGTCGGCGAATCCGACTCCTGCCCACTGAAAGCCTTAAACAAATCTTTTTCCAATAAAACTCCCCCTTTGGATTCAAGGAGTTCTCTGGTCCAATTTACATAGAAAACTACATTCGCGTTGCCGTCCGACAGCTTCGAAAGTTGTTTCAAAGAAAAATCCTCTATCTGCCTCACTCTTTCTCTGGTAATGCCATACCCCCGGCCGATTGATTCCAGGGTCTCTTTCTTGCCGTTTTTCAAACCAAAACGACGGGTAACTATGTCCCTGTTTCTGACAACAACATCTTTCAAAAGCGAAGCGACCGTTTTTTGTATGTCCTTCGACATCATATTTAAAATCTACGAATAGTGCCTAAGTATTATGAATGTGTTCAGGTGAAGCCATCCATGATTGGCAATTCGTAAATTATAGTATCATCAAAACTAAACAAGGTCAAATGTCACGTCAAGTGCTGCGTGCTGTTCGCTAATGGCTATTTCGAGACCACCATACCAACAAGGGCGAAGCTACAAAGATAGATGAATACGCCCCCAAAAATATCCCTATAATCAATGCGAGGGCAAAATAACGAATACTCTCTCCGCCAAAGAAATATATAGCGAACAAAGATAAAAGCGTAGTAAATGTCGTATTCAATGATCTTGTCATCGTCTGTAAAATACTCTTATGAACAACGCCCGGAAAATCAACCGCCTGACGAACATTACCTCCCCTTATAACATTCTCCCTAACCCTGTCAAACACCACTACTGTATCGGCTACTGAATAGCCCAAGATAGTAAGTACCGCCGCTACGAAAACCGCACTTATTTCAATACCGTAAAAATGTCCAAGAACAGCAAACACACCAAGGGGAATAATAACATCGTGCAGAAGTGCTACTATTGCCGCAAGTCCCATTACCCAGGGAGATAGTGTTCGGGATAACTTTCTAAAAACAATTGCTATATAAAATATTACCGCCGCCAAAACCAAGACTATCGCTGTGGCACTTTTTTGTTTTAATTCATTTCCGATAACCGGGCCGACCGAGTCAAAGCGATCTTCCCTGAAACTGCTGTTTGGGAAAGAACCCCGTAAGACAGCTAAAGTTTCTTGGTGCTTGTCTTCGGTTAATTCTGTAGTCCTTATTACGACGCTGCTTGACCCTACGAAGCTGACCGATATTTCTGAAAAGCTGGATAACGAATCTTGAACCTCGCCGGCTGTCGGCATTTCTTTTTCAAAATTAAGTTCAATGATAGTTCCACCCTTAAAATCGACACCAAAATTTAAGCCATAGACAAAAACCAAGATAACACTTGCAACGACAAGCGTTATCGAGAACCAGAACATTGTTGTGTATATTTTAGACATTAGAATAACCACTTTTTATTCTCAAACGACGGTTTGGCAAACAAATGCAACACCTTTCTGGTTACTATTGTGGCCGTAAATAAACTCACCAGCACTCCGATGCCCAGGGTCAGAGCAAATCCCTTTACTATCGAGGTGGTAAATACATACAACATAAAGGCGCCGATAAGCGTCGTCACATGGCTGTCACGAACGGAAAGCCATGCCCGGCTGAATCCTTCGTCCATCGATTGAGTCAGGGTTTTGCCGGCTTTCAACTCTTCGCGCGTCCTGGCAAATATAAGAACATTGGCATCAACTGCCATGCCAAGCGAAAGTATAAAGCCGGCGATACCGGCAAGAGTTAAAGTAACCGGCACTATTTTATAAACCGACAGAACTATTAAAACATAAACAATTAAAGCAAACACAGATACAACCCCAGGCAGACGGTAAAAAAGTATCATAAATAAAGCAACGGCGAGTAAACCGTAAACACCTGCCGTCAAACTTTTTTCCAGCGATTCTTTCCCAAGCGAAGCGCCGACGGTTTGCTGGCTAATCAAAGAGATAGGAACTGGTAAGGCGCCGGAATTCAATCGAGTGGCTAAGAGTTTCGCTTCCTGTGGAGTAAATTTACCGCTTATGACTGCGCTGCCATCAGGGATTTCACTTTGGACTATGGGTGCGCTAATAGGTGTACCGTCTAGATATATGGCTACCATTTTACCAATGTTTCTTTTTGTAATATCAGCAAATAACTTTGCGCCTTCCTCCGTCAACTGCAAGCTCACCTGAGGCACACCGGTGCTTGGATCAAAAACCAGCTGGGCTCTTTTAAGATGCCTGCCATTTAGTCCAGTTTGTAAAAACGGCTCTTCGGCAAGTCGCTCTCCTTGCGACTGCGCCTCCAGAATTATCCGAGTGTCGTCTTTCTCCTCCTTGAATTCAAGGAAGGGCGTCTCTCCTATCATCTTGATCGCCTGGTTAACATCACTTATGCCGGCAAGCTCAACTATCAAACGGTTAGTGCCGACAACTTGGACAACCGGCTCGGAAACACCAAAGAAGTTAACCCGCCTTTCCACTACATCCCTTACCCCTTGCATTGCGTCGAAGGCGGTCAGATCACCTACCTCAGATAAATCTGCTTCGTAAACCAAATGGGCACCGCCTAACAAATCAAGGCCTAGACGGAACGGCGTTTCCGGAAAGGATATTTCAATATTTAAATATTCAAATATTTTGTTAACCCCTTGCGGATAAACAAAAACAAACAAAAAAAGAGAGGCAATGATCAGGGTTATTATAAAGTAATAATTTTTCACAAAACCGTTGAACACGAATTAGCACTAAATATACGAATATGATTTAAACATATTAATAAAATTTAGGCAACATAAAAGCCCCGATGTGGGACGACCAGAAAATGGGATGCTCTCCTACTGACAAATTTATCAATTGATAGATTTGTCAGTAGCTCAATTTTAATACCACCCTAAATCAAATCTGCCTTTCGGCGGATTTGATTATTCTTCAAGTTTTTCTCTGCTTTTAGACGGCTTCTGGCCGTCCAGCCATTCCTTGATTGCCATTGTTGCCCGAACATCGTCCTCGTTATATTTGAGAATTTTTTTCAAAATCTTATCGCTCTTTGTTTCTAACCATTCGTTATACCAAACAACCGACTCTGCACCGCCGGCTTCAGGATCATCCCATTTGTAACCGATATAACCGGCAACATCTTTTAAGCTGTAGAAATATAAGGGCAAAATTACGGATTCAACTGTCTGATTATAAAGATCGACCGCGTTTTCTCTGAATTTTGAAGTCAGCTCGGACGGAGCGCCGTATTTCAAACTAAAAATATCGAAAACCTGCCTTTCCAGATACGCATAGTGATAAACCACAAAATCCTCCAATCCCGCCAAAAAATCAAGAAAGTCCTTCCAGATTTTTGGCTCTTCTTCCTTATTTTGAGCAAAAAAGTATTTGAATTCCGCCGAACCGGTTTGAGTGTCCTTAACCAAAAGACCGAGAAGATAATGTATATCTTTTGTTGGATCGCTTTCTATATCAAAATAAATCTCATAGCGAACCGTCGGAAAAGTCGGTTTTTTCAAAACCAGCGGTTGTTGCGAAATCAAAACTTTGGCTTGGTTATTAAGTCGGACAAGTTTATCGAACGGCCAGTCTTCAAGTTTGCTCTGGAGTTCGTTAACGTCAGAGTCAGCCAGTTCACCGACAGTTCTTATACCGATATCATAGAGCCGCCTTTGGTCCGCCTGGCTTATTCGGAATATAAGCGAAACGTCGTTGCATTCTCTTGCTCCTTCAAAACAAAGAGAATACCACGGAGTCCTCTTGCATCCGGATTTTATGAATGGGGCGGGTTTTTCTCCTTCGAGGATTTTTTCTATCTGTTCCCTGGTAACGTGAAACTGGCCTATAAAATCATCAACTAAAAAAGATCTGGTATTGCCGTCCGGATCCATCACAAATGCCTCTTTCGGCCTGACGCCCTGGAGACGCTCGAGAATTAAACTATAAAACACGAGCTGGAATTTGTATTCGTCCCGTAGATCCAGAGACGACTGGATATCGTAAACCACATACTGCCAATCGCCCAGGTCAGACTTGCCGGGCCGCGCTTCCAATAAGTCGGGCATCCCCGCCCAGTTTTTATGCATCAAGGCGCCGTGATATATATTTTTGCCCCGCTTCATCAGCTCAAGCGTCGCCAGAAATACTTCTTCAAGATCTTTGCATTGTTCCGGTTTTATTTGTTCAAATTCTTTGAACTTTTTCACCGCCTCACTTGGCTTGGATAATTTGCCTCTATATAAAAGCTCCAAAATAGGAGGAATGTGCTTTTTTCTTTTTGCATCAGCGTAAATGTCATACCATATCCAATGCGGACACTGGAAGAATTTATAAAAATGTTCAGCAGTTAAATATTTTTTATTCATAATAAAAAATCAATTTCTAATATCTAATTACTAATTTCTAACAAAAAAATTAAATGTCTAATTTCAAAAGGTTTAATTTGGGTTTTTTGAAAATTTTGTAATTGGAAATTTTATTAGAAATTAGATATTGGTAATTAGAAATTTATAAGCTAACGATTGGCTGTTGTTGGTTATATATTGTTATCATCGCCAAGAAATTTGCTCGCCATTTTTGTGTAATGACAGTGGTCGCAATGTTTCTGCGCATTGCCGCTTACGGACGGTGCTTCGTCTTGGCGAGCCAACTCAACCGCATTTTCAAAAGCGCCGCCCACCCATTCCATATTAACTTTAACTGACCTTATTTCTTCTTTAAATTTTAAAACATTGTGGAAGCCATCTTCATCTTTTTTAACTTGATAAAAAACAAAAAACGCTTCCGGATAGGTTTCGTAACCCTTCTGCTTCAATATCCAGTTATATACGTCCATCTGTTTCTGATAGTCATCATAAATAGTTATCTCTTTTGAGCCCGATGATTTATAATCCACCACCGCCAAAGAGTCATCTGAAAATTCCAGAATATCGTCAACTGCGCCATAGAGTATGGCGTTAAGACCCTCGTCCCAATACGCAACGCCCTTAAAGTTATTCCTCCATTCGCTGAAGTTTTCTCCGTTATATAACTTGGCATTTTTTAACCCTTCGACTCCGCTCAGGGCAAGAACGGGAGGGAGTTCTCCCTTTTCTCTATAAACGTCAAATTCCCGCTTTACCAGATAGTCAACGGCGGAAGATAAAGTATAGGGATATCCGGGAGGTCTTTTAATCTTGTGATGAAGATCCAGCCAAAAACAACGCGGACAATCAAGAAATAGCTTCAATCCACTGCGGGAAATTTTTAGAGTAGAAAGTTTCAACATGAAAGTATATTAACATTATTATAATTTAAAAAAACCCGCTAGAGCGGGCTTATGTGAACTTTCAGAAATTCCGGCGTAAGAAACTGGTTAGCGGCATCAATTATCTTTTTCCTGATAATCTTTTCCAGTTCTGACCTACCGGAGTGCAAAAGTGTTAAATCTGCATCACCATTGGCGGCAGAGTCAATAATACTTTCAAGAAGTTTATTGGCGTCATTTACAAACGGTCCAACCCATTCGTAAAAAGTCCTATTCAAAGCAACTTGGAAAACATCACTATCGACCATATTTTCTCTAAGGCTTTTACAAACGCCTAGAATAGCTTCGACCCCGGGGTCAACAAAATCAAAATTAACTGTGGCAAAGTTAACGGTCAAAAGTCCATGCCACTTAGACTGAGAAAGGTTAACTGGATTCCTATAAACACCTCGTCTGTGCTCCTGAAGCTGATCGTACAAGAGATATTCAAGAATATGTATTAAAACCCTTAAAGTATAGTGGTTTTTACCACCAAACTCTTCCACGGGGAATCCGATCATAACATGATGCTGACCGATTCCGGGACGCTGTAGCCCTTGAGTTTTGATTGTTCTCAATGGCGCATATCCGTCGGCCATATCATATTCCGGTTTGGGTGCAGTCCTGTCCGGCCAGTCAGCAAAATGCTGACACGCCATTCTTTCGACGGTTTTAAATCTTGGGCCAAGCACAACCATAAACATATTTCTTGAAACATAATGCTTTCTTATAAATGCCCTGATCTCGGCCAGTGAAATAGCATTTAATTCTTCTGGGACACAATCGATTCTGTGGCGAGCGGGATTTGTGCGATAAGCCATTTCATGAATTGTATCGCTCAAAACTTCTTCAACCACATCCATGCCAACCAAATAATATTCGTTCTGAATGCGCGAACGCTCCACTTCCAAACTATCAGGGTCCACAAGACGATCCTTCAACATATTGGCAAAAAAATCAAAACAAATCCTCATATGGGTGGGGCGAAGAAGCATGAAGTGGCCAAAGAACGTGCTGTATCGATCAATCCTGATGTTGATATCACCATCAGGTCCCCCAAAATAACGACGAAAGGCAAGGTTAATTTCTCTATCAGAATACTTGCGAGCTGATCTAGAAATTATATGCTCAACCAGATGAGGAAGCCCGCCTCGCCCGCCGGGAGTATGCATAGAACCACACTTAACTCCGATGCCTCCGGCATTGGCTACTCGGTCAAAACGACCATAGAAACGTACTCCATTTGGCAGGTCGCCAAAACTTACCGGCTTTCCTGCGCTAATGCACTCAAAACGCATCTGCTACCTGCTTGGCAAAGGACTCATGATGAATAAGATACAATATAAATGAAAAAGGTCAACATGAACGGATAATAAAAACGCCTTTAGGCGTTTTGTTTGAGCTGAAGAATTCTGGTAAGCGCGGTTTGGTGGGCAAAAATTCTTTGATACATTGGCCAACCGCAAGGAGTTTCCAAGGTAAATGACTGCGGTGTGTAGTTGGCGGCAAGATACCCCTCAAGGGTCGTGCCCTGAGTATAAATCGGATTGGCGCACCCTTCGGGGTACCAAATTACTCCGCCGCTATTTCTGTCTTTATATACCGTATCCCACTTACAAACAGGCACAAATCTTTCCATTATCCGAATCACCCGATGGCCTATTCTCGCTTCCTTGTCTGGACAAACTTCCCACATATAAAACTCTGTCGGATTATCCCCTCGCGTAAATTCCTCGCCAACAAAGTTGGGGTCAGTTTCATGAAGGTCTATGGCGCAAACAAAGTGACGATTTAGCCTTTTAAGTTCCCGAATCACTAAACTAGATTCAATACAACCAGTATCATCTTTGAACTCTCTGTTGGTATCAACGCCTTGAGCGTTGTGACGTGAGTTGTGTTC
>Ga0209542_10015194_pt1 | contig 12973 bp, 14 predicted proteins | sample RifCSPhighO2_01_FD_184028 | JGI IMG/M metagenome (GOLD analysis project Ga0209542, IMG submission 184028) | Soil microbial communities from Rifle, Colorado - Rifle CSP2_plank highO2_0.1 (SPAdes) (version 2) | ecosystem: Environmental > Terrestrial > Deep subsurface > Rock core/Sediment ... | reverse complement strand
TCCCTGGGAGAATGGCTATCAGGAATCATTTTACTCAGGATTTAAACTGGATTTAGGAGAAACTAACCATTACCAGAATTTGGGAGAACTGATTGAAAGAGTTGCTAAAACCATTTACTACTACAACAACCAGAGGATTCATACCAAGCTCAAAACTACACCGGTGAAGTTTCGCTTAGACAGAGAATATTTGTTCAAAGAATTGGGTACTTGACATATTTTTGGCTCTATTATTCGAAAATCTGAATAGTTTTAAATATTTTTTTATTTGAACATTTGTATTTGTTTCGGATTTCGAAATTCGATATTCGAATTTTTAGTCTATGAATACTCATTTCGAATCTCTCTATCCTTCAAACTCTTGGAATAAAGAGATCGAACAACTGATTACCTTTGTCAAAGAAGGAAATTCTAACCAGCTTATTGGCCTTCCCGGCGTCGGCAGAGCTAATCTCCTCCGGTTGCTTTCTTATAACGAGCCTGTTCGAAAGCTTCATTTACAAAGTAATGAGCAATGGTTTTTATTTGTCCTGGCAAATTTCTCAGAAGTCAAAGAAAAAACGCTTACGGAAATCCTCAAATTTTTACTGCTTAGCATTCAGGAATCACTCAGAGAACAAAACAAAGAGGAAGAACTTAAGCATGTCGCTGTCATTGCGAGCGAAGCGAAGCAATCTCTAGATGAACTTGTTATTTTAAGTATTTTAAAACAAACAATCGACTATCTCTGTATTCAAAAACAGCTTACTTTGGTATTGCTATTTGATAAATTCGAGTACTATACTAAAACACTAACAAGTGAACTATTTTACTACTTATCTGTTTTAAGAAGCCGGGCAAAATACCGGTTTTCCGTGGTGTTTTCTATTGACAGGCCACTCGAAGATTATTTTGACCCTCATTTTTTTGCAGAGTTTTATTCAATTTTTGCAGGACACAACATATATCTTCCCCTCTCGGATAAACCCGCATTAGATTTTCGCATTTCATATATTGAAAAAGCAGCAGAAAAAACAATTCCGGAGAATGTAAAAAAGGATATTTTACAACTTACTGGCAGCCATGCCAACTACACCCGCATCACAATCGAAGAGTTTTTGGCGTACGAAGACCTCGCAGGTCAAACGAACAAGGACCTGCGAGGTCTATTAAAGGAAAACCGTGCGATTCGCTCGGTTTCCTACGAAATCTGGGAGGGATTGCGAGCTTCCGAACAGAATTTCCTCAAATATGTCATTGCGAGGTCGACTGAGGCGACCGAAGCAATCCCTGCCTTGCCGGCAGACAGGTCTGAGACTGCTTCGTCGCAAGCTTCTCGCAGTGACAAAAAAAGTTACCTTAAACTTGCAGGCTTGGTTCAAGACAACAAAATCACTATTCCATTGTTCGAAGATTTCGTGCGCTATCGCGCAGAACATCTTTCAAATGGAAAGATTACTTTTGATTCTCAAATCAATGAAATTAAAAAAGGCGAATTTTCCATTACCCATCTGACAGCGCTTGAGTTTAAAATATTAAAGTTCTTTCTTGAACATGAAGGAATACTTGTTTCACGGGATGAAGTTATTCAGGGTGTTTGGAAAGACCTTTCTTCAACAGCAGGCGTTACGGAGCAAGCCTTAGATCAATTAATTTTTAGAGTTAGAAAAAAAATCGAAGACAACCCAAATAACCCTATTCATTTACAAACTATTAAAGGCCGGGGCTTCAGATTCACTTCGTGATCACACTAAGTACCACAAATATGGACACTAAACACCACTAAATTTTCTGTCGTTTGTATAAATTATTCTTTTCATATACAACCGTGGTCCTGAAAAGTTAATAAAATACCCAAGTTCATAACTGCTGTTTCTCAGATAATCAAAGAGCTGATCAATCAGTTTTCGAGGAACTATCTCCAATGCTTTTATTTCGAGGATAATCTTGTTATCCACTAGAAAGTCAGGGATATATATTCCCATTGTTTTTCCGGTTTTTGGCGATATAACTTTAATAGGAGGTTCATGTTTAAAAGAGACATTTCTTAAAGAAAATTCCTCTTCAAGTGCGTGATGATATAGGCTTTCTTTATGTCCTGAACCATAGTTCTTTCGAACTTCAATTATTGCCCCCTGAATTTGGAAACTGAGATCTTTATATAGTAAGTCAACTTTATTCACGCATACATAGTATCATGTATCTTTTAGTGGTAATTAGTGGGATCTAACATTAGTGGTTATTAGTGTGCTTGCAAGTTTTATAATCATTCGCTACGATTGAAGAGTGAAAAAGTTTTTCTTTTTTTTCATTTTATTACTTCTTAGTTTTTCTTCTGCGCAAAAAGCATACGCAGGTTTTCGCGTCACTCCTCCAACAGGTCCACTTGCTAAAGGCCAGTCTTTTTCTATTCAATACAGCGGAGCTGTACGAAATGGTTGTTACGGATTTTTTTACACTCCTTCTGTCCCAAGTGGTTCTCCTTCTTCTCTTATATCAACCTGTACAGTACCAACCGGTGCCTACGCAGGGTATAAACTAAAGTCGGGAAGTAGATCGCTTTATATGGGAGGTATTCCAAATGCCGGAACTTATACGTTAAGAATAAGTGGTTATAATTCTGTAGGAAATGATTCTGCAACTATTACTCTTATTGTAACTGAGAATACTACGGGACCAAAAATTCAGGATGCTAGTATTTGTGTATACAAGCAAGGAGAACCAGCTCCACCTTTTCTCCCGAATGGAGGATGTACAAATACCGGAGCCTTTGAAGATACTTTTATTTTTAGTGGAAAAGTATTAAATATAACAAATCCTTCTGAAACTCCTATTAATATTTTATATGCAGATGATTGTAAAACGTATTCTGCGCTTGCAACTGTCACTAGCGATGAAGCTGGACTTTTTTCAAAAGATATCTCAACAGAGGTTAGATCCATTAGGGCCACCACGTCAACAACGGGTACGGTTTGTGCATATGCTGTTTTTAATATAGGAAGCACAGAATATAAATCAGGTACAGCAAATTTTAATATTACAAATTTAAGAACCGCAACTCCTCTTCCTTCTTCCTCACCCACTCCCCCTCTTCCTCCTTGCAAAAAGTTTATAAACATACAAGATGGACAAGAGGTTACAGTAGATCAGATAAAAAAGGATAAAGCTATTAAATACAAATGTGTTGAGTTTGATACGGGGCTTGGCATTATCGGCACAGATCCCATGGAATTTGTCAAAAAAGTCTTTTCGATTTTACTGTCTCTATCAGGCGGTGTTGCCATGCTTATTATTATTTTTTCAGGTTATAGGTACATGACGGCAGCCGGCGACCAGGCCAAATTGCAAGGCGCGCGGGAAACCCTCACTTCTGCAATCGTCGGCCTTCTTTTTATTGTTTTTTCTCTGGTTATTCTAGAGGTAGTAGGAGTGGATATTTTGCATTTACCGGGCCTTGGCCGATAGGCCAAAGAAAATTTCGAATATCGAATTTAATTGTGTCAGTTTACACCAATGGAACTCCAAAAAAATTACCAATTATTCCAACAATCAAAAACGAAAGCGCAATAATCGTAATACCAATAACCGCGTATTTTATTATATCTTTGGATTGTTCGATTTTTTGCTTGTCACCTTGGGACATAGTAAACTTAATTCCAGCCCAAACAACAAAAAATAACGAGATAATAATTGCTCCAAAAAAAGCAAAGCTCACTAAAAATTGAATAATAGTACCCAAACTCCCATATCCGCCGGTTGGAATCCCCGATGGTCCTCTTACATCACCAAATGTGGGAATAGAAAGCGCTAGAAGCTTCATCTTTTTTATCCTATCTTCTTTTTCCCATCTTGACAAGTGTGAAAAAAAAGTCTTATGATTGTAGTAATGAGAAAAATTCTTGCTCCTCTTGTTGCTGCTATTTCATATCTAACTCTTGCGATGCCTGCATTTGCAGTGGAAACTGAAGTTGACGTATGTCCCAAAGATGGTTCGTTTAGTCCACTTTGCGGCCTTACTGTTGACAGATTTGGTCCCATTGTCGGTCAGGCAATTGGATTAATCTTTGTTCTTGCTATAATTTTGGCTTTAGGCTACCTTATTTATGGCGCTATTAAGTGGATTACATCCGAAGGAGACAAAGGACACGTAGAAACAGCCAGAAATCAGATTATTGCAGCTATCATTGGTCTTGTTATCATTGCTCTTTCCTATCTTATTATCAACTTAGTATTAAACTTTTTCCTGGGATCTGGGGTAAATCTTAGCAATCTTAAAATTCCAACTCTTAAAACTGTAACAGATCAACCCACAGCTATTCCAGTTCCAACTTAAACTCCTGGTGTGGCAAGTGACACTTACTTTCTTTTACCAAATCTATAACAAATCTAAGTCTTGTTTTCTGTTTTTTTCCTTGCTATGCTACAAGGTATGGACAACCTTCTTGCCCAAGATCCTCAGCTTGATCCGGGAAATACCACCGGCCAAACTAATTTCTGGGGAGATTGTCTCAAAGAAGGCGCTGCTACCTTAAGCTGTGTTCCGTATTTATTTCAAAACCTCATCACTGCCGCTTTTACGCTTGCCGGGTCAATTGCGGTACTGCTCATTATCTGGTCCGGGGTAAAATTTCTGTTGTCCCATGGTGATCCGAAAAAAGTCGAAGAAGCCAGAACCGTAATAACGTATGCCATTGTTGGACTCGTCTTAGTATTGTTATCCGGCTTTATCCTCTCCACTCTCTCTTATGTTCTTAGCATCCCCTGCATTAGAATGGTAGGATTTGATACGTGCAAATGAATCTCAACGTTACCCATGTCATTGCGAGGAACTTTAGTTCCGAAGCAATCTCATTCCTGTCATTCTGAACTTGATTCAGAATCTATTTAGATTGCTTCGCTTCGCTCGCGATGACAAGAGAAAACTGATAATTGAATTTATTACTAGCGGAACTAACAGAAACAAATCACTTTTCCAAAAAAACTCACTCACTCTTGGTGTAAATAACTGTTCTATAAAGGAATATTGAACCCGAACCCCAGCTACATACAAAAACAATAGCAGCAATATAACAATAACAACAATAATCGCACTCCCCTCCATATCTTTTTTACTCGAAAACATAGTACAACTAATATTAGAAATAACATAAAAAACCAAAACCCACTCACCAATTTGCATAAACCACGACACTTTAATGATATATATCATTAAAGTGTTATTTATGATTAAAGAAAGGATATATAAAAGAATTGCTATACCCACAAGTAGCGGCGCAATTCCAATCAAAAGTCTTCTCACAGGATCTGTTTTGGCAATCGTCACAGAACCTAATTTGATTTCAACGGTGTCACTGCGAACCGACTTTCTGTCATCCTTAACTTGATTCAGTATCCCATGGGATTCCGAAGCAAGTTCGGAATGACGTGATTGATGACGGATGGAGGGAAAAAATTCTATTTCTCCCGTATACACAAATAAAATTCTGGCCATGATAAAATGAGACAGCTCATGCACAATCACTCCCGGTAAAAACAAAATAGACAAAAGATTAATAGTTAATCGTTGATTTTTAGTGAGTGAGAACAAAAACTGTGAGAGTGATTTTGTGAGTTTTTGGGAAACAAAAAACAAAACCAAAAGCTCAAATAAAAACAGGAAAAAATACGCCATGGAGAAATTGTAGCAAACTCCACAAAGCTTGGGAGGGGAGAAGAAAAAATCACGGCAAGAGGAGTTAAAATTTGTTAGGATTCACTACTCCGCCAAGCTTCATAACTGTTGGGATCGCAAGAAGCATGACGAGAAACAAAAGGAAGTTTCCACTACTTGCACGCTTAACCTTATTCCAGAATCCGGCAAGATTATCTCCTGCTGCTGATATCTGCCTCATAAGCTCTCTATTTTCTTCCATCGCGTCGCTTACTAATGCCTGACCCCAGTCTGTCTCTCTAAGCAACCTGATTTGATTTTTTGTAATCTTACCGCCGGTTAAGAAGTGTCTAGAAGCTACGTGTTTGACAACCTTTCCTCTTACTGCATCCATAAACTCTCTATTGCTTAATTGTTTGTTGATGCGGACAACTTCTGCAATATATCCAGGAGTTCCTGGTCTATACCGAGCAGGTGGTACTGCTGTTGGATCTATTCTCCTTGTAATATCTCCCATGAGTAATTCTCTTATTGCATGCTCAGGTCCTTTTGCCATCATTTCGCCAAAATACATTCGGGTCATATCTTTGTCTATCTTAGAATCTACCTCAACGCCATTTTTATATACCGGTTTTTCTAGTTGTAGCTTAAGACTTTCAAACAGATGTTTTTCATCTTCTGATTTGGCGTTAGTAGTGTCCTCAGCTAGTTGCGTATTTAAGACTTCTAGTCGAGCATTGATTTCTTCGTCTAATATTATATCCGCAGCGTCTTTAATAATACTGTCTAATTTCTTTACCACTGCGTCTTCTTGACGTGCTTTCGCGGTATCTAATTTTTCCTTTGCGGCAGCGTGATCTTTGGTAAGCTTAAGAACTTCTTCACAATTCGCCTTTTCTACTTTTAATCCATCAAGCTCTCGCATACGATTTTGAGCATCCATAAAATCTTTAAGATTTTGTTCACTTGCGCTTAACGCGACTCCTGTACGAACTTTGTGTCTTACATCTGCTAACTGCGCATCCCACTGCGCTCTTGTAAGCCTGCCAGCTGTTACAAGATCATTTGCTTCATCTGTAATATCTTTTATAAGCTGTCTATCTGTTGCTTCATTTGTTGCTAATGCTTTTATCCAATCTCCTTTTGTACCTGCTGTATTCCAAGGACTTTCCGCGAATTCATCAATTTCTGCTTGAAGCTGGGCTTCTGTTATACCTCGGGCCGAAGGAAATGTGGCAACTTTTATATCGAGGGCTGTTTTTGCGTCTAATTCTTCTTTTACAACCGCTGCCAAAGCGGTGACAATATCCTCATCGGGATTAAGACTTGCCTCCATGAGTTTTTGAACCTTTTCCTGATACCGCGTACTGTCTATTACTTGATCAATAACAGACAACGCCTCCGACGTCATTGCGCCTGTTGTAGGATCTAGAAGCGCCCGAAACGCAGGACGGGACATAACTGCCTCCCTGGTAAGGTTTTCAACAAGGGCAGCTCGTTGGACCGGAGCAAGAGGAGGAACAGTTAATTGTCCTCGTCTTGCTGCCTCTGATCTTCTGACTGCGGCATCTGCTTGCCCAAGACGCGTTGGGTCTTTGATGCGCCTACTAATTTCTGCTGCCGTATCTATGGTAAATGCTCCTCGAGTTTCCGGACGAAGCGCGTCTGTTGGGTGCTCTGTGTTTTTTATTTCCTGATATCTTTGGTTTAGTTTTTCCGCGCGTTCCCACCCCAATGTTCGCACTGCCGGAGCTTGCGCCATTGATCTGGCTAATTCTACTTGACTACCAGGCACTGTACTTGGTGGCATAAATTTAAGTTGCTGACTTTGCTAGGCTTACCGCTTCGTCAATTTTATTATCTTTTGCAAGTTCTAAAATTCCTGAAATAACTTCAGATTCCATTTTTTTTTGCACCTCCCCGCTTTCCAGTACTAATACCGGTGTAAAAATTGACCATTTGCTAGAAAGTTCCCGCAGGAATTTCATTAACTCTTCTTCTGTTTTTATGATTTGCACATGGTCTAAGATATAAGAAGAAACAGGAGGAAGATCTATTTCTTTTATTCCACCCTGCTCCAATGCTTTAATAACTGTCTCGACAAGCAACTGCTCTACACGATACAACCGCTCTTTTGAAAGCTCCATATATATCCATTGTTATATTTAACAAATAAAAAGTCAAGTCGTCAAAACCTAAGCGAAGACCCTTCAACATTGCTCCGTGAACCGTGTACGAATAGTACTGAAAAGGCGAACGGTAAAATGTGTGCGGTCAAGTAACAAGCTTGCAAACAACTCCTCTGTATTTGTATAATGCAAGCATGCCATCCGAACTGCCTTTTCCACATCAAATACAACCGAAAAGTGAGCCTCAAACAGGACATGCCTTCCGATCGGCTACTCAATTGTCATCAGCAGACTTAGCATCCGCATTCTCCTCTGTTGTATCCGGGAATACCGCCCAAAAAGAAAATCCTCAATCTTTAGATACTATTCGGAAGCGACTTGAGGAATACCAACCACCGCCGTCAGCCCCCCAAGAACAAATCGCGGCAACATCGCTTCCTTTAAAAGTGGAAGATTTACAAAACAGACAACGCGTCCGTAAAAGCGTAAGTCAAGCCGCTAGAGCGAGAGAAATAAAAGAACTACCTCTTAAGAAAATAAAAACAGCAGCACAAGCTGTATTAGACGAGCTCACTCCTCAAATCGAAGCTGCAAAAGCAGAGCTTGAAAGGCTTCATATAAGAACTGCACGGGCAAAAAAAGAAGCTGTAGGAATCCAAGAATCGTCCTCACAACAAAATCGGCAACAAGCAGAAGAACTGGTAAACACGAGAAGATTGCTTGATGAAAGTCAAAAAGAAAATGCCAGGCTAAGACACCGATTGCAATATACCCTTCCTCCAGACTATAAACCCGGATCATATGTAGATTATAAAATTGGAGAAAATATCCTAGAAGGCACATTTGTTAATCCAGAAAAAGAAGCTACTAAAATTCGAGAACAAAATACCATCCAAGCATTTCTCCATGAGAACCCCTTGTATCAGAAGTATCGTAGAGAGCTTATTGCAGAAATCCTGCAAAGAAAAGGCATGACTACTTCTTCTGAAGAATATAAAAAATACATAACTGACCAATTAGATCAAGATCCTGAAGAACTTTTTAAAGAGGAGGAACCAGAGAAATACCAACAAGTTATAGCTCAAGCTTATGAAGCAGCCCATACAAAAGGAAGAAGGGTTGATTTTACGATACTTGAAGAAACTATACTCGAACGTGCCGAACCTGCTGCCAGTCCAACTATTCAAACAGCCCAGCTCAGCCGTAGAGGAAAAGCAAGAAAAGCAGCTTCGGCTCTACAAGCCTCCAAACCACCTGTTGCCAAAGCGCTGGCTCAGCCTGAATCCGAATTTTTAGATTTAGAATCGCTCCTTAAAGAGACCCCTCCCGCTACTCCCGTACGCCGTTAAAACGCTTTAGAGAAAACGCTTGCATTCTCGTAAAAATATGCCTATACTAAACCTATATGATTAGTGAAGCTGTACAAATTCCGCCTCGCGAACCGGTTAATCCCCTGGCAATTCTGCCTGTTTCTGCTTTATCGTCTGCTGAGTTAACCACTGCGTTCTCTACCAATCCACAGATTACCGAGCCAGGAACTCAGACAGAAAATCGTCCATTTGATTTTCTTGCTGATGTAGCTCCAGTTCAGTTAGTTCCCCTTATTCAAGGTGAACATCCGCAGGCCATTGCCCTTACGTTGTCTCATATGCCCCCAGAACAAGCAGCGCAAGTTTTAACTTCACTATCTTCAGAAGCCCAAGCAGATGTTGCCATGCGGATTGCGCAGTTGGAGGCAACCGGAGCAAATTCCCAGGTCATACGGCAAGCATCTGATTTACTCAGAAAAAAAGTAGAATCAACGCAAGGTAAGTATACAAGTGTTGGCGGAGTAAAACAACTTGTTGAGATACTTAAAGCCGAAGATCCTGTTAGTCGAGAAGATGCTTTGGAGTTCCTTGATGAATCCTCACCAGAACTTGCCGATGAAATTAGAAAGAATATGTTTACGTTTGATGACTTGGCAAATTTAGATCCCACAACTGTTGCCCGGGTTTTTCAAGGTGTAAACGATGTGGAAACTATTGCTCTTGCCTTGCGCGGCGCCTCTCAAAAAACTCGAGAAAAGATTATTAAAACACTAGGCAACCGGAGCGGAGCGGTAATTGACGCATTTGCCAAAATGGGTCCGCAAAGACTATCCAGAATTGAAGACGCTCAGCAGGAAATGGTTGCAAGAGCCAGAAGACTTAACCAGGCTGGAGAAATTTATCTAAGACAAGCGACAGAAGAAGAGCAGCCTGAGGTAACTGCCGAAGACATCGAGCGTTTGCGGGCAGCGACTCGGCCAGAAGCACGTCCACAACCAACTTCTCCACCACATCCAACTCCTTCTCAAGGAAGAAGCTGGTGGACGCTTGGAAGACGACAAAACATACCTCAAGACGCGGCAAGAGAACAAGAAGGAAGAAATGATCTTCGGCAGAGAGTAAACGATCTTCGCATGTTAGGAGATGGCGAGGCAACAGCGCGAACAAAAGTAGCTGCCGAACGTATTTCCGAACTTATGAGTAAACCAGAAAATCCTATAACAAATCTTGAGGATGCCAAAACCATTGTTGCCGCCGAAATGGAACGAGGTGATTTTTAAAAATTGATACAAGCAGAAAAACTTGCTGCATTACAGCAACAACTAAGAGGCGCAACCCCCGAAACTATTGCTCAAGTTAGGCAACGACTGCAACCTGCCCAAACAGAATCCTCTAAAGAAGAACTAGAACAAGCATTTAAAGTAACAGGTCACAGTTCTAACATAAAACTGTCATTCTGAGACTGAAAGCAGAAGAGTCTTTTACCGAATAGATCCTTTACTACGTTTAGGATGACGAGATCGTGTCAGAAGCGTGAACAGTTACCACCTTTTGTAAACTTTTATAAATTCAAAGAATTAGATACAATATATCTGTGAGTGAGACATGATTCACATTGTCATGCTGGATTTATTTCACCGAGTCAGACTCGGTTTCAGCATCTCCATTTTATAGATTCTGATTCGCTGCTTTCAGATAGTTCAGAATGACATTTATGTCCCAGTCATAATATATTTGTATGGGAAGTTTTATAACTACAAATATCAGAATTCCCGAAGAGGATTATATACGGCTTAAGGAAGAAGCACTCAAAACCAGAAAAAGCCTGGCTTCTATAATTCGAGCTAAAATTACAAAAGCACATACAGAAAAATCTCCTGAGGATATTTTTAAAACTATCAGAAAGCATGCTTTGGGAAATAGAAGTTCCTTACAGGATATTGATACCGTTAAAACGGTAAGAGAGATGAGAGATGGGGCGAAATGGTAGTTGTTGATACCTCTGTTGCATTCAAATGGTTTGCTTCGGATAAAGAAGATCATCTTCCCAAAGCTTTGTTGCTCTTGAAAAACCATTTAGACAAAAAAGAGCCTATTCTTGTTCCTGATATGATTGTTTACGAACTTGCTAATGCTTTTACAACAAAAACCAAACTTACAGCAGGGGAAATTCGGATATTTCTAGCAGATCTTGAAACAATTCGCCTTACCATTAAGCCGATAACCATTCCACTTGTTACAAAAGCTTCTGAGTTTGCCAAAAAATATAAAACCACGGTGTATGATGCTTTCTATGCAGTATTGGCAGAAGAAAAGAAATGTTACCTCATTACCGCAGATTTACAATTTATAAAACAAGTACGTTTGCCTTTCGTAAAACACGTAAGCGAATATTCTCGTTCCACCAAGTAATCAATCCCTTGCTAAGGTTATTCCCCAGACGTGTTTGGTACCGTGTCTTTTGAGTATGTTTGCAGCTTCTAGGAGAGTTGAGCCGGTGGTAAGGATGTCGTCGATGAGAAAGACAGTGGTACTGTCATTGCGAGGAATGGTGAGCGAAGTCGAACCAGACGAAGTAATCTCTTGCGGTAAGAGATTGCCACGCTTCGCTCGCGATGACAATGTATGTAAGGAAGAGTAAGAAAAGGCGTTTTTGAGGTTTTCTTTGCGCTCATCTCGCTTGAGACCGAATTGTGAACGTGTCTGCTTGGTTCTTTCCAAAAGATTTGCAACGGGAATATCAAACTTTTTACCTAGTTCTTCTGCCAGGATTTCCGCGTGGTTATATCCCCGCTGTTTAAATCTGGAAGAGTGGAGAGGAATGGGGACAAAAAAAATTGTTACATTGTTAAATTGTTGCATTGTTGTCATAAAATTTTCGTTCTGGATAAGGCTTTCATACAAGAAATCCGATAGGACACTTTTTAAGTCCGAAAGAAATGGTTTGTATTTAAATTGATAGACTAATTTTTTTACAATTCCTTTATATTTTAAAGCAGAAAATACCCCATCGATTGCGTATCGAGTTTTACAACCAGGATGAGTTTTTCCGTCAAAACTCGGTCTGCCACACATAAGACAAATTGAGTTTTCGTCAAAAGAAATATACGAAAAGCAATTGCTGCAGAGGTAATGTCCCAGTTTTTTACAATTGATACAATATTTGGGAAAGAGAATGTCTGAGAGGCTCACACGTACAGTGTATCAAATAGCGGTTCGTGGTATAATCAAGATACGGAGGGTGACTCAGACGGTTACGAGGACGGTTTGCTAAACCGTGACCCGAAAGGGTCTAATGGGTTCGACTCCCATACCCTCCGCCAGGGCATCAATGCTTCGGCAAGTTGGGGAGATAAAAAAAGAAGAGTTATTCGTCCCTTTTTGCCTCAACGATAGAAATTGTATAAGCTGTTCGGTTGTTTCTATCTGGAGGTAGCGGAGTAATTTTAACTAGATAACCTTTCTTGTCATTCCATTCAAAAAGGAAAACATCAGGTTCAAATCCAAGCTTTGGATCTTTAGGAAAAGTACGTTCAATGTCTTTTCTTCCCGCAATAATATGAAACACAGGTTCAATAGTCCTATCGGGTAATTCTCTATCATCTAGTTCGATCGCAGTTCTGTTGTCTGCTCCAAGGACGGAAGGATTAAACTTTGCGCTTGATCCAGGCTTTGGCAACCTGATTGTTCTTCCAGACTCTAAGGGATAGGTATAACCATCTATAGCAATTTTTTCAAATGTAATATCAGGGTCATGTTTGACAGGTAAAACAGATACACCGTCATTGCTGACTATTGGTTCTTTATCTATCCCTAAAGTATGAGTCGCCTGATATTCCGTTTCTTTCTCCCATTTTTTTCTCATGGTTTCATCCTTACTTCGGGTCTGCTTTTCTTGGTCTCTT
>Ga0209542_10015193_pt1 | contig 12973 bp, 17 predicted proteins | sample RifCSPhighO2_01_FD_184028 | JGI IMG/M metagenome (GOLD analysis project Ga0209542, IMG submission 184028) | Soil microbial communities from Rifle, Colorado - Rifle CSP2_plank highO2_0.1 (SPAdes) (version 2) | ecosystem: Environmental > Terrestrial > Deep subsurface > Rock core/Sediment ... | reverse complement strand
GCACAAACACAAGCTTGTGTTGTCGCTGATTTTCGCGCGCGAATAGCATCACTTTTTACCATTAAGCCACTTTTGGAGGTAAAATTTATATTCCAAACACTATTCCAAAAACATAGTCTATTACAACCAAGGTTACTGTCATTCCAACTGCGTGGATCATATATTTAGAAAGCGAGGCTCCCGAATTTTTTAGATAACCCTTTTCTATTCCAAAACTCATGAGTGCCCAGCCGAAAAAAATTCCAAACATATATACGGTCCCCGCAATCCCGCCGACCTTCTCATAAACCGTTAACGCCAGCACTATAAAAAGTAGACTGAGTAGACTTAGGAGAAAACCTCGCGGCTTGAAGAAATCCATAAAACGTAATTATGCTGATTGATGGGACTATATTTCACTTGGCGCATCTCCTCGGGACGAACTGTTTACTACTGCCTCAAACTTCTCAAGAGATCTTCCGTATAACTCAAATATGTTTTTCCCGTCACGAGTACAGTCATCGAGTGCAGCGATGTGATCTTTCTGTTCAGCCGGATCATACTGATCATCGTGGTGAATCGTGAATACTCCGCTTGTTTTATTGACATATATCTTGGAAGGAATTGGGTTCTGTGTCTTTCCGAATTCGATGACATTCGCCTGCCCATTGTCGCTTATCTTCAAATAATACTGGTCGGATGAACACGAAAATTCCGTTGGTGTTTCTACAACTATCTTATTCGAAATGTCCTCCCTGTTGCTCAATGCCCAAAGACCGACGCCAATAAGTACCACAACAACACTTACTATTACGATTTTTTTATTCATAACATGAAGCATGCCACAGACGGCTAATCCTGTAAAAGGAGATTCTGTGAGTTTCCAACGTCCCGAAGGCCGCTCCAAAAAACTCTTTATTTACTTGACGAAAAACTTTGCGCGGTCGACCGGATTTGAACCGGCGATCTTCGCCGTGACAGGGCGACGTGTTAACCAGGCTACACCACGACCGCATTTCCATACAGGGTTTTTATTGCCTTATGGAAAATTTTGTATTTCCTCGGTAAATACAGCCCTGTAGTGCAGCTAGTATCATACATCAACCGATAGAGCGCAAGGCTGTCTTTATGACTAAACTTTAATTCAAAACCCCGTTCCTTATTGACCAAGGAGCCACCCGCAACGCCGTGAGGAGTAAGCGCACGGTGAAGCGATTCAAGAAATGGACGAGAACCGCTCGTAAATAGGGTGAGAAGTACCCATCGTTTTGACTTGCGATCCGCATACTTAAGTTTGTTGAAATAAATGCAGCCGTCACCGTCAAAATATCCGCGCACAAAATGACCAAGAACTTCTTCCGGTACCTCGGGAAAATTGAGTGTATGACTTTTCGCCTGCGTGAACCCGAGACTCGAGAGATCAGCAAACCATTCCTTACTTCCTATCTGCAAACGATACTGCTCTTTCCATTTCTCATCTCTCTGTGGCCGAATCGATAATTGTTGACTCGCATCGCAGACTCGTTTAATCGTGATTAATACACAACGGTCTGTCGTCGTAAACTCAATAAAGTGGCCACCGCGTTTATTGCGTAGCATCGACCCGTCTGCAGCGAAGTAACCAAGCACATACGCCATCTCCGGCGTCCAGGTCTTAAAGAAGTCTTGATCAAGAGAGTGAGGAATAGACATTCCCTATAGTATGACAGGACATACCTCTAACTCACTTCTGATGTCCACAATACCCAATTTTGATGCCGGCGGCAGGGATCGAACCTGCGACCTTGGCTTTATGAGTGCCATGCTCTAACCAACTGAGCTACGCCGGCCCTACTACGCTCCGACTTCTGTCGGAGCTACGAAGGGCAAGCGTAGTGAAATTTCTACTGCCTGTCCGTCCGTAGCTCGAGCACAAGCTTGAGCGGAGGAGGAAGCTACGCCGGCTCTTACAAACGCGCTCAAAAAGAATACCAAATGGGGCGATAGACGCACCTTGACATCAACGAATACTCTGCCATAATATCAAATCATGTGGGCAATTGCAATGACCGTTAACACCTTCGTATGGGTCCTCCTTGGGATCCTCCTCGTGTATTGCGCCGGCACAGCCATTCTCGAGGGTGAGTGGCGATTGTTCGTATTCGTAGCTATCCTTTGGGCACTTTCCAATGTTACCGAAGTAATTTTTGCCACGCAGGCGTGAAGAAAAGACCAGCGGATTAGCTGGTCTTTTCTTTGACGAACGTATTCTTGTTTAGTAGTTCGGGTTATTCCCGCGACCCCTTCCATTGTTGCCGTTTGAGGAATCATCGTCGTCATCGCCCTCATCATCTTCGTCCTCCTCATCGTCTTCGTCATCGCTGTCATCATCGTCATCCGAAGACGTGGCGGAAGATGAATCCGATTTCTTATGCTCGTTGTCGAGAAGTCCCTTGCCGCAACTTCGACTAAAGAAGCCTCGCGTCAGGGGACCCACGTAGCCCGTCCCCGTTGCAATGATCCCATGCTTCTCCTGGAATTTCTTCATGGCCTCGAGCGTTACTGGCCCAAACACGCCGGTTGTCGATGCATTGTATTCGACATCTGAATCTGCGCGCAAGAGTTCTTGAAGCTTGCGGACGTCGTCGCCGCGCGATCCTTCGTGCAAGTCGCGATTAAGGATGATGCAGGCAGCTTTCCCGATTTGGCCCGGCGGAATGAAGCCCGGATTATCTACTGTGCCGCCGAAACGCGCCGTGATCAGTTGGGCAAGCTGTGCTTGGAGAGCGGCAATTTGTTTGATCAGTGCCGCGATCTTTTCCTGAATACTCCCTCCGAACCCCGGAGGAGTCGTCGTGCCGGTTGACGTTGCGTTGACCGTCACTTTCACGCTCGATTGCTTGTCACCATTGGGGTTCACGGCCGTGAGTTCGTACGTCGTCGTTTTGGTCGGCGATACTGTGACAGATGTGCTCGAAACCGTACCGACGCCATGGTTGATGCTCGTTGAGCTCGCGTTAGTTACATTCCATGCGAGCACCGCGCTCTGACCTTTAATGATTGTCGAAGGTGTTGCGGTGAATGACGCAATCACCGGAAGCGTTGACGCAGGTGCGACTGTCGCGGAGCACGAGTTGGTCGCAACCGTTGACGACGCATCCGTGCCCTGAATGGTGATGCTGTGTGTGCCTACCGAATACACGACCGTCTGACTTGTGGACGTACTGCCATTGCCCCACAAGAAAGCGACCGGCGCGACTCCCCCACTCGAGGCAGCCGTCCAAGTCACATCCGAGCCGTCGACTGCGCCGGAACACGAAACTGATAATGCATCGGCGCTGGCGACGCCGAAAGAAGCAAAGATGATTGCCATGGCTGCTGAAGCAGCCGCTATACGTAATCTCATAATTGAATTTTACTAACGTTATTGCTAAAAAGCGTATGGGGTATTCATTACCCCCTACCGCATTCTATTGTAGACGTTTTTGGGAAGATTGCATTACTGCGGCGATTCATGAAGGGGATATGCCAACCTCTCTATCTTTCTATGTAACTTCTGTCCTTGTTGCGGGGGCGGGAATTGCACCCGCGACCTCCAGGTTATGAGCCTGGCGAGCTACTTCTGCTCCACCCCGCTGCGGAGCAGATTACCACAAAACGCTGCGATTTCAATTTTGGCTATCCGATGAATTTAAACTCGCGGAAGATTTTTTCGTACAAATCAATAATGCGACGTGCCTCGCGCGAGGAAAGCGGCGCACCGAGCCCCTGATGCGCTATCGCGTTGCGCGCGCGATGCGCTTCCCATGCAATGTCGATCGTATTGAAATCGCCGCGTTCTACTTGACGCATCTTGTCGGCCATCGTTTCACCCTTGTACCCCAAGCTATCAAGGAGTTCATTGAGCATGATATCGGCTTCGAGAATGGCGAGTCGCCAATTTTGCTCGTTGTCGGAACCTGCCTCCTCCACAATACGATTCCAGCGCAGTTGCGTGCGAGACATATCGCGTGCTGCGATGGGGTGCGCGGCGCTCTCAAATTTCATTCGCTCGTGTTTTCGTATTTGCTCGATACGAATGATGCAGTAGACGACCAGAATCGCAAGGAGGAGCGATACAAAGAGTGAGAGCGCGGTATAGATAGACCAATAATGGACAAAGGTCTCATACACGCCGGGAGCGGAAGCTGTCTGCATGTACTCGAGTGCATCCTGCGCTGTCGCGGGGCCATATGGAGCAGCATAATATTCCACCCCTTCCGGCGGATTTCCGGTATGCAGAAGCGTGATCACGGTACTCGGTACCCATTGGAATACCGCTTCTCCCAAAAAACGAAGTAACACCGAAAAGCCAGTTTCGAGCGTCGGTGTGTGCTCAATGCCGACAGCGATGGGGTCCATGTGGAAATTATAACCCGAGCAAAGCGTTTATAATCCTTCGACTGCCTTTCCCATCGTAAACAATGTTTCTTCCCCGCGCGCCGGCGCAATAATTTGGAAACCCGTCGGAAGTTTCTTTCCGTCGCGCTCAACAACGCCAGACGGGACTGATATACCTGGCAATCCCGCGAGATTAAGTGGCACGGTAAATATGTCGGCAGCATACAGAGCGACAGGATCTGCTTTCTCTCCGAGTTTCCACGGAGGAATAGGGCTTGTGGGAAGCACGATCGCATCCACCTGTTCGAATGTTTTTCTGAAATCAGCGCGAATCACTTCGCGTACCGCTCGCGCCTTGCGATAAAACGCATCCGCATAACCGGCGGAAAGTACGAATGTGCCGACCAAAATACGCCGACGCGTTTCCGTGCCAAATCCCGCAGCACGACTCTTCTTGTACACTTCCGCAATCGTATCGCTCGGCACCGACAGTCCGTACCGGATGCCGTCGTACCTCGCGAGGTTGGTGGATACTTCCGCCGGATTGATGATGTAGTAGGCAGCGAGCGCGTATTTGAGGGATGGAAGTTCAACATCGACAATCTCATAGCCCGCACTCTCAAACCCCTTGAGTGTTGTCTCGAATGCAGTAAGGACATCTGGATCGATCCCCTCTCCCAAAAATGCGCGCGGCACACCAATCTTTTTTGGATGTGCAGAGCTGATTTTTTCATCAGGTAGCGAAGTGGAATCATGCGCATCGTACCCAGCAATCGCATTGAAAAGTATTTTCACGTCTTCGACATTTTTCGCAATCGGCCCGATTTGGTCGAGCGACGACGCGGCAGCCATGAGACCAAAGCGCGACACCATGCCATACGTCGGCTTCAATCCGACGACACCGCAAAAAGCCGATGGCTGCCGTATCGAGCCGCCCGTATCGCTTCCGAGCGCGCCGAGCGCGAGATTTGCTGCGACGGCTGCAGCGGAGCCGCCGGAGGTGCCGCCGGGAACTCGTGATGTGTCGTGCGGATTTTTTGTTGGCCCAAATGCAGAATTTTCCGTCGATCCGCCGAGCGCGAATTCATCCATGTTGGTGCGACCCAAAAAAACGGCACCGTGCGCTTTCAGCTTTTTGATCACTGTCGCATCATACGTGGCACGATAATTCTCAAGCATTTTTGATGCCGAGCTTGCAATCCTCCCCTCGACCAAAATATTATCTTTGACCGCAAGCGTAATACCAGTGAGCGGCTTCTGTTCCCCCCGCGTGATCATCGCATCCGCTGCGCTCGCCTCCTCTCGCGCCGACTCTTCCCACACTTCGAGATACGCATGGAGCTCGCTGTCGCGTTTCTTTATTTCATTCAAATAGCTGTCAGTAAGTTCGGCCGCAGAAAATTCTTTTGCATCAAGCGCCTTTCGCGCCTCGGCAATCGTTAATAGATGTATATTCATAGAATATCTTCTTCGAATTGGGCGAACAACGCCGCGATGTCACGCCTTTTGTGAATAACGCGCAAAATTTGAATATCAGTGTTTACAATTCGATAGCAAATAAAATAGGACTGCGTCGGCGCAAACCGCACGTCCTGCATCTTTAGCTCGCTCCGGACCCTCCAGAGCTGCGGATGTGGAGCAAGTGCTTCTCCCGTCGCGTGAAGAGACGCCAAAAGCGTTTCCGCCGCTTCAGATGACGCTCGCTCATGCACGTATTGCGCGATCTCAAAAAGATCTTCGATCGAACGCGGCATCCATTCAACATTCAATCTAGTTTTTCTTTTTTGCATGGCGCTTCCGGAATTCCGTAATGAGTGCTTTCGCGGAAATGCGCCTACCTAGACCCGCATCTGCCTCCCGAACGCCTTCCATAATTTTTTCGCGCAGATCACGCCATGCGACAGCACGCTCTATAAGATCCATGCCAACGCTGTCCTGCATTTCGGGCGGCAGTTTCTTTATCTCTTTGATGCCAGCGGTAAGTAACTTACTCATACGAATCAATATACCATACTCACTTTTTCCGCGAAATCACCTGCTTCACCGCAAAACGGCCGTCCTTTTTTGCCGGCGCCTGCGCGAGCAATTTTTCCGTGTATATGCCACTCTCATGCGGCTCACCATCTTCCCGCATGACGTTGCGCAACGAACGGTCGGATTCAATATTGGAAACATTAGCTTCCTGGATCGTGTCAACAAAAGCCAAAATTTCCGGCAGCTCCGTTGCGAGCTTTTTGAGCTCCTCCTCCGGCATTTCAATGCGCGCCAACTCCGCAAGCGCTTGTACATCTATGCGACGATCTGCCATATCAGATACTATACTCGATTAATGCTGTGTCATCTCTCCTGCGTAGCTCGTTTTCATTGCTTCTCTGAATTCGGCGATGTTTGTCGCGATGCCGTTTCCCAGAAGCCAACGTACCTTCACATCTACCGCAATGTCGGTGTGATCAAAGCATGGAATACCACCGGCACGAATAGCAGCAAGTCCAACTTCATAGTGTGTCGCGACCGCATTACCGCCAGGAAATTTGGAGGAGATAAAAATCGGTACCATGTATTCTTCCGTGGCCTGTTTGATAACCGGGATCAAATTGTATTGCCCTTCCGAACACACATTGCCCTCTCCGAGCGACTTGAAGATCATCGCAGAAACGCCACCGCTCGTGATGAACCCCAGTACGATGTTGAGATCAATACCGGGAGCGAGTTCGAAGCTAATAACACCTCTCCCGAATTTAGGAGCGAGTGCAATCTTACCACGAGCATGTTCTTTCATTAGGACTAGCTTCGTATTGAGATGCACGCCATTGGAATCAATCGAACCAACCTCCGGATACGATGGTGACCGAAACGCGTCAAACCGACGCTCGGAAAGCTTCAGGGAGCGGCAGCCGAGCAAAACCTTATCCCAGAAACTGACAAGCACATCGGCAACTCCCATATCTATAGCCTGTTCCAGCACACGAAAAAGATTTTCAAGATTGAAACGACCATCCCCACCCGGCGCATAAATAGGATTTTGTGCGCCCGTAATGCAAATCGGTATCTTCAAGCCGCTTTTCTTTGTGTCCCTGCCATGCAACGCGAGCGCAAGTGCTGTTGCTGTATATGAAAGCGTGTCTGTGCCGTGCGCGATCGCAACGCCATCGTAGGACTCTTCATCCTGCGCCTTGCGAATTCTAAAAATCAATTTCTCCCAATCATTTGGGGTCATGTTTGTGCTATCTTTTGCAGTCACGAATTCGAAGGTGATTTGGAGTTTTTTCTTTAAATCTCTGATGATCGGCTCACATGCGGCACGAAATACTTTACTATCTTTGGACGGCACGAGTACCATTTGCCCATCTCGCTTCTCGGGTATTTGCCCAATCGTACCGCCATTATAGAGGAAGAGTATGCGCTTCGTTTTCTTAGCAATCATTAAGGGGAAAGAGTACGCTTCCCTCTTTGATTGTCAAACGAGTTTAAAAATTGAGATTCCTCTAAAATTTTGATGCCGAGTTTTGAGCATCAATAAATTTTGAGCCCGGATTCTCCCCTGCCACATAATCTGTCTACAACAAAGCATCTGACACATTTCTACCAACAGTGATCTCACAGTGATCTATCTGATATCGCTCCCGTCATACATACACTATACTTGCGCGATAGCGTACCTTTAGTGTATGCCGAAACGCTGCTTGAGATGCCTGTCGCCTTCTAATTCCTCGACTATCATATACAGCAAATCTTTGCCAATCCTCAAATCCGCCTTGAGAAGGGTCACGAGGTCTTCGCAATCATATGGGTACGCCCACACACTGTCTTGCAGTCGCACAAAACCGATATTCTCAAGCGTGCGACGAATTTTGTCCCGAAGACCTTTACGATATTCAGGGATGTCGAAAATGAGAATCCGCCATCGCCTGTCCCAATGACGCGGGCGCTTCATGGCAGATTCGCGCGCCTGCAGCAGTCGAAGTTTGTCCTGCCCTTTCGGACTTAAACGCAGGAACCCGTTTTCACGGCGCAGTAATCCTTGCTTCAGCATGCGATCGCGAGCCCGATTGATAATCTCTTTTTGCCTCCCTGCGGGCATGAGACCCATCTTGTCCATCGCGCCCAAGACATTGGGTGCGATCAGCGCAACGCCGAGCACACCGGCAAATCCTACGGTGCCGAGAATAATGGACGTAATCTGCTTCCTTTTCGCCTTCTTCTGCGCCGACTTCTCCAAATTCCCCATACACTAACTATACGCGATAGCGTATTTTAAGTGTATATCACCTTTTCAGAATCTTGTGGAAATCTTTTTCGGTCAAAATTGGTACGTTCAAGTGTTGCGCGTCAGCAAACTTTGTCCCCGGATTCTCCCCCGCCACCACATAATCCGTCTTTTTGGAGACCGAGGAGGAAACGTCGCCGCCGAGTTGGCGGATTTTTTTCTTGGCTTCGTCGCGAGACATGTTCTCGAGGGTACCGGTGAGTACAAACGTCTTTCCAAAAAGGGGCAATGATTTTTTATCGGAACGAAACAATGGATTTGAGATGGTGAGAATTTTTTTGAGTCGCGACACGAGTGCCTTATTGTCCTTATCATTAAACCACGCTGCAATCGCTGGCGCGACAATGGGGCCGATACCGTCTATCGCATCGAGATCTCCTTCCCTGGCCCTTGTAAGATCGTCTATCGTTTTAAAATGCGTCGCAAGCAAGATCGCCGTCTCTTCGCCGATATGCGGCAGCGAGAGCCCCACGATAAGACGCGAGAGTTCGACGGTACGGTGCGCTTGTATGGCTACGATGAGTTTCTTGGCGGAAATTTCGGCAAAGCCTTCGAGCGGCAGTACATCACCTTCTTTGAGACTGAATATGTCATCGAAATGCGTGGCCAGTCCCTCGTCGAGTAGCTGGTCCACTGTTTTCTTTCCAAACCCCTCGATGTCGAGTGCCTGTTTTCCGACGAATTGATAAAACTTCCGCCGTATAATAGAAAACGACTTCTTGTCGACACAGCGCCATGCCGCTTGGCCGGGAATACGCTCGATCGCACCGTCTCCCCCACATTCGGGAATACTCTTGGGCCATTTGAATGGCTTCGAGTTTTTCGGCCGCAATTCAGGCAACACTTTGACGATGTCGGGAATCACGTCGCCAGCTTTTTGAAGAATGACAGTATCGCCTATGCGCACATCGAGCCTCGTAATCTCGTCTTCGTTGTGCAAGGTCGCCCGACTAACGACAGTGCCGGCAACAGAAACTGGTGTGAGGTGTGCGACAGGTGTGATCACTCCTGTGCGGCCCACCTGGAACATAATATCTTCCACAATGGTCGTTACCTGCTCGGCCGGGAATTTGAACGCAATCGCGAAGCGTGGTGCTTTTCCTGTGTACCCGAGAGCGTCTTGGTATTCTTTTTCGTTCACTTTGACCACTACGCCATCGATCCAATACTCTTGATGTCTGCTTTTTTTCCCGCCCGAACCCGTCCGAATGGAGCTCGCTCCGGGCGGATGACCAGGATTCGGTCGGGCGGGCTTCCACTTTTCCCAGAAACGTATTGCACCGTCTATCGAATCTACTTTTTCATGGTGTCGATTGACCTTAAAACCAAGCTCTCGCAAATACTCCAATTCTTCCCACTGCGTTTGCGGAAGCTCCTCGCTTCCCGCTACGGTCGCACTGCTGCGCTCTGCGCTTGGCCGATCTTCGCTCGGCAGCGCGGCGTCATATATGAATACGTCAAGTTTACGGGCGGCGGCCATTTTGGGATCAAGTTGCCTGATCGAGCCAGCTGCTACATTGCGTGGGTTGGCGTAAAGCGGTTTCCCCGCTTTTTGCTGTTTTTGATTGAGTTGTGCGAGCGCTTTCGTCGACATCCACACTTCACCCTCTACAATAATATCGATGGGATGTTCGAGAGTAAGCGGCACGCTCTCGATTGTGCGGATGTTGTGGGTTACATCTTCCCCCACCGCGCCATTTCCCCGCGTCGCGGCTGTTTTGAGCAATCCTTTTTCATATTCCAATATAATTTTTAGTCCGTCGATCTTGAGTTCGCACACATAACTTGGCTGTACGTTTCCGAAATTTGCCCGTAAACCGCGTTTGACGCGGGCATCCCACTCCTGCATTTCCTCCAGCGTGAACGCATCGTTAAACGACCATTGCGCGACCTTGTGCTTTACTTTTTTAAATGCCGGTAGTGGCTCCCCCGCTACGCGCTGCGTCGGAGAATCGGATGTGATGAGCGTCGGGTACTGCGCTTCAAGTTCCGCGATCTCGTGTTTCAAGGAATCAAGCGCCTCTGCGCTAATCTCCTCTTTATCGTACACATGATAGAGCCGCCGGTAGTGATTTATGGTTTTCTTCAATTTCTCGTACCGATTGTGCACGTTTTGAGGAATCATAGGAACAGGTTACAGGTTTTAGGTTTTAGGTTCCAGTGCACCTTGAAACCTGTCCACTGAAACCTGGGCCTGACTAATAGTGCAGCTCCACGGATCGCTGGAGTGCGCTACGCTCATTGAGTACTGCATTGGGAACGGTACCTGGCCCAAAGCTCGTCGGTGTACATCCCTGTAGTTTCTCAACTGGTGTACCGCTCACGATCGTCGAGTATCCATCGGCGTGGATGGTGGTAACGATGCCATTGGTGGCGACACTGAGACTCTTTGCGATCGTGACACCGACGCAGTGGTCATTGGTGGCGTAGAAAATGGTTGTAGTCGCCGCATCGTTGTCTGCACTGGTAATGTGCGCTGTCACAAGCTCCGGGCCTCCGCATCTGACCGAGCCTGGCACGGATGAAACAGTGGAGGTCGCAAAAGCGGCAGCTCGTATGTCCCAATAGAGAGCGCATTCTGCTCCCGAGTCTGCCGCATAAAAGGCAAATTGCGAATTTTTCCCTGTGGAAGCAAGCGTTACTTGCTTGAGCGCGATTGAAAAAATTGCCGCCCCAATAGAGAGAACGATGGAGGAGACGATGGCTGCAAGCAAAAGGGTAAAACCCCTCTGCGACGTATGAGGTATGAGGTATGAGGTGTGAGGTATTCCTCGTTTTGTTGATTGTGATTTTTTATACATCATACGCTATACTCCATACGCCTTCTATGCGCCACTCCCATCTTGTATCCATCGATACAAATTTTCCGAAATCGTGAAAGTGCGGGGTTGGAATGAGCCTGTGCGCCACGCGACGCTCGACGTGATTTGGATTTCATTCGTTGGTGGACCGCCGTCGCAAACACCGTTTTGTTGCAAGTAGCACACGGTGAGGGTTCTCGTGAAAATAGTCGGTGTCCAACCGGATTCATACCCATAGAGCGTACCGCCAGAGGCAGAATTGGTCTGGAGTGGCTGACATGTCCCGCTGCTACAAGCCTCAATTGCACCTCCCTCTACCACGTCGGTAATATCGATGATGAAGGGGTCGCCGCCAGCGAATTCTTCGAGTGTACCAAAAAGATCAATGCCGCTCGCTTCCTCCGAAGAAGCCAGAGCAATCCGCAAAATCTGTCCATCGCGAATTGCATGTACTCCTTCTATGCCCTCCTGCGCAAGGTGGTAGGCGGTTATTTGATCGCGCGAATAATATGCGGCGGAAAGGGCCTGCACCGTAAGGAGCATGGGAGCGGTGATAGCGATACAGAGGAGCGATACGGCAAGAAGCGTCTCGACGAGAGTAAATGCACGAGAGTGCCCAGTGGCAAGTGGCAAGTGGCAAGTGGAAAAAATCCTGTGCTTGCAGATTTCTTGACACTTATCACTGATCACTGACCACTGTTTTCTCATACTCATAGGTCGAGTTCACGCTGTACGGCGGTTGCCTGGATATGGAATCTGGTTTTTGTTTTAACATTTTCTCCTCCGGCTGTCCCACTCACTACCATCACGACGATCGGTTGGACAAGATCGCGCGTTCGCGTTCCGGCGACATAGAAAACCACCCGCTCAATTGATACTTCCCCCGCCGTGAGCCTCGTCCATGAATTTGCGGCACCCCCATTTTGTGATCGTTGTATGTATCCCCCCGAGGAGCACGTCTCGTCCGCGTCAATGTTGGGATCCGACGGGCATACAAACTGATACGCCCAGCGCGATGTGACCTGCGCACAGGAAGCCGTACCCGGATTACAGGTGAAGGTGAATGAGGTCTTCCCTCCCGCACAACTGTCGGCGGAGCTGCCACTGTACGATCCGACGCCACAATGATACTCCGTACCCATGCGGATATTGCGTACCATGCCGTCGAGGGTAATGTTGAGATTATTCATGACCGATTGTATTGCTTGCGCTTTTTTATTGGCGCCCGTGAGCGCAAGGAGCGCCCCCACCGCCACCACCATGACGATCGCAAAGAGCGCAACGGCGACGATCATTTCGACGAGCGTGAAGCCTGCAGATTCACGCGTATGACGTATGACGTATGACGTATGACGCGCACCCGCCTTAGTTTGTGTTTCTTTTTTATACTTCATACCTCATACACGATACTTCATACTCAATTGTTTACTATCGTCTGATCCACTGCAATCTGGCCATTGCCCGACACGATGACCGACATTGTATCTCCTCGTGGCGACTGCATCACGATGCGCGCTGATGTACCGCAATTTGCTGGCAACCGCGAAGGCAAACAGTTGTGAGGTGT
>Ga0209542_10015192_pt1 | contig 12973 bp, 12 predicted proteins | sample RifCSPhighO2_01_FD_184028 | JGI IMG/M metagenome (GOLD analysis project Ga0209542, IMG submission 184028) | Soil microbial communities from Rifle, Colorado - Rifle CSP2_plank highO2_0.1 (SPAdes) (version 2) | ecosystem: Environmental > Terrestrial > Deep subsurface > Rock core/Sediment ... | reverse complement strand
CAAAACTTCTCACCCACCCCAAAGACCGTGAATTTTTTGAAAAGATAACGTTCGAACTTCCTTAGCGCATACTGAGGTACCCGTAGATGTCCTCAAGCGCTTTGACCGCATCGCCCGCGGAAATGTTGTTTTGGTGGTACAGTCCGTTCGTACAATCGCCCGCCGCCCACGCTCCCTCAATTGAGGTTCGTTGCGTGCGAGGATCGACGACAACGCGATTGTACTGGTCAAGCTTCACAAGATCCTTCACAAAGGAGGTGTTCGGCAGCATGCCAATTTCGACGAAAATACCGGCAACGGGCAATTCATGCTTTTCGTTGGTCTCTTTGTCGAGGTACACAAGGCTTGTCACAAATTGCTTGCCCTTCACCTCGAGAGGTTCGACGCTCCAAAGCGCCTTCATTTTGGGGCTTGAAAGAACTTTCTCAACGGTGGACGGGTCTGCTTTAAATTCTGCGCTGTGGTGGAGAAGGGTAACGCTTTTAGCATAGGCGAGAAGTTGAGAAGCGGTATCAAAGGCGGCGTTGCCCCCGCCCACAACCGCGGTATCCATGTCGGCAAACAACGGCCCGTCGCAAGAAGCACAGTAGGTGAGGCCTTTCTGGTCGAACTCGGCGGCGCCGGGAACCGGCAATTTTTTGCGCGCGGCGCCGGCAGTGATGAGGATTGTCTTTGCGGTGTACGTGTTCTTGTTTGTCTGTATTGAAAAGAGGTCCCCTATTTTTGTGATGGCAACGGCCTTCTCGCCTTCAGAAATAGTGATGAAGGTACCGGCATATGCCTTGAGATGCTCTTTGAGCTTATGGGCGAAGTCAGCTCCGGTGATTGAAATTTCACCTATCCAGTTTTGAATTTCGCCCGAGACGTTGCTCTGCCCACCCCAGTCGTCAGTGACGAAGATGGTTTTCAAGTGCTTGCGGGAAGCATATACTCCGGCGGCAACGCCGGCAGGTCCGCCGCCAATGATTGCGAGATCGAACATACAACTAACAACCTACTACAAACAACAACAAATGCCAAATTAAAAAAGTTTGGTTGTTGGTTGCGCGTTGTAAGTTGTCGGTTACTTCAGCTTTGAACGTCGTAGGAACGCCGGTACGGCGCCCCAATCATCATCCGAAGCGTCGCTTGCCGGTCGCGGCTCTTCAGCCCCTTCGCGCTTTGGTTCAGTCTGCGCGGTGGTAAGAGGGCGCTCTTTTTTCTGTTCGTCGTCCTGTTTTGTTTTTCCAAATTGGAAGAGAGACGAAGCGCTGCGGGGGGCGGCTGATTCAGGAAATCCGGAAGCAATCACCGTAATGCGGATTTCACCTTTCTTTAATTTTTGATCGCGGCTGGTGCCGAAAATAACGCGGGCATTCGGGTCGATTGACTCGGTGATAATTTTTGCCGCGTCCTGAATTTCAAGAAGTCCCAGATCATCGCTGCCAGCGACCGAGAAGAGAACCCCCTTTGCGCCGTTAATGGAAATATCGAGAAGGGGGGAATTAATCGCGGCTTTGGCGGCTTCCTCAGCACGTTTTTCTCCCGAAGCCGTGCCGATACCCATAAGCGCAGAGCCGGCGTTCTCCATCACGGCGCGGATGTCAGCAAAGTCAACGTTGATAATGCCCGGTGTCGTAATGATGTCGGAGATTCCCTCAACTGCTTGTTTGAGGATGTCGTCGCACATAGCGAAGGCGTTCGTTACGGTTGTTTCGCGGTTGACGACCGCAAGCAAGCGATCATTCGGAATCACGATAAGGGCATCAACCTCTTTTTTGAGATCCTCAAGTCCAAGTTCAGCAATGCGCATTCGCTGTAAGCCCTCGAATGAGAAAGGTTTGGTGACCACCGCGACGGTTAAGGCACCCATTTCACGGGCGGTTTTTGCAACGACTGCCGAGGCGCCGGTGCATGTGCCGCCGCCCATACCGCCTGCGATAAAAATCATGTCGGAGCCTTTGAGCGCCTCCTGAAGTTCTTCTTTTGTTTCTTCTGCGGCGCGTTTGCCGAGGTCGGCGTTCATACCGGTCCCAAGCCCCTTCGTAAGATTTTTGCCAATATGAATTTTCTTCTTGGCAAAGGAATGGTGAAGGTCCTGCGCGTCGGTATTAACGACGATAAAATCAACACCCTTGACTTTCGAGTTAATCATGTGGTTCACGGCATTCTTGCCGGAACCGCCGACACCGATTACCCGGATACGAGCGAATGCTTCAACGTCTGGTGTAACTTGCTGCATGAAAATATGGGAATAATTAGCTTAATGAAGGCATACATACTGGCTGTCTTTTTCTTATAGGGAGCAGGGGAACAAATCCCTCTCCATCATAGCGGGGGTTTTTTAAAAAGCAACAGCTGGACAATTCAAGATTTTATTGTAAAAAGTTTCTAGAACTCATTTCAAAACCCTCACTCGCCCGTATTCCTCGGAGAGTACGCATATCATACCTCTTGGAAAAATTGCTCACTCTCGCGCCGCCGCGCTCCGAAGCCACACCTGCGGAATACGTACTCGTTCGTTTTTCAAGGGTTTTGAAATGAGCTCTAGTTTTTTGCCCAACTTACGGTACGACTCCCATTAAAGTGAGAACCATGTTCAACAAAAGATTGCACAGGCACGGCGAGGCAGGAAATTTTAAATTTTACGCTAGAGTGAGCCTACTGCTTGAAGGAGCTTGTCGCTGCGCGTCTCCGGAAAGCAGTAGGCGAGCGATTTTTAAGGCAGGAATTGCTTAAACCAGCTCATGATCGTGTTTTGGGCTTCTTTCACTCGAATGCCGCTTCCCTCGCCCTCTGCGCTCGCCCCGAAAATACAAAGTCCATACGCAACTGCCCACGAAGGATCTTTAAGCTGGCCCTTATTTTCGGTGTTGAAGTGGATGGTTGCGGCTTTCGCCGGTAATTTCAGTGAGCTTCGTGCAAGATCACTCACACCTCCTATAACAGAGCCGCCGCCGGTGAGAACAATGCCGGCGGGCAGAAGGCCGTTGCGGCCGATTTTTTTAAGGTGGTCTTCAATAAGGTCGAAAATGTCACTAAGTCTTGCATTCATAATTTCCTCGAGGCGTTTGCGCGAGTAACTCGTCGCCGTGATAGCGCCGAGCTTGATTCGTTCCGCTTCGTCGAGAGAAATCTTAAGTCCAAGCGCTATGTCATTCGTTATGTCAGTTGAACCAATGGGAAATACTTTGAGTGAGACAGGGACATTATTCTCAAATACGACAATTGAAACCGTTTCTGCACCCATGTCCGCCAAGACACACCCGACCATTTTTTGCCGCTTCTCAAGCGTGACAAAGCTTTCGGCTAACGGCGCTGCCATGACATCTTCGACCGAAACACCGGCTTCTTCAATTGCCTCGATGAGGTCGTTTATGTGCTGTTCGAGGCAGACGATAAAGAGCGTATCGGCCTCAAGCTTACTGCCTCGCATCTCGGTCGGTTTTCCGAGGACAAGTTCACCGTCAATGTGGTAGGAGATCGGAATAACATGGACAATTCTCCGATTCAGCAATTTTTGTCCGAGCTTGTTCTCGGCGTCTTTAAGCGCCTGGTTGACATCAAGGTCGGTTACCACACGGTCCGCACGCGTCACCACTGCCTCACCGCGGCTCCGGAGTCCCTCAAGCGAGATGCCCCCGATTGAAACATAGCCGCGCCTCACGCGCACCCCAGCCGATTTTTCCGCTGTTGCCACGGCAATCTTTACAGCACGAATAACATCACTGCTGTTGATAATGTAGCCGTGCCGGAACCCTTTTGATTCGGCGGTGCCCGTGCCAAGCACGACGGGGAAGCCGCGGTAGGCACCTTTGCGGTTTTCTGCAACCACGACTTTTACCGTGTGGCTTCCAATATCGATGCCGACAGTTATATTCTTTGCCATGTACTTTTACTGCTTTTTTGAGGGAACACTCTCTTGGTATCTTCAAACACCCCCGCCTTTGGAGATAGCAGAGATGGGCTAAACACAAAGGAGGGGAAAACGCTATGCGGCAAATCTCTTCAAGAAATGCGTTTCAGCTTGATTCATTGTACGCCCATGGGAGAGTCCTTTCAAATGAAGGAGTCCGTGGATAACAAGATAGACGAGGAATTTTCGCTCTGGCATCTTGAAGCTCGGAGCGTCTCGCCGCGCCTGCGCCATATTTAAAAACAACTCTCCTTCTGTTTTTGAAAGGGGAAATGACAGAATATTCGGAATGGTGTCTTTTTTTCGATAGCGACGATTGAGTGTGCGCGATGCTTTGTCTCCTACGATGACAATACTGAGCTCATAGCGCTTCGGGAGTATCGCGGCGGCGAGTTTTCGGTAAGGAACTCCCCGCAAGCTACTTTGCGTTGTGTTCGTAAGTGCAACAGGCGGCATGATGTCCTTACGAGGAGCGGCGCTCCACTCCAGCGGGGAGCTTGCCGAGCTTGGAGAGTTCTTCATAGCGTGCCCTTTTTTCAAGGAGTTTCAGAGCTTGCTTTTTCCGGACGAATTTAGAGACTGTCCGAGCGCGATAACGGATTTTTCTTGAATGCCTCAAAATGCCGGATCCTTGGACCCGTTTCTGAAAGCGGCGAATGAGACTCGTACTGCTCTCATTGCTTTGCTTTGAAACTGAAACATTCACAACCATAGCGGCGAGTGTAACATGTGATTTTTGTGGAGGCAAGCAAAAAACAGTCAAAAACAACGATGCCCGCTCGGCGCACTCATGCGCCGAGCGGGCATTTGTTAGGCGAGGAGCTGTCGAACAGCTTCTCGCATTTCGCCGGTTACCTCGATTGAAAGCGCCAGCTTCGAAGCGACCCCCACATTCGGACCAGGAATGTTGAGATAGGGCCCTCTTCGGATAAAGAATTCCGGACAGGAGATGTCGGCGCCGCTCATTCGTGCTAAAGAGCCGGCGCCGTTCGCGTCGAATGCACAGCGGAGTTGTTCTGGCGTGAACAAGCGCCGGCCCCCAATCCACTCACGCCGCTTTCTGATTCCGGCGTTGCTGAGCACCACGCGCCAGTCAACGCTCCAACGAGCGTTTTCCGGTTCGTCTACGATGTTCAAGCGGACATTATCTCCCTCGAGGATGAGAGTTTTCTCCGGCGGCTTGAAATGGGTCACTCTGACTCCATTTCCCCTCCTGTTGTACCAAGTCGGTATCGGTTCGCTGCTCATTTCCGGAACTCCCCTTGTTTCTGTTGCCGAGAGTAACCGTAGCTAAAAAATGCTCCGGCGTCAATTTTTTGAACTTACTAAGCGAATTATTCCCTTTGTAAGAACCTGCACAGGCGGGGGAAGCAGGGTGTCCGCCGCTCTTTCTTTGCCGAGCACGGCTGCGGCGGAAGCTCTCGCCGAGCGAGAGCAAAAACCGCCGCTGGCGGTTTTATGCGTGTTCTTTACAAAGGGAATAGTGAGCGACTTCTATAACCCGATTTGTTTGATGTAAGAGGGGAGTATTGCGATAGGAATCGTATCCTGTCGGCGTGAAGAAAGGTTCCTGACAATCACTGTGTTTTCAAGCGCCTCTTTTTGTCCCATGATCATAGCGTAGGGGATAGCGAGGCGCTCTGCTACTGAAAGCTGGCCGGAGAGCGTTTCCGTGCCGAGCGATTGCGTGAGTGGCACATGCGCTTTGCGTAAGACATCGAGGATGGTAAGGGAGCGCAGGCGCGCGTCAAGCCCAAGCTGGATGAAATACACTTTTGGTTTCGGGGAAGTTTTCGGAGAGGAGAGGTCTCTTGTGTGATCGCTTTCTGCAAAAATAAGTATTCGAGCGCCGGATATCGTTCCTCGTCCGATGCGTCGCAAGACGTCATCGTATCGTCCTCCATGGGCAAAGATAAGGCGCGATGGCACTCCTGCCTCAAAATTTTCCCGCCGGCGGATTTCAAAAAATGTCTGAGAATAAAAACTGTTTGACGGCACCAAATCGTTGTCGACTTCATAAGGAGAGCCGGTTGTTTCAAGATACTCAAGCATCTCTCGGAGGTGCCGGCGGCTTGCCTCGGAAAGGAATTCCATCGGCTTTGGTGCTCCCTCATACAGCTCCCGGCATCTCTTATAGAGAAACCCGAAGATGGCAAGTGAGTCTTTTTTCATGAGTTCCTGTCCGCGTGGGGGAATCTCTTCTATATGCTTGCGCAGATAGATTTGGAATTCCCGTGAAAAGCGGTTGATTGAGTCTCGATCGCCAACACTATTCACCCGCACGCACAATTCTGAAATGCCAGCTTCTCCGAGAATCGCGAGAGCGGTTTTGATGAGAAGCGCTTCAGCGAGACTTTGGCTTATCCCGACCACTTCAAGCCCGAATGAGAACGTTCCGCCACTGCTGTGGACGTGATAAAACATCGTGGGAGTGAGCTCACTGCGATCGAGGAGTGTCGCAAGGGCAGGACTTGCCGAAGTGCCAAGCGCTGCGCGTAGAATGCTTTCAAGATTGCGGGCATCGACACCTCGTTTTTTTGTGCGATCCAACACTTTCTCTGCCGGTATGAATCCATAATAGAGCGCGATGCGCATCGCCCGGCGAAGGAATTGATCGCCGGAGGGAAGGGTTGCCGTTATTGTTTTTATTTTCATCCCGTTTAGAGATAGGACACGGACCCGATCCTGTCCGCACATCCTATCGTATCCACTAATAACTTTGTCATGTGCATATCGTGATTTGTTCTAAATGTCGTTTGCTATCTCTAAAACGGGATTCATGCTCCGTACTGCAATACAGCGAGATCAGAAGATTTTTACGTACTCTCAAATCTTTTTTGCGCGTATGGTTTATGTGTCATGTGGATGTTTGTAATGGTTGTCACTTAGGACACACCCGCGCTTCTTAGAGCGGCGCTTTGCCTACGTCTCCCGGAAGCAGTTCTATTTTGGTGATGGGAAATAGCCGGACAAAAGCCCGCCCGACGATGTCTTTTGCCGGGAGATTGCCCCAGACACGAGAATCGGAGCTTGCTCCGCGATTATCGCCGAGCACGAAATATTCTTTTTCTCCAAGGATAACGGTGAGGTAATCCTCACGCTCATACCCTTCTTCTAAGTATGATTGCTCGACTTTAAAACCGTCAGGGAAGGCGCTGTTTTTTATATAGAGGCTTTTGCCGCGCATTTCAACTGTTTCTCCTGGAAGTCCTATGATTCGCTTAATAAAAAACTTGGATTCATCTTTTGGGTAGCGGAAAATGATCACCTGTCCCCGCTTAGGGGGGTCAAAACGATACGAGAGTTCGTCAACGATGAGGTACTCGCCGGTTTCAAAGGTCGGTTCCATTGAGGCGCCGGAGACAATGAAGGGCTGGGCTACAAAAAAACGGATGGGGAGAACGATAATGAGGGCAATAAGGGAGAATTTAACGGTTTCCATTAAAAAGCTGTTCTGTTTTTTCGCTGGTGTCGACGGGGGAGGGGCTGCAACGGTCTGATTTTCTAGCATAAAAATTTTTTTGATACAAAGAGAAGAAAGATTGGCATCATTCTAGTATGCAGAGGCATTTGACGCAAGAGGCAATACTGTTCTCAGGTGTTTTTTACTATGTTACAATGCTATCACGATGTCCTATATCGTTATCGGTCTCGGAAATCCAGGAGAAGAATACGCGCGCACGCGGCACAATGCCGGCAGAATTGCCGTTTCTCAGTTTCGTGAGCTTGAAAGTTTTGAAGCGTTCACCGAAAACAAAAAATATCGCTCATACATTGCCGATGGCTTAATAGGAAAGGAAAAAGTGCTGCTTCTTTTGCCGGAGACGTTTATGAATAAGTCAGGATTGGCTGCGGCGGCGGCAGTGAAGAGCAAAAAGGTAGCTGAAAAACTTATTGTGGTGCACGATGATCTCGATTTACCGCTCGGAAAGTTCAAAATCTCTTTCGGCAGAAGTTCCGGCGGTCACCGGGGCGTTGAGTCAATCATTCGCGCGCTCAAAACAAAGGATTTCGTGCGTCTGCGTATCGGTGTCTCTCCGATAGCTCCTTCAGGCAAGCTCAAAAAACCGAAAGGGGAGAAAGCGGTACTCAAATTTATTATTGGCACGCTCTCCAAATCAGACGAGGAGGCGTTCAAAAAGGTGATGCGAAAAATCGTCGGAGCTCTTCACACCATTATTGTCAACGGCCGCGAACGGGCTATGAGTGAGTTCAATGCATAAAGACCGCTCGCCTAGCCGCATGTACGGAGCACGGATATTTTTTTGCTAAAAAATTCCTCGAGCTCGCGCCGCCGCACGTAGCAGGAAGCGCGCCTCTTTCCTGTCGCAGAAGCGGAGGCGCGACCGTGCGCGGCGAGCGATAGGAATCCCGCCTCGCCGGAGGCGGGAATTCTGGTTCCTGAAAACAAGGTAGGCGAACGGCTTTCAGTTCTCCCGTGCGTAGGAGAGCGTCATGCGCTGTTCCGCAGGTTCGAAGAGTGTAATGAGAAGGGGGTAACTTTTACCGAGCTCCAGAGCGGAGCGTAGCTGCTCCTCACTCGGAAAGTCAGAGATGTGCACAAGCCCCGCAACCCCTTCTTCAATTGAGGCGAGCGCGCCGTGCTTATTGTGCTTGATGATGACGCCTTTCACGATATCACCCTTGTGATATTTGGTGCTGGCGGCTTTCCACGGGTTTTCCAAGAGCGCTTTGATGGAAAGAGAAACCTTGCCGTCCTTGATTTCAATTATCTTCACGCGCACTTTTTGCCCCACCTTGAAGAGCGCGTGCAGGTTTTCGACAAGCCCCCAGTCTATTTCAGAAATGTGCACGAGCCCCTCGAGGCCCTCTTCAAGTCGCACAAAGACGCCGAAGTCGACGAGGCCGGTCACCGTCCCTTCCACCTGGTCGCCGACGGCGTAACGATCAATAATTTTTTCTTTTTCTTTGAGTTCAGGATCTTTTTCGGAGAATATAAGCTTTCCTTCCTTTGCGTCCGCGGTAATAATTGAGACCGCGAGTTTTTCGCCGACGAGCTTGCGGAGTTCCTCCAAGATACGGTCTTTATCGCCGTCCTCGACGCGCGGATAATGCCCGGTCTTAAGCTGGGAGGCCGGGAGGAACCCGGCGATGCCCTGCCATTCCAGAATCAAGCCCCCCTTGTTCGCATCTTTCACCGGAAGTTCAAAAACGGTTTTGTTGTTGATGGCTTGTTCTGCTTCGCTCCAGATGACTGCCTGCCGCGCTTCCTTGAGTGAAAGTTCGATGTAGCCGCCTCGGCCGTCTACTTCGACTACTTTCGCTGAGATTGCATCGCCGACATTTACTTTTCTCAGGATATCGCGCGCATTCAAGTACTCACGTCCATAAATGAGGCCCGTGCCAAAAGGATGGAGGTCAACGTAGACCCGTGCTTTTTCAACCTTAATAATCGCCCCTTCAATAAGGTCGCCGGGGACGGGGGGAAGGGGGCTTTCCAGAAAAATCGCTCCCATCGGCCCTTCTTTTTTTTTGTGCTTTTTGAGGGAAAGACTATCCTCTTCTTCTATAGCCGAAGCCGTTGCAAGTTTTTCATCCATAAGCTGATAGCCTTTGAAGGCCCTTCGCGATTCTGCCGCGGTGGGAAGCGGAGGGGTTACTTCAAAAACCATTGATAAAGTGTACTTTATTATATCTTCGCTCGCGGATCATGTGAACCCTTGGGTTCCCGCGATGCCGCTCGCTTGCTACAATAATGATTTACTAGAGTATACACACTCGCGCGCATAAAGCAAAAAAAGGCGGCACCGGGGACCGGCGCCGCCAAGGTGCGGGTCTGGCGCAACGGGGTCACGCCAGGTTCGAACGCCATGGTCAAGCGTTCGAGGAGGAAATCTATTTTTAGCACATCCTGTCTTTCTGTGCAACCCTGTACTAGATTTTGGCTGTATGCTTGGTTGAGATGGTTTGTGGTCACTCCTGACGGCATTTTTACCAGTATCACCTCGCTGCTTCAGCTTACGGTAGGCATAAGCCCAACACAGCCAAAATGCAGTAACCGGGCAAGTCCCACCTCCAGCATTAAAAAAGGAGCCGGTGCCGAAAAATTTTACGGGGCACGCGGCTCAGAGTAATCTGGGTACAGGGAGGTATTACGGGACAACGCTAGCCCAGCTTACCGGTTCTCAGTAGAGCCGTGTACCAAAGAACCTAGAAACATTCTACCACAGTGCGGGGGCAGAGAAAATCCAGCTGCTCATGGTGGACTTCGTAAGTCCATCATTCGCAAAATCGCTCACATAAGGCGATTTTGCGGGCTACCCTTGCAAATGTTAAGCTACAGACTACTAACTACCGACTAAGAACTACTCCCTATGGTTATTACCTATCACGGCGGACAATTTTTTAAAGTGGTTTTCGGCGATATCGCGCTCGCCGTTAATCCGATTTCCAAAGCGTCAAAACTGCCGCAAACGCGCTTCAGCGCCGACATCGCACTTGTTTCGCTCATGCATCCGGATTTTGACGGCGTGGAGAATGTCACCTACGGCGAGAAGCAACCCTTCGTTGCGTACGGTCCCGGCGAGTACGAAGTAAAAAAGATTTTTATTCGCGGCGTTGGTGAGCCGTCTTCCTATGCTGGCGGGACGCATCGGAACACGATTTATTTCGTTGAAATGGAAGGGATGCACTTGGCATTCTTGGGGGCGCTTTCCTCTCGCAAGATTTCTGCCGAAGCAAAAGAATTGCTTGAAGACATTGATGTTCTTTTCGTTCCGATTGGCGGAGAGGGAGTGCTAACCCCCTCCGATGCGCACGAGCTTTCAGTAGAGCTTGAACCGCGGCTCGTGATTCCGTGCCACTACGACGCCTCGAAGCTTAGAACCTTCCTCAAAGAAGAAGGCGAAGAGGGAATGAAGGCGGTTGAAAAATTGACGCTCAAGAAAAAAGACTTGGAAGGGAAGGAAGGTGAAGTAGTGGTGCTCGCAAGCTAGATGAGGTATACTGAAAATATGCAGCGGCTTTTCAGTTTTCTTAATCGTCTGCAAAACCAGCCGGAAGAACATCGCTTGGTGGTTGCGCTTGGCACGGCGGGAGTTGTCACTCTTTTCATCGCGACGGTCTGGTTTTCGAATCTCTCGTTCGGTATCGCCGTTCCTGAACAGGTGGTGGCGGGCGTCGCCGCGGTACCCTCGCCCTTTGAGACCATACAGGAGCAGATCAACCAAGTGGGAAGTGTTTTCTCGGATTCCTTTTCGCAATAATAGCTTGAAGAATAAGGCTGAAATCGCTCGATTTTGCGTTGCAAAATCGAGCTGAATTTGTTAAAATGACTTGATAATTATGGCAAAAGACGAGCTTAAGGCAGACCGTCCGGAAGGAGTAATATCGCGCAATATAAGCGCGGAAATGAAGGAGTCCTACCTCGACTACGCGATGTCGGTCATCACCGCCCGCGCTCTTCCCGATGTTCGGGACGGATTGAAACCCGTGCACCGCCGCATCCTCTACACAATGCATCAGATGGGGCTCCACGCCGGAGCAAAATTCCGCAAGTCGGCAGCCGTCGTGGGGGACGTCATGGGAAAGTACCACCCGCACGGCGATGCTTCCATTTATGATGCGATGGTCAAGATGGCGCAGGATTTTACGATGCGCTACCCGCTCATAATCGGGCAAGGAAATTGGGGTTCGGTTGACGGGGACGGCGCGGCGGCCATGCGCTACACCGAGGCGAAGATGTCGCCGATTGCCGCGGAGCTTCTGCGCGATTTGGAAAAAGAAACGGTTCTCTGGCGCCCGAACTACGACAGCACGAAAAAGGAGCCGGTCGTACTTCCCTCGGCGGTGCCGAACTTGCTTCTCAATGGCACACTTGGCATCGCGGTCGGCATGGCAACGAATATTCCCCCGCACAATCTCGGCGAAGTGATCTCCGCCACGACGCATCTCATTGAAAACGGTGAGGCGACGAATGAAGAGCTTTTGCAATTTGTGAAGGGTCCCGATTTTCCCACCGGCGGTGTCGCATTCAATCAGAAAGACATCCAGCACGCCTACGCCAACGGCAAAGGACCGGTTGTTACCCGCGGCGAAGCAGAAATAGCTGAAGACAGCAAAGGAAACTACCAGATCATCATCACGAGCATCCCGTACCGCGTGAACAAAGCCGACCTCATCACGAAAATCGCGGACTTGGTGCGCGAGAAGAAGCTCGAGGGCATCAAGGACCTGCGCGATGAATCTGCGAAAGACACGCGCATCGCAATCGACTTGAAGCCCTCCGCCCAGCCGAAGCAGGTACTCAATTACCTCTACAAGCACACCCAGCTTGAGGAAGTGTTCCACTTCAACTGCGTGGCTCTTGTAGACGGTGTGCCGCAGACGCTTTCGCTCAAGGGAATGCTTGAAGCGTTCATTGAGCACCGGCAGGAGATGGTTAAGAAGCGCACGCAGTTTGATTTGAAGCAGGCAGAAGCGCGCGAGCACATACTGCTTGGCCTCTCCAAAGCACTCGACCATATCGACGCTATCGTGAAGCTCATTCGTGCCGCGAAAGATGTGCCGACCGCCCACAGCGATTTGATGAAGCAATTTAAGTTCTCGGAAATCCAGGCAACGGCCATTCTCGAGATGCGCCTTCAGAAGCTCGCGGGCCTGGAGCGGAAGAAAATCGAAGACGAACTCAAGTCCGTGCAAACGCTCATAAAATCCCTCAAGGAGCTTCTTTCGAGCCCCAAGAATATTTTGAAACAGGTGAAGACCGAACTCGAGGAGGTCGGCAAAAAATTCGGCGACGAACGTCGCACGAAAATTATTAAAGGCGGTGTCGCGAACCTCTCGATGGAAGACATCATTGCCGAGGAAGAAAGTGTATTGGTGCTCACCTCTGGCGGCTATGTAAAGCGCACGGACCCGGGCGAATACCGAAAACAGCGCCGAGGCGGGGTTGGTGTCGTTGACCTCAATACCAAGGAGGAGGACTTCGTCACAACCTTTCTCTCGACCTCTACCCACAGCGACCTGCTGTTTTTCACCGACAAGGGTAAGGTGTATCAGATAAAGATGTATGACCTTCCGGAAGGCAAGCGTGCGACGCGGGGCAAATCCATTCAA
>Ga0209542_10015191_pt1 | contig 12974 bp, 14 predicted proteins | sample RifCSPhighO2_01_FD_184028 | JGI IMG/M metagenome (GOLD analysis project Ga0209542, IMG submission 184028) | Soil microbial communities from Rifle, Colorado - Rifle CSP2_plank highO2_0.1 (SPAdes) (version 2) | ecosystem: Environmental > Terrestrial > Deep subsurface > Rock core/Sediment ... | reverse complement strand
CTCGTTATTTTTCGAAATGGCAATCGCTTAATATATCCCGCATGAGAGCGGATAAAATTCTTAATTCAAAAATGTCTGAATTGGAGCAATACAAAGATTATCAGCAACAAAATATTGATTCGGAAGAAAGTGACGAGTAAAATTTAATCGGGGCATAGTATACCGGTAGTACGCGCCCTTCGGGTGGGTGAAGACTGGGTTCAATTCCCAGTGCCCCGATTCTGGATATAATATTCAGCCATAAAAAACTATAAAGATATCGAAGATGTAGAATCAATTCTCAAAGAATTTTTTGCATAATTCCAATAATGACTATTTCCTTCGAAACACATTCCACGTCTGTCGACAATGAAGCCGGGCTCTCTTCCGGGCATTATGACGCGGAATTGTCAGAGCTTGGAAAAAAGCAGGCGGTGGAGCTGGGGGAGCGCTATAAAGATAAAAAATTTGAAGCAATTTATTGCTCGGACTTAAAGCGAAACTATCATACCGCGGAAATCGCTTTTGCGGACCGGGGTTTTAGAATCATTAAAGATAAAAGATTGCGGGAAGTTGACTATGGACAGCTGACTAGACACAAAGAAGCAGAGACCAAGCCCCGTCGAGGTGAATTTGTGACAAAACCCTGGCCAGGAGGACAAAGCTACCAAGAAACCACGGAACTGATTAAAAGTCTATTACTGGAAATTGTAGAAAAATATAAAGACAAACAAATCCTGATGATCGGTCACCGATCAGTCCAATACGCGCTTGAGCATTTTGTGAACAAAATCCCGCTTGAGGAAGCGGTTAGTGCGCCCTGGCAATGGCAACCTGGTTGGAGATACGAATTTAGGACTTAAGCGCTTGCCGTTTTGGTCAATTTTCAGCAAACCTTGGCCTGCTGATCCGCCTAGCAGCAGGCTCTATACTCAAAAAAATTTTGGTAAGATAAGCTAAAAATTAAACAAATAATCTAATAAAAAATGAATATAGAAAGAGGATTTGTACCTCCTGAAATCCAAGCAGAAGAGCAAGAAAAAAATTCGGCGCGTAAATACAAAGAAAAGCTAACGAACTCTGTTCAAGAACTGCTTAAATCACGAGGAATTAAAACAGGAACCAACCTTGCAATTAGCCCCGAATTGAAGGATATACCCAGTGAGAGAAAGGTGGAGCTGAAATTTAGATATCACACCGATGACGGGGAGGGCCAAACATCAAACGGTGAGTTACCTCAAAATATTGATATAAAGCAACTTTTAGAAAATACTATTGATGATGAAACTCCTTACGAGGCGGCGGTTGCTTATCTCAATGAAATACTTACTCAAAAGATAGATGAACTGGACGATCAAATATCGAAAGCTGAAAGTTCAGAAGAAAAAAATCCAGAAAATCTAAACTATTTGAAAAAACAACGTCAAGGTCTGGAAGATGAAAGGGTTGCTACTAGGGTTAAAGGCTCGAGTATTCTTCCAGAAAAATATCAGCTTGGGTCTGAAAAAGAAGAATTTCCAAAAGCTGCATAAAGTTATGCTATCAGGCTTTGATTACATAGGACTAGCCACTGTATTTTTTTGCCATGATGGCAAGGAAAATTTTGTGATGGGAAAAAGAAACCATAGTAGAAAAGACGAGCTGGGACGCTGGGATATCGGCGGGGGAACCATAGAGTTCGGAGAAAAAGTAGAGGATTGCCTAAAGCGGGAAATCCAGGAAGAATACGCGACCGATGTATTGGAGTATGATTTTTTGGGATACCGCGATGTTCACCGCGTACACGAAGGCAAGCCGACCCATTGGATCGCGCTGGATTTTAAAGTGCTTGTGGACCCAAAGCTTGTGAAAAACAACGAACCCCATAAATTCGACGATGTAAAATGGTTTAGTCGGGAAACCATTCCCGAAGAAAATCTGCTTCACTCCCAGCTTCCGCATTTTTTGGAAAAATATCAGGACAAGCTCTAATATCTTAAAGCAATAAACAAACCCAGCCTCTCGCGAGAGGCTGGGTAGTTTAATATCTAGGAGTTACGGGTTTGAGCCGAATTCGAGGAAAAATCGAGGATTTGGCCGAAGGCGTAGTAGAACTACGTCGAGGTCAAACCGCAGATTTTGACGAAGAAGTCGGCCAAATGCTTGCCAGAGGTCGGGCTTTGCCCGACTGGAGCAAGCAATCCCGTAAGTCCTAATTACAATTCTAATTGTTCCAATTGATTTAAGATATTGTTAGTCGCTACTACCCAGTTTGGATTGTTCCAACCAACGTAGGTTCGCAACATTTCCTCCGGGGTATCATAACCCTTATTTACATATCGGGAGATAACCTTGTTTGCGTCAGCAATCGCTTCGTTATAGGAAGGATACTTGCGGTGATTGCCACCGCCGATTCCCCAGCAGTTATGACCCAATTCCCGCTTACACATGTTACTTTCAGCGTGAGAAATAGCGAGAATCAATTTCCAGTTGGGCTGGAGTAACAACATTTCCACGTGGTCAGCAAGCGGAGAATTTTTGGAAATAAGATAATTTCTTAACGTGAAGATTTTAGTGTCTTCGGTATCACGAGGATAGGTAGGGGGTCCGGCTTCTAAATTTTGAATTTGATGTTTAATTTCAAGGGCTTGTTGTGGTGTTGAATAGATCTCAACGCTTTGGGCCACAGACACTTGAGGAAAAACCGTCAAGAGCAAGGCCGAAAGAGCAATCGTTGTCATAAACTGCTCCGGCAAAGATAACGAGTTATTTTTGCCTGAAAGCGCCCAGATAAGGAACGCCAACATTTCCAATGAATTTAAACTCCATTTTCTTTTGACATTATAGATTCCAAAATGGAACCGGATACAATGTCTAAGAAAATTTAATTATAAATCCGGCAGTAGAACTTCGATTCATCATCAAATTGATCCTAATCCGTAATAAAGGTGTGTCAGATATTGATCGTTTGAGATGAATTTTGTTTTTTGTTTCGCTAACAAAAATCAAACTTCGAAGTTGCACTGCCGGATTGTAAATCGACTATTTTTCATGCTTTCAGCCGCTATTATGGGTGGGCCTGCCAACCCTGTAAACCAGGAAAGAAGGCACGCCCATAACAGAAGCCAATTTGAGCATGAAAAGACATATTAACACATATTTACTATCTTGTCAAGGGTCCTTGAAGAACTACTTATAATAGACTAAAATTGGGAAGTGTCTATTATTGGCTTGAAATCAAGATATTTTGAAATTGCTCAATAAAAGGCCAAAATCCGCCTTTACTAGCGAACCAATCATAATACACCAAAATCACAATAAGTTCCAGTCTGGTAAAAAGCCGACACAAGCGGGCCTGCCCGCCGGTAGGCGGGTATCGTCCACCCGAGGCGGACTTCCAGCAACATATATTTTCCACCTTTAATTTGACGATCACATTAAAATAAAAAAGCGCGCAGATATGCGGGTATCGTATAGTGGCTATTATGCGTCCTTGCCAAGGACGAGACACGGGTTCGACTCCCGTTACCCGCTCCATCAAAAAATCCCTCTCAGTAAGAGGGATTTTTTGATACAATTAAATTATGAAAACAAGATGTGATTGGCCGAGTAATGATCAACTGATGATTGCTTACCATGATAAGGAATGGGGAGTGCCGGTACACAATGACCGGAAGCTTTTTGAGTTTCTGTTGCTTGATGCTTTTCAAGCCGGGCTTTCCTGGTCAACAATTTTGAACAAACGCAAAAACTTCGCGAAGGCTTTTGATAATTTTTATTACAAAAAAATTGCCGGGTATAGACAGTCGAGAATCAATAAACTGCTTGATGACAAAGGTATCATCCGAAACCGCCTAAAAATAAATGGCGCGGTAAAAAACGCCAAAGTGTTTATAGGAATCCAAAAAGAATTTGGATCTTTTGACAAATACATCTGGCGATTTGTGGGAGGACGACCGAAACTAAATAAATGGAAAAGTTTCTCGCAAATCCCCGCGACTTCAAAAGAATCAGATGAGATGAGCAAGGATCTAAAAAAAAAGGGAATGACATTTGTCGGAAGCACAATCTGCTATGCCTTTATGCAGGCCGCGGGACTGGTCAATGACCACCAAAGAAAATGCTTTCGCTATAAGCAACTGAAATAGTATGTCAGTTATTAAAAAACCCGACTACTAATCGGGGTTTTTAATATGCCTCGGGTCAGAATTATCCCTGGTATCACAAACTTATAGCTTTATCAGCACTTTCGAACAGTGTGCTATACTTATAGTAATAGTCAAACCTATGCGAAAAGATAAACATAAAGCTATAAGTTTACGTTTAAAAGGCAAAAGTTACTCGGAAATTCAGACACTTTTAAGTATACCCAAGTCCACACTCTCTGGGTGGCTTTCCCAAATAACTTTACCAAGTAAATCAAAGCGGAGATTAGCGCAAAAAGCTTATAAGAAATCTATAAAAGCCCTTTTAAAAAGAAATAAAAATCAGACTACTCTTGCAATAGCACGCGCTCAAGATAATCAAAAAAATGCTTCTAGGGAAATAAAGCAATTGAGTAAGGATAATTTGTTAATTCTCGGGGTTGCTCTTTATTGGGCTGAAGGCTACAAACGTGCCGTGGTTCGAAATGGGAAAGAGGTTACATCTCACCCAGTATCTCTGACCAACTCTGATCCATATCTGATAAAAGCATTTCTGAGATTTATAAAAGAATACTGTCTGGTTCCAAACGAAAAAATAAAAGCCAACCTGAGAATATTCCCTCATCAAAATGAAAAAAAAGTACTTGACTATTGGCAAAACCTAACGGATCTACCTTTAACAAATTTTGGAAAAACTTATCGCGGGGTAAGCATATCGAGCAGAGGAAAAAAACCTTACAACCGCTTGAAAAATGGAATAATTCAAATTGTGGTTGCAAATACTCCTCTATTTCACAAAATTATGGGGTATATTGAAGGAATTAAGAAAATGATATAAAATAATCACTAAGCGCTATATGCCGCGGTAGCTCAATGGTAGAGCGCTTGCCTGAATCTTCGGGCCTTTCCGCCGTAAGACGGATCGAATAATCGGGTGAATTCGGGGAAACCTCTAATATGGTCGAGAGGTAATCCCGAGCCAAGTCCTGATGGGAACCAGTGTCAGGAAAGGTGTAGAGACTAACAAGTGAGTCCCAACAATAATCTTGTACTAGCGCCCGACATCCCGAATACTTCGGGATGATGATATAGTCCAATCTTTGGAGTAATCCAAAAAAATTATGGAAGAGCAAGGCGTCGTCAGTTCGATTCTGACCCGCGGCATATTAAAACCCTTCATTTTAGAAGGGTTTTAATAATGAAAAATACTCACAAATTCTATTCTCATGGTAGAATATTTTGATACTGGTGGACGGTGCAGGACTCGAACCTGCGACATCTTCGGTGTAAACGAAGCGCTCTACCAGCTGAGCTAACCGTCCAGATCTACCCGGGGCGAGACTCGCCAGGGCATTCGACCTGGCGCCCGGGTGCATACCCGGGCGAACTCTGAATGATACTCTCGCTCATGTAATTTATCACTGGGCGAGGAGGGACTCGAACCCTCAAGCCTTACGGCACATGATTTTAAGTCATGCGTGTATGCCAGTTCCACCACTCGCCCATCTTAGGCGTGAACGGGAATTGCACCCGTGTACGAGCTTTTGCAGAGCTCTGCCTAACTACTCGGCCATCACGCCATGCTCCCTTAGTATATCTTGAAACTTACCAAAGCATCTAGAAGAAAAAGCAAGAAAAAACTTAGAAGTCGTTTTAAAAAATATCTTTCGAGTCATCTCCTACCCGCCGGCCCGCCTTTGGCGGATCGGCATCCGGAATTTGCCTTATTCACTGGATTCCCGCCTACGCGGGAATGACAGTAACAAAGCAAAATTGTTTTAAAATAGGTTATTACTCTTTTTCTTCCTTTTTATCTTCTTTGACTTCTGAAATTTCTTGGGCAACCTCTTTTACATCTTCTGATTTTTTAGAATCTTCTTTTTTTGTTTCTTCCTCCAAGGCCTTACGGCTCAAACCCAAGCGATGATGATCAGGTTCTATGGAAATGATTTTAAATTCATACTCCTTGCCTTCGGTGACCACGGTTTTTGGATCAACGGTTTTGTCGCTCGAAAGCTCGCCCAAATGAGCCAAGCCATGAATATCATCGTCCAGCTCCACAAAAGCTCCAAAAGGCATGAGCTTGGTAACGGTCCCTTTGATGATTTGCCCAACCTGATATTTACTTACCACTTCTTCCCATGGATCTTTGGAAAGCCTCTTCATGGAAAGTGAAATTCTGCCTTTGTCCGTGTTGATGACCTGGGCTTTGACCTTGTCTCCCACCTTTACTATGTCTTTGGGATTATCAATGCGTTGCCAAGCCAGCTCTGAAATATGGACCAGTCCTTCCAAATCTTCACCAAACTTGATAAAGGCTCCAAAGTCCACAATCCCGGTGATGGTTCCGTCCACTATTTCACCAATTTTAAGCACAGACATTTTCTTGCCCAACTCTTCCGCTTGAGCTGCTTTTTCTGAAACGATTAATTTTTCCTCATCCGGGTCCGCGGTGATGACTCGAACCTTGAAATCTTCACCGATATAACTTTTTAGATGAGCAAGGATTTTATTCTTGTCCGCGGCCTCAACGCGCGGGTAGTGCTCGGTAGAAAGCTGGGACACGGGTAAAAAACCAATCACATTATTTATCTCAAGCATCAAGCCCCCTTTATTGGCTTCTATAACCTTGCTGGTAACCACTTCTTTACTTTCCAGTAATTCTTTGAGAGTTGTCCAAACTCTTTCATGCCCGGCGGCTCTAAAAGACAATTCTACGATACCGTCTCTGTTTTCCGGCTCAACAACCAACGCGTAGACATTGTCGCCTACTTTCATTTTGGACAATATTCGGGAATCATCATATAATTCACGCCCTCGAACCACGCCAATACCATAAGAAGGCAAGTCCAAATAAACTTCATTTTTGCCTTTGGATAGAATCCGTCCTTCCAAAACCTGATTTACCTGCAGTGTCTGAATATTCTGTCCTTTAATCCCCACTAAATCATTCATCGATTTTGCGGGGGACTTTATTTCAGACTCCTTGATGGTAGCGGTTTCGGCTACTTGCTCGTTTTGTGATGTTGTTTCTTCACTCATAATTAAAATTTTCTTTGTTTAAGCAAACGCTCGGATGAAATTAAATTTGCTTTCATTTCACTCCTCGCTTGCAAAAATAAAGGATTACCTTTGTTTTTGCGGCGCTCGGATGAAATTAAATTTGCTTTCATTTCACTCCTCGCTTGCAAAAATAAAACACTGCTTCTAGGAAGCTACCGGTTTGCTTAACCGCGACCGCCGGGCAAACCAGTGAACTTTAGTTAATGATTATTTAGCAATTTTGAGCCCAAAATCGCTTGAAAAGGCCTATATTTACAGTGTGTTTCTGCAATCTACCATATATCCTAGTTCGATTGCCATATAGCCAGAATAACAAAAAAACTGATTTCTGACAAGATTTATTAACATCTATATATTATGAGTTTAGATATCACACCACAAAAAGTAATACTTGTCAAGTATCAATTCAACTATTTTCCTGCTAAAATTGAGTTGCTTCATTTATTTATGGCTTATGAATATCGAAACGGTCAAGAAAAAAATCTCGCCAATTTTGAGCAGGAACCAAGTGGAATTTGCCGGACTATTCGGCTCATACGCCCGAGGCGAGGCAAAAAAGTCTAGCGACCTTGACATCGTGGTCAGATTTTCAGCGCCTAAAACTTTATTTGATTTGGTCGGTTTGCAACAAGAGCTATCCAAAAAACTTGGGAAAAAGGTTGATTTAGGAATTGAAAAATCAATTCATCCTTATGTTCGGCCAAACGTTGCTAAAGATTTAAAGATTGTCTATGGACAAAGACGGTATCTATAAACAGCATATCGTAGACGCGATAGCGGATATTGAAAGCTATGTTGCCGATATGGCCCAAGAACGGTTTGAAACAAACAAGCTGACGCAAGACGCGGTGATCAGGAAATTCCAAGTCATAGGCGAAGCGGCGAAAAGGTTGTCTCCAAAGTTCAAAAATAACCGGGCGGGCATCCCCTGGAAAAAAATCTCCGGTATGAGAGATATTTTGATACATGACTATTTTCAGGTGGACTTATCTCTTGTTTGGAATACGATCAAAAAAGAGCTCCCGGTTCTGAAACAAAAACTAAAGTAAAACCGACCCTATGAAGTCGGTTTTGTGGTTGACTTGGACTTTTAAAAAGCCCAAAAACCTGCTAGAATAAAGGCAGATTAGAATAATTTTATTCACAGAGTAAACTCGTAATTGAGCAACCTCTCCCTTCCCATAACTTGGGGATGGGGATAGTAACCATAATGAATATTTATTGGTATGGGCTTTCCAGTTATAAAATAGTTTCCAAGGATGTCACTATTTTTACCGACCCATTTGGAAAATCGTCTGGCCTGACCCCTCCTCGAGGTGCGGGACAAATAGTACTCTCCTCCGATCCTGACAACGAACTATACAATAACTTCTCGGCTATTTCCGGGGATCCTTTTATTATCAATGGTCCGGGGGAATATGATGTGAAAGGAGTTTTTGTGCGTGGAATACCGATGAACACGGGAGCAAAAAAAGAGGAAAAAAAATCTTCCGTTGATCGAAGAGCTATTTATTCTATCAATGCTGAAGGTATTAATATAGCTTTTTTGGGAAATTTTTCAGAAAATACACTTACAGAATCTCAAGAAGAAGCGCTGGGGGAAGCAGATATTCTGATTATTCCTGTGGGCGGGAAAGGGGGGTTGGATGCTTCCAGCGCCACCGAGCTTTCCAATCAGCTGGAACCTTTTATTATCATCCCCAGCCACTATAAAACCTCCGGTCTAAAAATAAAACTCGACTCCGTGGATGAATTTTTGAAAGAATTTGGAGACAAGGGCGAGGATATGGAAAAATTATTGATAAAAAAATCGGATTTCGAGGAAGAAAAAACTAAAGTGGTGACCTTATCTCCCCAACGTTAAAATAAATAAGACTTACGCACTGGTCGCCTCGGCCGGGCAAAGCCCGGCCTTGGGCGACAGCGCCCAAGAGGGTTTGGCCAATTTCTGCGTTATTTTCCTGTGGTTGGCCTCGACGTAGCTTCACTACGCCTTCGGCCAATCCTCGGAAAATGCCTTGAACTTGGCCAAATGCGTAAGTCCTAATCAATATGAATAAATTTATTCAAAATCTACAAAATCAGCCTTACGAAAAAAGAGTCAGATATCTATGGCTTGGGACTATCGCTGCCGGAGTTATTGTCGTTATCGCTTGGGGATCGCTGACTGCTCTGAATTTGAAAAATAAGGAAGCGCGTAAAATAGAAAACGATGCCGTTTTACAAGACCTGCAAAAAAACTATGAAGTGGCAATTGACGAATTCGCGAAGGCGCGAGAAGATCTAAAGAAACAATTCAGTCAACTGGAAATCCCAGCCGAGGACGAGCGGGAACTACTTAAGCTCGACAGTACTGCTTTGAGTAACGATAAAACAAAAATCGCAGTGAATTTTACTCTTGAAAATCCCACCTTGGATGTATTGAACGTCTTTACCGCGAATCATGCCAATGTTGTTTTGGTTGATGGTGTAGATCAATATTCCCCTGAAAAAGTGATGACTAAGAGTCCGGAGTACATTTTTCCGGGAAAAATTTTGAGCAAACAGAAAATCTCCGGGTATATGGTTTTTCCAATACCCCAAAATTCTACGGTAACTCTAAATATTAATAATATGTTCTTTGAATCAATTCCAAATGAAACTTTTACGGAAACTTTAACAATTGATCTCAACTCTGAAGTAAAAGGCGTAATAACCAGACCGCTTCCAAGACAATAAATAATCAATCTCTCGAATAAAAGTAAAATAAGCTATTCAGTAGTAAAAATTTTCAATTAGATACGGTTCGACCTCTCCCTTCCGCCAGCTGGCGGATCCCTCCCCTCGCCAGGAGAGGGTAATAATGTACTCCTTATGAAAAAAAGATCACCAAAATCCAAAGGCGCACCGCCAAGTCCCCCTACAAAAACTTTGGATAACGTAAGTCACGGACAAGTCAGTCCTCGCTCTATAGAACAGGAAATGCGTGAGTCGTATCTGGACTACGCCATGTCTGTCATTGTGGCTCGAGCCTTGCCTGATGTGCGTGACGGACTAAAACCCGTACACCGCAGGGTGCTTTTTGCCATGCAAGGTTTGGGCTTGAGAAGCACTGCAAAATATCGCAAATCAGCAACGGTCGTCGGAGAAGTTTTGGGAAAATACCACCCGCATGGCGATACTGCCGTATATGACTCTCTGGTCAGGTTGGCGCAAGATTTCTCCATGAGATATCGGTTGGTTGATGGTCAGGGCAACTTTGGATCTTTGGATGGAGACGGCGCCGCGGCCATGCGATACACGGAATGTCGAATGACCAAAGAAGCGGAGGAATTGCTGCGAGACCTGGATAAAGAAACCGTGGACTGGATGGAAAACTATGACGCCTCAAGAAAAGAGCCGAAGGTTTTGCCGGCTTACCTGCCAAACCTGCTTTTGAATGGCACGGTGGGGATTGCGGTCGGTATGGCAACCTCTATTCCGCCTCACAATCTGGGCGAACTGGTGGATGCGACGGTAAAATTGATAGAAACTCCTTCGGTAAGCCACACGGAGCTTATGGACATTGTGCAAGGCCCGGACTTTCCGACTGGTGGAATTATTTATGACTGGAAAGCTATTAAAGAAGCCTACGCCACTGGCCGTGGCGGCATTGTTGTTCGCGCCAAGGCTGATATAGAAGAAATGGAAGGGGACAGATACCGAATCATAGTTACGGAAATTCCTTACCAGGTAAACAAAGCAAATCTACTGCAACAATTTGCCAACCTGGTCAACGATAAAAAAATTGAGGGGATTAAAGATCTGCGCGATGAGTCTGATAAAGATGGGGTGCGAATTGTTATCGAGTTGAAAAAAGAAGCCCTGCCAAACAAAATTTTGAACCAACTGTACAACTCTTCACAACTCCAGGAAACTTTCCATATGAATATGTTGGCTTTGGTGGACGGGATTGAGCCAAGGGTTCTGAATTTGAAATCTGTTTTGGAATATTATCTTAAGCACAGACAGGTGGTGGTGCGCAGAAGGACGGAATACGATCTAAGAAAGGCCAAGGAAAGAGAACATATTTTGGAAGGCTTGAGCAAAGCCTTGAAAAATATCGATGCTATTATCAAAACCATAAAACAGTCAGAGACGAAAGAAATCGCGCATAAAAACCTGGTAAAAAATTTCAAACTCTCAATAATCCAGGCTTCCGCGATTCTGGAAATGAAACTTTCGACCCTGGCGGGATTGGAAAGGAAAAAAATAGAAGATGAATTGAAAGAAAAAAGAAGACTTATCGCGGAACTTGAAGGGATTCTAAAATCTCCAAAAATGATTCTAGGAATTATCAAGACCGAATTGTTGGAAGTCAAAGAAAAATATAATGATGAACGCCGGACCAAACTGGTTAAACAGCCACTTGGTGAATTTAAGGTTGAGGATTTAATTCCTGATGAAAAAGCCATGGTTGTCATAACAAAAACCGGGTATGTAAAGCGACTGACTCCGGACACTTACCGCACCCAATCTCGCGGGGGTAAGGGTGTGATTGGAATGACTACAAAAGAAGAAGACATTGTTGAACATTTAATCGCCTGCTCCACGCATGACGATATTATGTTTTTTACCAATAAAGGCAGAACATTTCAAACCAAAATCTATGAATTACCAGTGGCTTCGCGTACGGCAAAAGGGCAAGCTTTGGTGAACTTTTTACAGCTTCAAACCGGAGAAGTGGCGACAGGTGTATTAACCAGTTCGAAAAAAATTGATGCCAAATATCTGATAATGGCGACAAAAAATGGGGTGGTGAAAAAAACTGAAATTTCAGAATTTACCAAAGTTCGCAAGTCCGGCCTGATCGCGATAAATTTGAAATCAGATGACGAGTTAAAATGGGTGCACCAGTCCATGGGAAAAGACGAGATTGTCCTCGCGACATCCCAAGGTCAGTCCATTCGGTTCGCAGAAAAAGATATTCGACCAATGGGCAGGAACGCGTCCGGGGTGAGAGGCATCAGGCTCAAAAAAGACGATGAGGTAATATCCATGGACATAGCCTACACACCGGAAGGAAAAGAAAAACTGCAATTACTGGTCGTGTCTACATTTGGTCTGGGGAAGCGAACTGACCTTTCTCAATATAAAGTGCAGGGGCGTGGTGGTGGTGGAATTAAAACTTTAAATGTCACCGAAAAAACCGGACCGGTGGTTGGAGCGTATGTAATTAAGGCGGAATCCGAGCTGGATCTGGTTGTGATTTCTGAAAAAGGCCAGACTCTAAGAACCAAACTGGCAAGTATTCCCACACTCGGACGCGCCACTCAAGGCGTAAGAGTGATGCGACTGGATAAGGGTGATAAAATCGCCGGCGCGAGCTTGGTGTAACCAGGTAAACTATAACTTGATAAAAAAAGGCCCGTTCTCGGGTCTTTTTAATTATTTTGTGTATAATATAGATAATTATCAAAAAAAATATGGAAGGTGAAAAAAGCAGATACATTATGGAGATGGAGGGGCAGTCGGCAGAACAAGTTGAGCGTATGAGAAAGGCTTATGATGTTTTTCGCAAACATTTGGGAGATATGATTCCAGAGACAAAGATTGAATCCTCGCCAGAAGGTATGCAAGTGAGTCAAGAAATAGGCGACTCCGAAAAACTCAAATCACTGAATGAATTAAACTCTGATGAGATCGAGCGTTACAGGGAGTCGACAATGAATCAGGTCATAGAACTTATCAACTCAAAACTGCCAGCCGTAAGGGAAGAGCTCGCGACAGAAATAAAAGAAGATGACGAGATTGACCTACTCCATAATATTCGAGGGTCGCGTCTCGGTG
>Ga0209542_10015190_pt1 | contig 12975 bp, 8 predicted proteins | sample RifCSPhighO2_01_FD_184028 | JGI IMG/M metagenome (GOLD analysis project Ga0209542, IMG submission 184028) | Soil microbial communities from Rifle, Colorado - Rifle CSP2_plank highO2_0.1 (SPAdes) (version 2) | ecosystem: Environmental > Terrestrial > Deep subsurface > Rock core/Sediment ... | reverse complement strand
CCGCCGAGCGGTAGCGTGAAAGCCGCCAGCAGCACAAGATTAAAAACGGTACGCGACATGCTGTGTCTCCCTGTTGCGCGGGTTAATCGAAAGGCCTTGGTAGCGCCCCAGGTTGATCGTGAGGGTCTCGTGTTCCGTCGTGCGCCAGGCGCTGCCTCCCAAGCCCAGCACACCGGTCATGCCGAGCCGGAGGGTGGCCAGCCCCAACACCGGCGCAGGCAGGCTGTGCAACGGCAGCGACAAGCGCAGCTTCGCCGTGCAACGCCACCCCAGGTAAACGCGCAACAGCACCCGCAGGTCGCGGTGTAGCTGGCCGTCGGGGAGCCAGCCACGGGCTTCCTGGGCGTGCTCGGTATAGAGCGTCAGACCGAACTGGCTGTTGGCGTCGCGGCCGATACGCCCCAGCGGCGTGCCCTGGGCCAGGCTCACCGGACGTTGCCGGGAGAGGCTGGCCGGCGCCGCCAACGTAATGTTCTGCGGCCAATGCGGAGTCACCTGCACCTGGGTGTCGGGGGCGAGCAATTTGACCAGTGCGACGATGCCTTGTGCATTCCGCGTGGGCAGGCGCATCACGCTGAGCAAGGCCAGAAAGCGCGAGACCGGCGTGGCGACCTGTTGCGCGGTGCCGGGAATGCCCAGGCCGATCAGGCCCAGCAGGCATTGCGAGGTGGCATCGGTGCCGCCCGCTTCGAACGTCGCCGGGTAGGAGTACTTGCGCCAGATCCGGTAGAACTGGGTGAAGATCCGGTGATTGAACATATCCAGGAAGGCTTCCAGCGCTTCATGCCCCTCCCGACGCTGCGCGATGTCATCCAGGTACACGGTCGGCATCGGCGAATCGACCCCGTACAACCCAAGCAAGCGCGTGCGTACCGTCGCCGCTCGCTCCGGGTGCGCTTCATCGATTTCAATCGACTTCAACTCGCCGGCCGGAAAGCCCATGCCCGGATCGGGCCGAAAGCGCACGGCGTCATCCGCCGGGTGCGCGGTGCTGCCCAGCGGCGGATGGTCGGGCAAGGCCTGTTCCAGCAACTGGCAAAAACGCTGCAGATTGGCCTCGGCCACCTGGCCCTGTAAGGCATCCAGCAAACCGCTGGCTTTCAGCCGGGAATACGCTGACTGTGATTCTCGTTCCATCGCAGGCACTTTCCAGTAGGTTGCAGGATCAGCGTGAGCTGGGTGTACACATGAATGTCGGCATACAAGGCGAAGAAGCGATTGAGCATCTCGCCGAACAGGCTGATGTCGCCCTCCCCTGAAAAGCCGTTGGCGTCGAGGGTGATCTCGATATCCACGCCGCGTAGCAAAAAGCCTTTCTCGAAACGTTGGACCAAGTGATGACGGACCTCGACGATCGCCGCCAGACGACGACGGTTGAGTTCGCTGCCCGTCCAGTCGTACAAGGCCAATGTGCCGCGCAACACCTCGGCGTTGTCGAGCATCGGCAGGAAGTTCGAGCCCAGGTGACTCAGCACCCGCCAGTGAAAGCGGTCGCGGTTCGGCGGGTAGCACGGCAAGCTCGGCGCACACAGGTTGCGCACCCGCAAACCGGCCTGGGGGCTTTGCACCAGCGTGTCGAGCACGGTGCTTTGCAGTGCCTTGCGCGGCAATTGGCCGTGGGTGCCGGTCAGTCGCAACGACAGGCTTTCACGCGTGCGCAGGCGGTCGCTGTCGAAGCCCTCGCCGCCGAGGATCAGCCAGGTGTCATGCAAGCCATTGGCGGCGCGCTTGAGGCGCGTATGGAAGTAGCGTTCGGGAGCCTCGTCACGCAGCATGCCGCCTTTGTGGCGAAAGCTGCTGAACGGCACATAGTCCTGGCGCTCGGCGTTTCGCGAGGCGGTCACGCGGTCCACCGAATAGATCTCGGTATGGCCGTCCTGCAAACGCATGGGGCGCAGCAGGTAGTCGCTTTGCAACGGTGCCAGGGTCAGCGGATCGGCCTCCAGCGCGAACAGGTTGATCACCGGCACCGCATGCAGGCGGATATGCTCGCGGCTCAGGTCGAAATCGGCCGGCCAGGGTTCGCGCAACACCACTTCAAGCTCGAACCAGGCGGCGTCGGGAGCAATCTGCAGGTGCTCCAGGCCACACAGGGTCACGAACATGAATTTTTCGCGGAAACTGAAATACTCCAGCAATAACTGATAACCGCTGAACGCACTGTCGCCCTTGGGCCACAGCCGGTCTTCATCGGCAAACCCCTTGGGTGCAAAATGCCCGGCGACCGGCTGGCGTTCGGTCTGGCCGGGCCAATGCACGAACATCGCTTGCACATTCAGGGTCAGCGCCTGATGCAAAGCACTGGCCAAAGGGCCTTCTGCATTCAGGTACAGCGGCACGCGACTCAGGTCGATCTGGCTCCAGTCGGTCAACGCGCCGCAGGCAAAACGCAGGCGCAACACGGAGCGACCATCCGGGGCGAAGCCGCGCCCGACCGAGGCCAGGGCCAGCGGGCGCAGGGCCAGGTCCTGGGTGGTGGTGTAGCGGCAACGGGTACTTTGGGGCCCGATGGGTTGCGACAGCACTTCAAAGCCCTGCGCGATCAACTCGCTGTGCTTCATCTGCGCCAGTTCCGGCACCAGTTCGACGATCGACAGCGACGGGATGGTGCGCAGGTAGTGTGGCCAGAGCAGGCTGACCAGGCCTTCGGTCAATTCCGGCAGGTCATCGTCGAGTTTTTCCCGCAGGCGGCCCATCAGGAACGCGAAGCCCTCGAACAGGCGCTCCACATAGGGGTCTTGCGCCCCCGGTTTGTCCAGGTTGAGCTGTGCCGCCCGATCCGGGAAGGCCTCCGCGAATTCCTTGCCGGCCTCGCGCAGGTAGCGCATTTCGGCATCGAAATAGCGCAGTGTGAGATTGTCCATGTTCACAGAACGACTCCTGATAGATAAGGGTTAGCCGCACAGCACGGCGGCGCGTACCGGGTCGATGGCGACCAGCGCCGCCAGCAGGGTTTCCATGCGCCGCGCCAGGCTGGGTTTGTCGGCGTCGTTGCGTTGGGCTTTCACGCGCAGCAGCTTGAGCAGGCGCGCCTTGACCTCGAAATGCAGCGCCGGCTCCCAGTCGGCCAGGGCCTGGCGTTGCGCGGTGGCGTCCAGTTCCCCCAGCAGGTGAATGGCCAGGTCGCTCTTGCCATGCTGTTCGGCCACCCGCGCCATCAGCAAGCGCAGCAGCCAGCGCTGGCGCCCGCTGTCGATACCGGGCCGCGCAGCCAGCCACGCCAGCGCGTGATCCACGCCGTCGCTGTCGGCCTGGGCCACGGCCTCACCTTCCAGGGACAAGATGTCCGCATCACTGCTGGCCACGGCCGCCGAGGGTACGGGCAGCCATTGCTGGGGTTGGTTGCCGCTGACGTGCTGGGCAATCCACTCGCGGGTGGTTTCGTCGGCGAACGGGGTGCCGTCACTCCAGCACAGCACCTCCAGGCCCGGCAGGCGCTCGAGGAACATGCCCAGGTCACGTTTGGTGATAGCGGCCCAGCGGTCCTGCGGTGCGGGTTGTTTGCTCAAGGCCTGATACAGGTACCATTGCAGGTCGAGCCAGAAATGGTTCACGCCTTCGGCATACATCCGCTCGACCTGTTCGATCAACTCCGCCCAGTTCTGTTGCAGGTACAAACGCTTGAGCTGTGCCCGATAGTCTGCACGCGGCGGCGTCAGGCGCGTGTTGCCGTTGGCCTCCTGAGGCGGCGTCTGATGCACGGTGTCCCAGCGCAAGCTCTTCATCAGTCGGTGAGCGGCCAGCCAGCCCAAGGGTTGCTCGCGCAGGTAGCTCGTCAGGGCCCGGCCGCTGTCCAACAGGTCCCGTCCGGATTTGATCATCGTCGGCGGCGACGCGTTGGCATGCACAGTCGACTCAAGGCTGGCGGTGTGTTGCGGGACCAATGCGTCCATCCCGCCGGACTGCGCCAGTCGCGCCGACAATGCCGCGTACAGCGGCTGCAGATCCGGACGCTGCTCCGGCGCCCACCCACTCAAGCCGCGCTCCAGCCAGGCGAGCGCGGCGGCGGTGCGCTCGGCTTCGGCCTTGACCACTTCCGGGTACAGCGACAGCGTGTCCAACACCTTGCCACTGGCCAACCATTCCAGGGCCATCTTGCGGCTGTTCGGACGGCTGGGCAGCACCGCGTCGGCAAAGCGCTCCACCAGCGCGGCCAACAGACTCAAGCCATCCGCCAAGCCGAGTTCGCCGTCTTTGTGCAAGCGCGCCCACAGGTAGTACGTGGCGACGCGCAAGTCCTTGCAGCGCTGGGTCAGCAGCTTCTGCGCCAGTTGGGCAACCTGCTCGGCATCGGCACCCGACAGTTTGTTGACTTCTTCGCGCATGCGTTGGAAGTCATCGTCGTAGCCGGGGTCGTCGCCGACGGGGGATTCGGTGCTGATGGGGTGTAGCCAGGGTTGCCAGTGGGCGGCGTGTTCGTGTGCGACAGACAGTGCGTCACGCTCCCCAAGGCAGCGGGCGATCAAGGCGCGCAGGCTCATTCGGCCCCCTCACTCATGCCAGCGGGCTGTGTTACACCCTCATGCTTGCCGCGCGTCTGCACACGCTTTTGGAATGGATATAAATGCTGGCGCAGAATGCCGTCCGGCAACGGTTCGCCAAACACTCCGTAGCGCGTTGGCCAGTCCTTTGCGGGCAATTTGAATGTTCCAAATACCCTATCGATCAGCGGCAGGTGAATCGCATAGTTTTTGTAGCGGTAGTCTGGATGACGGGCATGGTGCCAATGGTGGTAGCGTGGAAGTACCAATACGTATTCCAGCCAACCACCTTTGATGCACACATTGGCATGAGCCAGCACCGCCTGGACGCCGACCAGCACCACATAGGCATTCAATGCCTGCGCAGAAAAGCCCAGCAACATCAGCGGCATCAGTACGGCGGTGCACGTCAATAGCACTTCGACAAAGTGGACACGCGAGCCGGCCAGCCAATCCATCGCCGTACTCGAATGGTGCACCGCATGGAAGCGCCATAACCACGGCACCGCATTCTTGGCATACAGCTTTTCCAGCGGAATAAAGACCGCCGCGGAGATGAGGAGCGCCAATCCGAGCAGTAGCAGGCTACGCGCCAATTGTTCGTTGTAAACCTTGCGCAGTTCGGTCGTGGTCAGCCACTCGGGAAGCAAAAAACACAACACGGCCAGCAGACTCAACAGCCCGAGCGCAGCGCAGATATAACCGCTGATACGCCCCTCGCCGAATTTGAACGGAGCGTGGCCATGGTCCCGAAGATACGTTTCAATTTTTTGCATTACACATCCTTTGTATCCAATACCTGTTAAGGGTGTTCCTTGGTTACGTCAGCGCGCCGATGGCGGCAGTGATTCACCGGAGTTCGAAACTCCCGTTCTGCGCATAGGGTTCTTCTGCGGCGCCCTCATTGAGAAATATCTGTTGCGGCAACCTGAAATCACGCAGCTTGAGCAACGCCAGCGGCCCCGCATCCAGTTCGGTGCGCAGGTGCCACGTCAGGTTCAGGCCGTCGGGCGCCTTGAGGGCCAGGCGGTAGCGGCTGTTGCCGTCGTCCAATGGCGTGACCTGGGCGTTTTCCAGCAGGCGGATCAGGCCCCAGGTGCCGGGGTAGTCGCCAAATAGCCGCTCGCCGGCATGTACGCTGGTCCAGCTGAGGCTCACGCCGGGATAGTCGCTGCGCCCCGGCCAGTTGAAACGCTGCCAGCTTTCTTTCTGGTTGAAGTACTGGTGCCGGTCGCCGTTGAGGATGAAGGTGGTTTGCACCACGTCGCGCACGGGTTTGCCTTGCAGTTCAAAGCTCAGCCCCATGCCGCCTTCGGTGTAGAGCACATCGGCCAGTTCGCTCAGTTGATTGATCGCGCTAAGAAACCGTGGGTCGAAACGCAGGCCTTGGCTGTGGCGGGGGTCGGCCACCCAGCGGCTACCTTCCTTGCGCAGCACGCCGCTCAATTGCTGCTGTAAAAACTGTGCGATGCGCCCGGAGTCCGCGCGGATCATCTGCCCCAACATCGGCAACGAGGCGTCGCTGGTGGTGGCGGCAAACGGGTAACGGCTGGCGAAGGCGGCGTTCCAATGGCTGACGATCGAGCGCTGCCAGTGGCTGTTGAGGCCTGCGGCGGACGGTTGCAACACGCGTTGCCAGGCCTGTTCCAGCGGCTGCACGAACAGCGTCTGCGCCGCCCCGCCCCACTCCGCGCCCAGGCTGGCGGCCAGCAGGGCACCGTAGGATTGGGTGTCGGTGAGGTCGATGCTGCGGCCTTGAAACACGCTTTGTGCCAGGGCCTGGGTCATTTCCAGCGGGTCGGGCGCGGTGCTGATCTGCTGCAGTTTCAAACGCACCCGTGTCACGCGGGTGAGGAAGGCCGGGAGACTGAGGCCGTCTGTGTTGGACTTGTCCAGCAGCGCCAATAACGGGCCGAAGGTCGCCGCCAGCGGCCCCGTGGCGGCCTGGGCCAACGGCTCGATCGCTGGAGCCTTGTCCGGCCCGATCAACTTTTGCGCAGACTGCACCAGCGAGTCGGCCAGGGCCTGGGGGCGGCTGCCCGCCTGCGTCTGGTAGGCCACGCTGTTCAGCAGCGCGATCAAGGGCGATTGGCGCACGTCGCTCATCAGCGTCAATTGGTCGATTGACTCATCGAGACTCGCGGCCTGCTGCCAGCGCAGGCTGTTGAGCAGATCCTGCCAGGCGCTGGCGTAGTCCTGGAAGTAGCGTTCGGTGAGGCGGGCGCGCAGTTGGTCAGGGCTCAGGCGGGTGTCGACATCGGCAGGTTGGTCGCTGAGCACCCAATCGATTTCCTCGCGGCGCGCCTCGGCGATCGCATCGATGGCTTGGCGCACCGAGCCTTCCCAGGCCTGGCGGGTGAACACGCCGGGCACGCTGGCCTCGGTGGTGAACAGGGCCTGGGCGTCGGTGTCGCCGACCAGTTGCTGCAGGCCCAGGGCCGGGTAGTGATGGGCGGCGTCATCGAGCAATTGCTGGTACAGATTGGCTTCGGCATTGCGTTGGCCCAGTTGACCGAGCAGGACCTGCCGGACTTGCGCGACCAGCCGCGCGTCGGTGTCGATGCGCCAAGCCGGGTTTTCCGCCAGGTGTTCAGCGTAAAACTGCCACAGAGTGGGGCCCAGGGCTTGCCAGAGGCCCGCGCGGGAAGGCTCGACTTCGCCGAGGGTTTTCACCAGCAGACTGGCGTCGGCTTTTGCCGGACGCGCCATCATCAGGTAGGCCTTGAGCTGGTCGTAGGCAGCACGGGCGCGTTCGGCGCGCTCGGGATTGTCCGGGGCCAGCTTGACCAGGGCCGTGAGCTGCTGGCGTAAAGCGGCGACGGCCGGGTCGCGGATCAGGCGGTTGTTGGCTTCGACGTAGCGCGGCCAAACAGTTTCAAGCAGCGCTGGGTTTTGATTCAGGCCGAAGCGCTGATACCACGGAGCGCCGCCTTGAACGCGATCATCCAGGCGCGCCAATTCGCGGACCAGTTCATGGAGGGCCTGGAGCTGTTCGTCGCCTTGTGATGCGCGTTGCAAGGTCGACAACGAGCTGTGTACCTGGGCGATCTGCGTGCGGTTGCTGATGAATGACAGCAGCAGTCCTGCTCCCCATAACGTCGCCAAACCCAGCACCAGCGCGTAGCCAACTCGCGGCATGCTCCAACCCAGTCGGCGGCCACGGGCGCTATCGCCGAGTACGCCGTGCCACACCGGGGCCACCGACCACGCCTGTTGTTGATCATGCGGCGAGCGCTGTACCGGCAGGCTGAACCACAACCCCCGCAACGGCACGCCACGGGCAAATTCGCCGGCCAGATGCGCCAAGGTGTGACGCCAACGATCAATGCCCTCGCCCTTTAAATCTCGCGACAAACGCAGCAGAAAATCATCCTTCATCACCGCGTTCATCTGCGCCAAACCCGCGCGACGCAAAGGCTCCAGCAAACGATTCAGCGCGGCGTCCAATACCGCCGCCGAGAAGCGCGCGGGCAACTGACAGCCCACCGGCTGCGCTTTGCGCGTGTCCTGCGCCCACGCACTGCCGCAGACCTGCCAGAGAGATAACGGCAACTGCCAGCGCAAGTCACGGGCAAGGCGCTGCACCTGGCGTACACCTTTGCCCATCGCGACATCGTCGGCGGCCTGGGTTTCGTTCAGCGCCCAGACGACTCCGTCCAACGCACGCCAGCGGCTCAGCCCACGCCAGCGCTCAGGGAATGATTGATCCAGCGCGGCCTGCGCACTGCCACCCCACAGCAGGACGGTGCCTTGGCCTTCGAGCCATTGGTGAGCGGCCAGGGTGGGGGCGATGGCTTCGATTTCGGTGGGTTCGCCGATGATGAGCAGCAGGCGGGTTTTGTGGCGCCAGAAGAGGCCGTAGTGCTCGCGTAGGTGCTCGCGCACTTTTACCGCATCTGGCGACGCGGGTTCCCGGGTCAATCGCGAGTTCGGCGTTTCGGTGACCGCCCTCACGACCTGCTGTGCCTGGCGAAACGCCAGACGATCCCAGGCCAGCAAAATGACCGGGCAGAACCAGCAGAGCGCGAACCACACCCCCAGCCCCCACAGCAGCAATTGCTTGAGCGGCATTTTCGGCCAGCCCAGATAGCCGCTGCACAAGCCATACAACAGACCACCGAGCAGTACCAGTAGCGTCATGATCAGCAGATAGCCCAACCCCACGCGAACCAACGAGCCCTTACCCACGTCCTTAACTGTTGCCATAAGGCACCGCCACTCCAATCGCCAATCGTTGGTTTCCATCCTGGCTCAGCCAACCACAGGGCTGACCCGCCGCCCCCGCTTGCAGCAATGCCAGGGACATCCCGATAAACGGCGCCAGGTGCGCCAGCACGCCCCATTGCCCGGCCAGTTGATGTTCGACTGCCGACCAGCCGCCCTCTACAAACGCAGCCTGGCTGGCTCGATCCAGTGCCAGGCAGGTGGTCGGCGCAGATTGCAGTCCGGCGTAACGCTGCATCTGTGCACACAGCTCGGCGGGCGACTGGCTTGCAAGGTATTCACCGCGATGCACCAACTGCTGCCCCTGCCAGCTCACTCGCCAGAAGAAACCCGCTTCACCCCCCAGCTCGCCCTCTTCGGCACTTGCCACCGACGCCACGCCGGCGCACAACAACCAGTCGTCCTCGCCACGACAATCGCGATGGAAGGTATCGATCAGGTCATCCAAATCAGTCAGGTTCTGTAGCAGCAAACGGGCCTCGGGCAACACCACTCCCGCCCGGACCAACGCCTCAACGAAAGCAGCCTGGCCGCTCTCATCCCCCACCCAGGCAATTGCCCGCAACTGTGGCCAGCACTCGGACAACCCCGGGAGGGCCAAGGTTAAACGGGTGAGATGCCGTGCCAGTGCAGGTTCACGCTCGCTGATCAAGCTCAGCGACAGTGGGCAACGCAACATGGGCTGTGTAGCGCCGGGTATCGCCAAGGGTGGCGAGACGCTTGTCATCAAGTTCAGGTAGTCTTCTTGCATGTCACCCGCCGGGCCGAGCAACAACACATCCTGCACCGGTAAACCCAGCGAGCGCCGTTGCCACCAAGCCTGCATGGCGGCCTCCAGCGCGCGCAGATACACCTTGCGGTTGAACAGCTCGATCTGCCACACCAACACACGCACCGCCAGGATCAGCGCCCAGCACAGCGGCAGCACCGCGCTCCACAGCCACCATTCCAGGCGCGGTTGCTCCTGGGGCCACAGCATCAGCAAAACGGCCGACTGCACTCCCCACGGCAGTGCCAACCCCAACCACCAACTGCGCCAACGCGGCTCGCCCGGTTCGATAACGTCGGGGTACTCAGGCGGACGGTTCATGGCGCAACCACCATTGAAGTGGCCGGCAGGCTGCTGACCAACTGGCAACCACACGCGCAACGATGGCCGTGCAGCGCCACAGGTTTGCCGTCCATGGTTGAACCCGAAGCGCCTTCGGTAATGTGCGTAATGCCATGCAGGTTGCAGCGAACTTGATCATCCACGCAGGCCACTGGTTTGCCGAAGGCTTTGTAATGCCCCGACAACACCTCACCGCCAAACGGGTGCAGTGGGTCGCCCATGCGTACGAGAGGCAGCATCAAACCACCTCGCGCTCAAGTTCGAAAAGACTGCCCGCCTCGCGCAACATGGCGCTGGTCCGCTCAATCCGTTGCCGATAATCGTCCAGCGCGATCTGGCGCTTTAGCTCGGCCGCCACCTGCCCCACGTGAGCGGTCGGTTGCAGGAGCTTCTCGGCACCCGCCAAGAACGGCAACGCCACGCCCCGCGCCTTGTCGATGACCTGATAACCGATGGTCGCCCCACCGATGCCGACGGCCAATCCACCCAGCCCTCCCGCCACGCCTTTTCGCTTGATACCGTATACCGTCGCCCCGGCTATCATCGCCACACCCAACACTCGGCCGGCTACCACCACCGGCGAAAGATACCGACTGTTGTCGTTGCCGAAATAAGTCATGCGGTAAAAGAAATAACCCGCCCACATTTCCCGAGTTTTCAAGGCGTCGTGCATGAACCAGGCCCGCGAGTCGTGGATCTGATCATCGAACAACGCTACCAGCAACGCCATTTGCGGGTCTGCGCTGGGGGTGCCGCGAGCGTCCCGAAACAGTAGCTTGCAGCGCTGCTCACCCGCTGCCTTGATGGCGGCGTGATCCTGGGTCTCATCATCGGAATTGAGCAGATATATCGCGTCGCGCAACAACACGTCAGTGATGGTGCCTGCCAGGCTGCTTTGCTCACGTTTCTGCCCGAGGTAGTCGCTCTTGAATTCGGCAGCGGCCTGGCTGAGCTGGGTCTGGTCGACCTGCGGCTCATAGATCGGCGGGCCGGGGTAGTTCGTCGCAGCTTCGGGGGTTTTCAGCCGCAGGTTCGCGAGATTTTTTTTATGTTGGTCGTAAGCCTTGCGCTCCTCACTGGCCTGATAAGTCGTAGTTTCCCTGGCCTGACTGAAAAAAGGCTGATGTTTGTAGCTGTCGTTACCGCCGTCGCGATCATTGGCAAACCGGCCTATGCGCCAACCGGTGATCCAGCCCAGTTGATCGGCCAGTACGTCTTCCACGGGCGCATTCAGCCGCAGTGGCTGGTAGAGCCAAGGGGAGTCATGGGTGGGTTCGTCGGCGTTGATGCCGGGTAGGGTTTTGCGCCAGGCGTTGAAGCGTTCGGATACCAAACGATCTATATCAAACTCCGTGATGTTAGCCTCCGACATAACGCGCCACGACTTCTCTAACTGCAATGTTTTTGGCAATACTAATTCCGACACCTGCAGGGGGGCACCAGCAGCGAAGGCAGCTGCATAAAGGTCATGCAAAACGACCTGCGAAACCAATTCCTGAGTACCGCCGCGGGCCTTACCTTGGTCGTTTTGCGGATAACCGCCGCCAACATCGGAATGCACACCGGGATACACCACTTCATAGGTGTTGTCCGGGTATTGGCCATCCTCGTTACGGATCGAGTCGAGCGGGAAACACGAGCGCTGCTCGAAGCCTGCGACAAAATGTCGGCAACACTTGACCAGGCCAGGAAAACGCTGGGCATCCGGGATGAGTTGGGTATCATCGGCCCAATCCATATGCCCGGCGAAAAAAGGTGCCGCATGGGCGATGCCCACCGAAGCAACGGTGTCCAGTAGCCCGAGAAATTCGACACTTACCGGCAAGCCAATCAGACATTGCAAGGGCTGTTCGGCCCCCGTCGGTGCATCGAACAACTGGCTTAGCCAAGTGACAAAAGTGCGTGCTTCTGCCGCTCCGCGCGAGAAACCGTACACATACAATTTGACCGCCAGTACGCGGGGCTTGGCCAACTCTACTCGCGCCTGCAAGGGCTCGAGCAACTGGCTCATCGTTCGCCGTCGATTGCCCAGACCCAGGCCACTCATCAGTGGTGCTTTCCAGGTGCTCATGGCCTCGACGGCACGCTTCCTTTCAGCGTTAGACACATCCTGATCGGCCAAAGCTGACTTCAGAGCATGTGCCAAAGAAACCAGCGCCCAGTTGATTCGATCTTCACCACCCGTTGCATATTTCAATCCACCCTCGCTGTAGTCCAACTCACCTATCTCCGGAAAAGCGGTTCCAACTCCCGGCAGGTAATAAGAGAAATAGCCATTTTTTTCTGCAGCTTCGCCTCTCAGGGCAGCATGAAAGAACTTGGCAACATTGCTGGGGTGTTTTTTCTTGGTGTCGTTATTATCGTTATTATTAGTACCGTCGAAAAACAGACTAATATGGAGGCTATGGCAACACTCAAAATACTGCTTCCGCCCATTACGATTGACCAGTTGACGAAATCGATTTTCCTCTGCGGTCTGCATCTCATAATTAGCAACCACCTGGGTGATATCACAAGGCAGACGCCCTTCCGAGGGGAACCCTGGCGGCGCCCAAACAGCTGCCTTTGAAATTTTTTTCATTTCGGACATACAGCTGGCTCCTGCAGACCCTTAGGAACTTTAATCGGATAATTTGATGAGCCATGAGCCCAACATGAAGTAGTCACCTCCACCTGATTACAAGTTAAGAAATGGACCTTAAGATCGCAGGACTCCGTACCAAACCACTGCGGAATATCCACTACTACTCTGTTACGCTGGTAATTTTCTCTATGCTTAGCTTGGGACAATCGGTATCCATCAGTACCTAGAGGAGGCCACTTTGAATATGCATACGGATCAGGATCAACCTCCCACTCGATCGTGGCTTTCAAACCAGGCCTCCATACAACTGGCATAATAATGCAACACGACCGCCCACCTCCTCCGTCTGCCCGATAACCATTCACCGAGAGCCAGTTGATAGCCCCCGTAGTATGGTTAATCGCTTGTATATTTCCTCCCACCATCTGACTATCCGCGGAGGAACACCCGAACAACATCAAGCCCAAAAAAACAGATAGGGAAACTCTGAAAAAGACTTTCTGATTTGGCAAAATACCGCGACCCCACCCACCGAGTTTCCCGATGAAGCAGATGACCTTCGCCGACGCCGAGTA
>Ga0209542_10015189_pt1 | contig 12976 bp, 12 predicted proteins | sample RifCSPhighO2_01_FD_184028 | JGI IMG/M metagenome (GOLD analysis project Ga0209542, IMG submission 184028) | Soil microbial communities from Rifle, Colorado - Rifle CSP2_plank highO2_0.1 (SPAdes) (version 2) | ecosystem: Environmental > Terrestrial > Deep subsurface > Rock core/Sediment ... | reverse complement strand
ATCTTTGGCCTGGGAAAAGAAAAGCAAAAGAGGAAAAGCGTTGGCAAAGAGAAAAAGACAACTCATCACTGTTTGATTTACTTCGATTATTCGAATAATCGGTATAAATTAGTTCTTCGCGGGTTCCGCAAGATTTGAACTACTCGGCAGCAAGCTGTTGAGTTTTCCCCTCCGTGGATATAAACCAGTAATCTCGATGCGTCAATAGGCTTTCATCGTGTGGAATGTGGACAACCTTGGAATTCCTTCTAAACAAGTTTTTAGAACCGCCATGCATGATAACTCTGTTTCTTCAGCACTGCCTGATGTGCGCGATATTCCAATGAATCGTCAAGAAGGGAAAGCTCGATAGATTTTTTATATTTTTTCTCAAGGGCGCATTTGATTAACAAATCCGCAAAATTGGGGTTTTTGGGAAGGATTGGTCCGTGAAGATAGGTTCCAAAGCTATTTTTGTACATAACACCTTCTGTTTTATCTTTGCCGTTATTTCCAAAACCATGAAGAACCTTTCCAAGCGGTTTAAGGCCTTTTCCCAAATACGTTCTGCCTCCGTGATTCTCAAAACCAACTAAAACAGACGATTTACGATTAACAATTGATGATTTATGATTTTTCTCTTCGTACATCTTGAATCTTAAATCTTGAATCTCTATGATTACGTTTCCAATCAATCGAGGTTTATTGGTGCCGGGGTTTTCTGTATAAAGATCAAGAATCCCAAGTCCTTTAATGATGGTTCCGTTTGCTTCTTTGTAGTATTTGCCTAAAAATTGATAGGCTCCGCAGATATACAGCCCGGGAGTTCCATCTTTGATCATGCGTGTCAAAACATCAGCTTTTTTGAACAGGTCCTCGGAAACAATTTTTTGCTGTCTGTCTTGCGCTCCTCCCATAAACAACAAATCACATACTCTTAGATCATCAATCTTAAATCCTAAATCTAAATTCTTAATCTCAACCCCAATTCCACGCCACTCGCATCGTCTTTGAAGAATCATAATATTCCCCCTATCACCATAGGTGTTCATAAGCTGTGGATATAACCATCCGATAGTCAACATATAATTTCTCATAATATTTTCCTGCCTGTTACGATTTTTCTTACCTCTAGCATTGCCGAGTAGGTAGGGAGGACAAAAAGGGTTTCCTGATCAGGGAGAAGAGAGAGCGCTTTCAAAAGAGCGTTTGAAAGATCAAGCTCCACAAAAACTTTTTGAGCGAACGCTTTAGGAGTAATTTCATACTTGAGGCGAAGAGCAAGATCGTAAGCACGATTTCCGCTGATAACAATCGTACGCGCATGATCTAGGGATTCCATATCCACATCCCATATCCATGAAACATCCCGCCCGTCTGGGATTTGATCGTTTAAAACCATGCAAAGAGTTGGAAGGGGTGCTTGCATAGCGGTTGAGAGAGATTCGTTAAAACTGGTAGGGTTTTTAGATAGAAATAGTTGAACTTTTTTCTCTTTAACCACAATGACTTCTTGTCTGCCAAACGCAGGATGAAACAACAATAAGGCTTTCTTGGCATCAACCAAAAGTCCGCACGATTGAGACGTTAAAATCGCGGCATGGGTATTATACGCATTGTACGCTCCCTCAAGGGGATAGATTGGGCTATGAGAGACGGTGGGTTCTGGTCGTTTTTTTCCGCACGATCTGCAGTGCCATTTTCCCAAATGAGAAAAGGAGAAGGATGAAAAAGAGAGTTTTGATGAGCAGTATGGACAATAGAGTGAGTCGGCTGCATGATGCGCTACTTGTTTAGGGAAAGAGGAAAGTCCAAAAAAAAGCTTTTTTGCTTTCGAGTGATCACTCACCCATGCCATTTGAGGATCATCCGCGTTTGCGATAATCGTTGATGATGGGTTAAGAAGACCGCAGGCGCTTTTCCATTTTTGAGCAATCGTGTCAGTCTCTCCATACCTGTCTAGCTGATCTCTAAAAAGATTTAAGAGCACAAGGGTATTGGGTTTCCATTCATCAACAAACAACGGGAGCGTATTCTCATCAACCTCAAGAATCGCATAATCATAGTTAATTCTTCCTTGGATAGTGCTGTAGCGTAATAACGCGGAGACGATTCCGTTAAGAAGATTTGCGCCTTCTTTATTGCGAAAGACATTTTTCCCTCCCTTTTCAAGAAGTGTTTGAATCAATTTAGCCGTTGTGGTTTTCCCATTCGTTCCCGCAATGACAATAATAGAAAGGTTTGGGTTCTTGGAAAGAATAAAGGGAATAAATGATAAGTTTATCATTAAAGATACGTGTCCAGGCCAGGTGGAGCCGGTTCCAAGATGAAACCAATTAGATAGGATATAGATGAATTTGCCTAAGAAAAGCGAAAGAAGAAAACGCATCATGCTACATGGATCTTAAGATTTTGATCCGTTCACTAATCGGAGGATGAGTGTTAAACAATCCTGCAAACCAATTGTGAATTCCGCGCTTGTCGATTAACGGATTTGCTATGTATAAATGAGCAGTTGCGTTGTTTGCCGCCTCTAAAGGCTCCCTGTCTTTTCCGATCTTTTCAAGGGCGCTTGCTAAGCCCTCCGGGTAACGGGTAAGGAGAGCGGCCGATGCATCGGCCAAGAATTCCCGTTTTCGAGAAATTGCCAGATGAATAAGGGAGGCGATCAAAGGAGAAATAATGGCAAGGGCAATGCCAACCAGAAGAAAAACGGTTGATGCTTGAGAGTTTCTGCTTTTTCGTCCGCCGGAATACCATATGCTTCTTAGAAATATGTCTGCCAGAAGGGCAACAACGCCTACCAATATAACAACAATAGACATAAGACGAATATCATAGTTTCCAATATGGGAAAGTTCATGCGCAATAACGCCCTCAAGTTCGCTATTGCTCAGTTTTTCAAGAAGACCGGTTGTTACGCAGATTACCGCGTGATTAGGGTCTCTGCCTGTTGCAAAGGCGTTAAGCGCAGTGTCGTTGATCGTATAAATAGCGGGTAGGGGAAGTCCGGAGCCGATACAAAGGTTTTCTACGGTTTTATAAAGCCTTGGATTATCCCCCCTTTTTATTTTATGGGCAGAAGACATGGAGAGGATCATTTTATCAGAATAATAGTAACTCCCAAAGCTCATTAGACCTGAGAATATAAGAGCAAATCCGGTCAACGCCAGAATGGAAAAATCATCCGTAAAAGCTTTTCCCCACACATATGCAAAGCCGGTTGCAAACACCATAAACATTCCTATAACCACATAGGTTTTTATCTTGTTTGATGTTATATGCGAGTATACGTTCATACCCGTCTAAAATTTCACTTCAACCGGCTTTTTTGCTGCTTCTTCCGCCTCAAAATATTCCAGCGGTGCAAAGCCAAACGCCTTTCCTATTGGTCCACTGGGAATATTAGCAAGGAGAGTATTATAGTCCCGAACATTTGAATTGTAAAATTGCCTTGAGTAGGCAATCTTATTTTCAGTATCCGACAACTCCTCTTGCAATTTAATAAAGTTTTCACTTGCCTTAAGAACCGGATAGTTTTCCGAAACAGCAAACAGCGTCTTAAGAGTGCTTGATAAAAAAGAATCCGATTCTGCTTTTTGATGAGGCGTTTTTGCACTCATAAGCTGAGATCGGGCTTTTGTAAGATTTTCAAGCACGTCTTTTTCATGTTGAGCATATCCCTTTATCGTCTCAATAAGATTAGGAATAAGATCAACTCTTCTTTTAAGCTGAACGTCTATTCCGCTTATGGCTTCTTGGATTCTTACCTTTCCCGTGGCAAGGCTATTGTACACGTACCAACAAAATAATAGAACTACTCCAATAATTGTTGTAACCGCAAGAATGGTATATCCCATATATATCACCCCCCTTCCTCTTTAATCTTTAAGCCATTGGATAAATTCTTGGTAAGGACGTGTGTTGAGAATGTCTTTTGTCTCTGCCCAGCCTCTCCGCGCTACCGATACGCCGTATTCCATGAGCTTCATATGGAAGACTGCGTGGCTGTCCGTATTGATAGCCATTACAACACCTGTTCTTTGCGCTTCCTTTACCATTATATCAGGAAGATCAAGCCGTGTGGGCCAAGAATTGATCTCAAGGGCTTTGCCATATTTTTTACAAAACTCAAATAATTCATTCCATTCAAGGCTGTATCCTTCCCGTTCGTTAAGAAGTCTTCCTGTTGGGTGACAGAGAATTTTAGCCCTTGGATGGGAAAGTCCCTTGAGGACGCGTTTTGTCATAGATTTTCTATCCATCCCAAGGTTGCTGTGAATTGATACTATGAGCGCGTCAAGGAGTCCTATTGATTTATCATCAATTGCCAAATCGCCATTTGCTAAAATATCAGTTTCCAACAAATTTATTACTCGAATATTTTTATTGTTCGAATTGAGTATATCAACCTTTTCCCTCTTTCTCTTTAAAATTTCATACGTTTGAGATGGGGTATGTTTTGAAACACTGGGATTGTGTTCAGAAAACCCAATGTACTTGTATCCCAGACGCAGCGCTTCAAGAATCATCTCTTCCATAGAATTTTGACCAAGATCGTGGCTTGGTTCTATAAGAAAGTTGGAGTGAAGATGAAGGTCTCCCTGAATGTCTTTGTGTTCAACCAGATGAGGAAGCGTATGGTTGTGAGCCGCTTGAATCTCTTCTTTATCTTCGCGAAGCTCAGGAGGAATCCAGTCAAGGCCAATATATGAATAGAACGACTCTTCCGTTTTAAACGTTTTTGTGACCCATTTTCCTTTCTCCTTTTTCTTTATTCCGTATTCAGAAAGAGAAAGCCCACGGCTTAGCGCGTATTCTCGAAGACGCACGTTATGGTTCTTGCTTCCGGTAAAATGTTGCAGGAGCGATCCAAAGCGGTTGGGAGGCTGTACCATAAGATCTATCTGCTTTCCCGAAGAAAGCAAAAGAGAAGCGGTAGTTCCCCCTTTTTCTATAACCCGTTCTTTATACGGATAGGCTACAAAGTGCTCAATGACTTTACGGGGCATGTCGCTTGCTACCGCAATATCAATATCGCCAACCATTGAGGACATTCTGCGCAAGCTTCCAAGCGTATACGCTCGGGATACCGCGCTTGATTTCTTAAGGTAGGATAAAAGCTTATCCGCTGTTTCCCATGCATAAGGAAGTGTCATGCGATTGGTTTTTGTTTTCCCTTTTTTAAATTCCTCAAGAGCTCGTATAATATCTTGTTGAGACTTTTCTCCAAAGCCTTCAAGAGAGGCAATTTCTCCTTTTTTTGCAAGGGTCAGGATATCTTCTCCAACGCTTGTTGGGTTGGTTAGTTTGAAATGGCTCACCAGCTTAAACGCTTTTTTAGGCCCAAACGATGGCACGTCCAAAAGAGGGTAAACAGGGGAGGGGATTCCCTTCATGACAAAAACAAAATGTTTTACTCTGCCTGTCTTTATAAGCTCTTCAAGGTGGGATTTGATCGTGGGTCCTATTCCGGGAAGATCTTGTAGTATGTTCTCTTTTATTAAATCTTTTATTTCAGAGGTGGTATTTTCTATTGCGTCTGCCGCTTTTTGATAGGCCATAATCTGAAAGCGAAATTTCTTTTCATCTTTAATAACGTATGAGGCTGCTACGTGTCTTAAGAGGGTGGCTATTTCTTTGTTGGTCATAGCTTTCTGTAAATCAGTGTAGCATACGAGTTGACGAGAATTCAATAATTTGCTACTATAGCAGGATATAAAGTAAAGAATGGGGTCATAGCTCAGTTGGCTAGAGCGCTTCCCTGTCACGGAAGAGGTCGCGAGTTCGAGTCTCGTTGGCCCCGCAGCTGAGCCGGCTTGGAGACAATCTAAGAATTTTCTGCCCAGTTATTTATTATGGAAGAACAAAACGATACGCTGGGCAATACACAGTTTTCAAAGCAAAACTCATTACAGCGATTTAAGCTAACCGATTCCTACGTGAGTCTCATTCTGGGAGTTATTGTGGTGATTGCCGCGCTCATACTTGCGGTATCGTTTATAAGAAATAAGCCCTCTCCTACCAAAGAGATAAGCTCTACAAGTACCCAGCTTTCAGAAGTCGTTGATCAGATTCAAAAAGGAGCACAAAAAAAAGATGAACAAAAAAAGTACTCAGTCGTAGCAGGGGATACGTTGTGGGGGATTGCGGAATCATCCTATGGAACCGGATTTGAGTGGAAAACAATAGCAGATGCAAATAAAATTGTAAATCCCGAATCTCTTGAAGTTGGAACAATTTTGGTAATTCCGCAAGTATCCAGTTCATCTGTAATTCAAGAGTCTGTTGCTCAAGATATTAAATCCATTACCGCTAGCTCCTACACGGTTGAGCAGGACGATAATCTGTGGTTAATTGCCGTAAGAGCCTATGGAGACGGGTTTAAATGGGTTGATATTATGCGAGAGAACAATTTGGTTAACCCCAGCCTTATTCACAAAGGCAACACCTTCAAAATCCCCCGCTAAGCTGCTATACTGCGTTTAAGAAGTTTTAGCTGCGGATGTAGTTCAGTGGTAGAATGTCTCCTTCCCAAGGAGAAGGTCGGCGGTTCGAATCCGCTCATCCGCTCCCAGTTTTGAACTAAAAGAACAGGTGTGGGGCTATAGATCGGTAGACTGGGCGACCAAAAACAAGAACATTTCTGTGTTGTTCAATAACTCCTTTGTCTATCTCAATACCTGTTGATCCAACTACTTCACCGACAATTTGGCTGGCTGGCACCCCTTTTGTATATGAGTTAAGCACTAAGCGATCAAAAGGAGTTAAATTGTTACCTTGGGCGTCTTGTTGTCTATGAAATAAAGAAAGAACCTCCATTTCATAAGGAGTCCATGTGCCGATTGCCCTTCCCCCAGAAACGGCATACATATTCCTGTAAAAATTTTCTATTGATGCATGATCCCAAACTTGATCTAAGGCTGTTACAGCGGCTGAGCGCATGCTTGGTGGGGTTCGACGATTAGCATTAATGTAGTCTTGAGCAGTATCAGAAAATTGCCTAAGTAATGCAACGTCAGGAGAACCAGCCTGAATAAGTACCATATCTGTTCTCATGGCTCTTATACATCTCCTTACGACTTGTGGATCTTGCCCAAGAGCTTTTGCTATATCTTCCACGAAGTGGTCAGACTTTAATACATGAGCTCTTTGTGGAGATGTATTAAATCTCCTTTCCTGAAGCCCAATGTGGGTAATTTGTTCATAAAATGAATTTTTCAGTTTGGCGTTATCTTCTTTTAAAATCCTTGAAGCATCTAATCTCCAATCAGTTCTTTCCCCTCAACCTATTATTATACATTATTTTCTCCTTGACTAAGCTATGGGATTTAGTATACTTCTAAAATGGCTACGCAAGAATTAGGAAGTTTTTTCTCTGTTAATAAACCTATAAACCCGGTTAAAACTTCCGAGCAATTCGTAATGCGAATAACAGATCTCAAAACGTCTGTTCAAAAAGCACAAGAGATCATCTTTACAAGAGATATGGTGACGTTTGCGCAAAATGTTCTTAAGAGTGAGCAACCATTTGGATCTTTCGTCACAGTTGACTTCATCCCATACAAAAGGAAATAGGGTGTCAAGCTATTCAACCTCGAAGGTGTGAGGCTGATGTGAGGTTGAGAAGGTGAATTTTGGTTAACTTGACAAAGAGGTGGGTGTTTCGGCATAATCCAACACAGTAATCCAACACACTATGATAGAGGCTTTGGGAGAAAGAGGAGTTGCTTTTAGCGGGGAGTCTTCTCATCAGGTAATAACGGCGTTTGCTGAAGAACGTGTGGCTAATTGGGCAAAAGAAATGTTAAAAAAAACACCCCAAGAAGAAGATCAAACACCGCCTCAAGTAATTCTTCAGGATATAATAAAACATACATTAGATATTCTCGAAATAGAAAACTCAACTAAACGCACAGAGCTTCTTTTGACCCCCATAGAACAAGGATTTAAGAGACTTGTTGCTTTTTCACTTTCTTCTGAGACAGCTTTGCGCATTGAGGTGGTTGATCCGCGCAATGGTCTTGATCCTCAAAACGGAAAATATATTGTTGCCGGTAATATTTTGAGACTCGCTTTTCTGAGAGTCCATCCAAAAGAAGAACTGATACAACGAGTCAAACCTTCTCCAAATCCCATTTTTCGCCAGATTCCTCAACCAAAACAGGACGAAACCTATGCCTCGGTACGAGGTCCACATCAAAAAAATCTTTTTGGAAGAACTTTTGGAAGCGATAGATCGCCAAAGCTGATAGTCGAGATTCAAACGGTAAGACGAAATATGGCAAGACAAGAGAAAGCGCCTTCTCCCTCTTCCGTAGATGGCGTTGATGGACCTTTGTATACAGAAGATCAGCTAAGGATACTAAGAGAGAGGCTTGGGTTGAGTCAAGTAAAACTTGCTCGAGCTCTTGGTGTTTCAAGATCGCTTATTACAGAAGCGGAAAAAGGGAGAAGAAACGGGGAGAAGACACGAAGAAGAATTTCCGAGGGACTTTTAAGGATATATGAGCAAGAAGGAAAACCGATTCCTGTTTTTGAGGTTGACCAAGCTGAGTGAGGTTGACCCCTCGACTGTGGCTCGGGGTTGACCCCGCTCAGCGGGGTTGACGAGGAAAAATAAGTTTGATACAATAAATCGTGCCGCTTACAAAGAGAAAGAGTACGCAATCAACCAAATATATATTTATCTCCGGAGGAGTCATCTCAGGAATCGGTAAAGGAACCACTACCGCATCTATTGCTTCTCTTCTTAAATCCGCAGGATACCGCGTTGCTCCCATGAAATTTGAGAATTATCTAAATATTGACGCGGGAACCATCAATCCCATTGAGCATGGGGATCCTTTTTTGTGCGAGGATGGGACAGAGGCAGATATGGATATGGGAACCTATGAAAAATTTCTTGATGAAAATATGGAGCGCATTAATTTTGTCACTATGGGGCAGATTTATCAGGAAGTTATTCAGCGCGAACGAAGATTTGAATACAACGGAGAAGATGTTGAGGCAATTCCTCATATTACAGATGAAATCATATCGCGCATTAAAAATCTTGCGAGAAAAAAACAGGCGGATATAGTAATTATAGAACTGGGTGGAACGGCAGGCGAGTACCAAAATGTGTTTTACTATGAAGCATCCCGCATTATGACACTTAAACATCAAGGAGATGTTGTGCATATTCACGTAAGCTACGTCCCCACGCCCAAGCATTTGGGAGAGCCTAAGACCAAACCAACACAGCTTTCGGTTCGAACCCTTAATTCTTTGGGAATTCAGCCCGATTTTATTATTGTCAGATCCGAAACAACGCTTGATCAAAGAAGAAAAGACCGGTTTGCTCTTTTTTGCAACATAATGCCGGAGGATATTATTCTTAATCCGGACGTAGAAAGCGTATATGAAATTCCACACATATTACAAAAGCAGAATTTTGTCAAAAAACTGTTGACAAAACTTAATCTTCCGCAAAAAACGCCTGATGTGAGCAAGTGGGACATACTTCTTAAAAAAATTAAGGCAAAAAAGAAAAAAGAGATTGAGATTGCGATCGTTGGCAAATATTTTGGGACAGGAGATTATCAGTTGAGAGATTCCTACGCCGCGCTCTTTGACGCGATAGCGCACGCAAGTTGGCAGACGGGCGTTTCTGTCAAAACCAAATGGGTGGACGCGCAGAAAGTCCAAAGGAATGGAACATCTTTGATCGGAACTCCGGATGGCATTATTGTCCCCATTGGCTGGGGAGAGCGAGGAGCGGAGGGAATGATTGCGGCGGCCTCCTATGCCAGACGCAACAAAATTCCCTACCTTGGACTTTGCTACGGTATGCAGCTTGCCGTGGTTGCCTTTGCTCGAGACGTTCTTGGGTGGAAAGACGCAAATACCACGGAAAACAATCCCAGCACCAAGCATCCGGTGATTCACTTGATGTCTTCCCAAAAAGAGTTTATGAAGCGCCGCGCGTACGGAGGAACCATGAGGCTGGGTTCGTGGGAGGCTGTGGTAAAAAAGGGAACGCTGGTGTATGAAGCATACCAAACCTACGGGAAATTCATCGATAAAGAAAAAGGACTTACCTCGGAGCGACATAGGCATAGATATGAATTTAACGGAGTGCATGAGAAAGAATTTGAGAAAAAAGGCCTTGTGGTGAGCGCAAAATCTACGATTGAGGGTTTAGTTGAGATTATCGAATTGTCGTCCAGAGATCACCCTTTTTATCTAGGCACGCAGGGTCATCCCGAATATAAAAGCAGACCCTTGCATCCTCATCCTATTTTCTTAAGTTTTTTGAAAGCATCCTCAAAAATGTGATACAATGCTCTTATGATCCAAGATACTACGTTTGAGATAGGGGATACGGTCAAGCTGTATCAAAAAATTAAAGAGGGAGATAAGATACGAACCCAGATTTTTCAGGGAGTTGTTATGGGAACGCGCGGGCGAGGAGAAAACAAAAGCGTTACGGTAAGAAAGTTGGTGGGAGATGTTGCAATAGAAAGAGTGTGGCCGCTTAAGGCTCCCAATCTTGAAAAGATCGATGTGGTGGCAAAGTCTAAAAGAAAAGTAAGGCGCGCAAAGCTATATTACCTCAGAAAAACAAGCTAATAAGCGTGAATTCCTCAAGACAACTGATAGGGATAAGGGGAGAGGATATTGCCGCACAATTCCTTGCCAAAAAGGGTTTTAGGATTATTGAGCGAAATTTCAAAAAACGGTACGGAGAAATTGACATTGTTGCAATAGATCCTTCGAAGAGTTCAGGACCTGACGGTACGCTCGTATTTGTGGAGGTGAAGACCCGCTCTTCAGGTGAATTTGGAAATCCGCTTGAGGCCATTACGTCATTTAAGCTAAAACAGCTTATTAAAACTGCCCAATTTTACCATCTTACCCATCCTGATTTCCCTGATTTACTACGAATTGACGCGGTGTCTGTTGAGATTGGATTGGATGGATCGGTAGAAAAGATAGAGCACGTGAGAAATCTTACTTCTTAAGAAGGCGCATAAGAGATTTTGCAACTTTTTGGGGGTCATGACAGATAGTGTCTTGTTTGTTCCAAAGAGACCTTTGTGCATGTGGCTTCTCAATGAGATCTTCTTGGATCAGATTAACCATTCCTTTCATTTTCTTTATATCCAAACGTGTTAGGGGAAGATAGGTAGTTCCTTCAAAGGCAAGCTTTTCAAGCTGTTTTTCTGAGGGTTTTTTATTATTGACAAGGCATATGTCTATGGTGTTTTTTGCAAGATATGAACAGAGAGTTGTAAAGTGGTTTTCTACCGAGTATCCCTCTGTCTGACCAGACTGGCTAGTGGTATTCATCAGAAAAACTACTTTTGCTTGGGTGTGGGAAAGCGCGTCTTTAAGTCCCGGCGTAAGAAGGCATCCAATAATGGTGGTAAACAGACTCCCCGGCCCTATGGTGATGATATCCGCGTTTTGTATGGCAACTCGCGCCTTTGGGTGGAGTAAAGCACTTGAGTCGGTAAGAAAAAGCCGCTTTATGGGAGCTTTTCCAACGCGTCTTACATTGATTTCCTCAACGTCAATTGTTCCGTCAGTCCTCTCGCAGGCAATATGCGTGCTTTGGATCATGATGGGCAGAACAGATCCTCTAACCTTAAGAAGCTTGGAGGTTTGTTCAACTGCCTTCTCAAAGCTTCCGGTCATTTGAGAGAGGGCGGCAATAAAGAGATTTCCAAGCGCCATTCCGTCATAATCGGGAAGCCTTTCACTTTTGAAGCGAAATTGGAACGCATTCCGAATAAATTCCTCTACTCCAGATAGGCTAATAAGCGCGTTTCTGATATCCCCGGGAGCAGGAATGTTTGCTAGTATCCGCGCTTTTCCGGTCGAGCGCCCCGAGTCCGTGACCCCGATAATTCCCGTTACTTCAACAGGATATGAACGTAATCCCTTAAGAACTTGGGAAGTTCCGTTTCCGCCTCCAATGCACACGATTTTCTTTTTCATGCGTTTGTGGATACCAGTCTTATTTTATCTCTCAAAAGCGCTGCCGTTTCAAAATCAAGTTCCACGGCTGCTTGTTTCATGTGGGCTCGCAGTTTTTTAATAAGTTTCTCGCGCTGATCCGGAAGAAGAACGTCCTTGCTTTCAAGCTCTGCAATAAGATTGGCATTCTCTCTTATATCGGCGTCGTCTTTTTCTATCAATTTTGCCCGAATCTGTTTTTTGATAGAAAAGGGAGTTATGTTGTGTTTTTGATTGTACTGCAACTGAACTGCTCTTCTTCTCTCTACCTCTTCAATTGCCCCTTTCATGGATTTAGTAATAACATCCGCGTACATGATTACCTCCGCGTTCATGTGGCGAGCGGCTCTCCCCATAGTTTGGATGAGAGAAGTTTTGCTCCTCAAAAATCCCTCTTTGTCCGCGTCCAGAATAACAACAAGAGATACTTCCGGAAGATCCAGTCCTTCCCGCAAAAGGTTAATTCCTACAATTACATCGTGCTCCCCGGACCTTAAATTATCCAGGATGTCCTGCCTATCAAGCGTCTTAATATCCGAATGCAGGTAGGTTATTTTTAGGTTTTTTTCCTGTAGATAGGCGGTTAAATCTTCTGCCATTCTTTTGGTTAACGTGGTAATCAACACGCGTTCTTTCTTGCGGACTCTTTTTTGGATTTCTTTGATTAAGTCTCCTATTTGTCCCTTTGTTTGTTTTATCGAAATGACAGGATCAATAAGACCGGTGGGTCTTATGAGCTGCTCAATAATTGCGGGATTTTTCTTTGAGGCGTTTTCTTGCGCAAGAGAGATTTCGTATTCATCAGGCGTTGCGCTTACATATATTGCTTGGTTTATCCGCCGCATAAACTCTTCAAATCTTAAGGGACGGTTATCCAATGCCGAGGGAAGTCTAAATCCATAGTCAATGAGCGTCTGCTTTCTACTCTTGTCCCCGTTGTACATGCCTCTTAATTGAGGAAGGGTTATATGAGATTCGTCTATCACAACAAGCC
>Ga0209542_10015186_pt1 | contig 12977 bp, 14 predicted proteins | sample RifCSPhighO2_01_FD_184028 | JGI IMG/M metagenome (GOLD analysis project Ga0209542, IMG submission 184028) | Soil microbial communities from Rifle, Colorado - Rifle CSP2_plank highO2_0.1 (SPAdes) (version 2) | ecosystem: Environmental > Terrestrial > Deep subsurface > Rock core/Sediment ... | reverse complement strand
AGGAACTCCTTTCCGTCCCTGAGATAGTAATCGCGGTCGGGCATGCCAAGGCCGTCCTGAGAAAGGTGAAACGCGTATCGCTCGCTGTTCTTCGAATCCTGGTCCACGAAGAAATTCCAGAGGGCCGCGATGCCCTCTTGGTGGAGGCGGGTGATTACGGAAACAAGACCTTTGACGTCCCGTATCCGATCGATCGGAGTAAGGAGGGGAGCAAGCGGCTTTGCGCCAAGCGCATTGCGCCGTTTCATATCCATGCCGGAACGATAGAGGTCACGAATGAGTTGTTCCGGGCTTCCAGAAGGTACGCGAGTTTTATCGGCCGTCTCTTTCAAGATCGCGTGCAGTTTTTCCTCGGCCTCGCGCCCAAGAATCATGAAGGTACCCCAGCGCGCCTCGTCTTTGGGTATCGGATTCTTTTTCATCCAATTCCCGTTCGCATAGCGGAAAAAATCGTCCTGCGGTCGGACGCTCCGGTCTATGCTTCCCATATCGAATCCCCACGACTTCTTTTTCTTCATCCCGCGCATACTAGCGGATTTATTGAGTCTCTACCAACCTGTCCTTTCGTGCTATCTTCTCTCGATGACCGTTTCGGAGGCACGCAAGCGCTATCTGGATTTCTTCGCCGCGCGCGGACACGCGGTTATCCCGTCAGCGCCCATCGTGCCGGAGAACGACCCGTCGACGCTTTTTACCTCCTCGGGCATGCAGCCCCTGGTACCGTATCTTCTGGGGCAGGAGCACCCGAAAGGCGTGCGGTTAGTGAATTCTCAGACGTGTTTTCGCGCGCAAGATATCGAGGAGGTGGGAGACAACCGCCACACGACCTTCTTCGAGATGCTTGGCAATTGGTCGCTTGGCGACTACTTCAAGAAAGAGCAGCTCCCGTGGTTCTATGAATTCCTTACGGAAGAACTTGCGCTCCCGAAGGAGCGGCTCTGGGTAACCTGCTTCGAAGGCGACTCGTCGCTTGAACTTCCGCGCGACGAGGAGTCGGCGATGATTTGGAAGGAACTCGGCATGTCCGATAACCACATCCGTTTCTACGACGCGAAGAAAAACTGGTGGAGCCGCTCCGGCACCCCCGACACAATGCCCGCCGGAGAACCGGGCGGACCCGACTCCGAGGTCTTCTTTGATTTTGGCGAACAGCGCGGCCTTCACGAACAGTCCTCATGGAAAGACGAAGTGTGCCACCCGAACTGCGACTGCGGGCGATTCATGGAAATCGGGAACTCCGTCTTCATGGAGTACCTGAAACAGCCCGACGGCTCGTTCGCGAAGCTTCCGAAACAGAACGTGGACTTCGGCGGGGGACTTGAGCGGCTCGTGGCGGCCGCGAACGATAATCCGGACGTATTCCTCATCGACGTGTTCGACGCCGCCCGCGCAGAACTCGAGAAGCTCTCGGACAAGAGGTACGGGGAAGATCCGGAAACAACCCGCTCGTTCAGAGTCGTCCTTGACCACGAGCGCGCCGCAGGATTCATGATCGCAGCTGGCGTGCGTCCGTCGAACACCGAGCAGGGATATGTGCTGCGACGCCTCATCCGCCGCGTCGTCTTCGAAACCGACCGGCTTGGCATCAAGGATATGGTGTCTGCCGATCTGAAATTCAGTCCCGTGTATAAGGACCAGTATCCGCATCTTCTCGTGCACAAAGAAACGATAAAAAAAGAACTCGACGCCGAGGACCTGCGCTTCCGTAAGACCCTCGAGCAGGGTGAACGCGAGCTCGAGAAGATGGGAGACGCTATCGATGCATTCACCCTCTTTACGACCTACGGCTTCCCGATCGAGCTCACTGCCGGGATAGCACTCGAACGGGGAATCACGATCGATCTGGAAGCGGTGCGGAAGAAGATGAAAGGACATCAGGAGCTTTCGCGCGCAGGAAGCGCGCAGAAGTTCGCGGGGGGATTGGCTGACCACGCGGAGCAAACGGTGCGCTATCATACCGCACATCACCTTCTCCTTGCGGCGCTTCGCAAAGTCCTGGGGCCTGATGTGCATCAGCGAGGGAGCAATATCACGAGCGAGCGGTTGCGCATTGACTTCTCCTACGGGCAGAAGATGACGCCGGAGCAGATAGCGGCAGTCGAGAATATCGTAAACGAGAAGATAGCTGAAGAGCTTCCGGTCATCCGTACCGTGATGCCAAGAGAAGAAGCAGAGAAGCTCGGCGCTGAGCACGAATTCGGCGTCAAGTATCCCGACATGGTCTCGGTCTATTCGGTTGGCCCCCTAGACAGCGCATTCTCAATAGAGTTTTGCGGCGGACCGCATGCCGAGAACACCCGTGAGCTTGCGGGTGTTCGAGATCCCGAGGGCATCTCGAGGGGCAAGGAAAGCACTGGCGAACTGGCCAGGGCTGTAGGTCCCGAGGGCAGCCCGATGGATGGCCTAAAATTTAAAATTCTCAAAGAAGAAGCCTCTTCAGCAGGTGTCCGCCGCATCAAGGCCGTTTTAGCGTGAGCTGACTCCTTGTATACTCATTGAATGAGTATCTTTTCCGGACTCTTCGGCAAAAAGAGCGAGGTCGTCGCGGTGTTCGATATCAATTCCTCCTCCGTTGGCGGTGCGTACGTAGGGATTGAAGAAGGACAGCCGCCGACCGTCATCTATACGAAACGCGTTCCCGTGGAGCTCCGCAACGCATCCTCGGAAACCGCGGCTGTTTCCGTACCCGACCTGGAGCGAGCGCTCAAATCGCTCTGCGAGGCGCTCATAAGCGAAGGCGCGCCCGAGCTCGCGCGCGTCAAGGGAAGTGGCCGGATACATCGCATTATCGCTTCAGTCTCCTCCCCATGGCAGCAGGTAGCCATCCGGACCGAAGTGGTTGAGCAAGACCGCCCGTTCACCGTCTCGCGCGCGCTCTTTGCCACCGTTCTCAAGAAAACGGGGGACGTGCCGGAAGGGCACGAGGCCTGGGAAGAATCGGTCGTTGCCGCTCTCCTCAACGGATACGAGACTCGTGCGCCGTTCGGGAAGAAAGCGAAGCGGGTTGATCTCGTCATCCTATCCTCGTCCATAGAAGCGACGGTCGCCGCACGGATCACGGATGTCCTGCGGAGCGTCTACCATACGCACGCTGTCCGACTCGTCGCCTTCTCTCCCGTCGCTTACGCCGCGCTTCGCGAACTCTACCCCCACGAGAAAGATTTCCTCGCCATCATCGTCTCCGGCGAGACGACCGACATCACGCTCATCAAGCGAGGGCTTCTTACGAGCACCATTTCCGTTTCAAGCGGTACGAACGACCTCCTGCGAGCGACCCGAAACGTCGGGATACCTGGCGACGCGCCGAAGGTCACTCATCTTGACTCGCTTATCGACCGTTCGAAAAACGAGGGGTTCCGTACTCGCGCCGCGGGAGCGGAAGCTGCCTTCCTCGATGAGATAGGGAAGGGCCTACGGTCCTTTTCCGAACGCTATGCGCTTCCGCGCACTATCTTCCTCCTTGCGGAATCGGAGTCGCGCGAGTTCCTGCGGCGCACACTTGATGCCGCTCCGCTCCGCTCCCTGTGGCTTTCCGACGAGCCGCTCTCCATCGTCCCCGTCCTTCCGAAGCACGCTTTGTCGCGGATGAAAGCAGCGGGAGCGGTAAAAGAGGACACGACGCTTTTTCTTCTCGCGTTCTCGGCCGACACCCCTCTGAGACGACTTGCATAGGGTGCGGAGTGTTATACTTGGCTTCGTATGAGAAAAACCCTGAACGACATCATCCCTCCCTCGCGCCGGCCCGTACCAGTATCCCTCGGCGGTTCGCAGGCGCCCGAACCTCCCTTGCCATCCGAACTTTCCGGCCGTCCCCGGCGTCGCATCCCGTTCGTGACGATACTCATCGCTCTCGTGGTCGTGATCCTTTCAATACTCGCTCTGTTCGCCTTTTCCGGCGCGCGCGTCGAGATAGAACCTTCGACCGCCACCGCATTTGTATCGGGAGAATTCACCGCGACTGCCTCCTCCGGGGACGTGCCGTTCGAAGTCATCGCCGTGGAGAAGGTGGGAACGAAAAGCGTCGCCGCCGAGAGTACTGAAACGGTGACTGTGCCAGCGCAAGGCACCATTACCGTCTACAACGAACAATCTTCCTCGCAGAAGCTCATAAAGAATACGCGCTTCGAGACACCCGAGGGCCTTATTTTCCGCATCCGCGAGTCCATAACCATTCCGGCGGCCAAGAGCAGCACACCAGGAACCGTGAGCGCGACCGTATACGCGGACGAGGCAGGAGAACGCTACAACATCGGTCCGTCTTCCTTTACGCTACCGGGACTCAAAAACGGAGCGCAGTACAAGCTTGTCTACGCGAAGTCGACGGGCACCATGTCGGGCGGCTTTTCGGGAACCCGCGGAGCGATAGGAAAGACAACCGAGAACGCGGAACACGCGGCGCTCGAAGTGGCGCTTGGCCCGGAACTCGACACAACGCTCGCGGCCCAAATTCCGGAAGGATACGTTCTCCTCCCAGGAGCGTCCTTTATCTCCTATGAACGGCAGCCGGACGCGGCTGGTCTTTCCGGTTTCGTCGATATCCGCGGCAAGGCATCCGCCTCTGCCGTCATTTTCCCGGAAGCAGCGCTTGCGAAGGCAATCGCCTATCGTATCGTGGGCGCGTACAACGGAGAGCCGGTAACGCTCGGACGCACGACGGGCATGACGCTCGTTCCGAAAGAGACAGCCGCCCCCGTCGGAGCGCCTGAATTCTCGTTCTCGCTAGCAGGAGAGACGGAGATCGTTTGGGGCGTGGATGGCGCGAAGATACGCGCGGCGGTCGCGGGAAAGACGCGCGATTCCGCACAGGTCGTTCTCTCCGGTTTCCCCGAAGTTAGCCGAGCCCTCCTCGTCCTCCGACCGTTTTGGGAGAGCACGTTCCCAGAAGACCCTGCGGACATCACCGTGGAAGTGAAGGGAGCGGAAGCCGCTATTTGACGCCATACCATCTTCTTGGTAGGATGCGAACCGTACACAATGGATGAAGCGGGAGAGAAACAGGGACCGTCTGCAGAAAAGCAGACGGTGACGGGGGTCGTTGAGGAAGTTCTCCCGAATTCCCTGTTCCGGGTCCGTATGCCGATTGCGGAAGGTGCCCAAGAAGGAGAGCTCCTTCTTGCGTATCTGGCCGGCAAGATGCGGCTCCACCGGATACGCGTCCTTGTGGGAGACACGGTGGAGCTCGTAACCGACCCATACGGGGGAAGGGCGCGCATCGTGCGGCGGCTGAGCTGAGAACAATTTTATCAACCGGTAGCAAACGATTGAGTTACGATGAAAGTCCGTGCGTCAATAAAGAAGCAGCATCCCGGCGACCTTATCGTGCGCCGGCGCGGTCGTTTGTATCGGATCAACCGCGGGAAGCCGCGCCGGAAAGCGCGGCAGGGCTGAGGCATTTTCATACGCCATACACTATATATGCGCATCGCCGGAGTCACTATTCCAGATACCAAGCAGCTCGCCTATGCTCTGCCGTTAATCTATGGCATCGGTCCTTCTCGCGCGCGCGAGATCCTGAAAAATGCGGGCATCCCGCTCACCAAGAAAGGCGGAGAGCTTTCTGCGATGGAAGAGCAAAAGGTGCGCTCCCTTGCCGAGTCCTATTCCATCGAGGGAGAGCTGCGTCGCGAGATCGGACAGAACATAAAACGGCTGAAGGACATAAAGTCGATCCGCGGCAGTCGCCACGAGCGGCACCTGCCGGTCCGCGGCGGACGGACGAAGACGAACTCGCGCACCGTCCGGGGAAACGTCCGGAAGACCATGGGTTCGGGCCGTCGCACGTTGGAGAAAACATAGCCCCTATGTTTTCGAAAATCTCGCACCACGTTTGCACCAAAAACAAGACAATTATGACAAATCCGCTTGAATTTACATATGAAAACGAACACTCGTCCTGTGGACGAGTGTTCGGAAACATTTGCACGGCAAACGTGGTGCGGGACATAGGATTTTCTAACTCGCTTCGTTCCTAACAAAATCCTATGGGTAAGAAACGCATCATCAAGAAATCAGGACGCGGACTCGATGTCGGCCGCAAAGAGCGCGCGCTCTCGAAGGTGTCGAAGAAGCGCCTTGACCGCGGCATCCTACACGTCGAGGCGACGTTCAACAATACGAAAGCGGTCCTCACCGACGAGAAGGGGAACGCTTTCATGTCTTCTTCAGCGGGTGCGCTCGGATTCACCGGCGCCCGCAAGTCGACGCCCTACGCCGCCGCGAAGGTGGGGGAGCTTCTCGGCGAAAAGGCTGCGCTTATCGGTCTCAAGGAAGCATCGGTCATCATCCGCGGGGTCGGTGCCGGACGCGAGTCGGCGCTCCGCGCTTTTGCCGGGAAGGGCATTCAGATAAAAAGCATCAAGGATGCGACGCCGGTACCCCACAACGGTCCGCGCCCGCCGAAACCCCGCCGCGTATAGTTCGACTACGCTCACTGATTGCATACCCATGAAAACCGGACCTAGATACAAGATAGCAAAGCGGCTCGGAGCTTCTGTGTTCGAAAAAACGCAGACCCAGAAGTTCGCGATAGCCATGGAGCGCGGCGCGCGCCCCAGATCGCGACCGCGCGGCGCATCCGAATACGGGAAGCAACTGCTTGAGAAACAGAAAGTACGCATCACCTACGGAATCCCCGAACGGCAATTCCGGAAATACGTCGCCCTCGCGCTTGCGCGCCGCGGCGCGAATCCATCAGAAACCTTGCATCGCCTCCTCGAGCTCCGGCTCGATAACGTCGTGTACCGCCTCGGGCTCGCGAAGACGCGGCGCGGCGCGCGCCAGATGGTTTCGCACGGTCACGTGACCGTGGACGGGAGGAAGAGCACTACACCCTCACAGATGGTGCGCATCGGCGACCGGATCGCTGTACGGGAGGGAAGTAGGACGTCCGCCCTGTTCGCGGGATTCGCGGAACGTTTCGCGGAAACGCCCCTGCCGTCATGGCTGTCGTGGAATCCGAATGAGATGGCGGGAGCCGTGTCAGAATTCCCGACCATGGAGAGCGCGTCGCCCGCGGGCGACATCGGCATGGTGTTCTCGTTCTACAGCAGATAATTTATAAACGGTATAAACGATTGAGTTATGGAATACCACATCACACTGCCTTCAAAGCCACGCATCGTTTCAGAAGAGGGAGATTCGGGCACCTATGAGATAGATGCTCTGTATCCAGGCTACGGCCACACGCTCGGCAATTCGCTCCGCCGCATCATCCTCTCCTCGCTTCCGGGAGCATCGGTTACGTCGGTAAAGATAGAGGGCGTTCCGCATGAATTCGCTACCATCGAGGGAGTGCGCGAATCCGTCATGGAAATGCTCCTCAACCTGAAGCGCGTGCATTTCATGCTCCATGGCGACGAGCCGCAAACGATAAAACTCTCTGCGAAAGGTCCGAAAGCGGTTACCGCCGCCGACCTCGGCCTCCCTTCTCAGGTGGAGATCAAGAACCCCGACCAGCACCTCTGCGATATCTCCGGGAAGGCGTCTTTTGAGCTTGAAGCGACCATTGAGCGCGGTCTCGGCTACGTGCCGCGCGAACTCCTCACGAAAGACAAAGTCGATATCGGCACCATCGCCCTTGATGCGACCTTTACGCCCATCCGCCGCGTCAACTACGAAGTGGAGAACATGCGCGTCGGAGACCGCACCGATTTCAACCGGCTCCGCATCCTCATCGAAACGAATGGCACCATCGCTCCGCGCGAGGCCTTGGAGCGCTCCATAGAGATTATGATCCACCAGCTGAAAGCCGTTATCGGTTTCCAGGAACCGTCCTCGGCTGAAACCGAAGGCAACCTGTCTGTCGACAGGCCGGGCGCGGAAGGAGGCGAGGAGGCCGCGGGCGGGCAGGATGCTGCCAAGGTGAAAGTGGAAGACATGGGACTCCCGACCCGCGTCGCTTCCGCGCTCACGGACGCCGGCGTGAAGTCGGCGGCCGGACTTGCACGGAAATCGGCAAACTCGCTCAAGGAGATCGACGGCATCGGTGATAAGGCTGTTGAGGAAATTTCCGAAGCGCTCGCAAAACACGGTCTTACGCTTAAGGGCGAATAATCACCTATGCGTCATCGCCACAAAGGACGATCGTTCGGACGGCCGAAGAACCAGCGGGGAGCGCTTCTTCGTTCTCTTGCGCGTTCTCTCGTGCTCCACGAGCGCATTTCGACGACAGAAGCGAAAGCGAAGGAGCTCCGTCCGGTGATGGAAAAGCTTGTCACCCGCTCACGCGTGGATACGGTCGCAAACCGCCGCCTCGTCATGGCGCGCCTTCACGATGCTGCGGCCACAAAGAAACTCTTTACGGCTATCGGTCCGCGCTACAAGGAACGGAAAGGCGGGTATCTGCGAATCGTAAAGCGCTCCGCGACTGCGTCTGATGGCCGGAAGCAGGCCTACATCGCCTTCGTATAACTATGGAAAAGATCATCTACACCATAGACGCATCGGGCCGGACCTTGGGTAGGGTCGCGAGCGAGGCCGCGTCCGCCCTCATGGGAAAGAAGACGCCGCAGTTCACGAAAAATATCGTTCTTCCCGTTTCGGTGACTATCACGAACGTAAAGAAGCTCTCGCTTCCGGAGCGGCGCCTTGCCGGAAAATCCTATGTTCGCTACACGGGATACCCGGGTGGTCTCAAGACAACCTCGCTTCCGGAATTCATAACGAAAAAGGGTCTCGCAGAAGTCATCCGCAAGACCGTGCAGGGCATGATTCCGCACAACAAGCTCCGAAGAGCGCGAATGAAACTGCTTACCATCACTGATTGATATGAAAAACGATATTATCACCGCCGTTGGACGCCGCAAGACCGCCGTCGCAAGCGTGCGCCTCATGCCGGCGAAAGAGGCGACGCTCAAAGTGAACGGCAAGACGCCACGCGATTATTTCAAGACGGAAGAACGGACTACTATTGCTCTTGAGGCGTTCTCCACCGCCGAGACGGCGCAGGTATATGCCGCGACCGCTCACGTGTCGGGAGGCGGCATCGCCGCGCAGGCGGACGCCGTGCGTCATGCCTTGTCGCGTGCCATCACGAAAGCGGAGGCGATGACACGCACGAAACTCAAGAAAGCCGGCTTCCTAAAGCGCGACCCACGCGCAAAGGAGCGCAAGAAGCCGGGACTCAAGAAAGCCCGCAAAGCTCCGCAGTGGAGCAAACGCTAAGATTCACAAAACCGCCGCGAGGCGGTTTTGACTAACTGTTCTTATTCCGGCATAGTGCATAGCATGAAAGAGGAAGATGATGTCGAGCAACGAGACCCTGAGTCTGACGAGAGGGTAATCGAGAGCGAAGACCCCGAAGCGGAAGAAAAAGCTGAAGGAAAGGTGAAGAAACTTCGCGGTGAGATTGAAAGCCTGCGTAAAGAAAAACAGGAATATCTCGACGGATGGCAGAGGGCAAAAGCGGACTATGTGAACGCCCTCCGGCGGTTTGAGGAGGAGAAGGCGGTCGCAGCTGGCCTTGGGACTGCGGTCGCCGCACAAGCCCTCCTACCGGCCCTTGAAGCCCTTGAAAGGGCCAAGGAGCATGGGGCGGTGCCAGAAGGCTTTCAAGCTATCGTAAAGCAACTGGAGGCTGGCTTTGCGAAACTCGGCATCGAAACCATGGGGACTATTGGAGAGGCCTTCGACCCTGCCTTCCATGAGGCTTTGGGACAGGACAGGGTGGAATCGCAGGAGGAAGACGGAACCATCACCGCCGTCCTTGAGCGCGGATGGAAGATGAATGACGTGGTGATTCGTCCGGCGAAAGTCCGCATCGCGCATTTTGAAACGAAAACTTGAAGCGGAGCAACAGGAAGCGTACAATAAGCATCGCTTTAGACACTGTTACCCATAATTTTTTCTCACTATGGCAAAAATCCTCGGCATAGACCTCGGCACGACGAACTCCGCGATGGCTATCATGGAGGGCGGCGCGCCGCGCGTCCTTGAAAACTCCGACGGCGCGCGCACGACGCCGTCCGTCGTCGCTATCGCAAAAAACGGCGAACGCCTGGTCGGCACACTTGCAAAGCGACAAGCGGTCACGAACCCGAAAAACACTATTTATGGCATCAAGCGCTTCATGGGCCACCGCGCAAGCGACGAGGCGGTGAAGCGCGATCAGGGCATGGTCCCCTATGAAGTAAAAGCGGGTCCGGATGGGGGAGTCCTCATACGCCTTGGCGACAGAGATTACCGCCCCGAGGAGATTTCGGCAATGATTCTCGGAAAACTGAAAGCGGATGCGGAGGCGAAGCTTGGCGAGAAAATCACTGAGGCCGTTATCACCGTTCCCGCCTATTTCGACGATGCCCAGCGAAATGCCACGAAAGCCGCAGGGAAGATCGCGGGGCTTGAGGTGAAGCGCATCATCAATGAACCGACGGCCGCCGCCCTTGCCTATGGTTTCAACAGAAAGAAAGAGGAAAAAATCGCCGTGTACGACTTCGGCGGCGGCACCTTCGACATTTCCATCCTTGAAGTGGGCGACGACGTCATCGAAGTGAAAGCTACCGACGGCGACTCCCACATGGGCGGCCGTGACATCGACCAGAAGATCGTTCGCCATATCGCCGACGAGTTCAAGAAAGAGAACGGCATCGACATCACCAAGGATCCGCTTGCGCTCCAGCGCCTTGACGAAGCAGCGGAAAAGGCGAAGCATGAGCTCTCCTCGTCGTCCGAAACCGAAGTGAACATCCCCTTCATCACGTCCGGCGCTGATGGCCCGAAGCACCTCCTTTTGAAACTCTCGCGCGCGACCCTCGAATCGCTTGCGGAAGAATACGTGACGCGCTCCATAGACATCACGAAGCGGGCTCTTGAGGCGGCCGGCATGAAGCCGTCCGACATGAACGAGATCGTGATGGTGGGCGGGCAGACCCGCATGCCCAAAATTCGCGAGGAAGTGAAGAAGCTTTTCGGCAAGGAGCCGCACCTCGACGTGAACCCGGACGAGGTGGTCGCTGTGGGCGCCGCCATCCAAGCGGGCATCATGCAAGGCGACGTGAAGGATATCCTTCTCGTCGACGTCATCCCGCTCTCGCTTTCCATAGAAACGATGGGGGGTGTCGCGACGAAACTCATCGAACGCAACACGGCCATCCCGACCTCGCGTTCGCAGGTGTTTTCGACCGCCGCCGACAACCAGACCAGCGTCGAGATCCACATCACGCAGGGCGAGCGCGCGATGAGCGCGGATAATAAATCGCTCGGCCGGTTCATGCTGGACGGCATCCCGCCTTCTCCACGCGGCATGCCGCAGGTGGAAGTGACGTTCGATGTGGACGCGAACGGCATCCTCACGGTGAAAGCGAAAGAGAAGGCGACCGGGAAGGAACAGTCCATCCGCATCGAGGGCTCCACGGGCCTTTCCGAATCCGACATCGAGAAGATGAAGAAGGACGCCGAAGCGCATGCGGGAGACGATGCGAAACGGAAAGAGCTTGCCGACGCGCGGAATATCGCGGAGCAAATGGCCTACACCGCCGAAAAGGCGCTCAAAGACGCCGGCGATAAAGTGAGCGAGGACGTGAAGAAAGAAGTTATGGAGAAAGTGGAGACGGTGAAAAAGGCGCGGGAAGGGGAAGACGTTGCCGCTATCAAATCAGCGACCGATACGCTCTCGCAAACGCTCTCGAAGATCGGCGAGGCCATGAATGCCGCAGGCGCTCAGAGCGCCGGAGGTCCCGAGCAAAGCGAGGGAAAGAATCCTGAGGGACCTTCCGAGGGATCGAAGGACGCTGAGTTCAAGGAGAAATAGAACGGGTGTATAGTATCGGCCACCTATGGCAAAAGACTATTACGCAACCCTCGGCGTCGACCGGAAGGCCACGAAAGATGATGTGAAGAAGGCCTTCCGCAAACTCGCCCAAAAGTATCATCCGGACAAGGGGGGCGACGAGGCGAAGTTCAAGGAGATTACCGAGGCCTATGCCGTCCTCGGCGACGAGAAGCGCAGACGCGAGTACGACACCTATGGACAGGCGTTCGCAGGAGGCGGAGGCGGCGCTTCGCCATTTGGCGGATTTGATTTCAATAATTTCCGCGGCTTCGGGAGAGGAGGCAGCATGGAATTCGATTTCGGTGACCTCTTCGAGGGCTTCGAGGACATCTTTGGGGGCGCGGGAGCGCGCGGCGCGAGAGCGCGGACGCGCCGCGGACGCGATATCTCGATAGACATCCAGATCCCGTTCAAGGAATCCATTCTCGGCGCCACCCGTTCCGTTCTCATTGCGAAAGTGGGCGCGTGCGAGACGTGCAAAGGTTCCGGAGCGAAGCCCGGCACCGAGCTTGAGACCTGCAAAACCTGCAGCGGCACCGGAAGGGTCCACGAGACCCGTAGCACCATCCTCGGACAATTCACGAGCGCGCGTTCGTGCGCGGTGTGCGAAGGGGCCGGAAAGATACCAAAGGAGAAATGCGCCGCCTGCGGCGGTCGTGGCGTCTCCCGCCACGAAGAAGAGATACGACTCTCCATCCCCGCCGGCATCGACAACGGCGAGATGATACGCCTCCCGCGCCAAGGAGAGGCCGTGAAAGGAGGCGTGGCCGGCGATCTTTACGTAAAAGTGCACGTGCTTCCGCACCCGGTCCTCCGGAAAGAGGGGGCTGACCTTATCATGGAACTTCCTCTGAAACTCTCCGATGCTCTCCTTGGAACCGTGGCGTCCGTCAAGACTGTGGACGACAAGACGCTTGAGGTGAAGGTGCCGCCGCTTTCCTCCGCCGAAGAAACGCTCCGCATCCGCGGGAAGGGCGTTCACACGGAACAGGGGTATGGCGACCTCCTAATCCGTGTTTCGGTCGTGCTGCCAAAGAAACTTTCCGGAAAAGCAAAAAAGGCGATTGAGGAACTAAAAATAGAAGGGTTTTGAGGAACTCATTTCAAAACCTACTCCACCGGCAGTGCAAAAAAGCCAGCGCTCCGGGCCGCTAGGCCAAGTCTTACTGTCCTTTTTGCACCGCCGGTTCCGTCCGACGGTTTTGAAATG
>Ga0209542_10015183_pt1 | contig 12978 bp, 17 predicted proteins | sample RifCSPhighO2_01_FD_184028 | JGI IMG/M metagenome (GOLD analysis project Ga0209542, IMG submission 184028) | Soil microbial communities from Rifle, Colorado - Rifle CSP2_plank highO2_0.1 (SPAdes) (version 2) | ecosystem: Environmental > Terrestrial > Deep subsurface > Rock core/Sediment ... | reverse complement strand
AGCTTACGAGTGAAAATATCTTTGCTACCAACGATTCACCTTGCCAACGAACTATTGTTCTTCCGCCAATATATTTTTGATTCACAGCTTTGGATACTTCTGCTAGAAGATTTTTAGATATAACGCTATCAGCATCTAAAAAAGCAAGTGTTTTTCCTTCGGCTTGTTTTGCTCCGTAATTTGCCGCTTCGGGAGCTCCCTTGATCTGTGTATCAAATACTTTTGCGCTAGTTTTCCGAGCAATTTCAGCAGTTTTATCAGTACACCCATTACAGATTACTAGAACTTCATAAGTGCCAGTAAAATCAGAATCAAAAACCGACTTCAAAGTATTGCCAATAAAATCTTCTTCGTTGTATGCCGGAATTATTATGGAAATATCGGGTTTCATTTAGGATTTTACTAACTTATTATAAATTAAAGCAATTGAAAAAACGGTAGGTTAAAACGGCAGGTTAAACCTACGGCTGGATGGTGGCTAATAATCAGGGGAATATTTCCTATAGGGACCCTTTCGTCAAATCGGGGCTTTTTCCGGCCCGCGGTCGTTGTTCGCCAGAATGAATTCGGTGATTTTCTCGGCATCGATGGCATCGAGCTTGAGAAGATACCCCCATGAGGTGAGCGCCACGGGTACGTCTAGACCCGCCCGGGGCGTCATGATCTTCTTCCCCACTTTTGCGGCGTCAAACGCCGCCCGTATCTGCTCGACCTCTCCTTGCGGGAGGTCGGCCCTGTACCACACCACTGCGGCTCCATGCTCCATGCTGTGGAGGATAAGCTCGTCGGGATCCTGCTCGGTCTTAACGCCCGCACCCGCGACGTCGTCTCCCCAGTGAGGACCCGACGTGGGAGGGTTGGAATTATAATCTGCATGCGTCTGCCCGCGATCAATGTGCGCGAAGCCCTGGTCGGGCATCTTTTCCCCCATGAGCGGTCGCGGACCTTGCGCTGCTGGCCCGTAAAGGCTTGACCATAGTAAGAGGCCGATGATGAGAACAACGAACGCGCCGATTGAGGCAAAAAATATCTTCATATGATTCCTAGTGGAAGATTATTATACACACTTTTCACGAAGTACGTACCGATCGCGAACCACCGCAAAATCCGGGGACGTGAGCGACGCCTCCGAGGGTAGCCCTCGGAGGCATGCGTCCTGTTCGCGGGAACTTCAGTTCTTAATGTACCTCGCAAGGAACCCGACAAGCCAGATTCCTCCGCCGACGATTACGTTCCAGAGAATGAGACCGCCGAAGAAATTGCCAAGCGTGAAGATATTCTCCACCGGACCGACGTTCATGTGGAGAATGTACGGCAACATCGAGGGCCTCGATACGGGTATCAGGCCCAAGATCATGTAGCAGAGTACGTATGTGATGTTTATCCAAGCCAAACCTATTTTAATCGCACGTGTAGTGTTCACGGAATGTATGTAATTTTTGGTAATACTTCTTGACCGACACCACAATCCGGCTCGACCGCCGTGTATGTGCCAATCCAAGCCTCGCTACTGGTTCCTGTTGTCCACGCCGAAGAGCGAGTGGAGCAGGCACCATGCGGAGAAACTCTCGAACAGTGCGATCAGCCCCACGATAAAGATGGCCCAATCGACGAGCGGAATGCCGAACGACGGTGTGAGCCGGACCAAGCCACCAAAATGCGAGCGCGAAGCGCAGTATCCTGTCGAGTTTCCCAAGATTTTGAGTCATAGTTTTTTGCTGATGTTTTATTGCGAATACATAACACTATCCTGTTTCGACCTGCCTTCCGGCAACAGATTTTTCCTTGAATTGACCTTCCGCGCCTTTGATCATTTGCCCGACACACCACGTTGCGTACATTCCGCCGAATAATCGTCCGAGCCACGCGTTCGTCGTCGGCAAGTCGTAGTCAATATACACCCGCATCAAGGAACCGGGCCCACGCGGCGTAATTTCAATGCCCATACGATAATGACCGACGACCAACAGGTTCAGGTCTCCGACCGTTTCCCATTCCTTCAGGCGCGGCGGCTCGTGGCGCGTGACGACTTCGTCAAGATACAGTTGTATCCCAAACGCTGTGCCGCTCAAGCGAATGTGCGAGCCGACCCTTTGCCCCTTCCCTTCGTCAACAGAGACGTCCATACGACCCCCTCCCATCATCCACGACGACTGGCTCATGTGGGAGGAAAAGCGTGTATGGTCGTCTATATAGGCGAAGACTTCTTCAGCGGATGCCTGAATGAGTGCTGTGTTTTCGTAATGCCTCCGTTCTGTACTCATAGCCGTAATTGCGACTGAATTGACATAGACTCAATTATTTCAAGTCCCATTGTAAGGACCGCTCCGGAATACCGCCGATGTTTTTGATGGTAAGTTCGACCGAACGGGACATTGGACTGATGGCTTTGAACGTCAGTACGCCCTCGCGATGATGACCGCCGGGCGCGGCCCCGTCCCATGCTACGGGTTTGTACTCTTTGCCTTGATCGTCCGTGAGTACGACAATCTTTGTCATATCCTGATCTAATTCGACCGAATGCGTATTTATGCCGATATCGAATTTCCACTCTGAAGATTCCGGAGCAAGATCGAGCGGCGTTACCACAATGGTAACACCCGCCTGATCGTCGGTCTTCGTCTCCCACTTTTGAGAACTGCTTGCCTCTCGGGCCGTTTCGGGAGTGGCGGGCGTTTTTTGCTCTGCGGGGCGATTCTGATACAAGAGTACAAATCCTATAGCAAGAATTGCTATCGCCGCAATCGTGATTATTGTGTTTTTCATGTGATTTAGCGAAATTACCAAGTTTCGAATCTGCTGATTCGCATGTCGCGCAATCGTCCTTTAAAGCGCGACCGTATTCTTGAACTTTATAATTCTGCTCGTCATGTACCCGATGCCGACGAGGTTTGAGAGAATCCCAATCCAGAACAGTTCCACTTGGTACGCCCCGACGAATGACGCGAATGCGCTCACGCCGAGGACCGGCAGGATGTTCACGAGGTAGTGCGCACAGCAGGAGATCATTGCGGCCGTGGAAGTGGTTCCCGACACGCCGACTACTTTGCCCATGCCCTGCCCGCTATGCACGAGACGTTTAAGGTATTGGTACAGGGCGATCTGAATACCGAAACCGACCGCGAGACTCACCACGAAATACCAGTACGTGCCGAATTGAACGAGCGTAAAACTCCATCCGGACACAAACGTGAGCACCGCGAAATACACCCCCAGCAGGGCGCTCGCGGCAACAATTCCATACACGACCGGTACCACCGTTGTACTTTTAGTCATACATCATCAGTGGCAACAACCTCCTTTTTTGTGCTCGTCTTTCGTTTTTGGCTCTTCCCCGCCATCCGCTTTTTCATCCCCATCGGTACCACCATGCTTTCCGTGTCCTCTGAACATCATCCAGATGTGCGCGGCCACGAAGACACCGATAAGGATCGGCCAGAAATACCCGCCCGAGAACACCGTACTTCCCGCGAAAAGCAGAAGTATGATCGGCACCGCGCAGCAGAGCACCATCATCCACATCATCGAGTTATCTCTCTTTCCATTATGGTTGTGCATAATTTTGTGCGTTATTCGTTGATAATTTCTATACTCCGCATCCGCTTTGCGGCTGTCCTTGCGGATGGTGGTCCTCCGAAGCGGCGGCCGCGGCGGCGGGCGCTCCGGTGTCCACCCCGCAACCGCCGCCTCCGCCGCCGCCGGAAGGCGTGTTGACCTGCGACGAAATGTTCTGGAATCCCGCCGCTCCCGAATAATTCGCGCCGAGCATTTCCTTCGGCGAGACGTCTTGCCATGCGACGCCTTTTTGTTGCATGTACATTGCGATGGTGAGGTACGTATCGGGGAACCAGTAGGAGTTCACCGCGAGCGCTACTTTGTACATCTCCTCTTCGCTCACGCCTTGCGAGGCCATTAATTCGAGAAGTCCGAGCATCGCCATGCCGTGATTGCAGTCGGGAAAATGCGTCGAATTGCCGCAGCACGGACGGAAGATCCCGCGCGAAACTTTGTCGACGAGCTTTTGCTGGTCGGCAGTCAGTGTAACGAGTGAGTGCATGTTGTAATGATTCATTGCATCGCCTTTCGCTATCGTCCAGCCTCCGGTCGAGGCGAAATTGCCCGCGCCGCCGTAATTGGGATTCATCATTTCCGTTTTGTCTTCAAGTATCGGATTCTTGTTGGCAAGTCCGAGCGCCCACAAGAGATTGAGGAGGTACCCAGCGTTATCCTGTGTCATGACGAGCTTTTCATTGGATGAGCCGGTAAGAAGCGTGCGGTACTCGGCGGGCATCCCGCCGCGATTTCGATACAAGCCCTCCATGGCCGACGCGTCAATCGCTCCCGCATCGACAAGCTTTTTGCCGAGGTCGCCCCAGGTGACAGGCAACTCAACGCCTTTCGATGGAAGCACGGCTTCTTCGAACTGGCCTGCGGGCGCGTTTTGCACCGCAAAACGCGCCCCGCTTCCCGCCCCCGTCTGCACGAGGTAGTACGACACTGCCAACATAAGTCCCGCGGCAAGAATTGCGAGCGGTACCGCGTATTGCCCGAGGGCCGGTGTTGCCCTCACAGAACGCGCCTCCGTATTGTGTTGTTCATGTTCCATATTTTTTGTTTGATGATTACTCCTTGCAACAGTCAATTAATTTGCTGATTAATTCCTCCTTGGTCATCGGTTTGTCCGGATTGGATTTGTCGTGAACGTCCAATTGGTTGTCTCCGACCTTCCGTACATCCGCAACGCTGATAAGCTTCAAGCGCAACGCCCAGAATAGCGAGTAGACCTCGTAGGCCTTCTTGAACATGTCGCGTGATTCTTCTTTTTTACCCGTTGATTGGAGTTTCGTGCCGACTTCCATCATGCGCATGGTAGCCGCAAGCAGGTGTTTGGTGATGCACCACGTCTCACCCTCGTGCCGGTCTATCATCTTGGCCAAGAGCTGTTTCCTGATCTCCCGCGTCTGATTCAGCAGGTCGAAGTACCCGTCCTGCCCCGTCTTCTCGGCGGTGAAGTAGAAATGCTCCTCCAAGCTGATGAGGTTCATTATCGCGATGCTCAAGTCCTCTTCCATCGAGAGGTCGAGCTCTCCCGTGGCTTTGAGCTTGTTGACTCTCTCGATCAGCTCTTCCATTGTCGGTTGTTTTTCCATAATGCCAATTCATTACTGTAGTTCTCCGATCTTGCCGAAGAGAAGGTCATTGGCGATCGCCATGTTCGGATCGTCACGCACGTACCTGACCACCCCATCTTTGTCGAGGATCATGTAGGTGTGGCCGGGCAGGGACCCCCGGTGCATCGAGGAAGCTGTCGTCAGCATGCCGAGCCGGCGCGATGCGTTTGCGCCGGTATCAAACATCGTGGTCGCTTTGGCGAGTTGCGGCATTTGGGATATCGCCCGCTGCCAGTCTTGTGCGGAATCGGTCACGACTGATATCGCCTGAATTTGGTCGCTGTTGAACCGCTCGTCGGCGCCGAACGACGCTATCTGGTTCCAGCAAGCCGGATAGCACATGAGGCCTTCGTTGAAGAACAGGACCGTGTACTTTCCCTTGAAGTCTGCGGCGGTGTATTCTTTTGCATCTTTGTCCGACAGCCGGATATCGGGCATGGGGTTCCCGACGAGAGCTTGTAATTGCTCACTGCTCGGAGCGCCACTCGAGCCGCCGTGCATATCATCTACCGCAACGGTCCGGTTTGCATTTTGCGGAGAGCTCGTGAACAGAAAGTACGCAAGGGCCAACACCGCAGTTCCTATTACGGCGATCCAGATGAGTGACGTGTTTTTGCTACTGTTATTGCTCATAGTTTTGTTTTTTGCTTTGCTTAATGAATACGTACGATATCCACGCGACTATTCCGATGAACAGAAGCGCCCATACGTATTCGGGTAGTAATGTTACGAAGCCGTTAATGGCTCCCAAGAACTTGGCGTTCCACAGGTTCATTTGGAGCTGATAGTCCGAGTGGGTAAATAACGAATTGCTGAAAGCAAGGTAGGTTATATATCCGCCCATGAGAAGGAATATCAGTCCGGAGATGAGCTCTGAAACGCTGATCCTCCAGCTGAAGCCGCCAATGCTCATTGCGACTGTTTTCTTGGCACCGGTGAACCGTTCGGTCAGATTCACCTTGTCGAGAAACGCCGCAATGATGAAGAGCGGCAATGTCATGCCGAGGACGTACGCAAGCGTGTACAGAGCACCCCAAACCATTGTGCCGCTTGCGACGGAGAGCGTCAGCACTCCGGCCAGTACCGGAGCGCAGCATGTCTTGGCGATGGCCGAGAAGATACCGAGGACGTAGACCGAGGAAACGTGCCGCTTCATTCCGTCACGTACCGAGGTCGGAGTGGCAAATTTTTTGCCGAGGAGCATCATGAGCCCCAGCACGATCAGGAAGATGCCGCCGACGGTAAATATCTCGTTGTGGTATTCGCTGAACGACTGGGCAAGGTATGAAGCTCCCAATCCGATGGGCAAGAACACGGTCGCGACTCCCAGAAAGAAGATGAACGTCATGAAGAAGATCTTGTACTTCTCCCGAAAGACGCTCCCCAAGTACGACGGGAGCAGGACCGTGATGCAACACGGGGCAAAGAGCGCGGCGACTCCTGCAACGAACGCCGCTACGAGTGATGTTCCTACAAGGATTTCCATACAAGTTGTTCCATAGTGGTATCAATCTAGATTAGTAGCGTGGACGAACACACCCTCGTGGAAAGGATGTGCGGGGCACTCAAAAAGCAGCTACTTTTGAAGTGCCCTTAGGCTCTAGAGGGGCTGTTCTCAAAAAGAGAGAGCCAACGGATTACTGCGCGATCTTGTGAGGTGGTAAGCGGAGTATTTGAAAAATAGCTCGCGGGTGCGGGTGGTCTATACACAAGCAACCGGACCGAAAATAGCAAGGCGGCGCCAAGCGCGATGAGTAAGGCGAGCATAGCGGCCATGGCGGTCGTTGTGCCGGGAGTCGCGAACACCGCAAGGAACGATTGGTAGGCGGAGATGTGATGGACAACAGCGGCCGCCAGATTTTGCGGGCATAGCGTCGCCCCAACGACAGAAAACGGACAGTCGCCCTCCATACCCCCGTCCGCTCCACGCGTCATCGTAGCGAAGCTGAAGAACACCACCATCAAAATCGATACGAGGACGAGCGAGACGATGATCTTTCTAAGAGAAGGTCTCATACGCATATACTACAACTTTTTCGACTTGAGTCGAAGCGAATTGCCGACAACCGACACGCTCGACCCTGCCATGGCGAATCCCGCGAATACGGGCGAGAGGAGCCAGCCGAAGACGGGAAAGAGTATGCCGCTTGCGAGCGGGATGCCCACGATGTTGTAGATGAACGCCCAGAAGAGGTTTTGCTTGATGCCGCGCATGGTTATTTTTGACAGGCGGACCGCCTTCACCAATTTCGAGATGTCTCCGTGGAGGAGCGTGATACCGGCTGACTCTATTGCGACGTCGGTCCCCGTCGCCATTGCGATGCCTACATCGGCCTGCGCAAGCGCGGGCGCGTCGTTCACCCCATCCCCCGCCATTGCAACGATTGTTCCGCTTGCCTGCAGTTCTTTTATTTTGTTCATCTTGTCCTCCGGCAAAACTTCCGCGACCACCTCATCAATGCCGACCTGTTTTGCGATGAATTGTGCCGTATTCTTATCGTCTCCCGTGACCATCACCACCTTGATACCGAGCGCATGCAAATCTTTCACCGCTTGCACGGCTTCCGGCTTCACTTGGTCGGCGACCATCACGACCGCAAGCGCCTTCCCGTTTACGGCGAGAATGACGGGGGTCTTGCCTTCGGATGTGTCTTTTTCAAGCGAGTCAAACTCGGCGCCAAGTTCACGGGCGAGTTTCTCGCTTCCGACGCGGTACTCGACGCCACCTACGACGCCGCCGAGCCCTTTTCCTTTGATTATCTCGAATTGTTCCACGGGCAAAAGCGCGATGTCTTTTTCCTTTGCATAATTCACGACCGCATGCGCTATTGGGTGCTCCGACTTGTTTTCAAGAGAGGCAAGGACCGCTATGATCTCCGCATCGCTCTTGTCGGAAAGATTCTTGAGCGACACGAGTTCCGGTTTTCCCCGTGTGATCGTGCCTGTCTTGTCCATGATGACGACGCGGACTTTGTGCAGTTTCTCAAGCGTCGCCGCATCTTTGACCAGTATTCCCTCTCTCGCCCCTTTGCCCACGCCGACGATAATCGCCGTGGGTGTCGCGAGCCCCAGAGCGCACGGACACGCAATGACGAGAACGCCGACGAACGAGACGAGCCCGAATGAAAGCGCCTGCGGGAAACCGAGGTATTGAGAACCGATGACGAGCCACGCGCCAAGCGAGACGAACGCGATGACAAGCACGATGGGTACGAAGACGGATGAGATCTTGTCGGCCAGCGCTTGTATCGGAGCGCGACTTCCCTGCGCTTCCTCGACCATTTTCACGATATGCGCCAGCATTGTTTCGGACCCGACTTTCGTCGCTTTGAATGTAAACGCGCCGCTTGTATTGAGCGTCCCCGCGACAACCGAATCGCCCGCTTCTTTTTTCACAGGCATCGGCTCGCCCGTTATCATGGACTCGTCCACAAAGGATTCACCCTCGGTAAGAGTCCCGTCAACGGGAATTTTCCCCGCCGGTTTTACGATGATGAGCTCGCCGTGGACCACTTGGTCCACCGGAATTTCGACTTCCTTGCCATCGCGTACGACGAGCGCCGTTTTCGCCTGTAGATTCAAAAGTTTCTCTATCGCGTCCCCCGTCTTTAATTTTGACTGGGCTTCGAGATATTTGCCGAGCGCGATGAAGGCGATGACGATGATGGTTACGTCATAGTACGTGGCGCTGACGTCTACATACGGCCGAAGCGATTCTTCAAATGCGGTGACGGCGAAGCTATAGAGAAAAGCGGCGGAAGTCCCCAAGCCGATGAGCGTATCCATATTGGCATGCCCGTAGCGGAGAAAGCGGTAAAACCCCAGAAGGTACGGTTTACCCACGACGAAGAGCATGTATGTCGCCACGATAGGTAGAAGGTGGTGGAAAAATTCTTCCCAAACATACGGGACCGGCGGCGTGATACCGAATTGCGCAAACGTCTCCCATCCCAAGACGAAGGCGCTAAACACGGTGAGCGGTATGGCGGACATAACTTTCCATTTCATGTCCGCGAGCTCGGCCAGTTTTTCTTCTTTTGTCTGGTTGAGCCCGAGGTGCGCCGCGTGCTCGTTCTCCGACATGCCCATATCGGCCGCAGACATGCCCGCGTGGCCCATAGGCTCCCCTTTTTGGGCAACAAGCGAATAACCGAGATGCTCGACTTTTTGAGAAAGATGCTGGTGATCCGTTTTTGCTTCGTCGAACGTGACCTTGGCGGTTTCCGTGCCGTAGTTGACCTCGGCGGAATGAACACCCCCGACCTTTTTTAAGGTCTTTTCAATAATTGCGGAACATGAGGCGCAATGCATTCCTTTTACCTTGTATGTGTGCGTAGCCATAGTATTTATAGTGAGCTTGTCGAACTATTTTCGTTTCAGGGTATACACCTTCAATACTTCGCCGATAGCTTTCTTTGAGTCGCCCGACTGTATCTGCTTCACGACGCAGGTAGAAAGGTGGTTCTCCAATATCATATCCTCGACATTTGAGAGCCCCTGCTTCACGGCGGACGTCTGCGTGATGACATCCACGCAGTATGTGTCTTTCTCTATCATCTCCTGTAGCCCGCGGATCTGCCCCTCAATAATTTTGAGCCGGCGAACGATCCGTTCCGTATCCGCACCGTGTGCATGTCCCATATATCCGCAAGCATATACCCCCTAGGGGGTATTCGTCAAGTACGTGTGTGGATGTGATTCCTCCGGGAGGAGCCCGCAGGGGCCGCGTGTCTGCCGAAGGCAGATACGAGGAGAATCACGCACGAACGAGTACGTTCGGGCGCCGAGACCGTCCGCTATGAGTTCTGTATCAGATCCAGCTTCTGCGACCGTGTCAGACGTTTGAGCTCCCCTTCCCGCGCGCGGGCCTTTGCGAGGGTCCGGAACCGCTCAACGTACTTGAGCGTAACGGGCCGGCGGATCTTCGTGTAGTGCGCGCCTGCTTTCGCGCCGTTGTGCTGTTTCAGTCGTTTTTTAATGTCATTTGTGCAGCCGACGTACAGCGTTGCATCAGAGCATTCGAGGACGTAAATAAAATACATATCAAACAGTTCGTATTTTAATATTCCAACATTCTCAAGAATGTTGGAATGATTTTATGAAGCGTACAAATATTTTGCCGTATGGAGAGAGCGCCTGCCCTACCGTCCGTCCACGATACGTCTTCTGCAAGAGGCCCGCCTGCACGAGGCGACGTGTATGTTCGGAGATGGTCTTAAAATTTCCGCCGACCACTTGTGCGATATCCTCGACGGAAATATCGGGGTTATCCCGCACCACCAGCAATATCTCTATTCGCCAATGATTGGCGACTCCTTTGAAGTGTCGCTCCAGTTGTCTTGAATTCTTAGTCGAACCCATACCCCTTTCCACTATTATACGGAATATTCCAACATTCTTGAGAATGTTGGAATGATGTTGTGGATAGTGGCGCGAGTGCCTATACTCTCCCGATACACCTATGGACACCCCCAAGCCTCAATACCCCATGCGGATAAATAAATATCTTGCTTCAAAGCGGTACTGCACACGGCGGGAGGCGGATGAGGTGATAAAGAAAGGGAAAGTTTTCATCAACGGAAAACAGGCGGTCGTGGGCGATAAGGTCTCCGAGAAAGACATCGTGGATGTGAAATTCCGCGCAAAGAAGTACCGCTACTTCGCCTACCACAAAGCGCGCGGCATCATCACGCACTCGCCGCAAGGCAATGAGAAAGATATCGCCATGGTCTCCCCCATCACAGGCGTCTTCCCCATCGGCCGGCTCGACAAGGATTCATACGGGCTCATCATCCTGACCGACGACGGACGCATCACCGACAAGCTCCTCAATCCCGATTACGCGCATGAGAAAGAGTATCGCGTCACGACCGCGGTCCAGCTCCGCCCGAGTTTCAAAGAGCACATGGAGAAGGGTGTCGACATCGGCGGCTACAAGACTAAAAAGTGCAGAGTGGAAGTGATAGGCGAACGAATGTTCACCGTCGTGCTCACCGAGGGCAAGAAACATCAGATACGCCGCATGTGTGCGGCGCTCCACAACGACGCGATAGAGCTCGTGCGCACGCGCATCATGAACATCCGGCTCGGCAATCTCCCCGCCGGCGGCCACCGCGCCATCGAAGGCGAAGAACTCGCCACCTTCCTCAAATCCCTCGGGTTCTAGACCAAAAGATAGAACTAGAGCCGAGAGTTAATCCAATCCCACGTTGCCTGGCTCAACCATCCCTGATGGTCAGCCCCGCTCATTTTTGTGACGACTACACGGTCGTCTTTGTCGAGCTTTGGGGCCAAATCATCGTAAACTTGATTTGCAGTCCAAGTAGTGGAGATAAATAGTACAGAATCAAGCCCCGAGTCTTTGATGTTTTCAAACGTCTGTATCTGGTCAATCAAAAGATTCCGCGCAGCAGCGTAATTTGGTTTCTCTCTATTCAAATCCCATGTGACTAAATAAACTGCCATACATTATTTACTAATATAGTAACCTACTACCGTTGCTACTATTATACCGAGTATCCAAAAAACTCGTTCGGACGTTTTTATTTTCAGATATCGCGTCACCACCTCGGAAACAGCCTCTTCAAATATCCGAGTTCCCTCGTGCTCACAGACCAAATCTAACACCCGTTTCCGAAAATCGTCGTGGAACCATTGCGCCTGAGCTTTTTTCAGCAAGCTCTCATCTACATCGTCAGAAGATATTCTCTCGCTGATAGTCTCAGTCTTTCTACGGGTCATACTCTACTTTTTTGTACTTGGCTCACTCGACGGAATTTGCGGCACTGGAGGACGAATTACGTCTTGGTCCTTTAGTTTTTGGAGAAATGCAATCGCGAATTTCACGACATCTGCCGGGTCGTCACCTTTTACAATATCTTGAAGGTCGACCAGCTGTTTTAGTGCTCCATTCGTAAACTCCATACGAAGGCAGTCTTTTTCTGTCCCGTCCTCAACCTTTGTGGTTCGTTGATGTTCAAGCGTCATCCTCCGTATATTACGGCATGGGCTTTGTTTGTAAATGTCATCTCAAAATTACGATTGCAGTGTTATACGTCGCACCTTGTATCTTTACGAGCTTTTTGAGAAACCGAGCTCACTTTTCGAGGGCGAGGGGGTTGTTGAGGCGGATTTTGGGGGCGAAAATCACACCAGTGTGATGCGTTCTATGACCATCGGCTCTTCGGGCCGATCCGACGCATCGGTGGCGACGGCTTCTATCTTGTGGACCACATCCATGCCATCGGCGACGCGCCCGAAGACGGTGTGCTTGGTATCGAGGAAATTATTGTCCGCGACGTTGATGAAGAACTGACTGCCGTTGGTGTCGGGCCCCGCATTCGCCATCGAAATGGTACCGACCGCGTTGCGGTTGTTGGCGTGGATTTCATCGGCAAATTTGTAGCCCGGATCCCCCGTGCCCCAACGCGCTTTTTGCGCGTCGTCTTTCGTAAGCGGATCGCCGCCCTGTATCATAAAATCCGGAATGACGCGGTGGAACTTTGTACCGTCGTAGAACCCTGACTTCGCGAGCTTCGTGAAGTTTGCGACCGTCTTCGGCGCGTCAGTATCGAAAAGCTCGAGCGTGATATCTCCCTGATTCGTATGCAATACGGCGTTCATGCTTTTTGTTCTGCGTAGGCGGATTATACCAGAGTATGTCTCCAAAAACCGAAACGTTTCGTGAGTGGTTGGTACCTGCCTATCTTTGTGCGCTTGATCGAATATGCTAGTCCGCATGTACCGAGCGCTTCGGCGATACGGGAGCTAAGTGTCCGGATGTAGGTGCCCGAACTCACGACACTTA
>Ga0209542_10015181_pt1 | contig 12978 bp, 12 predicted proteins | sample RifCSPhighO2_01_FD_184028 | JGI IMG/M metagenome (GOLD analysis project Ga0209542, IMG submission 184028) | Soil microbial communities from Rifle, Colorado - Rifle CSP2_plank highO2_0.1 (SPAdes) (version 2) | ecosystem: Environmental > Terrestrial > Deep subsurface > Rock core/Sediment ... | reverse complement strand
CTTCGTTGGGAATAGCCCTTCTTCAAGAGGATCGAGAGCTCGTTGCGCTCGCTCTTCGTAAAGTGGTTGTAGTTTGTAGCCATATGCCTCATAGTATGAGGTGTTGCACTTCAAAATACAATTCACGAATATTAGTAATAGCAAAGAATTATGACTATGAATACGAAGATTTTGCGCGAGATTCCGGCCGGTATCAAATTAGCCCTTGTTTTGGCGATGGTTACTGGGGGTGTATTTGCCATTGCTAGCACGGCCAACGCTGCAGCTGTGCCTATTGCCCATTGGACCTTTGACCAAGGTACTATTAGTGGCACTACGGTTCAGGATGTTTCGGGTAACGGCAACAACGGGACTAATTTCGCGGCAGTCCCGGTAAATGGTTGTATGTATTTTAACGGGGATGATTCCCGTATAGATATTCCCAACTTTGACCGCCAGACATTCACCTTTGCCGCGTGGGTAAAGAAAGAAAACGGTGGAAACGGCACTCCAGCCATTATCGCTGCCAAAACTGGCGGGGGATGGGGCGTGGGTTTTCGTGGCGACCCAGATAACGGCACTGACCCGAGCTGGTTTGGCGCTTCTGGTTCAAAAAAATTCGCTTTAAGTAACATTGCCAATGGTAATGTAGCTTCTAATTCGCTTATTAATCCTGGCCAGTGGTATCACTTGACAGTTACCTATGACGGATCAACGGCAAAATTTTATGTGAACGGATCTCTGGATGCTACCCAAAGTTACCCAACCATTTTTTCTTCTGGTGATATTTATCACTTAGGATGGCGATCGTATGCTGAAGGAGGCAGCAATGCTAGTCTGCATTCTCTGTACGACAGCCGCTATAAGGGTTACATGGAGGATGTCCGTATCTACGGTAACGTACTAGGTAGCGCTGATATTAATGTGTTGGCTCAAAACCAGCCCACCTGTCAAGCTGCCCAGCAGTCTTCTATTGCCCAGTGTTCTGATGGCATTGATAACGACGGCGACGGGGCCGTGGACTTCCCTAACGATTTCAGCTGTTCTTCTGCCACCGATGATGATGAAACCAATCCAAAAGCACAATGCCAAGATGGCATTGATAACGATGGCGATGGCTTGACCGATTTGTTTGATCCGGGCTGCTTCGGCCGCCAGGACAATGATGAATCGAATGCAGCCGCTTTTGTTGCGTGCAGCACCAGCTCACAGTGTGCCGGAAATAACGGCTACACCGGAGCTTCTTTCTGCCAAGGCAATTCCATTTACCGCAACTACCAAACCTGGACGTGCGTAAACCCGGGGGCCGCAAATTCTTACTGCGCTCCTACCACGACTGTTCCCCAACTGCAGAATACCTGCGCACCTAACCAGGCTTGCAACAATGGAACTTGCGTTGCCACGGCAACCACTTGTATTTCCCACGCCTCCCAAAAGTGTTCTGGCGGGGGAGTGTATTGGTTTGACTCATGCGGTAACCAACAGGAATTGGTGTATGCTTGCGTAGGCAACCAAACCTGCCAAAATAATACATGTGTGAATATCGGGCCAATAACCACTACTACCAACCTGACATCAACCAAACAGGCAAGGAATTTGTCCAGTGGTAACTTAACGTGGGCGAATACCACTTCCGCGGCGCCTTCTGATGTGGTGCAATTCCAGATTACGGTTAAAAACAATGCAACCCAAACCATCAGCAACGTGGTGGTAAAAGACACGTTTCCGGCAAACTTGAACTATTACAATGCCTTGACGTTGGATGGCGTTGCCAATTCCGGCAGCATCATTTCCGGGTTAAACATTGGCAACATTACTGCCGGCCAAACCAGGATGATTACCTACCAGGCTCAAGTTGCCCCTTTGCAGAACTTCGGTTTTGGGACAACCACGCTGACCAATTCGGTAACCATTTCAAGCTCTGAAGGAACCAACCCGGCTTCGGGTTCAAAGGCTAACATTTCCGTAACCCGCACCAGCGGAGCAACGGCGGCGCCAACCGGCTGGACAGATAACATTTTCTTTGATTCATTCTTTTTGCCATTAATGCTTGCATTGGCAGGACTTTGGGCATGGAAATCAGGATTGCTTGGTTCACTGGGATTTGCCGGCTTGCAAAACCGCGCCGCCAGCAATAAACTGGCAGCCAAAATTGCCCAAATCCGCCAGCGAGAAAACGCGTAATCAGTAACAATAAAAAACCGCCCTTTCCCGGGTGGTTTTTTATTGTACGACAATCACTTCCGGCCCTCAAAGGCGCTTTCCAAAGTTTCTTCGTCGGCGTATTCCAGTTCGCCGCCAACGGGAATGCCTTGCGCCAAGTGGGTTATTTTGAAGCTAGGAGCTGGAAGTTTGGAGCTGGAAGCCTCCCGCAAAACGCGCTCAACCAAAACAGAGGTGCTTTTACCTTCCGGGGTAGGGTTAAGCGCCACAATGATTTCGGTGAAATTATTACTCATTGTGCGACTTTTTAGGGCTTCCAGGCGGGGATTTATGCTTAAAATAAAATACCGCCCTTTGAACTTCTTGGTGTTTTCAATAGAAATTAAATCTGCTTCTTTTTCAATAATGCATAATAGCTGCTGGTTACGTGTTTTATCGCTGCAAATTTCACACTCTGCGCCAGCGGAATTTTCAAACGCCTTGAAACAAAAACTGCACAGCTTTACATTTTGCTTGAGGGCGGTGATGGCGTTTACCAATTCATCAACCTCCGGTTTGGGCAAATTAACCAAATAATTCACAAACCGCCCCGCCGTACGCGAACCGATAGTAGGGAAGCGGGAGAATAGTTGTTGGAGCCTTTTTATGCTATCGCTCATATTATTCCGCCATAATCTCTGTCACGTAGTCGCCCTGCGCCAAGTCGCGGAAGCTTACGCGGGCGTCGTCAAAGTACAGCTTTACTGCCCCGGTGGCGCCGTTTCTATGTTTGGCCACAATGATTTCGGCGATGTTTTTTTCCAGGGAATTTTCGTTGTATTTATCTTCGCGGTAAATAAATAGCACTACATCGGCATCTTGCTCAATGGCGCCCGACTCGCGCAAATCCGAAAGCATCGGCCGGTGCGGGGTACGCTGCTCAACCGCGCGGCTTAACTGTGAAAGCACTAACACCGGGATATTCAATTCACGCGCCAGCTGCTTTAGGGCGCGGGAATTTTCCGTTACCTGCTGGATGGGGCTGGCGAATTTATTAGTGCTGTCCATCAACTGCAAATAGTCAACAATCAGCAAGCCAAGCCCAACATCTGCCTGAAGCCTTCGCGCCATGGCGCGCATTTGCATAATGTTAGTGGTGCCAGCGTCGTCTATATAAATAGGCGTTTCTGAAAGCGTACCCATAGCCGTTTGTAGCCGGGCCCAGTCGTTATCACCGCCTGCCCCCCCGTCTTGCAATTTGCCGGTGCGGATGCGCCAGGAATCCACATTGGCCTGGCTGGCCAGCAAACGTTCAACCAGCTGATCTTTGCCCATTTCAAGGCTGAAAATACCTACGGGCAAATTTTGGAACACCGCCACGTGGCGCGCCATATCCAGCGCCAACGAAGATTTTCCCATGGAAGGCCGGGCGGCCAAAATAACCAAATCAGCGCGCTGCAAACCCGAAAGCATGTTATCAAGTTGCTTAAACCCCGTTGGCACACCGCGGTACAGGCCGGTTTGCTTTGAAAGCTGGTCAATGCGCTCAAATGTTTCAGGCAGGATATCCTTAATGGAAATAAATGATTGGGAGAGCGATTTTTGGCCGATGGAAAATACCGTTTTTTCGGCGCGGTCAAGCAAGGTATCAACCTCCTGCGTTTCGTCAAATGCTTCCATGCCGATACGGTTTGAAGCGTCAATCAAATCGCGCAAAATCTTTTTTTCGCGTACGATTTTAGCATAGTTGGCAACGTGGGTGGCGGTGGGCACTGTGTTGATAAGCGAAGTCAAATAGGCGCTGCCGCCAATGGCTTCCAATTTATTTTTTTCCCGCAATTTGGCGGAAACGGACAAAATGTCTATAGGTTCGGCGTGGGTGAACAAATCCTGCATGGACTGGTAAATTTCCTTGTGGATGTCCTTGTAAAAATCGGGCGCACTGATAACATCGGAAACCCGGATGATGGCGTTTTTATCCAGCATTAAACAGCCCAGCAAGCTTTGCTCGGCCTCAATATTTTGTGGCGGTTTTTTTTCCATTGATTGGGCCATGGCTATTTTTTTACTAATACTTGCCCATCGGGCGTATCTTGCACGCTAAAACCATATTTTTCTATTTCCCGGCGGACTTCGTCGGCTTTCTGCCATTCAGCCGTTTTGCGGTGCAACTCGCGCTCTTGCAATAATTTTTTTATTTCGCCCGGAATGGGCGATTGGACTAATTTTTTAGGGTCAAAAATACCAAAAATTTTATTGATTTCCATGAAAAATTGGTAAATATCGCCCGCTTCTTTTTTGCCAATGTTATTATTTTGCAAAATACTGTTAGCTTCCTTGATAAAGTCAAACAAAACGGCAAACGCTTTGGGCGTATTAAAATCATCATCCAGCGCCCCATAAAAATCCGTTTTCACCTTTTTTAATAATTTTGCATTTTGACTTGTAATTTTGCCTTTTGATTTTTGCATTTTCAATTTTCTCAAAAACTCTTCCATCTTTTCCAAACCGCTTTTCACTTCAATCATGATTGACTCGGAGTAATTCATGGGGGAGTGCCACAGGTTTTTGGCGATTAAAAACCGCAATTGCTGCACGGAATGGCGCTTTAAAAAATCCTGGATGGTAATGCCGTTGTTGAGGGATTTTGACATTTTTTGGTCGCCAACGGTCAAAAATCCGGTGTGCATCCAGTATTTTGCCAAAGGCCGCTTTCCCGAAATAGCTTCCATTTGGGCTATTTCGGCTTCGTGGTGGGGAAAAATCAGGTCCCGCGCGCCGCCGTGGATGTCGTACTGCGCCCCGAAAAATTTCTCGGTAATGGCGGTATCTTCAATGTGCCAGCCCGGCCGGCCCGCGCCAAATGGCGAAGGCCAGGAAGGCTCCCGCCCTTCTGGGCGAGGCTCGCCCGCCCCTGGCGTGGCGGCGCCTTCGGTGCCATTATTCAATTTCCACAAGCAAAAATCCCCCCGGTTTTTCTTGCCGGCGCTATAATCTATCCTACTGACGGCATCTTCAGCCTGCAGCGCACTGCGCCCCGAAAGTTTGCCGTAGTTTTTAAATTTAGAAATATCAAAATATATCCCGTCGGCCAGCGGATAGGCAAAGCCCCGCTCTGCCAGCCGCGTTATCTGGCTGATGATTTCGGGAATGTAATCGGTAGCGCGGGCATATTTTTTAACACTGGTAATGCCAAGCGCTTTCATATCTTTTACATGCTCTTTTTCAAACGCTTCCGCCAAATCTTTTGGCAAAACGCCCTTTTCCCGCGCGCGGGCGATTATTTTGTCATCCACATCCGTGATGTTTTGCAGGTAAAAAATGTTGTACCCCGAAAATTTCAAATACTTGGCAAAGCAATCAAAAATAACATAGGTGCGCGCGTGGCCGATGTGGGAAAAATCATACACCGTCGGCCCGCAGACAAAAAAATCCACCCGCTTTGGGCTGCGGGGCTTGAATAATTCTTTTTTCCCCGACAGCGTGTTATAAACGCGCAACTTTCCTGGCATGATAATATGATCTTACCTCAAAACCCTTCAAAATGACACTGATTGCGGCGCATGCCACGGAAACCCATAACAGCGAAATGAAAAAAAAGTTGGGGATTTGCGGCCAGAACAATAAAATAGCAACCAATACGACAGACTGCAGGAACATTTTGGTTTTGCCGAAAATATTAGAGCCGAAGAAAATATTCTTGCCCTGGGTAAAGAGTGAAATCAGGGCATTGATGATTTCAAATAAAATAATGCAGGAAAGCAGGGTTTTAAAATCAATGATAGTGTAAATAAAAATCGGAATTAATAAAATGCGGTCGGCCAAAGGGTCGAGCATTTCGCCAAGGCGGGTAACTTGGTTGAAGTGGCGCGCCACGGCGCCGTCCAGCAAATCGGTCAGGACGCCGATAAGGAACAGGGGGAAAATGACCAACCCGTTTTCATTCTTGAAATTAAACAGCAACACAAACAGCAAGATGCCGATGCAAACCCGAAACCAGCTTAATTGGTTGGGAGTAATGCGCCGCGGCCAATAGATTTCAAGGTAACCATACAAAAACCGGTCTTTTCGGGCATTCAGATCTTCCAGCCCCTTTTCCAGGGTTTTGATGTATTCCTTGAGCATGCTTACAGTATAACGCACTTGCCATGCCTTGTTCAAGATATTTTTATGGTATGATGGAAAAATAGGAATCTTCATGAAAGTAATTGATGTTATTTTCGGGTTAATTTGCGGCCGGATGATCGGCTTTTTGGCGGCGGATTTTTTACGGGCCTTTGGAATCGGGCTGAATGTATATTACCAGCTGCTAATCTGGCTGGCATTCCCGTTTTTCACGCTGTTTTGTTTGTGGTTGGCCTACTGCGCCGCCCGGAAATTTTTATTTTTGTTCCAAGCGGCAAAGTTTGTGCTGGTTGGCGCTTTTGCCACCATCGTTGACCTGAAAGTATTTGAGTGGCTGGTGTGGCTTTTTTCCATGGTTATTACCGTCAATCCCATTGCTTCAAAAGGCCTTTCATTTTTATTTGCCACGGCGCTGAAGTATTGGGGGAACAAATATTGGGCCTTCCAAAAACATGAAAAAGAAGATTTTTACAAAGAAGTTGGCCAGTTTTTCGGGGTTACCCTGGTGGGATTAATCATAGACGTTGCAGCCTTCTACTATTTTACAAATATGCTGGGAGCGCAGTTTGGCGCGCCGCCCGCCGTATGGCTGAAACTAAGCGTCATTTTCGCCGGCCTGGTTGCGGCGGTATTTAACTTTTTAGGGTACAAGTTTTTTGTATTTAAAAAATAGTATATAATATTGCCATGGAAAATGTAGTTTTTTACAGAAAATACCGCCCGCAGAGTTTTGGGGAAATCATCGGGCAGGCGCATATTGTGCAAACGCTGAAAAATTCGCTGGCGGCGGATTCGGTTTCACATGCCTATTTATTCACGGGCCCCCGCGGCAGCGGCAAAACCACCATCGCCCGCCTCTTCGCCAAAGCCATTAACTGTTCAACACCCGACGTTGAACAGCGGCCGTGCAATGTGTGCGATTCATGTGTTGAAATTACGGCGGCCAAATCGATGGATTTGATAGAAATTGACGCGGCCAGCCACACGGGCGTTGATGATGTCCGCGCGTTAATAGACGGGCTGCGCTTCGCCCCGGTCAAAAGCAAGTACAAAATTTTCATCATTGACGAATGCCACCAGTTAAGTAAACCGGCCGCCAACGCGCTGCTAAAAACGTTGGAAGAGCCGCCCGCGCATGCTATTTTCATTTTGGCAACCACGGAAGCCAACAAAATGATCCCCACCATTATTTCGCGCTGCCAGCGGTTTGATTTCAAGCGCCTGCAAACCAATGAAATCATCCAAAAACTGGAGTTTATTTTAAAAAAAGAGGGAATAAAAGCCGAAGACTCCGCCCTGGCGCTGATTGCCTTGAACGCCCGCGGTTCATTCCGGGATGCCGAAGGTTTACTGGACAAATGCATCAGTTTTTCGGGCGGCACCAAAACGCTTAAGGCGCAAGACATCAAAGAAATTTTGGGTATTGTGGAAGCCGGCCAGATTGCGGCATTCATTGACTATGTTTTAACCAAAAAAACCAAGGAGGCAGTGATATATTTGAATAATCTGGTGGAGCAGGGGATTGACTTGCAGGAATTTGCCAAAACCCTGGTGTTTTACGCGCGCCAAATGCTGCTTTTAAAAATCAACGCGGATTTCTTGACCCCCCAAAATTCCGGCCTTTCAACCGAAGAGATTGCTACCATGAAACAGCAAGTGGCCGCCCAGGCTGAAAAAGATCTACAGGCTATGCTGGAAACATTCATTGAAGCCGAGCAAAAAATGAAATATTCTTCTATCATACAACTCCCCCTGGAACTGGCCATACTTGACATTGCTATTGATAAGTGATACGATAAAGTCATGGGACATCCGGTCGGGATGTGTTTGCCCAAAAACAGCCATTTGACAACAGGGAGAATGAGCATGCGTTACAGAACGATGGTGACAGTGCTGTTGGTTTGCTGCCTACTAAATCTCATTGGCGTGGTGTTTACCATTCGCTTCATGGATGAACAAGACCAAACCATCCGTGATCAAAAGGCCCTACTCAAAAAGAGCGACCAGCTGATCAGTTCCCAAAAGAATCTGATCACGGTCCGCGAAGAGCAACTCGAGAAGTACGGCCAAATCAAGAAAGATTTGGAGAAAACCGTTGATCGCTATGCAGTGGTCATCAAAACCCAGGAGAAGACCATTGCAGCCAACGAAGAAACCATCGCTACGGCCCAAAAAATCCATGAGATTGCCATGAAAATCCAGGTGGCACAGGAAGAAAAGATCAAAGAACTAAAAAGGTACATTGCGGACATTCAGGCAGACACAAAATTAGTTTGGGCTGATCTAGAAAAGGCCTGGAAGAAAGAAATAGAGCTTTCCTCGGAATTAGGCAGGGCTTTGAGAAACAACACAACGCTACTGGCCAATCTTGCGCCGGGTAAGACGGTGGAAGTGGAACTTCCAGGCGGAAAAACCGCCAAACTCCAAGTGCTTAACTGGGAAATGCCCTACGCGCCGGAAGAGGCTCGGAGAATGCCCTATGCTTCGGAGCAGGGTAAGCGCCGCCTTTCCGACGGATTAGTGAAATAACGAAAAAGCCCCGTGCATTACGCCGGGGTTGTTTTATTACCTTTAAATTTTGTCCAAAATTGTACGATCGGATAAATTTGGACAAAATTATTCCCGGTTTCGCCAGGCCTTAAAAAGCCACAGTAAAACCAACACTGCCAGCCCTGCGGCAAACCAGTACCAATATTTTTTAGCGAACTCCCAAATGCCATCTGCCGGTTTTTTGTAGTCAATGTTACTACTTTCCGCGGCGGCCAGGTTCAGTTTTGAAGTTACGGCTTTGTAAGCTTCGGGAATTTTCCCGCCGGTGGCATTATTAATGTATTGCAGGGCAGATTGGACGGGAGCAGACTCGTAAAAACCCTCTATGCCTTTTTGGATTTGCTCATACACCGCCTGATATTTGCCTGGAGTTTCCGTTTCTTTTGAATCCTCTGCCACGTTTGCATCCTTTGCCGCCGCCGATTGCTCTTTTGCATCGGGAATGCCGTTATGGTTATTGTCCGGGCTGACCACCACGTCTTTTTTAAGGGTGGAATTATTATCAACATCATCTTCTTTCGGATTCACGCCCACAATCTTCACTTCAATGGTAAAGGTGTCAGCAACCGGCTTCCAATCCACGTACACGTCATCATAGGTGTTGGGCTTGAGCGAAACGGATTGTGGAGCGGAAATTTCTTTGGCATTGGCAAGGAAAATAACCGAGCCCAGCGCGTCAATGTCGCCAACGTTGAAAACCCGGGCGTATATGCGAACCGTTTCCCCGCCCACCATATCATTTTTTGAAAAACTGATATCGCTTTCAGAAATGGAAAGATCAGTTTTTGCAAAAGCGATTGGCGCGGAAAAGAGAAGGCAGAAAATAGGGAATGCAACGACTAAAAACTTTTTCATGTTCCATAATTATACATTTTTTAATAATCCACAACAAATCTATTGCAGTATTAAAACCAAGATACTATAATAAATACATACATAAACTAGGTTCAAATGCTGGTAAAAATAAAAGAAAAAGAAAGGGCTATCCAGTTAAGGAAAGATGGGCTGTCGTACCGGGAAATTTTACAACAAATTCCAGTGGCTAAATCGTCATTGTCATTATGGCTAAAAAGTGTTAAACTGGCAGAAAGTCAGTATCAACGATTAAGCGATAAAAAGCTGGCTTCAGCAAGAAGGGGAGCGCAAAAACGCAAGGATGAAAGGATAGCACTTACCAAAAAGGTAAAAGATAAGGCGCGATTAGAAATTGGCGAGCTATCCAAAAAAGAAATCTTCCTTATTGGTGTAGCTCTTTACTGGGCGGAGGGAAGTAAAGAAAAAGCACATCGCCCGAGTTGCGGTACTATGTTTTCAAATTCTGATGCCAGCATGATAAAGTTGTATTTGCATTGGCTCACTGATATTATAAAACTATCCAACGGGCAGATATATTTTACACTTTATTTGCACGAAAATAATATCCACAGACTCAATGAAGTAAGAAAATATTGGCAAATAAAAACAGGTTTTCCAAAAGATAATTTTAAATTTACCTATTTTAAAAAACATAAGATTAACACCAAGAGAAAGAATATAGGAAACGAGTATTTTGGACTTTTAAAAGTCACTGTAATGGAAAGTTCTATTTTAAATAGAAAAATACAAGGATGGATTGAAGGAATATGTCAATATTCCGGGGTCGTCTAATGGTAGGACTCGGGACTTTGAATCCCGCTATTTTGGTTCGAATCCAAGCCCCGGAGCAGTCTAATGCGCCCGATCGAGGTTCGTGTAATATTAATTACATTTTGCAATTTTTTGCCGGACTTAGTTCGGCGCCAGATTCAAAATGATCAAAAATAATATGTTGAAAGAAAAATCGGGATTAGAGGGTGTTGAGTCGTCGGGAGATTTTAATTCCAATGTTGAAATGGGCATTGGCGAAGCAATGGATTTATTAAAAAAGAGGTATGAAGGCCAGCCGGAAGAAGAAAATAATTTGCCTTTTCATAACTCAGAACACACACTGGGAGTAATAAGAAGAACTGAAAAAATCCTTAAGGCTATTCAAGCAGCTGACCAAAATCTTGTAAACAGCCATGACTTAGAAATCGGCCGTCTGGCATCTGCTTTCCATGACACCGTCCAAGAATGGGAAAAAAATACAATAAACGACGGGAACTTCGAAAAAGTTTTAAGAAAACGCTTTGCCGGGAACAATGAAACTGCAAGCAGTAATGAGGCGGTGGCGTTTATGGTAAGAGCTAATGAGAATGAATTCGTATTTTCTGACAATGATAAAAAAACGGTCCAAAGGGCTATTAATGCCACCGTGCCTGGCTGGGATATGGAAAACAAAACAATAAAGCAACCCAACTTACAAGACAACAATTCTTTGGTTGAAAGAGCTGTGGCATTGTCTGATCTTGCCACAGCAGGAATGGATGGGCCGGAGAAATTTGTTAAAGAGGGTAAGGCGCTTTTCCGTGAGGAGAATTTAGATATATTGGAAGCGGTGCGTAGCGGTGAGGATATTCCAAAAGATAAGCAAGAATCCTTCAAAAAGAGGATACTTGGCTACTTAAAATCACAGGCAAATTTCGCAAAAGGGCGTCAAGCGAGACTGGAAGAAGAAATTCAACCAATACGACACGAAGAAGCGCGTGAAGCTGTTGCGAAACTTTTTAGTAGGTTTGAAGATTCAATTCAAAAATCAAAAGAGGTTGCTGACGAAGCCGAAGGTATGACTTTTGAAGAACTCGTAGAATATATGGGATATTAGAACAAAAAGAACCCATGAAAAAGAAAATTATTATTGCAATACTGGGAGTGGTAATCGTCGTTTTAGGTTTCGTTTTTGTTGGCGCGTACCGTAAATACGCGGTGTTTTTTACCCAGAAAAAAATCGTTGAAAGAGAGCTTGGGGCTTTTGCGCCTTCACTTCCAACATTTACCAACGTAGCCCTGGATTTTGTCCACGCCTACCAAAAAGACAGTTATGCGTTTGCCGGTTCGGCCCTGATTGATATTGATGGCGACGGAGTGGAAGAGGTATTTATCGGCGGCGGCGATAACCAGTTTGATGGCTTGTTCCGTTTTGAAAACGGCCGATTTGCCAATATCGCGGCCGGGCGCGGCTTTACCAACAAAACTCCGGCCGGCGGGGCATTATCGATAGATGTTGATAACGATGGCGACGCGGATCTTTTCGTGGCGCGGCTTGACGGGGTATATCTTTACCTGAATAACGCAGGCAGTTTTTCCGAGCAAAAGCTGGATATCGTATTTGAGAAAGACGCCGTGCCGATGTCTTTTGCCGCTGCGGATATCAATAAAGACGGGTTGGTTGATCTTTACATAAGCACTTTCAAATCACCGAAAGTTTTTACATTCACCACATTCAACAACCCAGCTAACCGTTCAAAAAACATCATGATGCTCAATAAAGGGGGGAATAACTTTGAAGATATCACGGAAAAAGCGGGCTTGGCATACAGCCAGAATACCTTCCAAGCCACCTTTGTGGATTTGAATAACGATACCTGGCAGGATTTGGTTATCTCGCCCAATACCGATAAAGTTTTTATTTACGAAAATAAAAAAAACGGCACGTTCCAGGTTAAACCGCCGCTGACGGATTTCGGGTTTTGGATGGGTTTGGCGGTGGGGGACATTGATAACGATGGCGACCAGGATTTGTTTTTATCAAACATCGGCAATTCAGTTCCGGTTGCCAGCGCCAGGGGAGACCTTAGGCCGGATCAAGTGCTGGATGCCAATTGGGCCCTTCTGCGCAATGATGGCGGCTTCAAGTTTACTTCCATTACCAAAGCAAAAAAGTTTGATGATTACGAATTTGCCTGGGGAGCGTTATTTGAAGACCTTAACCTGGACGGATTGCAGGATTTATTAGTGGTGGAGAATTACATAAAACTGCCGGCCCACAAACTCAAGAAACTTGACGGAAGGGTGCTTCTGCAGGAGAATAATGGGGATTTTTCACCGATAACCAAGGCGGCCGGCTTGGAAAACCCTTATTACGGAACATCGCCATTGGTGGCTGATTTCAATAAAGACGGCTATCCTGATGTGGTGTTTGTAAATTTTAGCGGCGAGAGCAGGGCATTCATCAATAACGGCGGAAACGATAACCATATTAAAGTGTCTTTGCCGGACCGCGCCAAATATTTGGGAACCAGGGTTGATGTGGAAAAATTGGACGGCTCTAAAATTTCAAAGCAA
>Ga0209542_10015180_pt1 | contig 12978 bp, 14 predicted proteins | sample RifCSPhighO2_01_FD_184028 | JGI IMG/M metagenome (GOLD analysis project Ga0209542, IMG submission 184028) | Soil microbial communities from Rifle, Colorado - Rifle CSP2_plank highO2_0.1 (SPAdes) (version 2) | ecosystem: Environmental > Terrestrial > Deep subsurface > Rock core/Sediment ... | reverse complement strand
GTGAATCTTTTCTGGCGGTTGCTTTTGTCTGTCTAGTCCCGCGTTAGCTGACGTCTCGCCCGATTCGCCTTTCGTGGACATGGCTTATGTATCCTCCTGTCAGAATTGACTCTTCATTATATTCAACATTTGTCCTTTCGACAAGAGGGGGAGCTCAGAGTAAAATGTTTGTATGTTAGAAAATCAATTCCCCATTCTGAAACGAAAAATTCGCGGACACCGGCTCGTGTATCTCGATAATGCCGCGACCACGCAAAAACCCGTGGTCGTGCTCGAGGCGATGGATGAGTATTATCGCAAACACAATGCCAACATCCACCGCGGCATCCATACTCTCTCTGTCGAGGCCACGGATATGTACGAGGGCGCGCGCGACCGGGTGCAAAAATTTCTGGGCGCCGCGTCGAGCGAGGAAATCGTTTTCACCGGCGGGGCGACCGAGGCCATCAATCTGGTAGTGTGGACGTGGGGGCATCAGAACATTCACCGCGGCGACGAAATACTGCTCACAGAAATGGAGCACCACAGCAATCTCGTGCCGTGGCAGGAGCTCGCACGGAAAAAAGGCGCAAAGCTCAAATATATTCCACTCACCAAATCCGGGGAGCTCGATATGGCCAAGGTGCTGGGGCTCCTCACTCGCAAAACCAAGATCGTCAGCGTGGTGCATATCTCCAATTTTCTGGGAACTGTGAATCCCATCGAAAAAATCGTGAAGGCTGCGCATAAAGTCGGCGCGCTGACCCTCGTCGACGGCGCGCAAGCCGGAGCGCATGAGCCAATTGACGTGCAGAAGATCGGCTGTGATTTCTACGTCCTGTCCGGACACAAGATGTATGGGCCGACCGGGGTCGGGGTTCTGTACGGAAAAAAAGAGATTTTGGAAAACATGCCCCCGTATCAGACGGGCGGACATATGATAGAGGAGGTTGATTATCAGCATGCTACCTGGAATGTTTTGCCGTGGAAATTTGAGGCAGGAACCGCAAAGATCGCCGAAGTAATCGGCCTCGGCGCAGCCGTACAGTTTTTAAACAAGACCGGACTGCGAGCCATCAAGAATCACGAAACTCAAATCACGAATTACGCTTTAAGGAAACTGAAAGAAGTCCCTGGTATAATGATTTACGGACCTAATACACGGGGACCGGTCATCGCTTTCACCAGTGATATAGTGCCGGCGCACGATCTGGCCACTCTGCTCGACCAGCGAGGCGTCGCGGTACGGACGGGACATCACTGCACTATGCCGCTTCATCGCAAGCTCGGGATCCAGTCGTCGGTTCGGGCGAGTTTCGCTCTTTATAATACGAAAGCGGACGTTGATGCGCTGGCGGACGCCGTAAAACTCGCCATCGCTAAGTTTCACTCATGACCGACCTTTACCAACCACAAATTCTGCGAGAGTACCGGAACCCGAAAAACACCGGAGTGATGAAAAACCCGACCCACCAAGCCCGCGCGCTCAACTCGAGCTGCGGCGACGAGATCACTGTTTATTTGTCCGCCCAAGGCGGATCCTCCTCGGGAGGAAAAATTCTCGATATTAAGTACGATGCCCGCGGCTGCGCCCTCACGATTGCATCCGCTTCCTTCCTCTCCGAAAAAATTAAAGGCAAAAAAACCTCGGAAATAAATAAGCTCGACCTGAAGGACGTCGAAAAACTGCTGGGAACAAAAATCGCGGCGGCGAGGCAGCCCTGCGTCCTGCTGCCCCTCGATACGGTCAAAAAAAAAAGCCCTTAAAAAATAATCGTCTTTGCGATCCGCCTAAGGCAGAGAAGCAATCCCATCGCTAGATTGCTTCGTCCCCCTCGACGAGGCTCGGGGTCCTCGCAACGACAAGGAAAGGAGAAAAGTATATGAAAAATATGTCCGCCCAAAGCGGATCCTCCTCGGGAGGAAAATTCGAACTGCCGAAGCTTCCATATGCATATGATGCACTCGAGCCCTATATCGACTCTCGGACAATGGAGATCCACCACACCAAGCACCACCAGACCTACGTGGACAAACTCAATGCCGCGGTCGAGAAATATCCCGACCTAGCGAAAATGTCAGTCGAGGAACTTCTTAAAAACCTCTCTTCACTCAAAGTCGAGGAAGCGGACCGCACTGCCATCCGCAATCATGGCGGCGGGCACGCCAACCACTCCTTTTTCTGGCAGATCATGGGGCCAAAAAAAGAAATTGGTGAAAAACTCGTTGCTGATATCGAATCAACATTCGGCTCTATCGAGGAATTTAAAAAGCAATTCACGGATGCCGCTACCAAGCTTTTTGGCAGCGGCTGGGCATGGCTCGTCCGGGACGAGAACGAAAAACTCCAGCTCTACGCCCTCCCGAACCAAGACTCTCCCCTCATGAAAAACCACACCCCGCTCATCGGCCTCGATGTCTGGGAACACGCCTATTACCTCAAATACCAAAATAGACGTCCAGAATATATTGATGCGTGGTGGAACGTATTGAAACTGCTATAAACTGGCTTGCCTTGGTAGCTAGTCGCGAAGCGATTATGGTACCGGGGTGGCAGGTACTGAAACTCATCTAGCGATTTGCGACTGGCAATTAGCGATTAGATAAACGGCTCAACACTAGGTTGAGCCGTTTATCTAACTACAATTTATTGCTTACTCGCTTTGACTGCCCTGACCTTAACTTCCTGTCCCTCGCGGCTGTAGTAAAGCTTCGCTTTTTTCGCCCGCACGTCCTTGACGACTTCGATCTTCTCGATGGTTGGGGCGTGCATGGGAAATACCCGCTCCACCCCCACGCCGGAGGCGATCCGGCGAACTGTAAAGGTCGCGTTTATACCGCTACCATGCTTCACCGCGATTACTTGCCCCTCGAACATCTGCACCCGGTCACGAAAGCCGGTGGTCTTTCCGGTTTTCTGCTCGATGATCGGCTCTTTGATCTTCTGGTGAACCCGAACCTGCTGACCGGAGCGAAGCTTGGGCAGATTAGTTTTAAGGTGAGTGGATGAAATTTCCTTAACGTAAGGCATTTATGCTTTTTTGAGTTTGCTTAGGGCGGTTTGTAAATCTGCGGGTAGTTCCGATTGTACCTCCAACCAGGTTCCATCGGGAAGCTGAAACTCCAATTTTGAGGCGTGGAGGAATTGTCTCATGAGAATTGTGCTTAGCTTTTGCGACTCTGGCTTGCCGTACAGATCGTCCCCCATGACCGCGTGTCCTATTGAGGCAAAATGTACTCTGATCTGATGCGTTCGGCCTGTATGCAATTTTACCCGAACTAGGGTATATCGGTCAACCCCGTTAGAGATAAGCCGCCCCGAGGCGGCTGAAGCCGCGCCTTTGGCGGGGCGATCTCTAACGGGGTCAAGCCCGAATTCATAAACGTCTTTTGCCCAATACTCGGTGGCCGCCTCTTTCCCCTCTTCATCTACCCTCACGCGGCTCTGACCGCGGTGTCCGATCTTCGTCAGTGGCTTGTCGATAAGGCCGTGTGGCTTGAGCTCACCGTATACCAAGGCGACATATTCCTTGCTGATATTGCGGCTTTTGAATAAATCTCGAAGAAAATCAAACCCGGTCTGAGTTTTGGCGACAGCCAAAAGGCCCGAGGTTTGTTTATCGAGCCGGTGCACAACACCTGGACGCTCTGGGTCACTCGCCTCGCCTTCGCGAGAGCGAAGCGGGCCGACTTTCCCTATTTGCGGATATTTTTCCAGAAGCTGGGAGATGACCGACTCCTCTACCTCATGTTTCTTCGTCGAATAAACCGGCAATCCGGCCGGTTTGGATACTATTAGAAAATCTTCGTTTTCGTATTCTATAGTCATATAAACTGCGTCATTGCGAGCGGTAGCAAAGCAATCTCTGGACTTGGGATTGCTTCGTCCCCCTCGACAGAGCTCGGGGTCCTCGCAAAGACATTATAGTAAATCCGGTCTTAGCTTCCTGGTCATTTTAAAGCTTTGCTCGCGGCGCCAAGATTCTATGAGCTTGTGATTGCCGGTCAGAAGCACCTTTGGGACACGTCTCGCTTTACCTTTAATTTTGATTACTTCCGGCCTCGTGTAGTGCGGATATTCCACGAGCCCGGCTTTCTGTTCTTTGATTATCCCCTTGGTTCCATTAAATGATTCATCAGCGAGGGACTGCTGTTTGCCGATAGCCCCGGGGAGTAGCCGCGTCACCGCCTCCATAACGACCATGGCCGGGACTTCCCCGCCAAAAAGTACGTAGTCACCGATGGAAATTTCCTCATCCGCGATATACTCGGCGACCCGCTCATCAATTCCCTCGTACCGCCCGCAAATGAAAATAAGCTGATCGTATTTTTTCGCCCACGTTCTCGCCATCGACTGGTTAAACTTTTTTCCCTTGGCCGAGAACAAAATGATGCGGGATTTTTTCTTTTTCAAAGCTTTGACTGCTTTCATTATCGGCTCGACCATCATCACCATGCCAGCTCCACCGCCGTAGGGACGGTCATCCACGCTCTGATGCGCGTCCGTCGTCCACTTGCGGAGATTGTGAGCACTGATGGAAATAATTTTTTTCTTCAGGGCGCGCGCGATCAAAGCAACATTAGTGAAGCTCTGAAATATCTCGGGGAAGATTGTGATTATATCGAAGCGCATATTCTAAAAACCCCCGATTGCTCGGGGGTTTTGATTTTTAGAGTTTGAAATCTTCCATCGCGTCCGGGGCATCTTCCGGGGGAACAATCGAAGACGAAGAAGTACGGGGACGGTGAGTGCTCCCTTCGGGCTCCACGATCTTGAGGTTCACTCTCGCCTTGTGCTTGGCACCCACGACGCGCAGTAATGTGCGGATCGCTTTAGCAGTTTGGCCGCTGCGGCCGATGACCTGCCCCATATCTTCTGGGGAGAGGTGCAAACTGATGAGCACACCCATCTCGTCAACCGTCCGTTCGCTCTTTACGTCGTCCGGATGATCAACTAGTGACTTCACGACAAACTCGACAAACTGTTGGTCTTGTTCAGCCATGTTTCAATCCTATGTGTTACTGATAAAGGAAAAGTCCCGGTAGTAGCCCTTCGACAAGCTCAGGACACTACGGGATAAACCAGAAATTCTCGACCAATTCTGGCAACTTGTCCGCCGAGCCTCATGCGTAGGCGGAATAAAAAGAACTGCATTTACGCTAGCAGTTCTTGGACCGAATGTCAAAGTAGTCCTTCGACTCCGCTCAGGAACTATTATTTCCCTGAGCTTGTCGAAGGGTCCGCTTTCGGCTCTTCTTTGGGCGCTTCCGCGACCGGCGCGGCGGGAGCGGCTTCGGCTTTCGCTTCCAGCGCTTTGGCCTCTGCACCGGCGGGTTTCGGCTGTTCTACTTTTACTTCTTCTTTTGCTTTGACCCCAGCCTCCGCTGAAGCTTCGGCGGGCTTTGGCTTCGGCCGCCAGGCTTTCACTTTCTTACCTTCAACCAGTCCCTTGGTTACCAAGAGATTGTGCGCGGTCGGCGAAAGTTCCACGTGCTGGGCGACCCAATATTTGAGGCGCTCCGGATCTTTGATCCCAAATTCTTTGGTGCGCGGGTCATAGTGGCCGAGGACTTCCACGACTTTTTTGGTGGCGGAGCGGTGTTTTTCCGCGAGGACAATGCGGAAAACCGCCTGATTGGTGCGTCCTACTCGTTGTAGTCGGATCGTTAGCATACAAAAAATAATACCCTGATTAGGCTTCCGTGTCAATCATTTCACCCTATTCTTGATGTGCCTTCGGATCCACCATACCGCCCCCGCGATGATGAGCAAAACCAAGATCCAATCCACTTGGCGGAAATAATGCCGCAGGTCTTCCCAATTCTCCCCTAGTTTGAAACCAATCCATCCCAAGAAATACGACCAGATGAAAGACCCCACGAAACAAGCAATCGTAAATGACCAAAAAGGAACCCGGCTGATCCCGGCGGGGATAGAAATGTAGGTACGGAGAACCGGTAAAACCCGACCCATAAATGTCGCCCAAAATCCGAAGCGCTTGAAGAACCTGTCCGTGAGATCCAGGTCGTGTTCGGTTATCAAAACGTAATGCCCGTACTTTCTGATGAGGGGCCGGCCGCCGTATTTTCCGATCCAGTAGGTTACCCATGAACCGAGCACCGATCCGACCGCTCCGGCGAGCGCAATGCCGAGCAGAGTGAATCTCCCCTCGCTCACCAAGAAACCGCTGAAAGGCATTATGACCTCTGACGGCAGAGGGATGGCCGCTGACTCAATGGCCATCAGGAGTGCCACGCCAGCATAGCCCATCAGGCTGATCGTATTGATGATAAATCCGATGACCGGGACCAAAACTGCGTCAATGATCTGATTCATAAGACCGACTAATTCTTAGTACTATAAACGGCTGCTTGATCGAGTTTGAGCGAGAGGACTTTGCTCACGCTGTCGTCGCCCATCGTGACTCCATAAAGCGTATGTGATTGCCTCATAGTCTCGCGGTTGTGCGTGATGGTGATGAACTGGGTTTTGTGGGCCAGGGTTCCCAATATCTTCCCAAAGCGGATCGAATTGGCCTCATCTAGAGCGGCATCTACCTCGTCGAGTACCACAAAGGGTGAGGGGAAAGTCGCGAGCAACGAAGACAGCAAAGCGATGGAAGTGAGCGCCCGCTCGCCCCCGGAAAGCGCCGCGATCCCCGCCAATTTTTTTCCGGGAGGGGTGGCGCGGATCTCGATACCGACGATTTCGGCTTTTCCGGACAGCGCCTGAAATTCCAAATCCTCTTCATCTTCTCCCCCCTCCTTCGATTCCTCCCCACCTGTGGGGGAGGAAAGACGGGGGGTGGGCCGCTCACGGAGCAGAGCCATGCTCGCCCGACCACCATTGAAAAGAATGCGGAAATATTCAACAAACTTCTCGGTAATCTTTTGAAATGCCTCGTTGAATTCCTTTTTGATAACCTCGTCCAGTTCGACAATGATCTCCTGAAGATCCTTTACACCTTTTTGCAGGTCCGCGGACTGATTTGTCAAATACTGATAGCGCTCCTCGGTTTCGCGGTATTCCTGAACTATCATGTCGTCCACTCCGCCGATCATGGCGAGCTGCCTCTTCAGCATTCCGATTTTCTCCTGCAAGTTCGCCGGGGGCGAGCCGCTTTTGGACCGCTCGAGAAGCATTTTGAAATCCGCTCCCAACTCTGCGGTGGCCTCCTGCTCATAGGCTTCTCGACGCGTAACAAAACGGGTCTGCTCGATGGCCAAAGAGTTTTTCTGCTCGTTGGTCCGAAGCAGTGTTTCCTGTTTCGTGCGCAAAAGCCGCTCTCTGACGAATAGCTGCTCTTTGGCCTTCTCCTCCTGTTCCGTATATGAACGCAGATCATTCTCGAGCTTCTGAATATCCCCGAAGAGTTTCTGTAGATCATGCGACAATCTTTCTTCCTCTCGAACCAGCGCCTCCTGGGGGGATGCCTCTTCCCCTTCCGCGCGCTTGATGAGCAAAGCGATTTCGCCCAGCATCACCTTCACTCCTTCAGCCTCCTTCACATCGAACGAGCCGACGAGCTTCAGGAACCGCTCGTAAGCCGCGTGGAATTTATTTTTTATGTCCGGCCAGAACTGACCAAGTGCGGACTCCTTCGGCGAAGCGACTTTCAGTTGCCCGCGGGTCGTGGCCTGGCGTTCCTGCAACGTGAGCTTTTCTTTGTGCAGGACCTCCAAATCGGCTCGTAATTTTTTTGCCACTTTGGTACTCCCCAAATTGTCCTTCTCCCCATGCTCGATGGACCGTAAAAGTTCGGAGATTTCGCGATTCAAATCCCCGGTTTGCTTGTCAAAAACCTGGACTTTCCCCCCCAGCTCCTGCAGCTGCTGCTCGAGGCCGCGCAAAATCTGTCCGTAATAGATCACTTGCCCCTCCCGGAGTTCCTTCTCGATATGCGAACGCTCCTCGAGCCTTTTGGTCTGCCGCCGCAGAGACCGGAGCCGCGGCTCGATCTCGGACACCAACGCCTGGACTTGCTCCAAGTTCGAGCCGGTGCGTTCGAGTCTGCGTTTGGCGCGGTCACGCTTCACGTAATAGGGTTTCACTCCCGAGGCTTCTTCCAACAAATCTTTTATCGCAGCCGGTCCGCCCAGAACGAGCTGATCGATAGTCCCCTGCCCGATTACGTGATAAGAGGTAGTGCCAAAACCGGAGTTGTTCAGAAGCTCCTGGATATCCAGAAGCCGAACCTGGTTGCCGTTGATAAGATATTCGGAATTTCCGTCACGGTACAGCCGGCGAGAGATGGCCACCTCATCATAATCAAGCGGGATGCGATGATCGTGATTGTCAAAATACACGCTTACCTCAGCGGTACCGAGACGCGCTTTTTGGTCGGAGCCGGCGAAAATAACATCCTCCGACTTTTTGCCGCGGAGGAGCTTCATCGACTGCTCGCCAAAAACCCATCGCAGCGAGTCGGCGATGTTGGATTTGCCCGAACCGTTTGGGCCGACCACGGAAATTATTCCCGGCTCGAATTCTAAAACGGTTTTTTTGGCAAAACTTTTGAAACCGAAAATTTCCAGTTTCTTGAGGAACATTGACTAGCTGGTAGGTCGTAGCTGGTAAGAGGTAGTTAATACCTACAAGCTACGAGCTAACTCCTATAAGCTATTTAAAAATCTTGTTTTTCCAATGCATCCTTAGCCGCCGCCACTTCTGCCTCCTGCTTCGACGGCCCCTTCCCCTCCCCGATGAAACGGTCGTCGATATATGCACCCACTATGAAAGTCTTGGCGTGATCTGGGCCCGAGTCGGAAAGCACTTTGTAAACCGGGGTGACGGCGAGGCGCTCCTGAATGATTTCCTGAAGTCTCGATTTGGGATCGAGGTAGGCCTGAGAGTGCATTATCTCCGGCAATTTAGCGAGAACAAAACTTCCGATAAATTTATCGGCCGCTTCCATTCCCTGATCAAGATAGATCGCGCCAATCAGCGATTCCATAGTATTGGCCAAAATTACCTGCCGGGCTCGGCCGGTATCCTTGGACTCGCCGCGGGACAGCAGGATGTATTCCTCGATACCAAGGCCGCGGGCAATTTCCGCCAAGATGCGGTAGTTAACCAGTGATGAGCGGAGGTTGGTTAGTTCGCCTTCCGGGTTTTGGTAATTTTGATAGAGATATTTGGTTATGGCCATTTCCAAAACCGCGTCGCCCAAAAATTCCAGCCGTTCGTTGTGCGGAAGTTTATAACCTCGGTTTTCGTTGAGATAAGACCGATGCGTGAGCGCGGTCTGTAAATACTCGAGATTAATAAATTTTACTTCGATTTTAGTTTCGAGCTTTGATAAATCCATCGGGATAAAAGCCAAATCCCAAATTACAAATCCCAAAATGATTTGGAGCTTGTAATTTAGAGCTTGATGGTTAATTTATTAAATGGTGGGCGGTGCAGGACTTGAACCTGCGACCCCATTCACGTCAAGAATGTGCTCTACCAACTGAGCTAACCGCCCGCGCGTGCCGAGGCTGCGATTTTCGCAACCCGTTTTTGGGAACCCTGATTTTTTTAACAGCTACGCGGGTTCTGCCGCGTACGCTCTCTCCTCTTTCTCCAGATTGACAGAGCGCACGAGATAGCGAACCGCGAAAACCCAAGCGAGATTTTGGAAGGCGGAAAAAGCCGCTCCCAGTACTATAGTATAGCAAATGAGGAGAATTCCGCTTCCAAGTGCCCAAACCAGAGCCGCTTGGAACAGCCCAGATCGAAGTAGAATATAACCAACCAACATAAAGGGTGACCCTAATATCCCCAGGCTCAAAAGCAAAACTACTATGAACATCAGGCTAGTTGCGAGCATCAGGAGCGCAAAAATCAGACTCTCGAGGAGCTTCTGGCGCAAAAGATGAAAAGCATGTTGGAGAGCGGGCAAAATTCTCAGGCCATACAACACCAAAAAAATCGGCCCGTACAGATGCAAGAAGCTCAAGACCACGCCCGCGGGAATAAAGAACAACAGTCCGAAAACTGAAAGAAACGCGGCGCGGCTTATGGCCCCGGATTGGAACAAATAAACAACTGGCGCGAAATACAGGGTAAACACTACAAGAAAAATAAGCGTCGTGCAGACTTGCAGGCCTATGATCCGCCAAAAGTGTTTCCTGCCTTGTTCCAAAGTCAGGCTGAAATTTACTTCCGCGATTTTTAGCTCACGCTCATCGGCGAATTTTCCTGCTGCCCACACCAGAGAGCCGCGCGAAATTCCGGCCAGCATTACAGTTGCCATCGAAATGACAAAAACCGCTGATACAATGACGGCAAACCATAACGGATGAAACTGTACCCATGACGCCACCTGCGTCCACTGACTAGATGCCTGCTCCAGTTGCTTTTGCGTTGGCGGTGAAAAAATATAGTTGATCCCGCCAAAATTTACGCCGGCTGTGCCGCCCGCAAAAAAACCAAACACCCAAAGCCATGGGTGTTTGAGCGTTTGTTTCCACGCCTGGTGAAGTATCTGAAAATAAGGGAATGGTCGCATATTCATCCGCGGCCTATAAAAATTCAAGCGCGAACGCGTTTTTGAGCGGGAATTATATCAGCGACCAAGGTATTGAACTCTTCCTGCTCGATGGTCTCGGCTTTGATCAGCTGCTGGGCGATGATCTCGAGTTTCTGCCGGTACTTCCGACAAATTTCCGCGGCGGTTTTGAGTGCCGAATTTAGAAAATTGGAAATTTCCTCGTCAATTTTCTGGGCCACTTTCTCAGAGTAGTTCCGCTGCTCGCCGATCTCCCTGCCCAAAAAAATAAGCTCGTGCCGGTCCCCGAATGTCACTGGCCCCATCTTTTCGCTCATGCCATAGAGCATGACTAGGCTACGCGCGAGTTTTGTCGCCACCTGCAGATCATTGGAGGCTCCAGTGGTGAGCTCCTTGAAGGTCAGCTGTTCCGAAGCATACCCTCCCATAGCGACGGCGAGTTCGGCAAGAAATTGACTCTTCGTCCTGAGATTGCGCTCCTCGGAGGGAAGTTTCAAAGTGTATCCAGCAGCGCGGCCACGAGAAATTACGGAAACTTTATGAACGGGGTCGGCATCTGGGAGAACGGTAGAAACCAAAGCGTGCCCCGCCTCGTGATATGCGGCGATTTCCTTTTCTGTTTTGGAAAGGATGTGGCTCTTTCGTTCGGGGCCGAGCATGACCTTCTCCACGGCCTCGAGGAAATCCGTCTGATCAATAATTTTCTTGTTGTGACGGGCCGCGAGAATTGCGCCTTCATTTATAAGGTTGGAGAGATCCGCTCCGGAAAAGCCCGGTGTCCGCTCCGCGAGTTGGCGCAAGTTGACGCTTTTCGCGAGCGGCTTGTTGCGCGCGTGCACGGCAAGGATGGCTTCACGGTCCTTGATGTCGGGTAGGTCAATGACGACCTGCCGGTCAAACCGGCCCGGGCGCAATAGCGCGGGGTCGAGAACGTCGGGACGATTGGTCGCGGCAATGACGATGACGCTTGTATCGGTGTCAAATCCATCCATCTCCACCAAAATCTGGTTGAGGGTCTGCTCGCGCTCGTCGTGACTGCCGCCGAGGCCGGCGCCACGCTGGCGGCCGACCGCGTCAATTTCGTCGATAAATACGATACAGGGGGCGTGTTTCTTGGCCCGGCGGAAAAGGTCGCGGGTCCGGGCCGCGCCCACACCGACGAACATCTCGACGAATTCTGAACCGGACATATGGAAAAACGGCACATTCGCCTCGCCGGCCACCGCTCGCGCCAGCAATGTTTTGCCGCACCCCGGGGGCCCGAGGAGCAGTACCCCCTTTGGGATACGCGCGCCGATGCTCAAAAACTTCTGCGGATAACGAAGAAACTCGATTATCTCTTTGAGTTCATCTTTGGCTTCCTCCGCGCCGGCGACGTCGTTGAAAGTCGTTTTCTGCCGCAGTCCGTTATTGTCGGACAGCCGCGCCTGCGACTGGCCAAAAGACATGGCGCGATTATTCGCACCTGAAACTTGGCGCATCAGAAAATATATGAACGCGGCGATGAATATAAATGGGATGAGGAAAGGCAGGATCGTCGAGAAGAAAATCGAGGAGCCCGTAGGCCCTTTGATCTCGACTTCCAGATCCTTGAGGGCCTGAGGGGTAACTCCCAGATTGGAGAGGGATTCAGAGACTGAGGTTTCCGAATCCTTAGTCGTGACTTCCGAAGAGCCGTCTTTGAGTGTTACCAGAAGGGCGTTCTCGCTTACCTCGATTTTCTGTACTTGTCCGGCATTAACCTGCTCCGCGACCTGAGAGAGAGCGACTACAGGCGCTTGGTCGTTGTCATCCATAGTAAAACTAAAAATCCCCGCGATGATCAGGAAGATGACAATGGCAATGATTACGTTTTTGAAAAATCTTTTCATGTAGAAAAATTATACTGGGTTTGAACGCGAAGCGCAATGGTGCCGGTGAGACCCGCCTGCCAGCGAGGCAGGGGAATTTCCGCCCAAGGCGGATGCGCCTCGGGCGCAGAACCCTCAAATGCCGACGGTCGGAGTCGAACCGACATGCCCTTTCGGGCGCTAGGTCCTAAACCTAGTGCGTCTGCCAATTTCGCCACGTCGGCATGAAGTGCGCCTGCCCCGTACTGAACCGAAGGTTCTAGTACCGGGGTCTGCCAATTCCGCCACCTGCCCATGAGCTTTGTGCGGGGTAAATCCTCCCTTGCTCCGCAAGGTCACACCAAGCTTTGGTGTGAGGATAAATCTGCCAGCTTGTCCCGCAAAAAGCGGGATTCACCACACCGGCAGGAAAGCTCAAAGATAGTACCATTTCACGGAGGGATTGACAAGATGGGCAATATTTGCTACAATGCGCTGTCAATTTAATACTCGCTAATTGAGCTCAAAGAGCAGGAAATTTGGGCCGAAATCTTTTGCTCTTTGGGCTGAAAGTTCGAATCTTTCGGTTCAAAGTTCTTTTTAGTTTCACGATACTACACATCGCTTCGCTCGCTTCGCTTCCGCTTTCGCCAGAGTATTGGTGACGCCGGCCGCTT
>Ga0209542_10015179_pt1 | contig 12978 bp, 19 predicted proteins | sample RifCSPhighO2_01_FD_184028 | JGI IMG/M metagenome (GOLD analysis project Ga0209542, IMG submission 184028) | Soil microbial communities from Rifle, Colorado - Rifle CSP2_plank highO2_0.1 (SPAdes) (version 2) | ecosystem: Environmental > Terrestrial > Deep subsurface > Rock core/Sediment ... | reverse complement strand
TTCTCTGGAGGGGGATTTGGCGGCGGAGGAGCAGAAAGAACATTGAAAAGATGAATAAAAGAGGAGTTTGGGGATGGGAGGAGATAAGTAAACTTTTACTTATTATAATCATATTGCTGGTAGTTATTGGAATAATATTTTATCTCAAAGGAAGGGGGTTTGAATTAATAGACAAGATAAACAATATCTTCAGGTTCGGATGATGAAACAAGGCAAAACCGGGGTGTCGCAGATAGCAGGGATAATTTTGATTCTGATAGTTTTAGTTATACTGGTCGTGAGTCTGACGGGGCTGTATGGGCAGACTTTCAAGGATTCAATAAAAAAGATATTTGGGGTTCAGACAGAAGCAGAAGAATATCATGAAACAAACGTAAAGTCAGAAACTTATTTTGAAAATCTTGTAGTTGACATTCAAAAATGCAAAAACTCACAAAAGAACAATTGCGGCTGTGAGCTGGATTTATCTGGATTTGGACCAAACCACCTAATAAGGACAAAAAAAGAGCAGATAGAGATACTTGACATTGGAAAGATTGGGGATGAAAGCATTTACGATAAAGACGGCGTGCTCTTGGTGAAATCCACTGACATAAAGAACATGGATTGTATTTTCGACAAAAATCTGAAAAAAACTGATGATAGAATAATGGCTATTTTCTTCCATAAAGATAGCCCTGAAATAACATATGTGGAATCAAACTTCTGGGATCGGCTGTTGAGCAAAGTGTCAAAGAGGGAATTTCACACAGTTAAAAAAGAAGTGGATAAGCAGTATAAACTTTACAAGACCGATAAGGATACATGCTGGCTTCAGGAAACCGGCAAAACATTTCCTTCATGTGTTTGAAAATAAAATTTTATGCATAGGATTTTCAACTAACATAAAGAAATAGCTCTCTGTCGTATTCGGGTGATTGAGGCTTTGCTTGAGTAATCCTAACCATCCGTTTCTGCCTAACCTTATGTCTATCTCTGCTGTTTGAGAAGGCGTTGCTCCATTCAGAGCCATATTTTAAGGTGTCCGCAAAAAAATCCAATTGTAGTCACCCAAAACAAAAACATTTAAATATGTAGTCACCCACATAATGAATATGCACATCGAAAAGAGAAAATCAGGAAAGAGCATCAAGTACTATCTTGCGCATTCATATAGGGAGGGCTCTAAAGTCCACAAATTCAGAAAATACTTAGGCAAGGATTTAAAGAAAGACAAAATTGAAGAAAGAAAAAAGATAGCAGGAAAGCTCATATTAGAAGAAATCCACAAATACAACATCATAAAAGACCCGCTTCATTTTGAACTCTCACAAGACGAAATAGCGCAAATAAAACAGTTGGAAAAAGAAATTCCTCTGAGAATCTCCCACTTGTCGGAATCAGACTGGAAAGCATTTTCAGAAATATTCACATATAACACCAATGCTATAGAAGGGAGCAGGTTAAATCAGGAAGAAGTACGGAATCTTTTAGAAAAAGACAAATGGCCAGAAAAGTCAAAAGAGGATATTGCAGAAGCGTATGGTGTTGATGAAGCGATCAGGTTTATAAGGGGAACAAAAGAACACATGTCTATATCATTGATCAAACAGGTACACAAGATTGTTTTCAAGAACTCAAAATCATTTGCAGGAAAGCTAAGAAAAAAAGGCGATGAAGTCGTCGTAATAGACAGCAAACAAAATGTAGTGCATGAAGGAGCTCCACAAGGAAGAATAAACCATCTGCTCAAAGATCTCGTAGATTGGTACAATAAAAACACGTTAAAATACCCTGCGTTAGTGCTCGGCGCTGTTGTCCATAACCAGTTTGAAAACATTCATCCATTCAGGGATGGAAACGGAAGGGTTGGCAGAATACTTCTCAACAATATTTTGCTCAAAAACAATCTGCCCCCAATAAATATAGATTTCAAAAATAGGGCTGAATACTATCAGTCATTAAGAGAATATGAATTTAACAAAGACCTAAAACCAACAATAGACTTATACTTGAAAGAATACAAAAACCTAAAGAAAGAAATAGGTGACTACAAAAGAAAGAAAAAGTAGTCACCCAGAAGAGAATGTTTTGGATATTCTCAAGAATCTTTAGAGTCGCCAATAAAGAGTCTTTTGTCATTCGCCCAAGAACCAACATGCGAAGCAGTTTTAGGTTTATTTTTGACTTGTAAATAGGACATTAAACTATAAATAATTAGATCCTTACTAAGTTCTAATAATTTTGCACCGCACTTTAGATCATGAGGATGAATATACTCTCTTTTCTTTAGGTTTACTATAATGAAATACTGTCCCATCCAATAAAATCTATGTTTTAAGTTTAATATGTGTTTTCCAGAAAAAACCGAAAAATTTTCTGATTTTTTGTAATATTATTCAAAGAAGGTAAAATTTGAGTAAATTTTCATTATCACCCGCATTCGACTTAAGAATCATCACCCGTTATTGCGACAGAGAGGGAAATAGCAAGATTTATATAATAAAAATAAGGATATCTGTGCTATGAACAAGAGAGGTGCCGAGCTTTCTATGAATGTTATCATTATTTCAATATTGGTTATTTTAGTTTTATTAGTTTTGGTATTCTTTTTCCTAGGGGGCACATCAAATTTATTCCAGCAGATACAAAAACAAAGTCCGGACAATTTGGAGTTTGGAACAAATGAATGTTTAAGCAAATGCCAATTGGCCCAGGGTTACACAAGCGAGACGGCAAAAAGGAATTCTGGATACTGTAGCGCTACATACAGTGTGGACTCCGATGGTGACGGAATTGTGGATGAAAAGCACCACTGTTGGTCAAACACAATAGGCGTAACCTGTCCTGGAGTCAGTAATTTCTGCACTTTTAACGAAGTAGAGCAAATCGGGTAAAATGAGTAAAGGCTCTGCTCTTCCAGTTGAAACGATAGCAATGATAATTCTTATTCTTCTTGTTTTGGTTATTCTGGCAATAGCCTTCAGGGAGCAGATAGCCGGATTGTTTGGTTCATTTGGAGGATTGGTCTCTCAGACTGGTGAAAGCGCAAATACTATAAATATAGACAGTTTAGGGTAACTATGGATAAAAAAGCAGGTGTAACAATTGGCCTGAAGTTCATCATAGGCTTGGTAATTGGAATTCTCGTCCTGATTGTGTTGCTGAATGTTGTCGACAAAGTGCTGATAAGAGAGGAAAAAGACCAGTCAATAAACTACTTCAACGCTTTGAACGAGCAGATAGAAAACCTGGCGATAAACAGCGAGACGACTCAGTTAATTCAACTTAGCAAAAACCAGGCGCTGATTTCATTCGCCAGCCAGAACAGGAGAATAGAAACTGAATCCCCAACAGGGGAGAAAAAAGAGTTTGAAGTAAAAAAGCCTGTAGAGTGTGAAAACTGCCTGTGCATCTGCAGAACCGAAAAAAGCGGGTATTTTGAGTTTAATGACTGCTCAGGCATAGATGACCTTTGCTACAACCATAAAACATCCATCAGCGATTTTTACCTGTTTAGAAATGGGCTGGCGGAATTATCAATCAGAAAAACAACGGGCTCAATCATAATAACATGACACAGACCATGCTGGATTATATATTCAATGTATTGATAGTTATGGTTATAATAGGGATAGTTTCGGCATTCGTCTATAATTCAATAACGGAGACAAAAACACACCAGAGTTTTATAATAACAGAATTAGGGTTGATACTGGATTCAACTTCAATAGATTCAGGCTTCAACGGGGAATACAGCCTGGCAAAAGAATACCTGATTGAGTCAAAGGGCAATGTTCTGACAATAAAAACAAAGGAATTGGATTATCCTCAATCATATAATTTGATTTCCAGCATGGATGATTTTTATGAAAAAACAGATGTTATTGAAATAAAATGAGCGAAGAATCTTCAGAGCAGACAATATACTGGGTTGCAAGAATAATGATAATATTCATAACAATAGCATTTCTCCTGGTGATGATCGGTAAGGTGTCTATGGGGGAAGTAAAGCCTTACGAAACAGGAAACTATGTTTTAAGCAGCAAGATAATTCTTGGCTGCCTGATATACGAAGACAATTTTGGGACGGTTGACATTTCAAAGCTGGACAGTCTTGACGACTGCATAAACACGGATTCAGGGGTAATAGTCAGTGTAGCTTACAACGGCGTCTCAGAGCAGAAAATTATAAATCCTGATCTGGCGGACAAAGAAAGCTTTTGCTTTGATGAAGAAAGTTTTTACTGCAATAAGGAGGAGTTTCTTGTGATTGTAAATGATCTCAGTGTGAACTACGAAGGCAGGTTGATAATAACGGAGATAAAGCTGAAATGAACAAAAAAGCAGAATCTCCGATTACTATCATATCATCTGTATTGGTTTTAATAGTTGTGTTTATGGTGTATTATTTTTTCTTTATACTTCAGGGAGCAAATCAAATAGAGCTCAATGAGCAGGTTGAGCAGAGAGGGGACATTGTCTTGATAAATTTCGTGAAGCTAAACTACAATTTGATACTCAGCTCCGAAAAAAGCGGTGATTACTCTGATTTAGAAAATGAGTTTGGAAAATTATACTACCTAGGAGATTGTGTAAACCTTGAGATCAATCAGGAAATATTAAGAAAAGATGGATGCATGTTTGAAGAGAGTTATGCTGTAAGAGGGGAGACTCCAAGGAGCACAAACTTCAACTGGGATGTTCTGGCAGACAGGAATTCGTTCCAGATTCAGATTCCGGGCTACAACAACCAGATAATAAGCATAATATTAAAGATAAAAAATGAATAAAAAAGCGATTGCAACACCATTATTTGTAATCTTCATAATCATAATTCTGTCAACATCAATTTTCCTGATAAAGTCGAATGAAAAGAAAGATATGGTAAAGTTCTCAATTGGAGAGACACAGTCTGAAATAATAAGTGCCTATCTTCAGTCGGAGAAGGATAACCTGTTCTATGAAAAACTGGTGGAGTTCAATGAGTACAGATCAGTAAAGGAGTTCGCAGAAACTCTTCCAGAGATTGACGGCTCTTTTGATTTCAGGGGCCATTTTAGGGAAATCCTGGAAAATAACCTTAAAGAATACTCTCCTAGCATAACCTTGGGCGATAATCTGATGATAAATTTTGGAAAAAAGAAGTATTATATCCAAAATCAAATGTTGAAATTGACTTACGAAAGGGAGTTCATAATTGCAAAACAGCCAATAATAGACTTCAGCCTGCTGGAAGGCATAAAGGAAAATGGGGAATACAGGATTGGCCAAATTCTAAATGAAGACCTCGAAGATGAAGATATATACACAGACATAAGGATAAAATACAAACCAATATTTTAAACCACAGAAATCTTTATAATAATTCTCTAATTAACCTATCCATGTTGAAATTGTCTTACGAACAGATTCTGGAAAAAATCCAGGGCTCAACAGATAAATCAAGGTCCCAGATAGAGCTCCTTGTTGAGAATAAGCAGAAGCAGCTTTCAGATCTCATATCAAAGGAGGGGGCTGCCCATATAATAGCCAATGAGCTGAACGTAAAATTGTTTGAGAACATTGAAAAAAGATACAAGATAAATGATTTGATTTCTGGAATGAATTCAGTAGAAGTTCTTGTCAAGATTTCTCAGGTGTATGGGGTGAGGGAATTCCAAAGAAATGAAAAGTCTGGGAAAGTTGCAAATCTGTTGGTGGGTGATGAAACGGGCGCATGCAGAGCAGTCATATGGGATGCTAAGATAATATCAAGACTTGAGAATAAAGATATAGGTGAAAATCAAACCATCCTTATAAAAAATGCCTACGTTAAGGAAAACAACGGATTCAAGGAGATTCATTTGGGATCAAGGGCTGAAGTTGAGATAAGTGGTGAAGAGATTGAATTCAGCGGAATGATGCAGACCGAAGCTAAAAAGATAGCTTCCCTTAATGCAAATGAATTCGCTTCGATAGAGGGCACGATAGTCCAGGTTTTTGAGCCAAGATTTTACAGCGCATGCCCAGAATGCAAGAAAAAAGTAAGTGAGGAAAATAAGTGCGAATCCCATGGGATTGTAATCCCAAAAGAGATTCCAATTGTTAACATATACCTTGATGACGGAACCGAAACAATAAGGGCCGTGCTTTTCAATGAAAATGCCAACAAGCTTGTTTCAAGCATAGAAACATTAAAAAACCCTGATGATTTCCGGGATGAAGTGCTTGGGAAGCAGATAAGGGCGACAGGCAAAGTGATCAACAACGAATCATTTCAAAGAAATGAGTTCAGGGTCAATTCCATAGAGGAGCTGAATCCCGAGAAAGTATTGTCAAGATGAAAAAGATTCACACAAGGGAGAAGAGAAAAATGGGCCTGTCCCACAATAAGAGCCATAAAAAAAGGGTGAAGAAGAACGGGCCGAAGACATTCAAGGCGGAGGCGTCTGCCAGGAAGTATGCTGAATCCCTTGGGCTGAAAAAGTATGAGCTCGTCAACCTTAAAACAGGCGAGAACAAAAAGTTAAAAGTTGTTCCTATATAATAGTAACAAATAGAAAGATTTAAAAAGATATTCTGCCGCTGTAATTCATGAAAAAACGCGTTTTACAGTATTTAATTGCTGGATTGATAGGGATGGCTGGATTAAATGGAAGAACGGATGCACAAGCCCAATATGAAGGGGTCGAAAAATGGCTTCAAGCAAGAGTGTTGCAGGAAGGGGAATATGAAGTCCCTCAAAAAGTCTTGGATGCATGGGTAGAGTTCCGAAAAGAGGCTCCTAACGGAATTGAAATAAATGGATTTTATCAAACGGATGGCAAATATTCAAAAGAGACAATTGACTATTTAAAAGAGAAATTTTCAAAAGAAATAAGCAGCATGCACGATAAAAATTATTCAGACAGCTTGTTTAATATACTCTCAACGAAGGGAAACATAGTAATTTCAGAAAATGCGCCCAAAGAGATTCTTGTGCATGAAAGGATGCACAAATATATGGAAGAAAATCTGACGGAAAAAGAAAAAGCAGGATTAAGGGAAGCACAAGACAATTTTGTTAAATGGGGATCTGACAGAAACAATCTGGAAGAGATTACCCAAATATGGACCCATAAAGATGGAAGAGTCGAATACAAAACCAAAAAGGTTACTTATTTTGACAGATACATCAAAGACGATGATATACTATCAGCAATAAAAAATGGGAATTGGAGCGAATTTTACGCATACATTGGTGCTATGGAAATATGCCCTGAGGGGGACCTTCGCCAGCTAATTCATTTGAACATTCCTTACACGTTTGGACAGATGCATCCAGAAGCCAAGGGAATATATAATAGAATGGTAGAGGAAGTAAAAGAGTGGTAATACCCTTAATAAAGTATATTCTATAAAATATATTTTACAGATAGTGTCCACCGGACAACTGTGCGCGCCAGATTTATAAAGATTCCAATATTATCTCTAATAATTGAAAAAAATCCGATAAGGATATGGAGGTAAGAAAAATGCTGAAAGCAACAAATTCTGTGAACAGGCCTGTGCAGGAGTATAGAATCTCAAATTGGAAGGTTTCAATCTGGGAGAATGTAAAGGAGATAGACAGGGCTTCAAAGGTCACATACAAAACAGTAAGCCTGTCAAGGAGCTTCAAGAAGAAGGATGAAAACATCTGGAGAAATGAGGTAATAAACAACATAAGAAGGCAGGATCTGACAAAACTGAGGCTCATTTTGAACAAAGCTGAAGAATATCTATTCTTTGAGACTAAGGAGAGTGATGAAGATGAGTAAGGAAAAGAAAGAATTCACAATTGAGGATTTGCCTGGTGTAGGTGTTACAACAGCAGAAAAGCTTAAAGAATCGGGCTATGATAACTTAATGTCAATAGCTACTGCATCACCTGGAGAGTTAGTTGAATTAACAGGTGTTGGGGAAAATGTTGCAAAGAGGATAATTCAGGTAGCAAGAACAAAGCTAGACATGGGTTTTGAAACTGGGGAGGATATTCTTAAAAAGAGGGAGCAGGTGGAAAAAATAACAACTGGCTGTAAATCATTTGATAATATGCTAAAAGGCGGCTTTGAAACTGGAGCAATCTCTGAATGTTTTGGTGAATGGGGCTCATCAAAAACACAGATAGCGCATGCGCTGGCTGTAAACGTTCAATTGCCAAAAGAAAAGGGCGGGGCGGGAGGTATGGCAGTCTTTATTGACGGAGAAAGCACATTCAGACCGGAAAGAATAAAGCAATTTGCAGAGAAATTAGGGTTAGATCCCATAGAAACTTTAAAAAATATTAAAGTGGCTAGAGCCTACAACTCAGATCATCAGATGTTAGTTGCAGAAAAAGTTGAAGATTTGATAAAGGAGGGATTGCCTATAAAACTTGTGATTGTAGATTCTCTTACGGCGCATTTCAGGGCAGATTTCTCTGGGCGTGGTGAACTTTCTGGCCGTCAACAAAAACTGAACAAGCATATGCATGTTCTGATGAGGCTGGCTGACAGATACAATCTATGCGTCTATGTGACAAATCAGGTAATGGCAAAGCCGGATACTTTCTTCGGAGATCCCACAGCAGCAATCGGGGGGAATATCGTCGGGCACAATTGTGTTGCGCCAGATACATTAATCCAAATAAGCAATGGATTGATAAAACCAATTTCAGAAATATATAATTATGATAAAGTAATTAACTACAACTTAAAAAACAACTTAGAAGCGGGGGAAAACAAGATAGGAACAATTGTAGTCAGAAATTACAAGGGGGGATTATACACATTAAAAACAACGCATAAAATAAGATGTTCGGGAGAGCATAGGTTCTTTAGGATAAATAACTTCAAAATAGAAGAAGAAAGAACTAAAAATCTAAAAGAAGGGGATTATATAGCGCACTCTTTTGGCTTAGATATAAAAGGGGAATTTCAGGAACTGCCCAAACAAAAAGTAGTAAAAATAAAAAAGGAGGGTTCCGAATTATTAAAAAAGGAAATAACTGAAAAGAGATTAACGCGGAAAGACATTTGTAAAAATATAAACATAACCTCTGGACAACTTAGAAGAGTTTTGAATCAAAAATACCCTGCAGACTTAAACAATTTCATAGGATTAACTAAAAATGGAGTTTCAACACAGATGTTGCAATACGCAGAGCAGGTAACCGCAGATAAACATAAAGAATTTATCATGCCGGAAGTGTTAAACCCCCCTCTTGCACAGATAATGGGTTATCTCTTGGGGGGCGGATGTTTTGAGAAAAGATCTTTGAGATTCAGAGATGCGGAATATGACATTTTAAAGACATACAACAATTTATTTGAAGAAGTATTCGGATTAAGAGGGGATATAATCAAAGTTAGTAATAAGAATTGCTTTAATCTGAATATTAACAATAAGGAAATTAGAGATTTTACCAAGAATATCGCAAAAGATATATTTGATTATGCAGCAAAATCTCCAAAGGAATGCTTAGCCTCATTCGTAAAAGGTTTTTTTGATGCAGAAGGTTCAATTGGTAAAAGATACCCTAAAATATCAGCAAGCCAAAAGAATGAAATTGTTTTAAGATATATGCAGTTATTCTTGGATAGATTGGGGGTAAGATCCTTTATAAGTGGAGATAAACACAATGGAAATTCCATGTTCCGCTTAGAGGTAAAAAGTTTGAAGGATGTGGTGAATTACGGAATAAAAATAGGCGTCAGCGCAACAGACAAAAAAGAAATATTGGCCAAATGGATAAAGTGCTGTGAAAAGAGCAATGCACAGGAAATGACGGCAATAAAAAGGGAGGACATTTGGAATTTAATAAAAGATTTTGGGATTCATCCATCAAAAGTTATCAGATCAAGACCAAAAAGCTGCAAATATATTGGAGAAAGAGAATTAAATAGAGTAATAAAAACGCTAATTAATAAAAAACCAGGGGATAATGAAGCAGGGAAGAAGTTAAACTTCTTAATAACTTTGTTAAACTCAGAGATAAAATTTGAAAAGATAAATAAAATAACAATGGAAGCTTACGAAGGGATTTTGTATGACTTCTCAGTTCCAAAAGCAGAAAATTACGTGGCAAATGGCTTTTGTAGCCATAACAGCCAAACAAGAATTTACCTAAGAAAGGGCAAGAAAGGTTCAAGGGTTGCAAAGCTTATTGACTCGCCGTGGATTGAAGACAGTGAATGTGCCTTCATGGTAACAGGGGGTGGATTGGAAGACATAAAATAATTTTTAAGCGCCTAAGAGATGCATCCTGCCTGAAAAGAGAGCAGGCGAACAGGGAATCGAACCCTGATCTCAACCTTTTTACTTTTTTAAATCCGCAAGGTCGAATTCTATCCATTAAACTATTCGCCTAATCATTGTATTTTACTTTAATAAACTTTATAAATGCTTAATTTAAAACCTTTCTATGGCAGAGAGAAGTTCTAAGTCAGAAGGTTTTGTAAGTTTCACCTGTCCAAGCTGTCTCAAATTGGAAATAAGAAGATCGTTAAATGAAAGGGCGACGGGGGCAAGGTACATCTGCAAAAACTGCGAGTTTACAGGACCAAATTAAAGATGGCTAATGTGATAATAACATTTAAGATAATGCCGGAATCACTGGAAGTGAATTTGGACAATCTTGAAAAGGATGTTAAGAGTTTAATAAGCAGATACGGTGAAGTCGGAAAGATAGAGAGGGAGGAAGTTGCGTTCGGTTTGGAGGCGCTAAATTTCATCGTAATTTACGATGAGGCAAAAGGCTCCACAGAATTTCTAGAGGACAACATAAGGAACGTCGACGGCGTCATGTCTGTGGAAGTGACGGACGTGAGAAGGCAGATAGGTTAAATATATATAATAAAAACATTCTCTAATTGTAATATGGAAAGCCCCCTGACGGAAGATCAAATATCTGAACTGAATGATATAATTAAACTGCCGAGGGATCAGCAGCAAAAAAGCCTGCAGCCTTTCCTCGCAAAGCTGACTCCTGAGCAGATCAATTTTCTGAAGGAGAGCCAGCAGCAAAAGTGCCTGTTCTGCTCGATAGTAAACTGGGAAACCCCTCAGTACAGGATATACGAAGACTCTTTTTTCATTGGGATACTGGACATAAATCCCGCAGCAAAGGGGCATGTCGTCCTAATCCCCAAGAAGCATGTGAAATTCATCAATGAAGTTGAAGATGACTATTCAAAGCCCATCAGGAAAATAATAAACAGGCTGTACGAAGTTTTCCAGTGCGATGCATCTGTTTTGATAAACAACGGGGAAAAGGCCGGGCAAAAACTGCCGCACGCATCAGTGCATATAATCCCAAGATATGATGACGATAAGGTAACTATCTCGTGGAATTCTGAAAAGGCCGGCGAGGAGGAGTTAAAGCAGATTTCACAAAAGCTGAGAATTCAAAAAGAAGCCCCAAAGGAAATTCAGGAGAAAATTGATGAAATCAAGGATTATTACGAAGGTGAAAGAATAGCTTAAAATAAAATACCTCCAAATACAACGCTTGACAAAACTCCTAAAAAGATAGCAGGGACGAATGGGATTCCCTCCTTGACTAAAACTTCTTTTATTCTTAATTTCTTCAGCAGATCAATCTGTTTTTTAGTCACTCCCGGATTTTTCCTGGAGTAGATTAATTTATTTCCAATTTTAACATCTTTTATTATCCAGTCCCCTTCAGTCAGCTTATTGACTTTCATCCTGTATGTCAAGATCTTTTTTTCAACCTCTCTGGTTAAAATGATTAAATAAGGATAAACCAGAACAATCAAGGCAAGAATCAGGATCAAAATCCTTAATTCAGGATTAAAAAAAAGTGAGGCAATAACCAGAGCGATAGACATCAAAAGAAAATGCCTCTTTGCTTTAAATTTGATCTTCAATTTATTCTTGTAGTAAAGATACGTTATGTACCCCATTCCATAGACAAATCCAAACAATAATGTATTTATGAAAATTATCAGCAGAAAATTTGCACTGATATTGGGGTTAAGGAAGCTCAATTTCTCCGGGAAATACGGAAGTGCAATCCCGATGGCCATGAACAGCTTCGCATCTCCCCCTCCCCACTGTCTTGAGTAGTACATCACTAGGCTTATTCCCAAAAAGACAGCAAATCCTATCAAACTTGCCATTAAAATGCCCCAGCCGGAAAAATAGGCCTGAATAACCTTTAGGATAACTGCGAAGATTATCAGCCCCAAGCTAAGCTCATCGGGAACTTCTCTTGTCTTTATGTCAATAATGCTTGAAATAAGCAGGACTAAAACAACTACAAAAGCCAAAATCAGGTCAAACATAGTATTTTTAACAATTTCCAATATAAAATACTTATGATATCTATAATAGGGGCAGGCCCTGCAGGATCTTACCTTGCATCCCTTTTAAAACAGGATGTAAGAATATTTGACTACAAGGAGAAAATAGGAAAGCCTATCCAGTGCACAGGGGTCCTGACAAACCAGTTTGAAACTTTTATCATGGAAAAAAAATTCATTGACAACAAAATCAGCAATATAGAGCTAAACTCAGCAAATGAAAGCTGCACTATAAGGCTGAAAAAACCTGAGTTCGTAATTGACCGGCATAAATACGACAATTATCTGCTCGAAAAGGCGATTGACAGCGGGGCGAAGTTTTATCCAAAGCATATGCTCCGCAGTTTTTCAAAAAATAAGGTTTACTTTGCAAATTCGAAATCATACAATACAGACATAATCATCGGGGCGGATGGCCCTGTGTCAAGAGTTAACAAAATAGCAGGCATCCAGGGAAAGAAGCACTGGGTGGCAAAGCAGATAAAAGTCAAGTACAGGACAGACCCTTCCACATACCGTGTTTTCTTCAATATTCCTGATTTTTTTTCATGGGTCGTCCCCGAAAGCGAGAGCGTTGCAAGGATTGGATGCGCATCTGAAAAAAATGTAAACTTCCATTTTCAAAGCCTGATTAAAAGGCTGAAAGTCAGTGAAAAGAATATCATAGAGAATCAGGGCGCCCTGATCCCCCAGT
>Ga0209542_10015178_pt1 | contig 12979 bp, 10 predicted proteins | sample RifCSPhighO2_01_FD_184028 | JGI IMG/M metagenome (GOLD analysis project Ga0209542, IMG submission 184028) | Soil microbial communities from Rifle, Colorado - Rifle CSP2_plank highO2_0.1 (SPAdes) (version 2) | ecosystem: Environmental > Terrestrial > Deep subsurface > Rock core/Sediment ... | reverse complement strand
TAAACTCAGTGAACCACCCGTTGAGCTGATCAAGCGGATTCCATATATGGCCATGCAACGCAATACACGGCATTGTACCGTGCATCCATTCATAAGAACTCTTGGATATTAAAAGCGCGCTAAAACGAACGTTCATAAAAGGCGCGCATTGCATGAGTACTTCCTTGAGGTTTTCATCGTGATTCCCTGGTATCCATATCACGAGAACGCCTTGACGAATGAGTTCGCCAATTTTGATAAGTACATTTTGGTGAGAAACAGGCAGATCCTTCCACACAATCTCGGAATCGGCAAATATATCTCCATTTAAAATGACCCTTGCAAAATACCGCCTATTAAGTAACGGGAGTAAAAGCTTTGCTCGACAGAATAAATCCCCCAAATGGAGGTCGGAAAGAACGAGTGTATTTTCTGCTCGCATAGGACTCATACCTAACCATAAAGACATTTGCCATTGTACGCTTTAAGCTGTGTTTGTACAAACAACAAAAGCAGGGGAATATACCCCCGCTTTTTGTGAAATATTCGTAGCACATTCGTGATGTTAGTAATCCATCCCCATACCTTGTGGCATGCCACCATGGGCATGAGCATCTTTCTTTTCCGGCAAATCCGTTATCACTACCTCGGTGGTTAAAAACATACCGGCGATTGAAGTGGCATTCTGCAGAGCGGATCGCGTAACTTTTGTAGGGTCCACAATGCCGGCAGAAAGCATATCTTCGTATTCATTTTTTTCCGCATTATAGCCCATACTGCCTTTTAGTTTGCGGACTTCTTCCACTACAATAGAGCCATCTTTCCCTGCATTACCTGCAATCTGGCGCAACGGTTCCTCAAGAGCGCGACGCACAATGTCAATACCGATTTTTTCATCACCCTCCACTTTCACAGCGCCAAGTACTTCCTGCGCGCGCAACAGAGCAACGCCACCACCCGGAACAATCCCTTCTTCCACAGCCGCCTTTGTTGCGGACAAAGCGTCTTCAATGCGATGCTTTACTTCTTTCATTTCAACCTCACTGGCGGCGCCAACCTTAATAATAGCAACTCCGCCTGAAAGTCGAGCTAACCGCTCTTGCAATTTCTCGCGATCAAAATCTGAATCAGTGTCTTCAAGTTGTTTTTTTATCTGGCTAATACGATCTTTGATAACTTTTTCATCACCACGGCCTTCAATAATAGTCGTATGTTCCTTTGTTGAAATAACTTTACGCGCGCTACCAAGCATCTCAATATCAGCGTTTTCAAGTTTTAGCCCAACTTCTTCCGAAATAACACGGCCACCGGTGAGCACCGCAATATCCTGCAACATTTCTTTTCTCCTATCACCAAACCCAGGCGCTTTTACTGCAAGCGTATGAAATGTGCCTCGCAATTTATTCACCACAAATGTTGCCAATGCTTCACCTTCAACATCCTCGGCAATAATGACTAATTCCTTTCTGCCGGACTGAGCCAATTTTTCAAGCAATGGCAAAATATCGCTAATTGCGGAAATCTTTTTATCTGTAATCAAAAGCGCGGGCTCATTGAGCTCTGCTTCCATACGTTCGGCATTAGTTACCATATAATGTGATACATATCCGCGATCAAACTGCATACCCTCAACTAATTCTGTATGAATGCCAAATGACTGCGCTTCTTCAACAGTAATAACGCCATCTTTGCCCACCTGTTCCATTGCTTCTGCAATCTTTCGCCCGATTTCAGGATCATTAGCTGATATAGCTGCAACCTGACCAATTTCCTGTTTACCTGAAACCTCTTTTGATAATTTTTTTAATTCTTCAACAACGGCCTCCACGGCTCGATCCATGCCACGCTTGATTGCGATTGGTGATGCTCCTGCTGTTACATTTTTCATTCCAACTGCAATCATATTCTGCGCAAGAACCGTCGCTGTTGTGGTGCCGTCGCCAGCCACATCATTGGTTTTTGACGCGACTTCTTTCACAAGCTCTGCGCCAATGTTTTCAAATTTATCTTCAAGCTCAATTTCTTTTGCAACAGAAACCCCATCCTTGGTAATAGTAGGAGATCCAAATCCTTTGTCTAAAACAACATTCCGCCCCTTAGGCCCAAGGGTCACTTTTACAGCATTAGCAAGCTGATCAACACCTCGTTTCATTGCCTGCCGCGCGTTTTCATCAAATAAAATCTGTTTTGCCATAGTTTTTTAGTACATATGATGTATGAGTATAACCATGTCCTATCAAGGCATTGTCATACTCATATTCATTAATTATTTCTCGACCACTGCCATGATGTCATCTTCGCGAATAATCAATACTTCTTCTCCGTCTATTTTTACTTCGTTTGGAGCGTATTTGGTAAATACCACAGTATCTCCAACCTTGATGCTCATTGCCTGACGCTGGCCGTTTTCTAAAACTTTACCCGGACCAATCGCGAGCACCTCTCCTCTTTCCGGCCGATCGCCACGCGCTGTGTCAGGGAGCACAATCCCTGATTTTGTAACCTCCTCTTGCGATGCGGGTTTAATAATTACCCGATCAGTAAGGGGTTTAAGTGTAGGTGCCATAGAAATAATACAGTTCACCAAAGGCAAGAATTATGCACTATCCCCGCCATTGATGTATTAAAAATGACTTAAAAATAATTTTAAAACGCACAAGTCATTATAAACAAAAATTAGCACTTGTCAAGTATGAGTGCTAATTCCCTTAAAGTCGAGTTATGTATGATAATTGGATTCCGGCTCGGAGGCCGGAATGACACTGTATGCGTAACATTATCTTCCGAAAATTCTTAACTGCACATGATGTGACGGTTTCTGCAGAGCAAGCCATGCAACAATAGCAACTCCAATCATGCCGGGAAAAAGCGTCCACCAATAATGATCAAATAACATCATCGTTGTAAAGCCAGCAATAACAGGTAAAGCCCAAGCATCTTTAATATTCTTTCGGATCCATTGTGTAATCATCACCACCACACCAGCAAACCCAATCACACCAAGTTCAATCAACGCTAAAAGAGGAGTGATATGAAATGGCTGGAGTTGATACACTTTTAAAGAAGGATACACAATTCCTAACCATGCAGTGTAATTTCCTACCCCTGTTCCAGCGCCAAATGTCCGCTGTATCCCAATAATGTATGCCTCTTTCCACTGCGCCATACGAATAACTTTTGATTGATCCTCAAGCCGATATCCATACACAGGTTCGGTTGTTAAAAACGACGTTCGCGCGCGAAATGGATCATCAAATAGGTACGAGAGAGCCACCAGCATCACTATACTTAATACTGTCCATTTTAACAGTGGGATAAACCAATACCGCTTTTTTACAACCATCACACCCCACGCCACAATCATGCTTATCAGAAACCCAAGCCACGCGCTCCGCGAAAATGAAAGCCATAACCCGGCAGAAGTTACAACAACTCCCAATACTCCTATCAATCGGCCCCAATAATCAATCGGTTCAACCAAATCATGCGCCAGTATAAAAAATAATAACCACAGCGACAACCCAACCACCATCATACCACCAAAAATATTTGGATGCGGGTAGGTGCCATAAGCACGCATCCATCTGCGCAAAGGGGTCTCCACAACAGAAACACCTGACTCTTCAGGTTGTTGCGCTGAAATGCCTAAAACCGTATTAGATGCAATCCTCTGTGAGCCAAATTGAGCTATCCCTAATACACCAGAACAAGAAAACCCTATTGCAAGCGCTAACACCACTATCTTGAGTGGCATGTGAAATTTTACCAACAAAAAATAAAATAACAGCGCGCTTATAGCATGCACCAGCCATACTCCTGAGGCAATTGTCCGTGGCGCCCATGCAAGCTGAACCAATACCCACACAAGAATAGCCCAATACACCCATTGTGTGTGTATCACATGTGTGATTTTTTCTTTCCAATCAATACGTTTTTCTTGAGATAACTGATGTGCAACCCATTGGGCACACCAGAGTGCAAAAGCCACCCATATCCCTATTTCAGTGATATATACAGAAAGAGTCCCGTATTCCCAATATCCGCCATGTAAAAAAGCTGGCACAGCCAGCCATCGAGTTTGAAAAGGAAGGGTAACAGAAAGCGCAACCATTAAAATCAATCCGATTCTATGGATAACACTCTCATACATTTCAAAAAATCTCAGCGCCGCTTTCATACGCTTGAACGCGCTCCCTCCATGCACTGTTATATTCTTGTCTCCTATCTGTAATATGCAGTTTAGCACATTCAGAAGTAATCACAACATCTGTTCCTTGAGCAATGGCTTTATCACGGGTCAATTGCGGAAGTAAGCGCCACTCAATCCATTGAAACACGGTATCAGGCATCAACAATAAAATGAGTTCAACACTATACTGAAATAAACTCTTTTGTATCCTATAACATGAAATACCGTCCCACGCGCCATACTGTAAAACCCATGCATTATTCTGAACAACTTTTTTGTGCGCATCACGTGATATACTCCATACAGGAGAGGTGTGTTTAAGCCAAAGAGCAAAATGAATATCATCATCTAAAAGAGCATAGTCGCCAATACCCAAACTTGCCTCTGTACACCACATACTAAAACAAAACTTCCCACTATTTGACCCATTCTGTTTGCCTAATACAGGGATAACCTCAGGACGTTGGCGGAATATTTTTAAAAAGAGCGCTGTAAAAAATCGCGCAGTCCACAAACGATGTGGCGCTGTAATAGAAAATATATCAATATCACTCTTTTCTCGTGATACATCTAATGCCAATGGCCCTGAAACAAGCACTGCGCGCATAAATGGCATACGCATAAACCAGTATAACCATCGGCGTATTTTTTTTCTATTTTCAAGTGCCCAGAGATATTCTGCCATGCGCTGATGTACAATAGATTCTCTACCCTTTAGACAAAAAAAACCGTGGACCTCCACGATATTCGTATTATTACGCGCTACATGTATCACATCAGCTAATCCATATTTCTCTGTGCTTATCACATACTGCCACAACTCAACTCCGGTCAGCGGATAATCAAATAAATCATAATAGAGGAGCGTGTGAACAATTTTTTTGTTCAATAAATTCTCCATAGTAGTGTGTAGGTTACCTTTGGGGAGTTATTTGTTATTTGTTTTCTGTTTTGTATGAAGCACCCTTTTTAAATACTGGCCTGTATAACTTCGCGTATTCTGGGAAATATCTTGCGGTGTCCCTACTGCAATTACCTCTCCGCCTTTATCTCCGCCGTCAGGACCTAAATCAATCACCCAGTCACAGCTTTTAATAACATCTAAATTATGCTCAATAATCACAATAGTATTACCTTTCAGCACTAAACGATTCAATACATCCAATAAGCGTTTTACATCTTCAAAATGAAGTCCTGTAGTTGGCTCATCTAAAATATACATGGTTTTACCGGTTGCTCTGCGGGAAAGTTCTGTGGCAAGTTTAATCCTTTGCGCCTCGCCACCGGAAAGCGTGGTTGCTGATTGGCCTAATTGAATATACCCCAACCCTACATCTTCAAGTGTTTTAAGTTTATTTTCAATAGAGGGGATATTCTCAAAAAAAGCATGCGCTTCTTCAACTGTCATGGCAAGAACATCAGAAATATTTTTCCCTTTATAATGCACTTCCAACACCTGTTGGCTGTAGCGCTGGCCTTTGCATTCTTCACATTCTATATACACATCAGGCAAAAAATGCATTTCTATTTTCACCATTCCATCGCCCTGACATGCCTCGCATCTACCACCTTTAACATTAAAACTAAACCTCCCAGGGGCATATCCGCGGATTCTTGATTCTGGAGTCGCAGAAAACAAATCACGAATAGGAGTAAATGCGCCTGTATACGTTGCAGGATTTGATCGTGGAGTTCTGCCAATAGGGGACTGGTCAATTTCAATAACTTTATCCAAATTCCCCAACCCCTCAATGGCGGTATGCGCGCCTGGATATTCTTTTGATCCGTGAAAATGTTTTTTCAGCGCTTTCGCCAAAATTTCCGCAACCAATGTTGACTTCCCTGACCCAGACACTCCGGTTACGCATACAAACACGCCTAATGGGATCTCAACATCAATATGTTTTAAATTAAATTCACTCGCTCCCCGAATGCGCAACTTTTTCCCGTTTCCCTTATGATAAAATTTCGGCAACGGAATAGACATATTACCTGAAATATATTGTCCTGTGAGCGATTCTTTATGTTGGGCAATCTCATCAGGCACGCCTTGCGCAACCACTCTGCCGCCATGCTTACCTGCGCCCGGGCCGATATCAATCACATAATCGCTTTCGCGTATGGTATCTTCATCATGCTCTACCACAATCACGGTATTCCCTAAATCACGCAAATTTTTAAGCGTTGCAATCAGCTTATCATTGTCGCGCTGATGAAGCCCGATTGATGGCTCATCTAAAATATAAATCACGCCAGTTAAACCTGAACCGATTTGTGTTGCCAAACGAATCCGTTGCGCCTCACCGCCGGACAGTGTTGATGCGGTGCGATCTAATGTTAAATACGAAACACCAACATTATCTAAAAAAGAAAGCCGCGCGACAATTTCTTTCAACACCTGCTTTGCAATTTCATGTTGTTTAGCGGTAAGTTTCTCGCGCACCAATTCATGCGAATCGTCTTCCGAAAACCCTTTGCATAATGCCAAGCACTGATCAATAGAAAGGGTTACAACATCTGGTAAAGCCCAACCGCCCACTGTTACATTCCACACATCTTTTCGCAAGCGTTTGCCATGGCACATCGGACATTCAACAATCCGCATGTATGTTTCAATTTCTCGGCGAATGTAATCAGAATCCGTTTCTTGATACCGGCGTTTGATGTTTGGAATCACGCCCTCAAACGATGTCTCATATTCTCCTCGAAATTTATCAGATGAAAACCCAACCTGATATGACTCATCACCGGTTCCGTACAAAATAATGCGTATGTGTTCTTGGGCAATATCTTTCAGCGGAGTATGAATATCAAATCCGTATTGTTTTCCCACTGCCCCAAGAATACGGATATACCATGTTTGATTCGTCACTGTGCGGGACCATGGCCGAATCGCGCCCTGCGCAATGGTCAATCTTTTGTTCGGCAAAACTAATTCTTCATCCACTTCCAATTTTGTGCCAAGGCCGGTGCATTCAGGACACGCGCCATGCGGACTATTAAAAGAAAAATGACGCGGCTCAAGTAAAGGCAAATTAATGCCACACACAGGGCACGAAAATTGCTGGCTAAATAAGTGTTCTTCACCTGTATCAGTATTCAGTACAATGACCATGCCATCTCCCAAATCAAGCGCTGTCTCAAGTGAATCAGTCAAGCGAGCTCTATCTGTTTCTTTGCTAATCATGACGCGATCAACAATCACTTCAATAGAATGTTTTTTCTTGGGATCAATTTTTTTATCTTCCGCTTCTTCAAGTAATAATAATTCGCCATCAATACGCACCCGCGCGTAGCCGGATTTTTTTAATTCCTCAAATATTTTTTTATGCTCTCCTTTTTGTTCTTTAATCAACGGAGCGGCAAGCGCGACCGGTGTTTTTTGCGGAAACGCGAGGACATGCTCAACAATTTGGTCAATGGTCTGTTTTTCAACAAGCCGACCGCATTGCGGGCAATGAGGAATGCCAACCCGCGCATAAAGCAGGCGAAGATAATCATAAATTTCCGTAACTGTGCCAACTGTTGATCGCGGATTATGAGATGCTGATTTTTGGTCAATGGCAATGGCAGGGGACAGCCCGTCAATTTGGTCTACATCTGGCTTGTCCATCAATCCTAAAAACTGCCGCGCGTATGCGGAGAGTGATTCAACATATCGTCTCTGGCCTTCGGCATAAATCGTATCAAACGCAAGCGATGATTTCCCGGAACCGGATAACCCTGTGATAACCACTAATTTATTGCGCGGAATATCAACGGAAATATTTTTCAAATTATGCACCCGCGCGCCTTTGATTGAAATATAATCTTGCATATCTTTTTCCCCCTCTCCTTTACAAGGAGAGGGTTGCTTGCCCGCCGGCAAGGCGGGGGGTGAGGTATGGCCCTCAATACGGTTTCTGATTATACACTTTTCTCCCCTCTTCAACAAGCCCCTCGCATCCAGAGTCACGAAACCACCCCGTCTCTCTGGCAGAGGGGGAAGAGGGCTGGGCTTCCCCCATCCGTAGCTCGAGGCGAAGTGACGGGAGTGACGTAAAAAAAGAACCATTTCAACATCGTACACGTGAAATGGTTCGTGGCATTGGAATCATCTGCTTCATTTTTGCGCCCCCTTTCTATGGGCGCGACGAAACTGATCAACGAGCTTGGTCTCGAGACGAAACCGTTTTTTTTCAAAGGCGTCAGCCGCCTCAGAAAGGACGGTCTCGTCCGCGTCCGGATCGGTCCCCGAATCCAACTCCGTGGGGTCTTCATCCCCCACAACAGGAATCGAATCCCTTTGGGCATCACGGACGTACTTGAGTTCCCGAGGAACTCTATGTTTCATGATCGAACCCTCCTTGGGTTGAAATATAGCAAAGAATATACTAAAATACAAGAGAAAAGTCAATATGTTGCCTAATATAACCAAAATACCCACATCTCCAGGCGTTTATTTATTTAAAAATAGCCAAAATGACATCTTATACATTGGCAAGGCAAAAAACCTTAAAAAAAGGGTACATTCGTATTGGAACAGAACCCAAGACCTTGAAGAACACAAACGCCAGATGGTATCCGAAATCACCCATATTGAAACCATTATTACAACTAATGAAACCGAGGCCTTGATATTGGAATCCATACTCATTAAAAAACATCAGCCACTGCATAATATCATTCTCAAAGATGATAAAAGCCATAGCTATATCAAAATAACGCACCAATCAGAATGGCCTACAGTTACCATTGTCCGCAGACCAGGCACCACAAAAAATGCGCGCTATTTTGGCCCGTATCTCTCAAGTCAAAAAATTCATACAGCCCTCCGTTCGCTCAAACATATTTTTCCTTTCCGAACTAAAGAAAAAGGCATGAGCCGACCATGCCTTCAGTACTTTATGCACCGATGCACAGAACCCTGCCTTCATACAAAATATGCAGAATCCAATCAATCCCTTCAAAAAGAATATCACGATGTTATTCATCTCATTATTTCAATGTTAAAAGGGGGTACCAATACTGTAGAACCATTTTTTATCAAAAAAATGGAACAGGCGAGCGCGCGCAAAGAGTATGAATCCGCAACACAATGGCGTAATCGCATTCAGGCGCTTAAAGCATTAGAACCGACTCACCAATCAATTACTCAGCAACAAAAATCAAACCAAGATGTGATCAGTTTTATTCGCGATGATGAATATGACCAAGTTGCGGTAACACTTTTGAAAATTCGAAAGGGGAATGTGATTGAAAAATTTCAATTCATACTCACCCATACGCGATATGATTCCCTCCCTGATATCGAAGCGTCATTTTTATCGCAATACTACTCGCACGCGCCAGATGCGCCCCGCGAAATTATCCTCCCCTACACTCCAACTCTTTCTCAAATGACTTTTTCTACAATGATTGGTACATCAATCGCATTTTCTATACCCACAAAAGGAAAGAAAAAAAAGCTCCTTGAGCTGGCAGAAAAAAATACACATGAGCATCTTAAGCAATCACTACCTGACTGGGAGCAAAATCAATTATCAAAAAACCGTATCCCTGCGTTAAAGGAACTTAAAGCAGAGCTTGCCTTACCTCAACTCCCGCACAGAATTGAGTGCTATGATATTTCAAATATCCAAGGCATACACCCAGTCGCCGCGATGGTTGTATTTATTAATGGCTGGCCTGCAAAAGATCAGTATAGAAAATTCTCTATTAAAACAGTGAAAGGAGCGAATGATTTTGCTATGATGAAAGAAGTGCTCACACGCCGCTTTGCTTCACATTATGATCTCACAAGTAAAACCTCACCCCAACCCTCTCCTTGTAAAGGAAAGGGGGACGACGACGTTTTCCCCTCCATTAAGAGGGGGTTACGGGGTGTGTCGTCGTCAAAGTTGAGTAATGAAAAAAATAGCTGGCCGCGACCAGACCTCGTAATTATTGATGGGGGAAAGGGGCAATTATCATCAGCGATCAGCATCTGGCATCTGCTCAATTTAGACATTCCTGTTATTACATTGGCAAAAAAACAAGAAGATATTTTTTTGCCGACTTGGCAACGGGGGAGACCTCAATCCCCCTTTACATTAAAAAAGTTATCCACAGGCACCACAAAACTCCATATTTTGCAACATATTCGTGATGAAGCACATCGGTTTGCTATCCAATATTACAGAAAAAAACATACGACATCACTCTCCCCTTCTCTTTTGGATTCAATCCCAGGCATTGGTCCAAAGCGTAAAAAAAAGTTGTTCAGGCAGTTTGGTGATATTAGTGGCATTAAAAATGCGACTGATGATGAACTCTCCCCTATTTTGGGGAAAAAATTAACACAACAATTACGGGAATACTTATAAGACAATCCTAATCTACAAATGATATCCTCCGCCAGAGGCGGATCCGCCTTTGGCGGAGAATCTAAGAATCGTAGCGACGCTACGTCGCTACGAACTCAAATATATTATAGCCCTATGCAAAACAAAACCATCACTGAACAACGCGCAGAACAAAAAATAACTCGCCGCGAAAAAAAGAAACAAAAAAAGATGCCCGTCTCAGGCGCATCAGTCAAATCCCTTGCCCAACTTCGGATAAAAAAATAAAGGATACTACCCTTTGTTATCGGAGTTTACCCTAAGCAGATGTGAAGGGCTCGCTCGGAAGAGTAAATGATTTTGATCTTCGCTCACTCGCTTGATAATAAAAAGGGGGGGGCGTTAGCCCGACCCCAATGGTTTGAAAGTGTAATTGCCGCGGAGAATGACTTCTCCGTTGGTCGGTGATGCAAGCACCGACTTCATGATCCCGCGCATCGTACGCGCGGAAACGGGCTCACCCTTAAATCGCATGCCGAACTCCCGCTCGGCTTCTGCCTGTGTCCCCTCCACGATCCCGTTCAAAAACAAAAAGGAATAGAGGAGGAGACCTTGCGCAGCATGTCTCTCCTGAAACTCATGGATCTTTGCCCTGTATTGTGTATGAGCAGAGCAGTATGCGATCTGGTTCGGAAAGCGCTTGAGGACCGCTATGGACCCCGATGCGCCAACAAAGAGGCCAGTAGACACCTCCTCAAAATACTCCATAGCATTCTTGAGAGGATTCATGAGCGTCGCGGTATTATACCGCAATCGCTCCTCATACGCGTCATGCTCAACTGGATCATACCCAATAATAGGGCCTGACGCGTTAACGACGATCTCTGGTTTATACTTCCAAAGACGCTCCCAATCGGCGGACTCATCCGTAACATCAAACCCGCCGACAAACACAGGAAATCGGATTCTTTTTTCATCTGCAACCTCTTGAAGAGGTTGCAAACGACGACCAACTAAAACGATTTCTGCATCAGGACAGTCGCCCAGAATAGCAGAAATCACAATCTGGCCGATCCTGCCACTCGCTCCAATCACTGCGGCTCTCATCAGAATCTCCTTTTCAAAACGTCAGCTTAGGATCAATGGTGATTTTTGATATGAACTGCGTTGTAGCTGGCATGGTAACCAGATTGTACACAACACGAGCCACATCAATCGGCGCAAGCGCCTCTTTCCATTGATCCTCTGAAAGATCAAATCCTTTGCGGGCCAGTGGTGTATCCACAAGTCCCGGACAAAGAGCGGTAACTCGGATATTATACTGTTTTAACTCTTTATACAAGGCGTCGGAAAGCCCATTAACTGCGAACTTGGAAGCCACATACAAGGTCTCGTTCGGAAACCCAATTTCGCCTGCAATAGAACTGATATTGATAATAAACCCGCTCCCCTGCTGTTTCATAACAGGGACAACCGCCCGACAGGCATAAAACACACTTGAAAGATTTACCTCTATAATCTTTCTCCACTGATCATCTGTCATTGTTTCAATAGGCCCCTCCACAAACAACCCTTGGCTATTGACCAATACATCTACTGAACCATATCGCTCTATAACTTGAGCAATAAATGTGTTCACCTCATTACTTGATGTCGCGTCAAATGCCCGGCCCCAATGACCGTCTCCAAGTTCGCTCACTACCGCGTCTACCTCGTCTTGTTTTAATCCAGAGATAGCAACAGAGTAATCATGAGCGCATGCATGGGCAATAGCTTTTCCAATACCCCCTGTCCCTCCGATAATAATGGCTGTTTTCATAAAATTGCGATGCTAATATACTAATGCGGTGCAAATATACGAATGCATACTAATGATACGAATCTTTCGCCCCCTCTCCTTAAAAAGGAGAGGGCTGGGGTGAGGTATTATTCGTATTATTTGCATGAATTAGTATATTTGCATTGCATTACAGTATAACCCTCTCCACCAACTCATCCGGCATATCAGAAATAAACTGAGAAGGAAGGTTTACTATGGTTTTGCCGAAAATCGTTCTTTGCCGCGTGTGAGTTAAATGTAAATTCTCTTTTGCGCGCGTAATCCCAACATAACACAACCTCCGCTCTTCTTCCAGCTCTTCCGGACTCATCATACTATTGGAATGCGGCAATAACCCCTCTTCACACCCCACCATAAACACCGTTTTAAACTCAAGCCCCTTTGCGCTATGCAATGTCATAAGCGTTAATTGGGCTTTATTGGCATCTTCCCTATCAAGATCAGTCAATAACGCAACCTCTTCTAAAAATAATGTCAGCCCTTGCGTGCCTTTTTCACGATGAAATTTTTTTGCCACTGTTTTAAGTTCTGCGATATTTTCTAATCGTGCTTGGCCTTCTGGAGTCCCGTCATCAAGGAGAGAAAAATACCCTGTGCGCTTGCCAACGATATCGATAAAATCATCAAGCCCCGTGTCTTCAAGCCGCGCAATTAAGTCCTCAATCATCT